>ERZ650306.809-NODE-809-length-18983-cov-20.727441_pt1 | contig 18983 bp, 17 predicted proteins | sample MGYA00376242_ERZ650306 | MGnify/ENA primary metagenome ERZ650306 (study PRJEB26733, sample SAMN07839244) | wastewater metagenome | biome: urban; feature: wastewater treatment plant; material: waste water | place: USA: North Carolina | collected 2016-03-31 ... | reverse complement strand
TTCGGGGGTGAAGATCGCGACCTGTTCACCGGTGGCTGGAATGCCCATGCGTGCGGTTTGTGCGGCTTCCAGCAGTTCGCTGGCGGTTTGTGCATCGGCCGGAAAGCGCGCCACACCCACGCGCCCGCCAGGAACAATTTCGGCCGCGCCCAGGCGCTCGGGCTTGGACATGGCCTCCACTACCGCGCGGGCGTGGCGGTAGCCTTGGGGGTCGAGCGCGCTGCTTTCGGGGCTCAGCAAAATTGCAAATTCACCGCCGTCCAGGCGCGCCACGATGTCGCTGGGCTCGGCCAGCGTGTAAAGGCGTGATGCCACGGCCATGGCCATGGCATCACCCGCCCCATAGCCCATGGCCTGCTTGAGCTGATCCACCTGATCGACCTGGATGGAGAGCAGCAAAAACGGTTGCGGGTCCCACTTGGCGGCGTGCACGGCTGCATCAATGCGGTCGAGCAGTTGCGTGCGGTTGGCCAGGCCCGTGACTTCGTCGTGGTTGGCCAGCTCCTGGATGCGCTGCTCGGCTTCACGCTGGGCGGTGATGTCCTGGATGATGACGTAGCCATGGCGGCGGCCAGAGCCGTCGGTTTCGACCATGCCCCGCTGCAGCACTTCAAGCCGCTTGCCATCGCTACAGACCAGCCGGTGCTGGAACTCGAACGGCTCGTCGGGCAGTGCGCCTTGCCAGATCGAGGCCGCATAGCCGCGCTCTTTCGCGGGCAGCCGCTGCAGCAGGCGCCAGCTGGGCACGGCTTTGGGGTGAAAGGGCAGCCCCAGCAGCGTATACAGGCCCTTGGACAGCAAGGCCTTGCCTTGGTCCAGGTCGATTTCTGCCGAGCCGCTGCGGCCCATGGTCTCCGTCTGCTCCAGCATGCGGGCACGCCAGTGCGAAGAAAAAGCAATTTGCGCGCGCTGGGGTTCGTCCACCACGGTGATCAGTTCGGCCCCTTCGGCCAGTGCGGGCAGCACCCGCGCATAGGCACGCCCATTGAAGATGCGGCCCGAGGCAGTTGCACAGCTCACATGCCGTTGGCCGCGGCCTATGCCGAGCAGTTGCGGCCACAGCTCTGGCCACTGTTGCTGCAGCCAGGTGGCAGGGCGCAAGGCGTCTTCAGGGGCAGCCCCGAGCAGTTCGGCAAATCGCGCGTTGATGAGCACGGGCTGGGCACGGATCAGCAGGCAAAGCCCCATGGGCGTCGCGTCGAAGATCCGTTGTTTGAGTTCATCGACAGACGCGCACACCTCGGCGGTGGCGCCGCCTGGCGTGGGGGAAGTTTCTGTCGACAAAGAAGAGGTCGTCGTCATGCCATCTTTCCGGTGCCTGCGTCTGCTGGTGGCTGTCGCTGGAACCCGTGCACCAGCGGTGTGCATGGTTACATTATGTGACGGATTTGCTAAATTTCAAGCATATCTATCAAATAAATGGTTATTTGATAAATGTATCAATTTTTGATATCAAAAAGCATCGACCTTGTCCGCGCGCTCTACGGCAGATCAGCGTGTGCAAGTCGCTGACCGAGTGCCGCGCGGGAGATGATCTTCTGCGTGCCTGTCATGCCTTGGTCATACGCCGCGCCTACAAAGGCGGCGCGTGCTGCCGACCCCCGGCAGCGCAGTCACAACCAAGTAAGCACGATGGCAAAAGATTTCTCCCTGATGGAAGACAGCAACCGTTCTTCCAACCCCAGCATCCATGAGGTGTCAGCCCCTTCGCGCCGCACCTTGTTGCGTGGCGGTTTGGGCGCGTTGGCCGGCAATTTTCTGGCGCCGCTGAGCACGGTGGCCGGTGCGGCTGCGCTGGTGGGTTGTGCCACCCCTGGCTCTGGTGCTGGCCCCCTGCTGGGCTTCAAGAGCGTGGCCCTTTCCACGGCCGACACGGTGACGGTGCCCGAGGGCTACACCGTGCAGGTGATCGCACCCTGGGGTGACCCGGTGGGCATGTCTGGTGAAAACGCTGCGTTCAAGGACGACGCCAGCAACAGCGCCGCCCAGCAGGCAACCCAGTTTGGCATGCACCACGACGGCATCCACTACTTTGCGCAAGAAGGCTCCAAGGTGGGCTTGCTGGCCATGAACCACGAGTATGTGGACCACGGCCTGCTGTTCCCCGATGGCGCCGCCAACTGGAGCCTGGAGAAGGTGCGCAAGTCGCAGGCTGCCCACGGCGTGTCGATCTGCGAAGTGCAGGAAAAGAACGGCAAGTGGGAAGTGGTGACACCCTCGCCCTGGGCACGCCGCATCACAGCCAACACGCCCACCCTGGTCAGCGGCCCCGCCGCAGGCCACGCGCTGATGAAAACCGCGGCCGACCCGCAAGGGCGCTCGGTGCTCGGCACCCTCAACAACTGCGCCAGCGGCATCACACCCTGGGGCACGTACCTCACGTCTGAAGAAAACTTCATCAACTACTTCAGCGGTGGCGACACACTCAGCGCCCACGAAAAGCGCTGGGGCCTGAAGAAGGGCGGCTCTGGCTACCGCTGGCATGAGTTTGACGCGCGGTTTGATGCCACCAAGAACCCCAACGAGCCCAACCGCTTCGGCTGGATCGTCGAGATCGACCCCAACAACCCCAGCTCCACCCCCGTCAAGCGCACGGCCATGGGCCGGGGTGCGCACGAAGGCGCCACGGTGGCCGTCACGCGTGACAACCGGGCCGTGGTCTACATGGGCGAAGACGCGCGCTTTGAATACATCTACAAGTTCGTGAGCCGCGATGCCATCAAACCCGGTGGCGCTGCTGCCAACGCCACGCTGCTGGACCATGGCACGCTGTACGTGGCCCAGTTCAACGCCGACGGCAAGGGCCGCTGGATTGCGCTGACGCATGGCGAAGGCCCGCTCACAGCCGCCAACGGCTTTGCCGACCAGGGCGAAGTGCTGATCAAGGCCCGCCAGGCCAGCGACCTGCTGGGCGCCACCAAGATGGACCGTCCCGAGTGGATCGCCGTGGACAAGCAAGGCTGGGTCTACACCACGCTGACCAACAACAGCAACCGCGGCGGCGCCAACCAGCCTGCGGTGGATGCGGCCAACCCCCGTGCCAACAACACACAAGGCAACATCATTCGCTGGAAGGAAGATGGCGACTTCAGCGGCCAGACCTTTGCCTGGAACCACTTCGTGATGGCGGGTGATCCATCGCTGGAGCGCGCCGAGGCCAAGGGCAACATCAAGGGCGACATGTTCTCGTGCCCCGATGGCCTGTGGGTGGACGGCCGCGGTGTGCTGTGGATCCAGTGCGACATGTCCACGTCGGCCATGGGCAAGGGCGACCTGAAGAACTTTGGCAACAACATGATGCTGGCTGCCGATGTCAACACGGGCGAAGTGCGTCGCTTCCTCGTCGGCCCCGCAGGCTGCGAGGTTACCGGCGTGACCACCACGCCGGACGGCAAGACCATGTTCGTCAACATCCAGCACCCCGGTGAGCCCGCCAACGAGCTGACCGACCCCGAGAACCCCCGTGCCGTGTCCAACTGGCCGGAGAAGAAGGCCAACGGACGTCCCCGCTCGGCCACCGTGGTCATCCGCAAGGCAGACGGCGGCGTGGTGGGCACCTGACCCGCACTGGGCGCTGAGTAAAAAAAGGGCTGCCCCTTGCGGGACAGCCCTTTTTGCCATTGGAAGGCGGTACGAAACAGCCCGCTCAGGCTGCTACGCCCAGGCCCTTGGCGTGGTGCTGCAGGTGGTCGTCGATGAACGTCTGGATGAAGTAGTAGCCGTGGTCGTACCCCGCGTGGCGGCGCAGCGTGAGGGGCTGGCCAATCTGCGCGCATGCTGCCTCGAACAGGTGGGGGTGCAGTTGCCCTTCCAGAAACTTGTCCGCCAGGCCCTGGTCGATGAGGATGCCGCCAGGGTAGGGGGCCAGGGGCTGGTTTTCCATCAGCACGGTGGCATCGTGCTCACCCCAGCTGGTGCGGTCTGCACCCAGGTAGCCGGTGAACGCCTTCTCGCCCCAGGGGCATTGGGTGGGCGCGCAGATGGGCGCAAACGCCGAGAGGGTTTTGAACCGCCCAGGGTGGCGCAAGGCCAGGGTGAGCGCGCCGTGCCCGCCCATCGAGTGGCCAAAAATGCCCAGGCGCTGCGCGTCGATCGGCAACTGTGCCGTGCACAGCGGCAGCAGCTCATTCATCAGGTAGCTTTCCATGCGCCAGTGCGTGGCCCAGGGGGCCTGGGTGGCGTCCAGGTAAAAGCCTGCGCCCACGCCAAAGTCCCAGCTCTCGGCTTCGCCGGGCACGTTGGCGCCGCGCGGGCTGGTGTCAGGCGTGATGAGCGCCAGGCCCAATTCGGCTGCACGGCGCTGGGCGCTGGCCTTGATGGCGAAGGTCTCTTCGGTGCAGGTCAGCCCGGCCAGGTACAGCAGGGCCGGGACGGGGCCCTGGCTGGCCTGGGGCGGCAGGTACACCGCAAATTTCATCGGCAGGCCGATGGTGCCCGAATCATGGCGGTAGAAGCGTTGCTCACCGCCAAAGCAGGCATGGCTGCTCAACAGTTCTAGATGGGTGGACATGGGTTGCTCACAAAAGAATAGCTGGTAGCGCTTGCTGAATAGGGGTTTCAAGGCTTTTATGGCTTGAATGCCTATCCAGCCAGCGCAAGGCGCTCTTGTTTTTGCAGTGCCTGGGTCAGGCTGCGTACTTCACCACCGAGCGGATGGACTTGCCTTCGTGCATCAGATCGAACGCGGTGTTGATCTCTTCCAGCCCCATCGTGTGGGTCACGAACGGTGCCAGCTGGATCTTGCCGGCCATGGCGTCTTCCACCATGCCGGGCAGCTCGCTGCGCCCCTTCACGCCACCAAAGGCCGAGCCCAGCCACTTGCGGCCGGTGACGAGCTGGAAGGGGCGGGTGGAGATTTCCTGGCCCGCGCCGGCCACGCCGATGATGACCGACTGGCCCCAGCCACGGTGCGCGCATTCCAGCGCGGCGCGCATCACGTTCACGTTGCCAATGCACTCAAAGCTGTGGTCCACGCCCCAGCCTGTCATCTCCACAATCACTTGCTGGATCGGCTTGTCGAAGTCCTTGGGGTTGACGCAATCGGTGGCGCCAAACACCTTGGCCAGGTCGAACTTGGAGGGGTTGGTGTCAATCGCGATGATGCGCCCGGCCTTGGCCAGCTTGGCACCCTGGATCACAGCCAGGCCAATGCCGCCCAGGCCAAACACGGCCACCGTGTCGCCTTCCTGCACCTTGGCAGTGTTCTTCACGGCGCCCAGGCCCGTGGTCACGCCGCAGCCCAGCAGGCAGACCTGCTCGGGGTTGGCGTTGGGGTTGACCTTGGCCAGCGACACTTCGGCCACCACGGTGTATTCGCTGAAGGTGCTGCAGCCCATGTAGTGGTAGATGGGCTGGCCGTTGTAGCTGAAGCGCGTGGTGCCGTCGGGCATCACGCCCTTGCCCTGCGTGGCGCGCACGGCCACGCACAGGTTGGTCTTGCCGCTCTTGCAGAACAGGCATTCGCCGCATTCGGCGGTGTAGAGCGGGATCACATGGTCGCCAGGCTTGACGCTGGTCACGCCTTCGCCCACTTCCACCACGATGCCGGCGCCTTCGTGGCCCAACACCACGGGGAACAGGCCTTCTGGGTCTTCGCCGCTCAGGGTGAAGGCGTCGGTGTGGCACACACCGGTGTCGGTGATCTTGATGAGCACTTCGCCCTTCTTGGGCGGAGCGACATCGATCTCGACGATTTGCAGGGGTTCTCCGGCTTTGAAGGCAACGGCGGCGCGGGATTTCATGGGGTGGTCCTTTCAGTCAGTCGGGGGTGGTGGTTTATTTGAGGTACGACCGCAGCAGCGCCAGTGTTTCATCCACGGCCTGCTGCGACGGTGCGGGTTTTTCTGCCAGCGTTTCGCGCACATGGCTGTCCAGCAGGTCGGCCATCAGCCCGTGCACGGCTCCCCGCATGGCGGCCAGCTGCTGCAGGATGGGGGCGCAGTCTGAACCAGCCTCCACCGCGCGCTCCAGCGCCTCCGCCTGGCCTTTGATGCGGCGCAGGCGGGTAATGGCGCGTTGCTTGTCTTCTGCGGTGTGGGGCATGGGGTATTCCGTTCTGGCGCCTCTCAATCGTGGATCAAGAGGTGTACTGGGTGGCAGTATAAATTACCAGCGCTTTAAATATAAGCGCTGGCATGGCACAAAGTGTGGTTACTAGGGGGGAGTACGTGCGTGCCTGTGAAAAAGAGGTTATGCGTTTTGGCGGAGCACGCTGACTCTTCAAGGTATCGGGGGTGAGTTGGGTTGGCGTCCTGGCCCCTCGGGTTGATCCACCTAGCGGCCGGTGCGGGCCTGCGCTGCCGCTACCAGCCCAGCCAGCGTTTCCAGAAATTCCGGGCAGGCCGGGCGGCAATCCCCATGCGGTCCAGTTGCTCTTGAAGGCGCGGAAGGTTGCTGGTGGCCAGCAGATCCATGGGGGAGGCGCCATCCACTTCAGACACCCGCAGCGGATCTGCGCCGCGCTGCAAGATGAAGAGCGCCACTTCTTCACGCTGGTTGCGTATGGCTGCCACCAGCGGGGTGGAGAAGAACTCTGGGTGGGCGTAGTTCACATCAATGCCCGCTTCGATGTAGTGCCGCACCAGGCGCATGTCGCCATCACAGACCGCCTGGTAAAAGCGCTTCCAGTCACCTGCGGACATAGGAACTTCCTCCGTGTAGGGTTTGGCTGTGAGCAGGGACATAAGCGTCATGCTGGCGCGCTGGTCCCATGGGGCCGGGGGCGGTCAGCGCGTCCAGCGATCCATGTCTGGCTTCTGCCGCAATGGCTGCATTCTGCGGTGCGCTGGCAGCTGGCGCGGTGATGGAAATCCCTTGGAATCCTCGGCGCTCAACACTGCGCTGTGGGCAGTGTCGGCCGTGTGGCTTGGACTGCTGCGTTGCAAAGACTCGCCATCACTGCGGGTGTTACTTCGCTCAACGGCTGGCGGTTCCGAGGGATGCGCGGTGCTCTTGGGCCGCAAGGTTCCTGCCAATCACCCTGGGGTCATTTCCCTGGTCTGAACCCCATCGCAGGCTCAAAAGAAGCGGCAGCAGGCGAAAAAAAGCCCGCAGGGGGCACCTGCGGGCTTTGTGGGGTTCAGGCCTGGGCGCCACGCGCGCCAGGCACTTCACCGATCAGCGCTTGCTGATAGGCAGCACGTCGCGGCGCTCAGCACCGGTAAACAGCTGGCGTGGGCGGCCGATCTTGTACTCGGGGTCGCCAATCATTTCGTTCAGTTGGGCAATCCAGCCCACGGTGCGTGCCAGCGCGAAGATGGCAGTGAACAGCGACACGGGGATGCCGATGGCGCGTTGCACGATGCCCGAGTAGAAGTCCACGTTGGGGTACAGCTTGCGCGACACGAAGTAGTCGTCTTCCAGCGCGATCTTCTCGAGCTGCTTGGCCAGCTTGAACAGGGGGTCGTTTTCCAGGCCCAGTTCCTGCAGCACTTCGTTGCAGGTTTCCTGCATCAGCTTGGCGCGGGGGTCGTAGTTCTTGTACACGCGGTGGCCAAAACCCATCAGCTTCACGCCGGAGTTCTTGTCCTTGACCTTCTCCATGAACTCGCCGACCTTGGCCACGCCACCGTTGCGCTGGATGTCTTCCAGCATGTTCAGGCAAGCCTCGTTGGCGCCACCGTGGGCAGGGCCCCACAGGCAGGCCACGCCCGCAGCGATGGCTGCGAAGGGGTTGGTGCCGGACGAGCCGCACAGGCGCACGGTCGATGTGGACGCGTTTTGCTCGTGGTCAGCGTGCAGGATGAAGATGCGGTCCAGAGCGCGTTCGAGCACCGGGTTGACCTTGTACTCTTCGCAAGGCGTGGCAAACATCATGCGCATGAAGTTGCCAGCGTAGCTCAGGTCGTTGCGTGGGTAGATGTAAGGCTGGCCCACGCTGTACTTGTATGCCATGGACACCAGCGTAGGCATCTTGGCGATCAGGCGGATCGCGGCGATTTCGCGGTGCTCTGGGTTGTTGATGTCGGTGCTGTCGTGGTAGAAGGCCGACAGACCACCCACCAGACCGGTCAGCACAGCCATGGGGTGTGCGTCACGGCGGAAGCCACGCAGGAAGAACTGCATTTGCTCGTTGACCATGGTGTGGTTGGTCACGCGGCTGGTGAAGTCCTTCTTCTGGGCTTCATTGGGCAGGTTTCCGTACAGCAGCAGGTGGCAAGTTTCCAGGAAGTCGCAGTTCACAGCCAGCTGCTCAATGGGGTAGCCGCGGTACAGCAGCTCGCCCTTGTCGCCATCGATGTAAGTGATGGCGGACTGGGTTGCGGCTGTGGACAGGAAGCCGGGGTCATAGGTGAACATGCCCGTTTGTGCATACAGCTTGCGGATGTCGATGACGTCCGGGCCGATGCTGCCCTGATAGACCGGCAGGTCCACGCTGGGGCTGCCGTTGGAGAACGACAGGGTGGCTTTGTTGTCAGCTAGCTTCATTGTTACTTTCCTTAGGTTTGCCGATGTCAATCCGGTCTAGAGAGCGCCCTGCGTTTGTCAGGCCCGCAGGGCAGGGGTGCCGCCACTCAAGCGCAGCATGCTGAGCACTTCGTTCACTTCTGCGCTGGCCAGTGTCTCGTCTGGTTCGCGGCGGCAGAGCAACAGGTCCAGCAGGTCGTTGTCTGCCAGGGCCATGAGCGCCGCCAACCCCTGAGCATGGCGTTGCTTCAGCTCAGGTTCGAAACGTTTGAAGAACTGCTGAATGAACAGGTCGTTCTCCAGCAAGCCGCGCCGGCAGCGCCAGTGCAGCTTGCTCAGTTCGCGCTCTGTCAGCAGCTCGTCGGCTGCTGCAGGCGCTGTGGTGGCGATATCGCTCATGGTGAGGCCCTGAAAGGATCAGATGGCGCGGCGCACCATCAATTCCTTGATCTTGCCGATGGCCTTGGTGGGGTTCAGGCCCTTGGGGCAAACGTCCACGCAGTTCATGATGGTGTGGCAACGGAACAGACGGTACGGATCTTCCAGGTTGTCCAGGCGCTGGGCGGTGGCTTCATCGCGGCTGTCGGCAATGAAGCGGTAGGCCTGCAGCAGACCAGCGGGGCCCACGAACTTGTCGGGGTTCCACCAGAAGCTGGGGCAGCTGGTCGAGCAGCTTGCGCACAAGATGCACTCGTACAGACCGTTCAGTTCTTCACGCTCTTCGGGGCTCTGCAGGCGCTCACGATCAGGTGCCACCAGATTGTCGTTAATCAGGTAGGGCTTGATCGAGTTGTACTGCTTGAAGAACTGCGTCATGTCGACGATCAGGTCGCGGATCACTGGCAGGCCGGGCAGGGGCTTCAGAACAATCGTGCCCTTGAGGGTGTTCATGTTCGTCAGGCAGGCCAAGCCGTTCTTGCCATTGATGTTCATGGCGTCAGAACCGCAGACGCCTTCGCGGCAGGAGCGGCGGAACGACAGCGTAGGGTCTTGTTGCTTCAGCTTGATCAAGGCGTCCAGCAGCATGCGTTCGTGGCCGTCGAGTTCGATCTCGATGGTCTGCATGTAGGGCTTGGCGTCCTTGTCCGGATCGTAGCGATAGATTTGGAATGTGCGCTTCATGATTCTGCTCTCGTGGGGCTACTGTTTAGAACGTCCGGACCTTGGGTGGAATGCTTTCCACTGTCAGGGGCTTGAGGTTGACCGGCTTGTAATCCAGGCGGTTGCCTTCGCTGTACCACAGGGTGTGCTTCATCCACTCCTGATCGTTACGGCCCAGTGGGAACTCTGGGTGGTCGGCAGGATGCTCGTAGTCGTACACGGTGTGGGCGCCACGGCATTCCTTGCGGGCAGCGGCAGAGACCATCGTGGCCTGCGCCACTTCGATCAGGTTGTCCACTTCCAATGCCTCGATGCGGGCGGTGTTGAACACCTTGGACTTGTCTTGCAGAGTGACGCTTGCCACGCGATCGCGCAGCTCGGCAATCTTCTTGACGCCTTCGTCCATGCTGGCCTGGGTGCGGAACACGCCAGCGTGCTGTTGCATCGTGGCGCGGATGTCGCCAGCCAGGGTTTGGGCGTAGGTGCCGCTCTTGGAGCTTTCGAGCTGGTTCAGGCGTTCCAGCGTGCGGTCTGCCGCGTCGGCAGGCAGTGGCTTGTGCTCTTTGTTCTTGTTGTTGAACTCAACGATGTGGCGGCCAGCGGCCTTGCCGAACACCAACAGGTCCAGCAGCGAGTTGGTGCCCAGGCGGTTGGCGCCGTGCACGCTCACGCAGGCACATTCACCCACAGCGTACAAGCCGTTCACCACGGAGTTGTTCACACCGTTCTTTTGCTCCACGACCTGGCCGTGGATATTGGTGGGCACGCCACCCATCTGGTAGTGGATGGTGGGAACCACGGGGATGGGTTCCTTGGTGATGTCCACGTTGGCGAAGTTCACGCCGATTTCGTACACCGAAGGCAGACGCTTGTGGATGGTTTCCGCACCCAGGTGATCCAGCTTGAGCAGGATGTAGTCCTTGTTCGGACCGCAGCCACGGCCTTCCTTGATTTCCTGGTCCATGCAGCGCGACACGAAGTCGCGGGGAGCCAAGTCCTTCAGGGTAGGCGCATAGCGCTCCATGAAGCGTTCGCCATTGCTGTTGAGCAGGATGGCGCCTTCACCGCGGCAGCCTTCGGTCAGCAGCACGCCGGCACCGGCCACGCCGGTGGGGTGGAACTGCCAGAACTCCATGTCTTGCAAGGCGATGCCAGCACGCGCTGCCATGCCCAGGCCGTCACCGGTGTTGATAAACGCGTTGGTGGATGCCGCGAAGATACGGCCTGCGCCACCCGTGGCCAGCAGCACGGTCTTGGCTTGCAGGATGTGCAGGTCGCCGGTTTCCATTTCCAGGGCCGTCACACCGACCACGTCGCCGGATTCGTCGCGAATCAGGTCCAGAGCCATCCACTCCACGAAGAAGTTGGTCTTGGCCTTGACGTTTTGCTGGTACAGCGTGTGCAGCATGGCGTGACCGGTACGGTCAGCGGCTGCGCAGGCGCGTTGCACGGGCTTTTCGCCGTAGTTGGCGGTGTGGCCGCCGAAGGGGCGCTGGTAGATGGTGCCGTCGGGGTTGCGGTCGAACGGCATGCCGAAGTGTTCCAGCTCGTACACCACCTTCGGTGCTTCGCGGCACATGAACTCGATGGCGTCCTGGTCGCCCAGCCAGTCAGAACCCTTGATGGTGTCGTAGAAGTGATAGTGCCAGTTGTCTTCGCTCATGTTGCCCAGCGAGGCAGACACGCCACCTTGTGCGGCCACGGTGTGCGAGCGGGTGGGGAAGACTTTGGACAGCGAGGCCACGTTCAGGCCTGCACGGGAGAGTTCCAGCGCGGCACGCATGCCCGAGCCGCCTGCGCCGACGATGACTACGTCGAACTTGCGCGTGGTGATGTTGGCTTTTGTATAGCTCATTTTGTACCTTCAATCGCGGGAATCAGAGACGCCACAGAACCTGGATACCCCAGCCAGCGCAACTGACCAGCCAGACAATGGTGAAAACCTGCAGGACCAGACGCAGGCCCACGGGCTTGATGTAGTCCATGAAGATGTCACGGACGCCCACCCACACGTGCCATGCCATGGCCACGATCACGGAGAAAGTCAGAACCTTCATCCATTGGGCAGAGAAAATGCCGGCCCACAGGTCGTAACCGATGGGGCCCTTGGAGGCCACGAGCTGAACCAGAACCACGACGGTGAACAGAACCATCAGGGCGGCGGTGACGCGCTGGCTGAGCCAGTCGCGAAGGCCATAGTGGGCGCCGACGACCGTGCGCTTGGAGCCGTAATTGACGGACATATTGGTTTCCTTTTTTGTGGGGGCTATGGTGCCTTCAATGGCACGCACGCCTTGTTGTTTGAAATCAGTACAAGCCGAAAAGTTTGGCGCCCAGTACCAGCGTCAGGCCGATGCTGACTGCCAGTGTGAAAACGGCGGAAGTCTTGCCGAATTCCTTGGTCACGGCGTCGTGGCTGACGTCCATCCACAGGTGGCGCAGGCCGGCGATGAGGTGGTGCATGTAGGCCCAGATCAATGCCAGAACCACGAGTTTGATGAACCAGCCGGGGACAAAGCCCAAGCCCGCATTGAAGGCTGCTTTGAATTTTCCGAAAGAGATTTCCGACGACAGCGAGGTGTCGAACATCCAGATGACAAAGGGCAGCAGCAGGAACATGATGGCCCCGCTGGCACGGTGCAGGATCGAAACCCATGCTGCCGGCGCCATGCGGTAGGTCGTCAAGTCCTTGAAGGCATTGATGTTGCGGAATTCAGGCCGTTTTTTGGCTAGTTCAGTCATGTCTGGTGCTTTCGTGGATGTAACTGCTCTGTAATTGGAAGATGCAAACAACACAAAATTCTATTGCAATGCAACAACCGCGCTTTTGTATCGGGATCAAAAATCGACGTTTGTAATCAGGTGCCAGCCTGCTGTCAGCTCAGTTCGTTACGGTAATGGTGGGTGTCGGTGCGGTAGAGGCCACGTCGTAACTCCATGGGAACATCGTTATAGGTGTAAGCGATGCGCTCCACACTCAACAGGGGGGTGGCTGTGGTGACCTGTAGCAATTGGGCCTGCTCTGCATCGGGCAGCACGGCGCGAATCTTTTCTTCGGCACGCACCATGCGTACTCCGAAATCCATCTCGAACATGGCGTAGGTGGGGCCTTGGTAGTTGGCCATCTGCTCGCCCGTCAGTCCTTTGAAAGCGTGGCCGGGCAGCCAGATGTCTTCCAGAATGGTTGGAACACCGGCAAAAGACAAGATGCGTTTGGCCTGCATGACGGGGTCACCGCTGCGCAATGCCAGCACCCGTGAAATGTCGGCGCTGGCGCGCACGCGGCGGCATTCGATCACGGAGCGCTGGGCCGGACCTTCCACGCTGGCATCGCCAGTATCGGGTAGCAGCTTCAGGAACCGGTATTGGACATGTTGCTCGGCGTGGGTGGCAACAAAGGTGCCCTTGCCTTGCCTGCGCACCACCAGGTTTTCGGCAGCCAGTTCATCAATGGCCTTGCGCACGGTGCCTTGGCTCACCCGAAAGCGTGCTGCCAGCTCCATCTCGCTGGGAATCGATTCCCCAGGCTTCCACTCGCCTTGCTGCAGGCTCTGCAAAATCAAGCCCTTGATTTGCTGGTACAGCGGGCTGAACGCAGGCGTCGGCAACCCGGCGCCTTGAGGGGCGGGCGAATTGTCGGCAGCGAACGGGAGCGAGGACATGTGGAGTTGGTTGGGCGGGATGGGCGGTGAACCGCGGCGCTCGCAATCATATCTTATATAAGACATAAGACAAATTGACCGAGGCCATGAAACGGGGGTAAACTCCAAGGCTGTTTGCGGGGCACGGGCTGCTGGTAACAGGCGCTGGTGCTGCGTTGCACCTTTACCTGTTTTTGTCACTTCCTGGAGTTTTTCACCATGAGCAAGAAGCCTGTCCGTGTTGCCGTTACTGGCGCCGCTGGTCAAATCGGTTACGCACTGCTGTTCCGCATCGCCTCCGGCGAAATGCTCGGCAAGGATCAGCCCGTCATCCTGCAACTGCTGGAAATTCCTGACGAAAAGGCCCAGAACGCACTCAAGGGCGTGATCATGGAGCTGGAAGACTGCGCCTTCCCTCTGCTGGCTGGCATCGAAGCCCACAGCGACCCCATGACCGCTTTCAAGGACACCGATTACGCCCTGCTGGTGGGTGCCCGTCCTCGCGGCCCAGGCATGGAGCGCGCTGATCTTCTGGCTGCCAACGCCCAGATCTTCACCGCCCAAGGCAAGGCTCTGAACGCCGTGGCTTCCCGCAATGTGCGCGTGCTGGTGGTGGGCAACCCCGCCAACACCAACGCCTACATCGCCATGAAGTCGGCTCCTGATCTGCCAGCCAAGAACTTCACCGCCATGCTGCGTCTGGACCACAACCGCGCTGCTTCGCAAATCGCCGCCAAGATCGGCTGCGCTGTGGGCGACATCGAAAAGCTGGCCGTGTGGGGCAACCACTCGCCCACCATGTACGCTGACTACCGTTTCGCTACAGTGAACGGCAAGTCCGTGAAGGACACCATCAACGACCACGACTGGAACGTCAATACGTTCCTGCCCACCGTGGGCAAGCGCGGCGCCGCCATCATCGCAGCCCGTGGCCTGTCGTCGGCTGCCTCGGCCGCCAACGCTGCCATCGACCACATGCGCGACTGGGCCCTGGGCACCAACGGCAAGTGGGTCACCATGGGTATTCCTTCCAATGGCGAATACGGCATTCCCAAGGAAGTCGTGTTCGGTTACCCCGTCACCTGCGAAGGCGGCGAATACAAGATCGTCGAAGGTCTGCCCATCGACGCATTCAGCCAAGAGTGCATCAACAAGACCCTGGCTGAGCTCGAAGGCGAGAAGGACGGCGTCAAGCACCTGCTGTAAAGCACGTAGTCGCTAGCGCTTTGTGGCGGGCGGTTTGAGGGTTTTTGCCCTCTAGCGCCCGCCAATCAAGCGCTAGCAGCTCTCAATTTGAGAGCGGTGAGAGACATGCTGTGGCCCTTGCTTTCGATTTGCAGTGGCCACACGATTTTTCTCCCCCTGGGCATTGCACATAGCCCTGTAGCTGATGATGGACGCACTCCACCCCCGTGAAATACTGCTCGGCGCCCAGGCGGGTGTACAGGCATTGCCTGTGTGCGATCACTACAGCGGTGTGGAAGCTCGCATGCGCAAGAGCCTGCAGATGCAGGCTGAGCTGACCGAAGAGTTTGGCGCTTGCGTGGTAGACGTGACGCTGGATTGCGAAGACGGCGCTCCGGTGGGGCAAGAGGTGGAGCACGCCCGCCTGGTGGCTTCGCTGGCCTCGGGTGCCTCGGCCACTGCCCGGGTGGCAGCGCGGGTGCACGCCACAGACCACCCCGCTTTTGCAAGCGATATCGACATCATTGCCGGCGCGGCCGGTCAACGCCTGTGTCACATCATGGTGCCCAAGGTGGAAACGGTGGACGACGTGGTTGCTGCCGAACAAGCCTTGCTGCGTGCAGGCGCCACCCATTTGCCTTTGCATGTGCTGATTGAATCGCCCTTGGCGGTATCACACGCTTTTGAGATCGCATCCCACCCCCGGGTGCAGAGCATCAGCTTTGGGTTGATGGACTTTGTCTCCTCCCACGGCGGCGCCATTCCTGCCCACGCCATGACATCGCAGGGGCAGTTCGCCCACCCTCTGGTGGTGCGTGCCAAGCTGGAGATTGCAGCAGCCTGTCATGCCTACGGCAAGGTGCCCTCGCATTGCGTGGTGACGGAATTCACCGACCCTGCCGCGATGCAGGCTGCGGCCCAGCGCGCATCCCAGGAACTGGGTTACACCCGGATGTGGAGCATCCATCCGTCGCAGATCCGCCCCATCCTGCGTGCGTTTGCGCCGGCGTTGGCTGAGGTGGAAGCGGCGGCGCGCATCCTGCTGGCAGCCCAGGCCGCCCAGTGGGCCCCCATCAGCCACGATGGGGTGTTGCATGACCGGGCGAGTTACCGCTACTACTGGCAGTTGCTGGAGCGTGCGCACTACACTGGTGTTGCGCTTCCTTCCTCGGTGGGCCACTGGTTTGATGTGGTTACCCCCGTGAGCCACGTTACTGCATGATTTTTACTGGAGCTTTGACGCCATGAAACAACTTTTCGCCTCCGCTCTCCTGCTTTTGGCGCCTGCTTGGGTGATGGCCCAGGGTTCCGGCGCCGCAACGCCTGCCAAGCCTGCATCGGCCAAACAGGCGACGGCGGCCAAGGCCAAGCCCGCCAACACCACCAAATCCTCTACCGCTGCGGCAGGCAATGGCAAGACTGTAGTGGCCAAGGCCCAGCAGACCAGCAGCCGCACCCAACTCAAGAGCGCGGCCAACCAGGTGGCTACCGGCATCATCGCCGCAGAGGCTGCACTGTCCCCCGAAGAGTTGGCCATTGCCGAGCGTGTGCATGTCGGGCGCATCGCCTGCGAACTGGGCGCTTTCGTCAATGTCTCAGCCGACAAGGCCAATCCAGGCCACTTCCAGGTCGAAGGCAAGGGCTTCAAGTACCGCATGATTCCCGTGGCGACCACCACGGGTGCGGTGCGTCTGGAAGACACCAAGGCCGGCGCGGTCTGGCTGCAGATTGCCAACAAGTCCATGCTGATGAACCAGAAGCTGGGTCAGCGCATGGCAGACGAATGCATGAGCCCCGAGCAGTATGTTGTTGCTGAAGCCATCAAGAAAGCTCCCCCGCAGAGCGTTTTTGACGCCCCCAGCGGCAGCAAATAAGAACCTTGAAAACGCAGCACTTTCTTGCCCGGCCAGTGGGCAGGGAGGTGCGCTGTTGCCCCACTTTAGAACGTAACCGGAGAGAAGTATGTTGAAAGCCTACCGTGACCACGTCGCCGAGCGCGCCGCCCTGGGCATCCCGCCGCTGCCCCTCGACGCCAAGCAAGTGGCCGAGTTGATCGAGCTCATCAAGAACCCGCCCGCAGGCGAAGAAGCCTTTCTGCTGGACCTGCTGACGCACCGTGTGCCTCCAGGCGTGGACGATGCCGCCAAGGTCAAAGCCAGCTTCCTGGCCGCTGTGGCGCATGGCGACATCAAGGTGGGCCTGATCTCCAAGGCCAAGGCGACCGAGCTGCTGGGCACCATGGTGGGCGGCTACAACGTGCACCCTCTGATCGAACTGCTCGACGACGCGGAAGTCGCTGGCGTGGCCGCAGAAGCCCTCAAGAAGACGCTGCTGATGTTCGACTTCTTCAACGACGTGGCCGCCAAGGCCAAGGCCGGCAACGCCAAGGCCCAGGAGGTCATGCAGAGCTGGGCCAATGCCGAGTGGTTCACCAGCCGCCCCGAGGTCGAGAAGAAAATCACCGTCACCGTGTTCAAGGTGCCCGGCGAGACCAACACCGACGACCTGTCGCCCGCCCCCGACGCCTGGAGCCGCCCCGACATTCCGCTGCACTACCTGGCCATGCTCAAGAACACGCGTCCTGACGCGGCGTTCAAGCCCGAGGAAGACGGCAAGCGCGGCCCGATGCAGTTCATCGAAGACCTGAAGAAGAAGGGCCACTTGGTTGCCTACGTCGGTGACGTGGTGGGCACCGGTTCTTCGCGCAAGTCCGCTACCAACTCGGTGATCTGGGCCACCGGCCAGGACATCCCCTTCGTGCCGAACAAGCGTTTCGGCGGCGTGACGCTGGGTGGCAAGATCGCCCCCATCTTCTTCAACACGCAGGAAGATTCCGGCGCTCTGCCCATCGAAGTCGATGTGTCCAAGCTCGAAATGGGCGACGTGATCGACGTGCTGCCCTACGACGGCAAGATCGTCAAGAACGGCGAAACCGTGGCTGAGTTCGCGCTCAAGAGCGACGTGCTGCTGGACGAAGTGCGCGCCGGTGGCCGTATCAACCTGATCATTGGCCGCTCGCTCACCGCCAAGGCGCGCGAGGCCCTGGGCTTGCCCGCATCGACCGTGTTCCGCCTGCCCAAGGCGCCGGCTGAATCCAAGGCCGGCTTCACGCTGGCGCAGAAGATGGTCGGCCGTGCCTGCGGCCTGCCCGAAGGCCAGGGTATCCGTCCCGGCACGTATTGCGAGCCGAAGATGACCACCGTGGGTTCGCAGGACACCACCGGCCCGATGACGCGCGATGAGCTGAAGGATCTGGCCTGCCTGGGCTTCTCGGCCGACCTCGTGATGCAGTCCTTCTGCCACACCGCTGCGTACCCGAAGCCGGTGGACGTGAAGACCCATCGCGAACTGCCGGCCTTCATCAGCAGCCGCGGCGGCGTGTCCCTGCGCCCGGGCGACGGCGTGATCCACAGCTGGCTCAACCGCCTGCTGCTGCCCGACACAGTGGGCACGGGCGGTGACTCGCACACCCGCTTCCCCATCGGCATCTCCTTCCCCGCAGGCTCGGGCCTCGTGGCTTTCGGCGCTGCCACCGGCGTGATGCCGCTGGACATGCCCGAGTCGGTGCTGGTGCGCTTCAAGGGTGAGATGCAGCCCGGCGTGACGCTGCGCGACCTGGTGCACGCGATCCCGCTGTACGCCATCAAGGCGGGCCTGCTGACCGTGGCCAAGGCCGGCAAGAAGAACATCTTCTCGGGCAAGATCCTCGAAATCGAGGGCCTGCCGGACCTGAAGGTGGAGCAAGCCTTCGAGCTGTCCGACGCCTCGGCCGAGCGTTCCGCCGCCGGCTGCACGATCAAGCTCAACCCCGAGCCGATCGCTGAGTACCTGCGCTCCAACGTCGTGCTCATGAAGAACATGATCGCCGATGGCTACCAGGACGCGAAGACCCTGCAGCGCCGCATTGAGAAGGTGGAAGCCTGGCTGGCCAACCCCAACCTGCTCGAAGCCGACAAGGATGCCGAGTACGCCGCCGTGATCGAGATCGATCTGGCCGACATCAAGGAGCCGATCGTTTGCTGCCCGAACGACCCGGACGACGCCAAGTTCCTGTCCGAAGTGGCTGGCACCAAGATCGACGAAGCCTTCATCGGCTCGTGCATGACCAACATCGGTCACTTCCGCGCCGCAGCCAAGCTGCTGGGCGGCCAGCGCGATATTCCCGTCAAGCTGTGGGTGGCACCGCCCACCAAGATGGACCAGAGCGAGCTGATCAAGGAAGGCCACTACGCCGCCTTCGGCACGGCTGGTGCGCGTACCGAAATGCCCGGCTGCTCGCTGTGCATGGGCAACCAGGCGCAGGTGCGCGAGGGTGCGACGGTCATCTCGACCAGCACGCGCAACTTCCCCAACCGCCTGGGCAAGAACACCAACGTGTTCCTGGGCTCTGCCGAGCTGGCCGCCATCGCCTCGCGCCTGGGCAAGCTGCCCACCAAGGAGGAATACCTCCAGGAAATGGGCGTGATCGATGCTGACAAGGCCAGCGTGTACCGCTACATGAACTTCGACCAGATCGAGGAATATGCAGAGGTTGCCAAGGGCGTGACGGCCTGACAGGCTGCGCTCAGCGCATGAATGCAAACGGCCCTTCGGGGCAATGCCGCTCAGTTAAGTCTGAGCGGCATTTTTTTGACGGGATACTGGGTCTTG
>ERZ650306.807-NODE-807-length-18999-cov-12.056377_pt1 | contig 18999 bp, 24 predicted proteins | sample MGYA00376242_ERZ650306 | MGnify/ENA primary metagenome ERZ650306 (study PRJEB26733, sample SAMN07839244) | wastewater metagenome | biome: urban; feature: wastewater treatment plant; material: waste water | place: USA: North Carolina | collected 2016-03-31 ... | reverse complement strand
ACAGCTATTTGGGTTACAAAAGCCCTGATGAATTTGAACAACAGAAAATCGCTTAGCCCAGTGTCCGTTGTTGCTGGGTCAGATCACACAAAAAGAATAAACATATCATTGCTGCGACGTTTAATGGTTTCGCTGCGGGCTAATTGAATATCGCCATACAGTGTTTGTGCTGCGCCAAGCAGAGTCTGATCTTCTTTAAACTGAATATAGCTTGGCACTCCAATGCCTAGCAGAATCACCATCACAAAAATGGTAACCATCAGCTCTAACAGGGTAAAACCGGAAATTTGTGATCTCACGGCACTCTCCTTGGCGTAACAGACCTTTTTCAACCAAAATGAAATAAGGATGTTTTCTTAAGTTTAATCTGTACGCAGAAAGAGGTAGATGAATTATGGAAAATAATTCAAAAGGGTTCACATTGATGGAACTGATGGTAACCGTTGCTATCATAGCCATACTCGCGGCGATTGCTTATCCAAGCTATAGCAACTATGTGCGACACTCACGACGTTCAGAAGCCATCGAAGCGCTATTATCAGCGCAAATGCGGCAAGAAGAATATCGGCTCATCAATCGGGTTTATGCAAACACTGCTCAGTTGGGACTAACTAATGGCGATTATTATGATTTTGCATCATCAGCAGCGGTCAGTGCCGGTGTCGCCAGTTATACCGTAACCGCAACAGCAAAAGGAAGTCAGGTTGGAGATTCCGAAAATGGTGTTGCATGTAACCTGACTATCACTAATCAAAATACAAAAGGGCCAAACGATGCTTGTTGGCAATAACCTGACTTTCAGGTGTATGCAAAAATGTCATGCACCTGCTCAATCAAAAATCAGAGCTAATACCTTCATCACCACCAACCCAAATACACCCGCCAGCACATCATCAACCATGATGCCTAATCCGCCTTTAACGTAGCGGTCTAACCAACGGATCGGCCATGGTTTGATGATGTCAAATACGCGAAAGATCAGGAAACCAGCCAGTAACCAGAGCAATCCTTTGGGAGCGGCAATCATGGTGATCCAAAAGCCAACAAACTCATCCCATACAATAGAGCCATGATCATCTTGCCCAATCGCTTTAGTAGCTGACTGACAGATCCAGATGCCGGCAACTGCAGCCACAACGGTGACAGCAATATAAACAGATAACGGCAGATAGGTCATCAGCCAATAAAATGGGATTGCAGCAAGCGTACCGAAGGTACCAGGTGCAAATGGCGATAAACCCGAGCCAAAACCGGTGGCCAGCCAATGCAGCGGATTACGCCAATTTAAACGCTCCAATGCATCACGGCTCTTATGATGTTTTTCCAGTTTCGCCATGGTGAAAATGCTCCCAACCATTGATATGTAATTCAACCGAGTTGCCGAGATGATACCAGAATATTTCCGGTGCGCCGGTGATGACAGTGCCAATCCGAGTCAATGGTAGATCCAGTGTTTCCGCTAATATCTGGACATCATTTTCATGTTCGGCTGATACCGTAAAACACAATTCATAATCATCTCCCCCACCCAAGGCCAGCTGCAATGCTTGTTCAGGGGTTACACTTTGACTAACTGCAGGATCAACAGGCAGATCAGTTAATTCAATTTTTGCCGCTACATTCGATGCTCGCAGGATATGCATTAAATCACCAGCAAGGCCATCAGACAGATCGAGCGCGCTGCTGGCAATATCACGTAAGGCCAGCCCAAGCTCGCAACGTGGTTGCGGATATTCCATTCTCTGCTGGCACTGCCGTAGAGCCGCTGCATCGATAGATAAATGATGTAGGCGCTGTTGTACCGCTAATGCGGCAGCACCTAAATGCCCACTGACATAGATGCCATCTCCCACCTGTGCGCCCGAACGCCGTAATGCTCGAGCCGCCGGCACCGTTCCTTTAATGGAGACAGTTATGGAAAGTGGCCCGCGGGTAGTGTCGCCGCCAATCAGAGCGACATGATGTTGTGCTGCCAAGGCGTGAAAACCTCGCGCAAAACCAGCTAACCAATTTTCATCAGCATTTGGGAGCGTAAGCGCCAGTGAAACCCAGCGCGGTTGTGCGCCCATCGCGGCGAGATCAGACAGGTTAACCGCCAACGCTTTATGCCCTAATGCAACCGGATCAACATCAGCAAAAAAATGCACACCACTGACTAGTGTATCGGTGCTAACAGCCAGACACTCACCCGCGGGCACATTCAGCAGCGCACAGTCATCACCAATGCCTAATTCCACATCAGCACGAGCCGTGGCCTGGGCAGCAAAATAATGTTGGATCAGTTCAAATTCACCCACGATATGGTTCCCTTCCGGCTAACAAAAATCCCCGTTCCTTCTGCAGAAAAAACGGGGATTCTTTATCGCATAAAACGGTAACTGCAAACAGTGATTACTGACGCAGGCCCATCTGTTTGACGACTTTATCTAATACGCCATTCACAAATTTATGGCTGTCATCTGTTGCAAAAGATTTTGCTAACTCAATCGCTTCGTTGATCACGACTTTGTATGGCACATCTTTACAGTAAGTCAGCTCATAACAAGCCAGACGCAATACACCTTTATCAATCTGATCCAGATCGTCGAGTTTACGCGATAGGAATGGTGAAAAGGTGGCATCCAGATTGGTGACATTAGTAGCAACGCCAGTCAACAACAGCTCAAAATAAGGCATATCAACACCTTTCGTTGGCTGTTCTAATTTGAACTGTTCAACGATATCGGCCACGTTGTCTTTAGCCAGTTGCCACTGATAAATTGCTTGCAGGGCAAGATGGCGCGCCTTACGGCGTTCAGCAGGTTTCAATCTCTTTCTCCTATCATGCGCCCAGAGCGTTCATGACATTAATCATTTCTAAAGTACTCAGCGCAGCTTCAACACCTTTATTGCCAGCTTTTGTACCAGCGCGCTCAATGGCTTGCTCGATGTTTTCTGTGGTCAACACACCAAATGCCACCGGAATTTCTGATTCCAGTGAAACCTGAGCCAGACCTTTGGCACATTCGCCAGAAACATATTCAAAGTGAGCAGTACCACCGCGGATCACACAACCCAGCGCAACAATCCCATCGAATTGTTTGCTTTTAGCCAGACGTTTCGCCGCCAGTGGCAGTTCAACTGCACCTGGTACTTTAACTAAAGTGATGTTTTCGTCAGCGATTTGGCCCTGACGCTTCAGCGTATCCAGTGCGCCCTCTACCAGACGGTCGTTAATGAAACTGTTAAAGCGAGACACTACGATCGCTACTTTGGCTTGTGGAGCCGGGATAACGCCTTCAATCACTTTCATGGGTAATCCTATAATTTGTTATGTCAAATACACAAAACTTGTCAATTCTAGCACATTTGGCGCATGACCAAAACATGCACGGTGATACCAATTATTCGCTGATATATTCCACGACTTCCAAACCGAAGCCGGACAGCACGTAACGCTTTGGTGAACTCAACAGACGCATCTGTTTAACGCCCATTGCTTTCAGGATCTGCGAACCAACCCCAACCCGACGGGAAGCCAATTTGGGCTTACAAATCTCGGTAGACTGACCCGCATCGACAGCAGCGTAATGATCAATTCGGGCCAACAGGTCTTGCTGACTATTTTCATGACCAATGATCACCAGAATACCACCTTCTTCATTAATGCGGCTCATCGCTTTATCAAGCGGCCAGCTACGCAGATCACCGCGTTGGCTGTTGAGTACATCATTGAGGTAATCATGTAAATGCACACGCACTAATACCGGTTTAGTCGGATCTTGCTGCGGTTTGCTCAGCGCAAAATGGACCTGATTGTCGATGGTGTCACGGAAGGTCGTCAGTTCAAAATCACCGTATTCGGTTGGCAAGTGACACTGCGATACTTTCTGGATCGTCGTTTCATGCTGATTACGATATTCGATTAGTTCCGCGATAGTACCCAGTTTCAAGCCATGTTCTGCCGCGAATATTTCCAAGTCTGGTCGGCGCGCCATGGTGCCGTCTTCATTCAGGATCTCCACGATCACCGCAGCCGGCTCCAGACCCGCCAGACGAGCCAGATCACAACCGGCTTCAGTGTGGCCGTTACGGGTCAGCACACCGCCATCCTGCGCCATCAGTGGGAAAATATGGCCTGGTTGTACAACATCACTTGGTTTAGCATCCGGTGCTACCGCAGCTTGCACAGTACGCGCACGATCAGCAGCCGAAATACCGGTGGTTACACCTTCCGCCGCCTCGATAGAGACAGTGAAGTTAGTTGAGAACTGTGCTTCGTTTTTATCCACCATCAGTGGCAGATTGAGTTGCTTACAGCGTGCTTTAGACAAAGTCAGACAGATCAATCCACGACCGTATTTTGCCATGAAATTGATATCTTCCGGGCGCACCATCGAGGCCGCCATCAGAATGTCACCTTCATTTTCACGATCTTCGTCATCCATCAGAATGACCATTTTACCCTGACGAAAATCTTCAATAATTTCTTCTATTTTACTGATAGCCATGACTTATCCTTCATCTGTTTGCACAGAAAATCTGTCTATTAGCGCAGAAACCCGTTTCTGGCCAACATTTCCATCGTGATATTGCTTTGGGATGATTGCGCTGCTTTATCGCCGAGCAACAACCGTTCCAGATAACGAGCAATCACGTCCACTTCTAAATTAACTTTCACGCCAGTCTGCCAATCGAGTACCGTCGTTTCTGCGCTGGTGTGCGGCACGATGGTCAGTTTAAATCGAGCACCATCGACTGCGTTGACCGTTAGACTGATGCCGTCCACGGTGATCGAACCTTTTTCGGCAATGTATTTAGCCAGCTCATCCGGCGCTTTGATCCAATACTCTTTGGCACGCCCCAGCTGATGCACTGAAACGATTTCACCCACACCATCGACATGGCCAGAAACCAAATGCCCACCTAATCGAGTATCAGGTGTTAACGCGCGCTCCAGATTTACTTTTTGTCCGGCTTGATAGTGTGCAAAGCTACTACGTTGTAAGGTTTCTAACGACAAATCAGCGACATAACCATCACCGGTGAGTTGCACGACCGTCAGACATACACCATTGGTAGCAATAGAATCACCCAGCTTCACATCGGAAAGATCCAGCTTGCCACTTTTCACCCGAACAGAAACATCTTCACCTTTCGGTTGTAATGCTGCCAGCGTACCGACAGCTTCAATAATTCCGGTAAACATTGTTATTCCTTATGCAGGCGCAAGACCAAACGCAGATCTTCGCCGACTTTACGTACATCTTGCCAATGCCAGTCAGCTACTTCCGACATATGTTGAAATTCGGGCAAATTCACTAAACCGCGGGCTGGGTTCCCCATCAATTTAGGGGCCAGATAAACAATTAATTCATCAACCAAACCAGCATTCAGCAAGGCGCCTGCGAGTGTCGCGCCCGCTTCAACCCAAATATCATTAATATTGCGCTGTGCCAGTGTTTGCAGTAAATGAGATAAATCTAATTTTTCGTTTTCAGCTAACGGCGTGATCACTTGCTGAACCGACTCCGGCCATTGGCCTTGCGCCTGCTGACGAGCAAGCCAAACGTCACCGGCAATGGTAAACAGTTTGGCTTCAGGAGTAATGCGTTGCTGTGAATCGATCACCACACGAATGGGCTGGCGTATCTGCGCTTCAGTGTAATGAGTTTGAACAGACAGCGGTAATTGCGCCCAACGCACATTCAGCGATGGATCATCAGCCAAAACGGTATCCGCACCGGTCAGGATCGCACTACTTTGCGCTCGCCAACGTTGCACATCAGCTCGCGCAGCAGGTGATGTGATCCACTGACTCTGCCCATTCGCCAGTGCCGTGCGACCATCAAGGCTTGCTGCCATTTTAAGGCGCACATACGGCAAACCATGCCGCATGCGTTTAATGAAACCGAGGTTTAAGGCTTCCGCCTGCGCTTGCAATAAACCAGCCTGTACCTCTATTCCCGCACCGGCTAAACGACGCATGCCGCGACCAGACACTTGCGGATTCGGATCTTCCATCGCCGCAACAACACGAGCGACACCTGCATTCACTAACGCATCAGCACAAGGTGGTGTACGCCCAAAATGCGAACAAGGCTCTAACGTAACATAAGCAGTAGCACCTTTGGCTTTTTCACCTGCCATTCGCAGCGCATGTACTTCCGCATGCGGTTCCCCAGCTCGCAGATGAAAACCTTCACCAACAATCTCGCCAGCAGCCACGATGACACAACCCACATTCGGGTTCGGGGAAGTAGTAAAGCGACCTTGCTCCGCAAGTTGCAGAGCTCGGCTCATGTAGCGATGATCTTCGGCAGAAAACACTTATTTCTCCAGACGTGCGATCTCTTCACCAAATTCACGGATATCTTCAAAACTGCGATACACCGAGGCAAAACGGATATAAGCCACTTTATCCAGCTGCTTTAACTCTTCCATCACCAGATTCCCAATGATCTTGGTCATGATTTCACGTTCGCCGGTCGCCCGCAGATTCGATTTGATCCGATTAATACTTTGCTCAATCAGTTCAGTACTTACCGGGCGTTTTTCCAACGCGCGCTGAATACCGTTACGCAATTTATCTTCATTAAATGGTTCACGAACACCATTACTTTTGATCACCCTTGGCATCACTAATTCTGCCATTTCAAAGGTGGTAAAGCGTTCGTGACATACCAGACATTCTCGACGACGACGCACCTGATGCCCATCCGCCACAAGGCGTGAGTCAATGACTTTCGTATCATCGGCATTACAAAATGGACAATGCATCTATGCTAAATCCTGAAATCTGTCGATTTTGTCAGTCTATCAGAGATCCCGTAAAGGCCAATATTTTCAGCACTAAACAACTCGTCTTTACCGCATGACATAGACAAACAAACTGTTTAGTATTTGTACAAATGATACATCGGGAATAGTTAGGATCGAATTCAGATGAAAAGAAATAATCATCTTTCGGATCAAGAACTAGATATGCTGCTTAATTTTCCTGAACCGGTAAATACAAATTCCTGATTACCATCGAACCTCAGCCAGTTTTAATAACCGAGCTGGCATCGCTGGCGTTCTAATGCAATCGTTTAGCAATTGAGTCAGCATCCCTGCCAAGTCATATCGATGATTGAATTTGTAGCAAAATTCACCGAGATATCGGGGTAAATGCTTTCTTTTAATTGCATGGTAAGTGCCGTGCATGGAATTCTTAACGTTACTTATCATCGTGTTAACCCAAGTAAAATAAGGCAATTCCACGCTGGCAGCTCCCCCGCCTGTCACTATTTTCAAATGATGGCTATCCGCCGATTCAATTGCGTTAAAACAAGATAATCCATCAGAGATAACTAAGGATGCTGGCTCAATATGATGCGAGGCCCAATCCTTGATTTCGCCTTTACGGAAACCAGTCACCATGCTAAATCGCATCTTCATTGGATGACCATCCTCATTCATGGCGACGGCAGCAACAAAGGGGCTTTTATTGCGGGCTCCTCGACCTCGTTTCCCTTTTTTGACGCCGCCCCAATACGCATCGTCCAGTTGAATAAAGCCAGATAAAGGAAGTTCATCATCTCGCTCTTTCATGGCCTGCATAATTTTCTGTTTTAACCGCCAGGTCGCGTTATAGGAAATGCCTAATTCACGGGATAACTCAAGGGCAGAGATGCCATTTTTCTCTTGTACAATCAGATAGATAGCAAGAAACCAGATGGTCAGGGGTAATTTGGTGCCCGCGAAGAGAGTGCCAGCAAGAATAGAAGACTGATGATGGCACTGATTACATTGGTAAAGCGGTCTGGACTTAAGATGGCAATGCTGGTCATGTCCGCAATAAGGGCAGTGAAACCCGTTTGGCCAGCGTAATGAAAACAGATGTTTACGGCATTGTTCTTCGGTGCCGAATTGGCTTATAAACGAATGAATACTCATGCTTTTTTGAAACTGGACTTTATTTCTGGACATGGTGAACTACCTCAACCTGCCTAATTATATTAAGTATAGTTCGTAGGCTGACGGTCGATGGTAATCAAATACAAATTTGCCAGATGATGACTATCAAATAGAGTTAAATAACAGCCAACTGATCGCCTTGTTGAATAAAGCCAACAGCTTATTTATTGAAGCTAATTTTGAGCAGCACAATCTGCGTTTTCCGCTCTATCTTGCACATGATATGCCGGATGTAATTTCACCGCGTCTTGGCATTCCCGAAATATACGAACATGCTACTGCCGGACAACGGCTTTGGCGATTAGACAACCCAACCGATTTAGAATTACTAAATAGCAACGGTGAAACATTACCGTTTGAGATTATCAATATCTCGGTCAGCGGATTACTTATTCGGGATCATATGCTGACGTTGAATTTGGGAGAGCGTTTTGATGGGATACTTTCTGGTTTCGGAATTTATATTCCACTGACCGGGGTCATTGTCAGAAGTAAAAAGCGGAAAAATAAATCTCAGGAATGGGCAATTCGGTTAACGCTGGATTCTAATGTACATGAAAAATTACAAGAATATATTTATCAGCAACATCAGGTTAAATACCCCACAACGGATATAACCGCTGATGTAGAAAGCCCATAAAAAACAGCCGGCACATGGCCGACTGTTTTCAACATACGCAAATATTGATTATGCGTATACTGGCAAGCGTTTACAGATATCCAGCACTTTCGCGCGGGTAGCCGCAATTACAGCTTCGTCAGTTGGTTTGTCCAGCACGTCACAGATCCAGCCAGCCAGCTCTTTCGCTTCCGCTTCTTTAAAGCCACGACGAGTGATAGATGGTGAACCGATACGGATACCAGAGGTTACGAACGGTGAACGTGGGTCGTTTGGTACTGCGTTTTTGTTCACAGTAATGTTTGCCAGACCCAGTGCTGCATCCGCTTCTTTACCTGTCAGTTCGCGATCAGTGAAATCAACCAGGAACAGGTGGTTTTCAGTACCGCCAGACACGATCTTGTAACCGCGCGCCAGGAATACTTCTACCATCGCTTTCGAGTTTTTCACTACTTGCTGTTGGTAAGCTTTGAATTCTGGTTCCATCGCTTCTTTGAATGCTACCGCTTTACCAGCAATAACATGCATCAGCGGGCCGCCCTGTGAACCAGGGAACACAGCAGAATTCAGTTTCTTGTGCAGATCTTCATCATTCACAGAAGACAGGATCAAACCACCACGTGGGCCGGCCAGAGTCTTATGCGTAGTTGAAGTAACAACGTGAGCATGTGGAACTGGGTTTGGATAAACACCCGCAGCGACCAGACCAGCAACGTGCGCCATATCAACAAACAGGTAAGCACCTACTTTGTCAGCGATTTCACGCATTTTTGCCCAATCAACAACACCAGAGTAAGCAGAGAAGCCACCCAGTACCATTTTTGGTTTATGTTCCAGTGCCAGACGTTCCAGCTCGACGTAATCGATCTTACCGGTCGCATCGATACCGTAAGGAATGATGTTGTAAAGTTTACCGGAGAAGTTAACTGGTGAACCGTGAGTCAGGTGACCACCGTGTGCCAGATTCATACCTAATACGGTATCACCTGGTTTCAGCAGCGCCATATAAACAGCAGCGTTCGCTTGTGAACCAGAATGTGGCTGTACGTTTGCGTACACAGCACCGAACAGGGTCTTCGCGCGTTCAATGGCCAGCGTTTCTGTCTTATCAACAAACTCACAACCACCGTAGTAACGCTTACCAGGATAACCCTCAGCATATTTGTTGGTTAACTGTGATCCCTGTGCTTGCATTACACGTGGGCTGGTGTAGTTTTCAGAAGCAATCAGCTCGATATGCTCTTCCTGACGCTGTGTTTCCTCCACAATTGAAGCCCACAGCTCCGGATCATAATCGGCGATGTTCATATCACGCTTCAGCATTATTAAGTGTCTCCTGACTCATGGCGTCATGTTAGGGTATTGTTATATTCTACCGCGCTTGCCAGTCAGGTGCATCAATAAACCGACTCTTTTTACAAAGTTACTGTTGCTGCGTTGTTGTTTTTGTCAGGAACACGCTATTGGCCATTTTTTGCTGTTTTTCCAACGAAAATGCTGACAACGTACAAGAATCTACGGTAATCTTGCCAATTAGCATGGAAACCGCCTTAGCTCTGATGTTTTTGAATACAAAAAAATTTGAGTTTTAGGAAAATGAAAAATCGCTGCATGTTTACTGAGGATAGCGACTCAATGACTGCAAAGTTCCGCATTTTAGTGCTTAACGGCCCGAATCTGAATCTGCTGGGAAAACGTGAACCCGGGATCTACGGTGCTGCGACACTCGACGATATTGTCAGTCGTCTGCAACAACTTTCTACTAGCATGAATGTTGATCTGACGCACAAACAATCTAACGCGGAATACGAACTGGTGGACACCATCCATCAGGCGATGGGACAAACTGATTTTATCCTCATCAATCCGGCAGCTTTCACCCACACTAGTGTCGCTATTCGTGATGCCTTGTTGGGTGTAGCTATTCCGTTTATCGAAATTCATTTATCGAATGTTCATGCCCGAGAGCCCTTCCGTCATCACTCCTATTTGTCTGATGTGGCCAAAGGCGTGATTTGTGGTTTAGGTGCTGATGGGTATGAATTCGCACTTACTGCGGCCGTCCGTTATCTGGAACGGTCATCCCTTATTTGAACAAGCAGAAGAAGTTGAACTGAGAATGCAAATGGATATCCGTAAAATCAAAAAACTGATCGAGCTGGTTGAAGAATCCGGCATTGTTGAACTGGAAATCACCGAAGGTGAAGAATCAGTTCGCATCAGCCGTGCTGTCAGCGGTCAGGCTGCACCTATGGTCAATTTTGCAGTACCACAGGCACCTCAGGCTGCCGTTGCTGCTGCACCAGTTGCTAATGCGGCAGCGCCAGAAGCAGTTAGTGGTTATACACTTCGTTCACCGATGGTCGGTACTTTCTATCGCTCATCAGGCCCGGATGCGAAAGCGTTTGTCGAAGTGGGTCAAGCGGTAAAAGTGGGAGATCCACTGTGCATCGTTGAAGCGATGAAAATGATGAACCAGATCCAGTCTGATAAAGCGGGTGTGGTGAAAAGCATTCTGGTTGAGAACGGTGATACCGTTGAATTTGATCAGCCTCTGTTTATCATCGAATAAGAGAGCTTCTTATGTTGGATAAAATTGTCATCGCTAACCGTGGTGAAATTGCTCTGCGTATTTTGCGCGCCTGTAAAGAGCTTGGCATCAAAACGGTAGCTGTGCATTCCACCGCAGACCGCGATCTGAAACACGTTAAGCTGGCAGACGAGACCATCTGTATTGGTAAGCCTTCAGCGAAAGAGTCTTATCTGAACGTGCCTTCTATTATTGCCGCAGCAGAAGTAACCGGCGCAGTGGCTATCCACCCCGGTTATGGTTTCTTGTCTGAAAATGCAGATTTCGCTGAGCAGGTAGAAAAATCTGGCTTTATTTTCGTTGGCCCGAAAGCAGAAACGATCCGTCTGATGGGCGATAAAGTTTCAGCTATTGAAGCGATGAAAAAAGCCGGTGTGCCATGTGTGCCTGGTTCAGGTGGCCCAATCGGTGATGACGCCAAACAAAATGCCGCAATTGCGAAACGTATTGGTTATCCCGTCATTATCAAAGCGGCCGGCGGCGGCGGTGGCCGTGGTATGCGTGTTGTCCGCCACGAAGAAGAACTGCAAAACTCAGTTGCATTGACTAAATCAGAAGCGGGTCAGTTCTTTGGCAACGACATGGTTTATATGGAGAAATATCTGGAAAATCCTCGTCATATCGAGATCCAGGTATTAGCCGATGGTCAGGGTAATGCGATCTATCTGGGTGAACGTGATTGCTCGATGCAACGTCGTCACCAGAAAGTAGTCGAAGAAGCGCCAGCACCAGGCATCACGGAAGATATGCGCCGCTATATCGGCGAACGTTGTGTTCGTGCTTGTATTGAGATCAATTATCGTGGTGCCGGTACCTTTGAATTCCTGTACGAAAACGGTGAGTTCTATTTCATTGAAATGAACACCCGTATTCAGGTAGAACATCCGGTAACAGAAATGATCACCGGTGTGGATCTGATCAAAGAACAGCTGAAAATTGCTGCCGGTCAGCCGCTGTCGATCAAACAAGATGAAATTCATATTCGCGGCCATGCGATTGAATGTCGTATCAACGCAGAAGATCCACAAACCTTCCTGCCTGCACCAGGCAAGATCCAGTGGTTCCATGCACCGGGTGGTTTAGGTGTACGCTGGGATTCGCATATTTATTCTGGCTATACCGTGCCACCACATTATGACTCCATGATCGGCAAACTGATTTGCTACGGTGAAAACCGTGATGTTGCTATCGCCCGTATGCGTCAGGCGCTGGATGAAATTGTTGTGGAAGGGATCAAAACCAATATTCCACTACACAAAGAAATCCTGCGGGATGAAAACTTCCACAACGGCGGCACTAATATTCACTATCTACACAAGAAGTTAGGTCTCTAAGCCCCCTTCTTATTCTAAGGCCGCGCTCATTCGCGGCCTTTTTTATGCGAGCAACCTCACAATTTATCCTGCTATTCTTTACGTTTTGCGCTAAAATGATACAAAGCTCACAGTTTTATAAAGTGTTATGCTATCTACCAGTTTTGATGACAACCAACAACGTCTGCTAATTTTACCGATTTTGCTGCTCGCCCTTGCCCATATGTCACAGGTGATGATTGCGAATATCGATTATACCGGACACCTCTGGTTGACCATCTTTAAGGGGCTCCAACAATCCGCACCTCTTTTACTGGCGATGGCTATCGCTATCAGTCGCAGCAATTATCAATATGATATGCAGCCACTCAATGCTTGCCTGAGTTATGTCTTAATGGCAAAGCTGTTGCATTCCCTTAGTCCTAAGCATTTTCCTACCGATATTATTGCCGCATTACTTAGTGGCTATGCCGTTGTTTGGGCGACCCCCTTTACACAAAAAATTCGCGTACCATCTTGGTTAAGAGCCTTTCAGGGTGATGCAATTGTGCTGTTATGCAACGGTTTTTTCTGTCTGTTGTTGTCATTGCCTGTTGCTGGCTTACTGCATCTGTTTAACCAACTACTGCTACAACACCAAACCTTCGAGTTGTTACTTTGGTTGGAACCGCTGTTGTTGTTATCCGGCGGTACAGTCGCTGAATTGCAGCTCACCACCTTGCCTTGGCACTCTTTTTTGGCGTCACCGTATATATGGCTGGCGATACTTTGTATTTCTTGGATCTTCCAACGTGCACTGATCAACATTGCTGGAACCAAGATCCAGAAGCGGGTTTTGAATAGCATATTAAGTCTACTGATGATTGCATCAGGCCAGGCACAACCGATGCTATTACTGCTGCTGTTATGGGCACCTCGGCATTGTATCTATACATTGTTTGTTCTTGGATTTGTGAATAATGGCTGTCATTGGTTGCAGCAGGAACAAATCGCTTACGCCAGCATTCCAACCGTCTGGTTTGCGATCCCCATGTCGTTATTCGGTATTTTGTTGTACGAATTACGGGGTTATATCAGCCAGCATCCGATCCATTTTTTTAATGCAGCAACTCATGAAGCGGTATCTAAACTGCAGTCTAATGGGCCAGAATTATTGCTCGACGTTGACTATCTGACGATCAGTTACATAAAAGCTATGGGCGGATTGGGTAATCTGGTGGCCTTGCGCGCCGATCTCACCCGTTTGATTGTCGATGTTGAAACCGTAGCTGATTTAGACCGAGATCGATTGCATCAATTAGGTGTGATGTCGATAAAAATACTATCGACGCAACGGGCTGAATTGTTTACCGGACCAATCGCCTTGACGCTGGAAAGTCGCATTCATAATTTGGCCAAACGCCAATCGCTGGATCTGACGCCACGAGAAATTCATCCGTTGATGCCATTTCGAATGGACTAGCTCCGGTCAATGGAAAAGATGATTCAATCCGTTGACTGGCGAGTGTTAGAATAGCCCTCTTTTTTATAACCCGATGTATTGCCATGCCCTGGATCCAAATCAAAATCAATGCCACTGCCAAGAGCGCCAATAAAGTTAGCAATATGCTGATGGGACTGGGTGCACAGGCCGTTACCTACATGGACGCCCAAGATACGCCGGTTTATGAACCGCTACCGGGGGAAACGAAATTATGGGGCGATACCCGCTGCATTGGTCTGTTTGATGCGGAAGTCGACCCGGCACCAATCATCGCGTTTTTCCAGAAACACATCAGTGAAGATGTACCGTATCAGGTTGAACTGCTGGAAGATAAAGATTGGGTGCGTGAATGGATGGAGCATTTCCAACCAATGCAGTTTGGTGAACGCCTGTGGATCTGCCCTAGCTGGCGTGATGTGCCGGACCCTACCGCCGTCAATGTATTGCTCGATCCTGGTTTAGCTTTTGGTACAGGGACACACCCGACCACCGCGCTTTGTCTGCAATGGTTAGACAGTATCGACCTCGCGGGTAAAACCATTGTCGATTTTGGCTGTGGCTCCGGCATTCTGGCGATAGCCGCACTGAAACTGGGTGCCGCACGCGTGATCGGTATTGATATTGACCCGCAGGCGATTGAAGCGAGCCGAGATAATGCACAGCGTAATGGCGTTAGTGACCAGTTGGAATTGTATCTGCCGGAAGATCAACCCGCAGGTCTGCAAGCCGATATCGTGGTCGCTAATATTCTGGCCGGCCCGTTACGTGAGCTGTCAGGCCTAATCAGTGGATTGGTTAAATCACAGGGCCGCATGGCGATTTCTGGCATTTTGGAAAGTCAGGCTCCCGAACTGCTTGAAGTTTATAGCCAGTGGTTTGCGATGAATCCGGCAACGACACGCGAAGAATGGTGCCGTCTGGATGGAATTAAAAAAGCCTGAGGCGTCATTAAAAGTTCGGTATTTGTCTGATCTGGTTGACGAAACGATTTGGCAAGGATTTTCATCAGAAAATACAAGCATTTTTTTCACCTTACGCTCAATTTCTAACCTTTTCAGCGTAGTGAAAAAGCCGTAAGATACGCGCCCTCAAGCTTAGGGTGTCACGTCATGCAAATTGGACCTTATTCGTTATCAGCCCCGGTTGTTGTTGCACCGATGGCTGGTGTTTCAGACCAACCGTTCCGGCAGTTGTGTTTGCGAATGGGAGCTGGCATGGCGGTCTCTGAGATGATGTCGGCTAACCCGGAGACCTGGGATACCGATAAGTCGCTTAAGCGAATGTATTTGGCTGATGAGCCAGGCATACGCGCTGTGCAGATTGTGGGATCAGAACCGGATTGGATGGCCGATGCCGCCCGCCGCTCAGTCTCCGAAGGCGCACAGATAGTTGATATCAATATGGGTTGTCCAGCCAAGAAGATCAACCGTCGTTTGGCCGGTTCAGCCCTGTTGCAAGACCCTGCGCTGGTGCGTGAGATTTTGCAAACGGTAGTCGCTGCCGTTGATGTACCTGTAACTCTGAAGATCAGAACCGGATGGGATACGGAACATCGCAATGGGGTAGAAATTGCTGAAATAGCCGAATCCTGTGGTGTTCAGGCCTTAACTGTACACGGGCGTACCCGTGCGTGTTTATTCAATGGTCAGGCCGAATACGACACGATACGCGCTATAAAACGGCATGTTTCTATTCCTGTGGTGGCGAACGGTGATATCGATACTCCGCAAAAAGCACTGGCTGTACTGGAGTACACCGGTGCAGATGCCATCATGATTGGACGGGCTGCGCAAGGACAACCTTGGTTGTTTAATCGCATCCGCCATTTTTTGACGCACGGCTCCGATCTGCCATCGCCGGAATGGGATGAGATCAGAGCCATCGTGCTGGAACATGTTGCAGCTTTGCATCAGTTCTATGGCGAAGCAAAAGGAGTGCGTTTTGCCAGAAAACATGTTGCCTGGTATTTGGAGAAATACGAGTCAGCAAAGCATTTCCGCAGAGGTTTCAATGCGTTAACAAGTGCTGAAGAGCAACTTGACGCATTGAAGCTGTATTTTAGTAACGCAATTGCATAATGAAGAGCAGAAAAAAATTATGTTGGATCAAAACCTGACTTCTGAGGCACTGGTGACCACCGTCACTCACGCACAAACTCATCAACCTGTTCAGCGTCCACTGCGTGACTCCGTTCAGCAGGCTTTACGCAACTATCTGGCTCAATTGAATGGTCAGGACGTCACTGAACTGTACGACATGGTTCTGAGTGAAGTTGAAGCGCCTATGCTCGACATTATCATGCAGTACACCCGTGGTAATCAAACCCGCGCGGCGACCATGATGGGTATTAATCGTGGCACACTGCGTAAGAAATTGAAAAAATACGGCATGAACTAATAGCTCTTCGCTAAAAGTTTGAAATAAAAGGCGTTTTCCTTATTGGTTAACGCCTTTTTTCTTTTAACACCCAACCAAACACCCAGAAATAAAAAAATGCCCTGCCCATCCTTAGCCTGTGCTCTAGTCTCAACAATCAATCTGTGTGATAACGATATTGTGCCAGCGTACACCTTCACTGATAACGTGCATCACTCTATCGGCGGGAATGTTTGGCAGTAGTTCTGCTATTGCGTGCATCTGTTCGCTGGTGGGTTCTTTGAGATAGTCACCGTCACGGCCAACCAGTTTGGCTACAACTCTCCACGCTTCCAGAATCTCGGCCATGTGTTGAATCGCATTCCTTTGCGACTCGATCACGTTGAACTTTGTTTCCAGCGCATCCAATCGCTGTGCAAAGTCATTTCGGTTTAGGCGTTTCATTATGAGTACCGGACACACAAACCCAGGTTATCAATCATCCATTCCCAGCGTTCAACGTATTGCGTCTGTTCACGGTCAATTGCCCTGATAGCTTGGTGCAAATGCTCAATCTCTTTACCTGCACCGCCTGTGGCGATGTGTACGGCTTTGTCGTTCGCTTGTTGTGCCAGTTGGCTGTCGTTGGTCTGCTGCGCAAGGTCACACAATGCCAGCAACTCATTAGGGTCTGCCAGCTTGGCTAACAGTGCATCGAGTGATTCACCAGCAATGACACGGCTCTGCAACTTCATTACAGCTCTCAGGCTATCCAGTTCACTGACGCCTGCGGCAAGGGCTTTCATCGCCTCTGTACTACGTTTCTCAAGTGTGGAGATACGTTTGATCATGTCGTCGCGGAATGATTTCATATTCAGTTCAGGGATGATTCGGCGCATATCTTCCTGTGCTTTGATGAATATGGCTTCCATTTCATCACGGGCTTTATCTCCGATTTTATTATTTTCATCAATAATTGCCGTTAATTCTTCGTGAGTATCTGGCGGTAAGCTGTAACGAGCATCATACAAGTTAACTGTGGCACCTTTCTTGAAAAATAATTCGCTCATATTATTTAGCCTCGCTGTTGTTGTCACCGAATTTATAATCTTTGAACGGGTCATCGTATGAGCGTGCGTTTGTCGTTGGTTGCTTATTTAATGCGTCCGTCACTGCTTTAGTGACTGTGTTTTTAAATTGACGCTCATCGAGCTTTTTAATTACTTCATTTACCAGCAGATCAATTACTGCCTGTTCTGATTTATTCAGCGTTAATTTGTTCATTTTGTTTCCCCTGTACGTTGTTGTAATGTCTTTTCGATATCTTCTAATCGTTTGGCTAGTTCAGTCGTTTCGATGATCTGCAACGTCTGACCGATAGCAGCGATTAACTGGACGCCAATTTCTGGGGGTATTTGTCCACCAGCTACGGCAGCAAGTACGCTCTGCGCCTGTTCTGCGGGGCTGTTGCCTGCCAGATAGTCCGCCTCCATATCCTTCCATACGTCTTGCGAGCAACTGGCCACTATGCTCAGGCTCGAGCATCCCTCAGGGGAAAATCCCTGCTGAAGATTGTCGTATACCATGAGCGAAAAGCCTGACTTGTCAAAATGGGCCTGCATGGCTTCTTTGAAATTGGCGTCCAAATCCACGCTGGCGTAGTAGGAAACTTCGGGATGCGGAAACTGTTTGGTAATGTCCCGGTCAAGTCCAAGCCACACAATGACGCTGCCGGGGCTGAGGGTATAGGTATCCAGTTTGTCGGCATATTCTTTGGCGACGCTTCCCTGCGGCAGGAGCTTGTTGAAAACCTGCGGCGCACTGGCGTTGCAGACCACGGCTTTTGCCCTGAACTCCCGCCCGTCGGCGGTTTTGACCCCTGTCGCTTTTCCATTGGCAAGCACTATGGATTCTACCCTGGCGCCATAGCGCACCTCGCCACCGGCATCCGTGATGACCCCGGCCAGAGCGTTGGACAATGACTGCGACGTGCCCTTGATATAGGAACCGCCGTTTTCAATATAGTCGCCCGTGGGATCGAGGTAATAGAAAGCCGAGAGACGCGAGGGCGGCAGGCCGTAGTAGCTGCAGCTCTGCCCCAGAAGCGCCTTGAGCCGGGGGTCATGTATGTGTTTGTCCAAAAGCTGCCCCACCGTCTTGTCCTTGATGTCCCACAGTGTAGGAAATAATTGCGGAAAGCGCGCTTCGTCCGATGCGGACAGCCCTTTTTCCAGAGCTGCACATTCATCCATGACCCGTTGCCATATCCCGAAATAGTCAGTCAGCCCCTGGCGTTCGGCCGGAAACATGTCCGCCATCTGCCGTTCAAAACCTTTAAGGCCGCATTTGGCGGGAATATCCACCGACAGACCAGGAAAACGTGAAGACCATGCGTGCGGATGGTCGAGCAGTTCAAGCTTGTTCCAGATGCCGAGGTCTTCCAATAGCGCTTTGGTGTCTCCAGAGGCGAGCACGGAAGAATGCAGAGAAACCTCGCACAAGAAATCGCCTTTGTCCGACCCGCGCAGAAATGACGTGGCATAGCCCCCAGGCACTTCATACTGTTCAAGCAACAGCACCTTGAATCCATTTTTTGCCAGGTAGGCAGCGCTGGTCAATCCTCCCAATCCCGCTCCTACAACAATGGCATCATAGGATACAAAAGAGCGAAAACCAGATCGGAAGAGCGTCGTGTAGGGAA
>ERZ650306.799-NODE-799-length-19057-cov-13.738817_pt1 | contig 19057 bp, 14 predicted proteins | sample MGYA00376242_ERZ650306 | MGnify/ENA primary metagenome ERZ650306 (study PRJEB26733, sample SAMN07839244) | wastewater metagenome | biome: urban; feature: wastewater treatment plant; material: waste water | place: USA: North Carolina | collected 2016-03-31 ... | reverse complement strand
AGGCCACCCAGCAAAACGCCTCGGCCTCGGAGCAACTGGCCGCCACCGCCGAAGAAATGAGCGCACAGGCCGACCAGCTGCAAACGCTGATGGAATTCTTCCGCCTCAGCGGGGCGCCGTCAGCGCGCCGCAGCAGCGGCAACAGCCGCACCACCCGAACCGCCAGCCGCAGCGCAGTACCGGCCACGCCTCAAGTCAAAGCCGTCCCGGCCGCCGCCCCGGTCAGCGAACAGGATTTTGAACGCTTCTGACGGCGTAGCGCCCGCCCATAAAAAAACCGCCGAGGTCTTCGGCGGTTTTTTTATGGGCGACAAGCTTAAGCAGCCTCAGGCTCAGCCCTGATTGTCTGCTTCACGGGCGGCGATTTCCGCGTGAATCTGCGCCATATCCAGCTCGGCCACTTGTTGCAACAGCGTTTCCAGCTGGCCAGCCGACAGCGCGCCGGCCTGATTGAACAGCAGCACCTGCTCGCGGAACACCATCAGCGTCGGAATCGAACGGATGTTCAGCTCGCCAGCCAGCTGCTGCTGTTCTTCGGTGTTAACCTTGGCGAACACCACATCGGCGTGCTTGGCCGCTGCGGCCTCAAACGTAGGGGCAAAGCTGCGGCAGGGGCCGCACCACGGCGCCCAGAAATCAATGATCACGGTTTTGTCGGCGGCGATGGCGTCGTTGAAAGTATCAGCGGTGAGTTCGAGAACGGCCATGATGGCTTCCTTCTTGGCGGGGGCAATACCAGCAGGGTAGCGGAATCCGGCCGGGGCGGTGATGGTATTTCCCTGTCACGGCGATAGTTTTACGCTATGACCGACCGGCCGGGCAAAAGCCGGCTACAATTCAGCCTGATTGTCTACACGGGCGCAGGTCGCCCACAGCCGGGATTCCATGCATACCGACCGCTTTTTTGCCCCTTGTCCGCGCGGACTGGAAGGGGTGCTTGCCGAAGAACTGGACACGCTGGGCGCGTCCGCCATCGAAACCGCCGACGGCGGCGTGGCCTTTGCCGGTGATTTCACCGTGATGATGCGCGCCAATCTGCACTCGCGCTTTGCCAGCCGCATTCTGTGGCGGCTGGGCGGCGGGCGTTGCCGCACCGAGGCCGAGCTGTACCGCGCCGCCAGCGGCATCGACTGGCCCTTGCTGTTTAATGTCGAGCGCACCATCAAGGTCAAGACCGACGCCATCCGCAGCCCGCTGAAAAGCCTGGAGTTCGCCTCGCTGAAAATCAAGGACGCGGTGTGCGATGTGTTCCGCCAGCGCACCGGCCAGCGCCCCAGCGTGGACACCCGCGCGCCGGACGTGCGCATTCATGCCTTTCTGACCGCCGACACCGCCACGCTCTACCTGGACACCTCGGGCGAGGCGCTGTTCAAGCGCGGCTGGCGGCGGGAAACCCAGGAAGCCCCGCTGCGGGAAAACCTGGCCGCCGGCATTCTGCGCCTGAGCGGCTGGCAACCGGGCGAGCCCTTGCTCGACCCGATGTGCGGCAGCGGCACGTTTTTGGTGGAAGCCGCCGACATGGCGCTGAACCGCGCGCCAGGCCGCGCCCGCACATTTGGTTTTGAGAAGCTCAATGGCTTTGTGCCGGCGCGCTGGCGCACGCTGCAAGACGAGGCGCACGCCGCCGAGCGGCCGGCCGCGCCGCTGCCGATCTGGGGCAGCGACCGCTACCGCCCGGCGCTGGACAGCGCCCGGCAAAACCTGGAAGCCGCCGGGCTGACCGGCTGCGTGCAGCTGGACTGCCGCGACGTGCTGGAAAGCCGCCCGCCGGCCGAGCACGGCGTGGTGGTGTGCAACCCGCCCTACGGCGTGCGACTGGACGACCAGGACCGCCTGGCCGAGCTGTACCCGCGCCTGGGCGACTGGCTGAAACAGCATTGGTCGGGCTGGAATGCGTTTTTCTTTACCGCCGACTTGCGGCTGGCCAAGCTGATCCGCCTGTCGGCCAGCCGGCGCACGCCCTTGTTCAATGGCGCGCTGGAGTGCCGGCTGTTTGCCTACAAGATGGTGGCTGGCGGCAACCGCAAAGCGTAAGCGCCGCTCAGCCGCCCCGCCGGGGCGGGTGCGCTGTCCGGGGTCTACCGGGCAGCGCCATTCACACACGCTTCAAGACGCCGCGCCATCTGTTGCGCTGAGCGCTTCGGCCACACTGGCGGCCTCGGTGTCGGCAACATCGTCCACCGCGTCGTCCAGCGCCACCGGCTCGGGCGCGGCGCCGTCCAGCCGGCCCAGCACGCGGTATTCGATATCCAGGGTCAATTCGTCGATGCGCACAATCGCCAGTCGCACCTTGTCGCCGGCTTGCAGGCCGTCGGGCAGGCCAGACAGGCGGGTGGCCAGCGGCAGGCCGTCGATGCGCACCAGGTCTTCCTTGACGTAGGTGGCAATCGGCTCGCTGACGCCTTCCTGGGTGAACCAGCGCAGGCACCAGAAGCGTTCCATTTGGTCCTGGAACTGGTTGTAGGCGCTGTAGGCGGCGTCAAAGTCGCGCAGGATGGCGTACAGCCGGGCGTCGCCAGGCGGGAAGGCGGCCGGTTCGCCGCGAATCATCGCCACCAGCTGGCGCTGGTTGACAAAGTCCACCGCGCGGCGCAGCGGCGAGCTGGACCAGGCGTATTGCGCCACGCCCAGGCCGACGTGCGGCTGGGCGGTGGTGACCATTTTCACCTTGCCCTGGGTTTGCGCGCGGTAAATCGCCGGGAAGCCGGCGCGATCCAGCTCGCCGCCCCATTCGCAGTTGACCAGAATCATCAGCTCGGACACCAGCTTGTCCATCGGCGCGCCGCGCTTGCGGCGGGTGATGATGACCTTGCCGTCTTCGATGGCGAAGTTGTAATCCAGCTGCGGCGGCCGGGTCGGGTCGGCCTTGCCGCGCCGCACTTCCAGCGCGTTGGCGAATTCCCACAGCCAGCGCAGCTCGGCCTTGTACGGGTAATCCACGCCGGGGTCGTTGGCCAGGGTGTCTTCGTTGAACAGCGGCTCCAGCGTGTCGTGGCGCAGGTTGGCGGCGACAAACACCTGCTCGACCCGGCTTTCGTGGCTGAGCACGGTGAAATCCGGGGCGACTTCCAGATACATGCTCACCGCCGGGCAGTGCTGGCCTTCTTTCAGGGTGAAGGCGTTCACCGCGTCGTCCGGCAGCATGGTGATCTTGTCGCCGGGGAAGTACACGGTGGACAGGCGGTTATACACCAGTTTTTCCAGCTCGCTGTCCACGCCAATGCCCAGCGTCGGCGCGGCGATGTGCACGCCCACGCGCCAGTTGCCGTTGTCCAGGCGGGTGAGCGAGAAGGCGTCGTCGATTTCGGTGGTGGCGGCGTCGTCAATCGAAAACGCCTGCACGCCAGCATCGACCAGCTCGCCGGGGGCTTGCGCCGGGGCATAGGCCGAAAACCCCCGGCCCTTGGGGAAGTGCTCCATCAGGAAACCGGCCAGCAGATAGTCCGGCACCGACGGAATGCCGCCAGCAGCGGCCACCAGGCGCAGGGGCGGCTGGTTGGCGTCGCGGCTGGCGGCGTCCAGGGCTTTCCATTCCAGGGTGTTTTTGTCCGGGCGGTGCAAGAGCGTCATCAGCTGGCTGCGCAGCGCCTCGGGGATGTTTCCGGCGCGCAGCTGGGCGGCCCATTCGTCGATTTGCAGCTGCTGCTGGCGACGTTTTTCCTGGCCGGCCAGCGCGGCCTTGAGGGTGTCTTCCGGCGCGGCTTTATAGTGGCCACGGCCCTTGCGGTAGAAATACATCGGCGCGCCATGCAGGCGCAGGGCGATGGCGGCGGCCTCGATGGCCGACGGCGCATGGCCCCAGTAATCGGCGGCCAGCGCTTCAAACTGGAATTCATCCGCGCCGCAGCATTCCCACAGGAAATCCACGTCGATGTCCGCCGCGGCGGTTTCGGCCTGCGGCAAAAAGTCCGCCAGCGGCGAAGTGAACTTCAGCAGCACATGGGCGGTTTTGATTTTGCTGCGCTTGCCGTGCGGCGCTTCGACTTGCAGGCTGGCGTCGGTGGAGGACATGACGGCGCCAACCTTGAAGCCGCCGTCTTCTTCGTAAAACACATTCATCGTGGGAGTCCCGCGCGGGAGAGTGGCTAGCCCATCAGTATACCAGCAGCGCTGTGGGGCTTAGCGCCGCTGACAAAACTCGGCAAAGCGGCCCTGCCCTGGCCAGGCGCGATGACCGCAAGGGCAAGGCCGGACAATGACGCCGAAAGGGTTTGGTGAGCGGCTATTACTGAACGGTGACACCCGCGGGCGATGTCAGCACTGGCCAGACGCGCGTCTTGGCCGTTGAGATTTTCGGGTATCATGCGCCATTCTTCCGGCCGTCTGGCCGGTGGCAATCAATTGAGTTGTCTGGAGTTTTGCAGAGTATGGCGTCTAGAAAAGCGCATCACGCCTCAGGCGTGGCCGCTGGGGTGCTGGCGGCGTTGCTGGTGGTTCGCGCCGGGGCGGGCGGGCCGTTTCAGCTGTGGGCGATCGTGGCCTTGTTTGCCGGCGCCTGGGGCGGCACCGCGCCGGATTGGCTGGAGGTCGCATGGTGGCGCAGCCGGGGCCAGCGCGGCGCGCAGCGTTTGTGGATCAAACACCGCACGCTGACGCACTGGGGCGTGCCCTGGGTGTTGCTGCTGTGCGGCTCGTACATCAGCCTGGGCAGCGCCTGGTGGGCGCCAGCGGCATTTGGCTTTGCTGCTGGCGGAGTGATGCACCTGCTGGCCGACTGGCCCAATCCGATGGGGGTGCCGTGGCTGTTTCGCCGCCATTCGCTGGCCATGTGGACCAGCGGCAGTTTTGAGGTGCTGATCATTGTCTTGTCGTGGGCGGCGTGCGCGCTGTTGGCCGATGGCATGCTGTTTGGCGGCCAGCATACCGGCAATATGTTCCGTGCCTTGTCTACCTTGATCTGAACACGTCCCGGCGATGCTTAAGCGCGGCTAACAAAACCCTCCTGGCGTTGTGGCACGACCTTGCCGGACGACTCCCGTACTGTCTGCGGTCGTGCGCCTGGCCAGGGCAGCTGTGCCGGGTTTTGTGAGCGGCGCGTATATACTCACGCCCGGCCTGCGCCGGGCGTTTTGCATGCGCTCAGCCCTCGTTGCGCGCCAGCCGCTCCATGGCGGCGCGCAGGGCAGGACTGCCGATTTGCGCCGCCGCGCGGCTGAGCGATTCGCGTGCGTGTGGGGTCAGCGCAATCTGCTTGGCCGGGCGCGGCGGCTCGGGCTCGTCCACATGCACTTTCACCCGCAGCGCGCCCACGTCCAGGCCGCGCTGGCGCAGGGCGTGAACCAGGTGGTCAGCCAACAGGCGCAGCTTGGTGGCGGCGCCGCCGTTGCGGGCGTACACCAGCACTTCGCCTTGTTCGATGCGCACCACGCGAAACAGCCCGGCCAGGCCGGGCGGCAGCGCGCCCTGCATCACCGCCGTGGCGCGCTGGTTCAGCCGCACGGCGGCAAACAGGCGCTTGAGCCGGGCGTCGCGGCTGGCAATGTCGGTGAACGGGCTGGCGCTCATGGGGGGACTTGAAAAAGGCGGGAGATGGGTCGATTTTAGCATGGCTGCGCGCGCCGGCCCGAGCCTGGCGCATGGGGCCGGCCTGGCTGCCCAGCGCTTGCCCCTTTAGACTTTGTGGTCATTCACGCCATCCCGGCTCACCCGGCTGTGCTAGAATTTTCAGAATTTTTTTACGGTCTCTGGCCGAAAGCCTTCCATGATTTCCTCCCTGCTCAAAAAAGTGTTCGGCAGCCGCAACGACCGGCTGGTCAAGCAATATCGGCAAACCGTGGCGCGCATCAATGCGCTGGAGAGCGGCCTCACCGGCCTGAGCGACGAGGCGCTGGGCGCCAAGACGGCGGAGTTCCGCCAACGCCTGGCCAATGGCGAAACACTGGAGCAACTGTTGCCAGAAGCCTTTGCCGTTTGCCGTGAAGCCAGCCGCCGCGCGCTGGGCATGCGCCATTTCGACGTGCAACTGATTGGCGGCATGGTGCTCAACGACGGCAAGATTGCCGAAATGCGCACCGGCGAAGGCAAAACGCTGGTGGCCACCCTGCCGGCCTACCTGAATGCGCTGACCGGCAACGGCGTGCACATCGTCACCGTCAACGACTACCTGGCCAGCCGCGATGCGGCGCTGATGGCGCCCTTGTATGAGTTCCTGGGCCTGAGCGTGGGGGTGAACCTGTCGCAGATGTCGCACGAGGCCAAACAAGCGGCCTATGGCGCCGACATCACCTACGGCACCAATAATGAATTCGGCTTTGACTACCTGCGCGACAATATGGTGTTCAGCCTGGCCGAGAAGGTGCAGCGCAAGCTGGCCTTTGCCGTGGTCGATGAGGTGGACTCGATCCTGATTGACGAGGCGCGCACGCCGCTGCTGATTTCTGGCCCGGCCGACGACAATGTCGAGATGTACCAGCGCATGAACGGCGTGCCGGCCATGCTGGCCCGGCAAACCGAGGAAGAAGGCTCGGGCGATTACTGGGTGGACGAAAAAGCCCACACGGTGATGCTTTCAGAAGCCGGCCACGAGCGCGCCGAGGCCATCCTCACCGAACTGGGTCTGCTGGCGGAGGGCGACAGCCTGTATTCGGCCACCAACATCACCCTGATGCACCACCTGATGGCGGCGCTGCGCGCACATGCGCTGTATCACCGCGACCAGCACTATGTGGTGCAAAACGACGAAGTGGTGATTGTCGATGAATTCACCGGCCGGCTGATGTCCGGGCGGCGCTGGAGCGAGGGCCTGCATCAGGCGGTAGAAGCCAAGGAAGGCGTCACCATCAACCGCGAAAACCAGACGCTGGCGTCGATCACCTTCCAGAATTACTTCCGGCTGTACCGCAAGCTGTCGGGCATGACCGGCACCGCCGACACCGAAGCCTATGAATTCCAGCAGATTTACGGCCTGGAAACCGTGGTGATCCCCACCAACAAGCCGATGATCCGCAAAGACAATCTGGACTTGGTGTATCGCACCAACCCGGAAAAATACCGCGCCATCGTCGCCGACATCCGCGACTGCCAGCAGCGCGGCCAGCCGGTGCTGGTGGGCACCACCTCGATTGAAAGCTCCGAGCTGCTGTCCAACTTCCTCAAGCAGGAAAAACTGGCGCACGAAGTGCTGAACGCCAAGCAGCACGCCCGCGAGGCGGATATTGTGGCGCAGGCCGGCCGCGCCGGCGCCATCACCATCGCCACCAATATGGCCGGTCGCGGCACCGACATCGTGCTGGGCGGCAGCATCGCCAGCGAGCTGAAGGCGCTGGCGGCGGACGACAGCCTGAGCGAGGCCGAGCGCGCCAGCCGCACCGCCGCGCTGAAAGCCGAATGGCAGCAGCGCCACGACGCCGTGCTGGCCGCTGGCGGCCTGCACATCATCGGCACCGAACGCCACGAATCGCGCCGCATCGACAATCAGCTGCGCGGCCGCTCCGGCCGTCAGGGCGACCCCGGCTCCAGCCGCTTCTACCTGAGCCTGGAAGACCCGCTCTTGCGCATTTTTGCCTCGGAGCGCGTGTCCGCCATCATGGAACGGCTGAAAATGCCGGAAGGCGAGGCCATCGAGCACACCTGGGTGACCCGCGCCATCGAAAACGCCCAGCGCAAGGTGGAAGGCCGCAACTTTGACATTCGCAAGCAATTGCTGGAATACGACGACGTCGCCAACGACCAGCGCAAGGTGATTTACCAGCAGCGCAACGACATTCTGGACACCCCGGATGTGTCGGACATGGTGGCCAATATGCGCCAGGCGGCGCTGGGCGCGCTGTTTGATCTGTATCTGCCGCCGGGCTCGATTGAAGAGCAATGGGACGCCGCCGGCCTGGAAAAAGCGCTGGAAGCCGAATACCAGCTGCAAGCGCCGCTCAGCGAGTGGATGAAGGCCGCGCCGGACGCCGAGCTGGACACCCTGCGCGAACAGCTGATCGCCCTGGGCGAGGCGCACTACCAGGCCAAGGTGGATCTGGCTGGCGAAACCACCATGCGTCAGTTTGAACACGCCGTGCTGCTGCAACATCTGGATCAGCACTGGCGCGAACACCTGGCCGCGCTGGACCACCTGCGCCAGGGCATTCACCTGCGCGGCTACGCGCAAAAGAACCCCAAGCAGGAATACAAGCGCGAGGCATTCGAGCTGTTCTCGCACATGCTGGATTCGATCAAGCGCGATGTGGCCCAGCTGCTGTTCACCGTGCGCATTCAAAGCGCCGAAGAAGTGGCCGCCATGGAAGCCGAAGAGCAGCGCCAGCGGCCGATGCAGTTCCAGCATGCTGATTTTGACGCAGCGCTGGGTGAAGACGCCATGGAAGCGCTGGCCAGCACTGCCAGTGACGACGACAACCCGTTCAGCCCGGAAGCGCTGGCCGCACAAGGCCTGCGCGTGGGCCGCAACGACCCGTGCCCGTGCGGCTCGGGCAAGAAGTACAAGCAGTGCCACGGCAAGCTGGGTTAAGCGTCGCTAAACTGACCCTGCTCTGAACGCCACAGGCCGCCGGCAATCCCGGCGGCCTGTGGCGTTTCTGCACGTTGCTTTCCGGTTCAAACCCTCCCCACTGTGCGGAAATCCGCACAGCCGTTTTCTGCGCCTGGCGATATTCCGCACGCCGGCTTTCTGCGCAAAACAATAAATTCATTAAATTCAGGTATTTATTCTTGTTCTGTGCATGGCACGCTTCCTGCCAAGGTAGTGGAGCACAGCAGCGCTGCTGCGCCCTGTGCAGAGCCGCTCACAAAACCCTCCTGGCGTCGTTGCTCGGCCTTGCCGTACTCCTTGTACTGTCTGCGGCCGCGCGCCTAGCCAGGAGCGCTTCGCTGAGTTTTGTGAGCGGCGCTTAAACCAAAATCAGAGGAGAAACCACCATCATGCGCACATCCATCCGCCTGTCCCTGCTGGCCGCCAGCCTGCTGGCCGCCCCCTTGGCGCTGGCCAACCCCGACGTGGTGCGTCTGGGCAATCTGAAGTTTGCCCATTACGGCGCGGTGTCCTACATGAAGGATTACTGCGGCAAGTACAACCTGAAGGTGGAAGAACGCATGTTCCCCAAGGGCCCGGACATCATGCCGGCGATTGTCGCCGGCGAGATCGACGTGGCCGCGCTGGCCTCGGACGGGGCAATTTCTGGCCGCGCCAATGGCGTGCCGATTTACACCGTGGCCGGTTTTGCCAAGGGCGGCGCGCGCATCGTGGCTGGGGTGGACAGCGGCATCAAGAACATCCAGGGGCTGAAGGGCAAAAAGGTGGGCGTCACCCGTGGCGGCGCACATGAGCTCTTGCTGTACGCCGAGCTGGAAAAAGCCGGCCTGAGCTGGTCGGACAAGCCGGGCAAGGATGTGCAGATTGTGTTTTTGGCCTTTGCCGACCTGAACCAGGCGCTGGCGGCCAAGCAGATCGACGCCATGTGCCAGTCCGAGCCGCAATCCTCGCAGGCGATCAATAAAAAATTCGGCGTGGAAATCATGAAGCCGTACACCACCAAGATGGGCGAGCCGGTGCGCCTGCTGGTGATGACGGAAAAACTCTACAACGAGAAAAAAGACGTCGCCCAGCGCCTGATGAAGTGTTTTGTCGATAGTACGGCGCAGTTCAACAAAGATAGCGCGCTGGCAGAGAAATACGTGCGCGAGCAGATGTTCAAGGGCCAGATCACCCCGCAGGACTTCAAAGACGCCATGGACAATGCCGACTACACCTACGATGTGTCGCTGGAGCACGTCGACATCACCACTGATTACATGCAGAAATACGGCGTCGGCCGCATGGCCAAGCCGCCCAAGGCGGCAGAGTGGGTCAAGCTGGATCTGCTGCAAAAGGCCAAGGCCGAGCTGAAGGTGAAGTGAGACGGCCATGAACAAACTCAAATCGCTGATGCATGGCGCGCTGGCCCCGGTGCTGGTGTTGCTGGTGTGGGAGGCCTGCGCGCGCGCCGGGCTGTTTTCGGCCGTGGTGATGCCGGCGCCGTCGGCAGTGGCGGCCAAATGGTGGGCGTATTTGCTGCCAGCGCAGCCGCAGGCCGAGGGGCAGTCGTATCTGGGCTGGCTGTTGTCGGGCGAATTGCTGCACGACGCTTATTCCAGCCTGTACCGGGTGATTGCCGGCTTTGTGATTGGCGCCGGGCTGGCGCTGCCTTTGGGGCTGGTGATGGGCGCCAACACCCGCATCCATGACTTTTTCAACCCGCTGGTGCAAATCCTGCGCCCGATCCCACCGATTGCTTATATTCCGTTGGCCATCTTGTGGTTTGGCCTGGGCAACCCGCCGTCGTTCTTTTTGATCGCCATTGGCGCGTTTTTCCCGGTGCTGATGAACACCATCGCTGGCGTGCGCCACGTGGACGGCATTTATCTGCGCGCGGCGCGCAATCTGGGCGTCAACCAGCTGACCCTGTTCACCCGCGTCATCCTGCCGGCGGCCACGCCGTATATTCTGGCCGGCGTGCGCATTGGCATCGGCACGGCGTTTATTGTGGTGATTGTCTCCGAGATGATCGCCGTCAACGATGGCCTGGGCTTTCGCATTCTGGAAGCGCGTGAGTTTATGTGGTCGGACAAGATCATCGCCGGCATGATCACCATCGGCCTCTTGGGCCTGGCCATCGACACCGCCGTCAGCCGCCTGAACAACCATCTGCTGCGCTGGCATCGCGGCCTGGAGCACTAAGATGAGCCAGATTCTGATCAATAATGTGCAAAAAGTGTTCACCACGCCGGGTGGCCCGGTGGTGGCGCTGAAAGACATTCAGCTGACCATCCAGCCCGGCGAGTTTGTCTGCCTGCTGGGGCCGTCCGGCTGCGGCAAATCCACCCTGCTGAACGCCGTGGCCGGTTTTCAGCCGCCGTCGGCGGGCGAAATCACCATCGAGGGCAAAAAAATCCTCAGTCCCGGCCCGGATCGCGGCATGGTGTTTCAGGAGTACGCGCTGTTTCCGTGGATGACCGTGGCGCAAAACATCGCCTTTGGCCTGGAGGTGCAAAAAAAATCGCGCAGCGACATCACCCAGACGGTGAATCAGCTGCTGGATTTACTGCACCTGAAAGACTTTCGCGACCGCTACCCGAAAGACCTCTCCGGCGGCATGCGCCAGCGGGTGGCGATTGCCCGCGTGCTGGCGCTGGATTCGCCGATCATGCTGATGGACGAACCCTTTGGCGCGCTGGACGCGCTGACCCGGCGCAATCTGCAGGACGAGCTGCTGCGCATCTGGGAGAAACTGGGCAAGACCATCCTGTTTGTCACCCACTCGATTGAAGAGTCGATCTACCTGGCCGACCGCATTGTGGTGATGACCTACCGCCCCGGCACGGTCAAACGCGACCAGCGGGTGGACATGCCGCGCCCACGCGACCCATCATCCGCTGCGTTCAACGCCCTCAAGCGCGAGCTGGGCGCGCTGGTGATGGAGGAGCAACAGCGCCATGCCAATGCCGAGATGAAGCTGGCGGCGGTAGATTAAGCGCCGCTCACGAAACCCGCTGGCGTTGTGGTGTGACCCGCCTGGCCAGGACCGCTTCGCTGGGTTTTGTGAGCGACGCTAAGTTCTCCTGGCCTTGCTGCATATACCACGCCCTGTTGGCCATTGCGTCCCGCAGGGCGTTTTTTATGCTTGCACCCAGGCACGTGGTGGCCGATGCTGCCACAGCCCCCTCTGAAAGCCCGCGATGTCTACGAACGCTCGTCTGCCCGCGCTGGTGTTGGCCGCCGCTGTCTGCCTGTTGCTGGGTGAAACCGGCTATCAGCTGACCCTGAACGCCAATCTGGCCCGTGAGCACCAGGCCAGTGCCCAGCAGCTGGATGGCCTGGCACTGTCGCTGGAGGCCACCCTCTCGCGGCACGAATCCCTGCCCGGCCTCTTGGCGCTGGATCCTTCCTTGCTGGCGCTGCTGCGCGAGCCAGGCAACCCCGCGCGGCAAGCGGCCGCCAATGCCTATCTGGAAGCCGCCCAGCAAGGCGCGGCGGTGGCGGTGGCTTATTTGCTGGCGGCGGACGGGCGTACGCTGGCGGCCAGCAATTGGCGACTGCCGCAAAGCTTTGTGGGCCACCAGTATGCGTTTCGGCCATATTTTCGTGAGGCGCTGGCCGGTGGGCTGGGGCGGTTTTATGGCGTGGGCGTCACCACGGGCGAGCCGGGGTATTTTCTGGCGGCGCCGGTGCGTGAGGGCAATCAGGTGCGCGGGGTGGTAGTGCTCAAGCTGAATCTGGACGCGCTGGAGCAAGCGCTGGCCAGCGCGGGCGACACCCTGCTGCTGGCCGATGGCGACGGTGTGGTGTTTTTGTCGTCGGCGCGCCGCTGGCGTTATCACACGCTCACCCCACTGCCAGCCGCCACCGCCGCACGCCTGGCCAGCACCCGGCAATATGGCGGCCAGCCCATTCCTCCACTGGCCAATCAGCCAGTGCCACTGAACCCGACAACGCTGGTGCGGCTGGCGCTGTCCGAGGCCCCCGCGCGCGACTGGCTGGTGCATAGCCGCCCAGTGGGCGGGCAAGGTTGGCGACTGGTGCAATTGGGCGACCCCAGCGAGGCGCGCGCCGCCGCCTGGGCAGTGGGCGCCGCCAGCGTGTTCGCCAGCGCCTTTGTGCTGGGCCTGGCCGCCCACCTGCGCCACCGCCAGCGCCGCCGTGAAGAACTGCGCCGGGTGTACGCCGAGCTGGAAGACCGCATCGCCGAGCGCACCGCCGACCTGACCGGGCAGATTGCCGCACTGGAGCGCACCAAGGCGATTCTGCGGGAAACCCGCGACGCCGCCGTGCAGGCCGGCAAGCTGGCCACGTTGGGGCAGATGTCGGCCGGCGTCAGCCATGAGCTGAGCCAGCCGCTGGCGGCGCTGCACACCTTTGCCGACAACGCCCAGGCGCTGCTGGCGCGCGGCCGCTACGACGACGTGGCGGAAAACCTGCAGATGATCAGCGAGCTGATCGACCGCACTGGCCGCATTGTCCGCCAGCTGAAAAGCTTTGCCCGCCAGGAGGCCGCCACCCCGCAGCCGGTGAGCGTGGCCAGCGCCATCGACCACGCGCGGATGATGCTGGAGCCGCGCCGCCGCGAATTGCAGGCGATGTTTCACGTGGAACCATGCGGCGATTTGCAGCTGCTGGCCGAAGCCGGCCGGCTGGAGCAGGTGTTGGTAAACCTGCTGCGCAATGGCCTGGACGCCATGCACGGCCAAACGGCCCCACAGCTGCATGTGCGCGCCTGGGCCGAGGGCGCCATGGCGCATATTGCCGTGCGCGACCACGGCCCCGGCCTGAGCGCCGACGCCCAGCGCCGGCTGTTCGAGCCGTTTTACACCACCAAGCCGGCCGGCGAAGGGCTGGGCCTGGGGCTGGCGATTTCACTGACCATTGTCGAGAGCTACGGCGGCGCGCTAAACGCGCATAATATGGCCGACGGCGGCGCCGAGTTTGTGCTGAGCCTGCCCAGAGCCAGTGATGCCTGATTCCCGGCGGTATGCAGTGACACACGGCTCGCTCGCCGACACGCAAGGTCCGGCTAGCTCGGCACCAGATTGCCGGCTAGGATACACACGCCTCTTTTGATTGCACGCGACCGCCATGCTGATGCCCCCTGAAGTGTTTTTGATCGAAGACGACCGCGCCGTGCGCAAAGGCTGCGAGCAGGCGCTGGCGATTGCCGATATTGCCGTGCGCGGCTTTGCCGACGCCGAAAGCATGCTGGCGGCGCTGACTCAGGGCGCGCGCCCGGCGCTGGTGATCAGCGATGTGCGCCTGCCCGGCCGCGATGGCCTCACCTTGCTGCGCGAATTGCGCCAGATCGACCGCGAATTGCCGGTGCTGTTGATCACCGGCCATGGCGATGTGGCGATGGCGGTGGAGGCCATGCGCGAGGGCGCGCAGGATTTTATTGAAAAGCCGTTTCCGTCTGAGCGGCTGGTCAGCGCCGCGCGACGCGCGCTGGCGCAACACGCGCTGCAACAAGAAAACCGCCGGCTGCGCGAGCGGCTGGGCGCCGCCGGGGTAGAGCGCATCATCGGCCAGGCGCCGGCCATGCAGCGCATCCGCCAGCTGGTCAGCACCCTGGCGCCCAGTGGGGTGGATATCCTGCTCAATGGCGAAACCGGGGTGGGCAAAGAGGTGGTGGCGCGGGCGATTCACGACGCCAGCGGTCGGCGCGGGCCGTTTGTCGCCATCAACTGCGGCGCACTGCTGGACAGCGTGTTTGAAAGCGAGCTGTTTGGTCACGAGGCCGGCGCTTTCACCAGCGCCGGCAAGCGGCGCATCGGCCGTATCGAATACGCCAGCGGCGGCACGCTGTTTCTGGACGAAATCGAAACCATGCCGCTGAATCTGCAAGTGAAATTACTGCGGGTGCTGCAAGAGCGCAGCATTGAGCGGCTGGGCAGCAATGCGCCGATTGCCGTGGATTGTCGGGTGGTGGCGGCCAGCAAGGTGAATCTGCACGCCGCCGCCGAGGCCGGGCAGTTTCGGCAAGATTTGTTTTACCGGCTGAACGTGGTCAGCCTGGACATCCCGCCCTTGCGCCAGCGCCGCGAAGACATCCCGCTGTTGATGGCGGCGTTTTTGCACGACGCCGCCCGCCGCTACCAACGCCCGCCAGCCGACTGGACGCCGGCCGACCTGGCGCGCTGGTCGGCGCACGATTGGCCAGGCAATGTGCGCGAGCTGAAAAACACCGCCGAACGCTGGGCGCTGGGCCTGCCCGATGGCCTGGCCGGCGGCGATGCCCTGCCGGGGCAAGCCATCGGCCCACGCGCCTCGCTGGCCGAGCAAATCGACCAAGTGGAAAAACACCTGATCGAAGACGCACTGCGCCGCTGCGATGGCCAGGTGACGCGCACCGCCGAATGGCTGGGCACGCCGCGTAAAACGCTGTACGACAAACTGCAACGCCACGGCATTGTGCCCGAGGATTTCCGCAGCTAAAAAGCCGCTCAGGCAGCAATCACCTGAATGCCGCCAGGCAGGAATTTGGCGTACTTGGCCAGCGATTTGTCGATGGCCTCGCGACTGAGCGAATAAAAATAATCCAGCTCGGTTTCTTCGGTACGCACCGCGCCAAAACGCTCGTGGAATTTCCACACCGATTCATTGCCCTTGCGCACGTCAAAATGCGCACGGGTGAAGCCCAGTGACAAGGCAAACTGATACACCATCAGCGCCGACTCTACGGCATAGCCGCTGGGCGAACCTTCCCGAATCACCCACGACCCCCAGCAAAATGAATCCCCTTGTTGATCGTACAAACGCACCGTACCCACCGGATTGTGCTCGCGATCTTCCATGATGAAATACACCTGACTATTGTCCTGGGCATATTTTTCCAGCCAGGCCACCTGCTGGCTGACATCCGATGAAGTTTTCGAAATAAAGCGGGATTTGCTCTCATCAGTACGCAAAGCCACGATAAATTCGGCGTCAGCCGGTGTGGCATCACGCAACACCAGATGATGGCCAATCACTTGGCGGGGTTTGACAAAGGCCGGCATGGTCATGCTGAACTCCTGTAAACAATCATGGCTTTATCATGTCTGCCCCGTCGGGCAATTGCAAGTGCATGAAGCACCGCCCATCCATTCACGCCGCGCGGCGCATGGTCACATGGTCAATGCCGCCATCGTCATACGGCTCGCCCTCGGCCACAAAGCCCCGGCTGGCGTACACCCCCTGCTTGTCGCATTGCGCCGACAGCACCCAAGGCGCGCCCGGATACTGCTCGCCGGCCAGCGCCAGCGCCCGGTCCAGCAGCGCGCCGCCCAGGCCCAGCCCGCGCGCGGCCGGCGCCACCACCACCCGGCCAATGCAGGCGGCCAGCGGGTCTTTTACCCCGGGCGCCAGCACGCGGGCGTAGGCCAGCAAGGCGCCGTCGGCGGCGCAGGCCAGCACATGCCAGGCGTCCTGATCCAGGTTGTCGATATCGCCGTACACCGAATCCTGCTCGACCACAAACACCTGATCGCGCAGGCGCAGCACGGCGTACAGGCTGTGCACGGTAAGTTCAGAAAATCGGCAAACGCGCCAGCTCAGGTCAGCAGTCATGGTGGGCCTCATGGAGATTGTGGCGGGGTGCGGCTACAATCACGCGGTAACCGCCCGGAACCCGGCCTGGCCGGGGCCGTCATCGTATCATCGCCCCCCTGTGAAGTCCTGAGTTCATGAACGACTTGTTAGCCTCTTCCGCCGTCCCAGCCGACGGCGACACCCTGACGCTGGATGCTTACGCCGAGCGCGCTTATCTGGAATACGCGATGAGCGTGGTCAAAGGCCGCGCGCTGCCAGAGGTCGCCGACGGGCAAAAGCCGGTGCAGCGGCGCATTCTGTACGCCATGAAAGAAATGGGCCTGACCGCCGGCGCCAAGCATGTAAAGTCGGCGCGCGTGGTGGGCGAGATTCTTGGCAAATACCACCCGCACGGCGACAGCTCGGCATACGAAGCCATGGTGCGGCTGGCGCAGGATTTTGTCATGCGCTACCCGCTGATCGACGGCCAGGGCAATTTTGGCAGCCGCGACGGCGACGGCGCAGCGGCCATGCGCTACACCGAAGCCCGGCTGACGCCGATTGCCGAATTGCTGCTGTCAGAAATCGACCACGGCACGGTGGACTTTGTCCCCAACTACGACGGCGCCTTTGAAGAGCCGCAGCTCTTGCCGGCGCGGCTGCCGATGGTGCTGCTCAACGGCGCCTCCGGCATTGCCGTCGGCCTGGCCACGGAAATCCCGCCGCACAATCTGCGCGAGGTGGCCAGCGCCGCCGTGGCGCTGCTGCGCCAGCCCGAGCTGGACCTGGACGCGCTGCTGGCCTATATCCCCGGCCCGGATTTTCCTGGCGGCGGCCAGATCATCACCCCGCCGGCCGACATCCGCACCGCCTACCAAAGCGGACGCGGCAGCCTGCGCGTGCGGGCGCGCTGGCAGATCGAACGGCTGGCGCGCAATCAGTGGCGCGTGGTGGTCAACGAACTGCCGCCAGGCACGTCGGCGCAAAAAGTGCTGGCGGAAATCGAAGAGCTGACCAACCCCAAGGTGCGCCCCGGCAAAAAAGCGCTGTCGGCCGAGCAACAAAACCTCAAGGGCCTGATGCTGGGCCAGCTGGACCGGGTGCGCGACGAATCCGACCAACAACAGCCGGTGCGGCTGGTGTTCGAACCCAAATCCAGCCGGCAAGACCCGGACGAATTCATCACCCTGCTGCTGGCGCAAACCAGCCTGGAAGGCAATGTGCCGATGAATCTGGTGATGCTGGGCCTGGACGGCCGGCCGCGCCAGAAAGACCTGAAATCCATCCTCAGCGAATGGCTGGATTTCCGCATGCACACCGTCACCCGCCGGCTGAGCCACCGGCTGGACAAGGTAAACCAGCGCACCCACATCCTGGAAGGCCGCATGACGGTGTTCCTGCATATCGAGGATGTGATCCACGTGATTCGCGAATCCGACGAGCCCAAGCCCGAGCTGATGCGCCGCTTTGGCCTGAGCGACATCCAGGCCGAAGACATTCTGGACATCCGCCTGCGCCAGCTGGCGCGGCTGGAAGGCTTCAAGCTGGAAAAAGAACTGGACGCCCTGCGCGGCGAAGCCGGAACCCTGCGTCATCTGCTGGACAATGAATCCGCCCGCCGCGACCTGGTGGCGGAAGAAATCCGCGCCGACGCCGCCCGCTATGGCGACGCCCGCCGCACCGAAGTCAAACCCGCCGAAAAAGCCGTGCTGACGCAAACCGTCGCCGACGAGCCGGTGACGCTGATTGTCTCGCGCAATGGCTGGATTCGCGCGCGCAGCGGCCACAATGTGGACGTGTCGGCGCTGAACTTCAAAGATGGCGACGCACTGGGCCAGGTGGTGGAAACCCGCACCATTCACCCGGTGGTGGCGCTGGACAGCCGTGGCCGCAGCTACACGCTGGCGTGCAGCGACGTGCCCACCGGACGCGGCGACGGCGTGCCGCTGAGCTCGCTGATCGACATTCAGGACAAGGCCCGCGTGGTGGCGGTGCTGTCCGCCAAGGACGACAGCCGTTATCTGGTGGCCAGCAGCGGCGGTTATGGCTTTATTGCCCAGCTCAAGGACATGGTCAGCCGAGTCAAAGCCGGCAAGGCCTTCCTGACGCTGGAAGCCCACGAAACCCCGCTGGCACCGGTACCGGTGACGGTAGCCGCACTGGCCGCGGGCCAGCTGGTCGCCATCAGCCAGCAGGCCCGCGCGCTGGTGTTCCCGGCCGGTGAACTCAAGGCGCTGGCCAAGGGGCGCGGACTGATGCTGATGCAGCTGGACGACGGCGACACGCTGGAGACGCTGGCAGTGGTCGAAGGCAGCGCCGCCCGCATCTGCGGCACCCTGCGCACCGGCCGCGAAGACAGCTTCCGGCTGGAGTTTGCCGATTACGTCGGCAAGCGCGCCAAAAAGGGAAAACTGCTGCCCAAGCGCTGGGTGATTACGGCGGTGGAGGCGGTGTGATCATGCCCTGATCATGCGGCAGGCGGGCTCTGGTCATGGCGGGAAAGCAGGTCTTCATAGAAGGCGCCACAGGTTCCCGCCGGATCGGAAATCTGGATTTCGAGAATCCAGAGCCCGGTGTCCGGACAGGCGGAAAAATCACCCAGGCTGCCGGCCTTGTAAATGGCGTGCGGGAAATCGGAGACCCGGTGTCCCTGGATGTCCATGTTGAGCTTCCACCCCATGGCCTGGGCCCGCGCCTGGGCAAACTGGTAGAGCGCCGGACCGCCCGGTCCTTCTGCGCGCCACTTGGCTGCCACCTCGAACCAGAGCTGGCGCGCCGCCCGGGCACAGGCCCGCTTGCCCGCGTGGTCACCCGTGACGAACGTGTCACCCGCGTCGCCTTCATGGCCGTCCCAGACCACCCCCAGGTCGATAAAGAAAATGTCATCTTCAAGCAGGACGTTGTCCGGATCGATCGGCTGGCTGAAGGTCTTGAGCGTCGAGGCACCGAAACGGATGATGATGCCGTGCCAGAGACGGTCCATCCCCATTTTTTCCAGCTCGTCCTTTGCCAGCACTTTGGCCTGCTGCTCGGTCATGCCGGGCCTGATCAGGCTGGCGATGCGTTGCACTGCTTCCAAGATCG
>ERZ650306.768-NODE-768-length-19502-cov-9.217771_pt1 | contig 19502 bp, 19 predicted proteins | sample MGYA00376242_ERZ650306 | MGnify/ENA primary metagenome ERZ650306 (study PRJEB26733, sample SAMN07839244) | wastewater metagenome | biome: urban; feature: wastewater treatment plant; material: waste water | place: USA: North Carolina | collected 2016-03-31 ... | reverse complement strand
TTGTTGTACTGTCTGCGGTCACACGCCTAGCCAGGGCCGCTTCGCTGAGTTTTGTGAGCGACTCTAAGTGGATTTTTCGTCGCGGGCGTGGCCCGCGATATGGCGCCGGTCTTGGCCGGTGTGATCTTTTGCTGGGTTTTTTCGTGGCGGCCACGCGGCCGTCTCATCCGGCGGACAGCGTCCGCCAGCATGTTGGGAATTCTCTGTTATGTGCGGAATTATTGGGGTAGTGGGACAAACGCCGGTCAATCAGCTGCTGTATGACGGCCTGCAAGTGTTGCAGCATCGCGGCCAGGACGCCGCCGGCATTGTCACTGCCAACGGCAACAGCTTTCACATGCACAAGGGCAGCGGCATGGTGCGCGACGTGTTCCGCACCCGCAACATGCGCTCGCTGCTGGGCAAGGCCGGCATTGGCCATGTGCGCTACCCGACGGCCGGTTCGGCCTCCAGCCTGGCCGAGGCGCAGCCGTTTTATGTCAATTCGCCGTTTGGCATCGTGCTGGCGCACAACGGCAATCTGACCAACACCGAGGCGCTCAAGCGCTCGGTGTTCGAAAAAGACCTGCGCCACATCAACACCCAGTCCGATTCGGAAGTGCTGCTGAATGTGTTTGCCCACGAGCTGGAACACTATATCGAAGGCACCCAGCTGTCGGTCGAGGCGATTTTCAAGGGCGTGGCCGGCGTGCATCGCCGCGCCAAGGGCGCTTACGCCGTGGTGGCGCTGATTGCCGGCCATGGCCTGGTGGCCTTCCGTGATCCGTGCGGCATCCGCCCGCTGGTGCTGGGCCGCAACGACGCTGGCGAATACATGCTGGCCTCGGAATCGGTGGCGCTGGACTGTTCCGGCTTTACCCTGGTGCGCGATGTGGCGCCGGGCGAAGCGGTGTACATCACCTTCGCCGGCGAGTTGCACAGCCGCCAATGCGCCGAACAGAGCAAGCTGGCGCCGTGCTTGTTTGAATATGTGTATTTTGCCCGCCCGGATTCGATCATCGACGGCGCCTCGGTGCACGCCGCCCGACTGAATATGGGCGAGAAGCTGGCCGAGAAAATCCGCGCGCAGGGCATTGAACTGGACGTGGTGATCCCCATCCCCGACACCAGCCTGCCGTCGGCGCTGGAGCTGGCCAAGTGCCTGAACCTGCCGTTCCGCATGGGCTTCATCAAAAACCGCTATGTTGGCCGCACCTTCATCATGCCGGGCCAGGCGGTGCGCAAAAAGTCGGTGCGCCAAAAGCTCAATCCGATCGCCAGCGAATTTGCCGGCAAGAATGTGCTGCTGGTGGACGATTCCATCGTGCGCGGCACCACCAGCCACGAAATCGTGCAGATGGCGCGCGACGCCGGCGCCAAGAAAGTGTACTTTGCCTCGGCCGCGCCGGCGGTGCGCTTCCCCAATGTGTACGGCATCGATATGCCGACCCGCGCCGAGCTGCTGGCCACCAACCGCGACGACGTGCAGATTGCCGCTGAAATCGGCGCGGATGCGGTGATTTATCAAGACCTGGAAGCGCTCAAGCAAGCCGTCCGCGAGGCCAGCCACCCCGACGCGCTGGCATTGAACGTATTCGAAACCTCGTGCTTTGACGGCCATTACATCACTGGTGACATCGACGAAGCGTTTTTGGCCAATATCGAAGCGCGCCGCAAGGAATCGATGGCCAGCCGCGAAGAATCGCAAGGCATGGTGGATTTGAATCTGAACGTGGCGGAACAGAACCTGGTGCAGTAAGCGCCGCTCACCAAACCCTCCGCTCGCCATCTCACGGCTCTGCCTGAGTGGTGTTGGTGGCGCGATTGGATGAAAGTGCTGTGGCACCCACGCCACGCCATGCCCCGTAAGGCATGGCGTGGCGTTTTTCATGCCGGCAAGGGTTGGCCTGATTCGGCAGGCGCACCCAGCCAGTCGCGCAGCAGCAGCAATTCATCATGGCTAAGCTGCCATTGGCTGGTGGCACAACGGCGCGCCACGGCATCGGCATAGATGGCTGCCAGTTCGTCGGCCTGCTTGCCGGCATATTGCAGGTTGACTCCATTGCGCTCCAGCAGGAACAGCATGCCGGTCGCGTCCTGGCGTGACAGGGCAATACCCTGATCCTTGGCATGGTCGCGCAAATTTTTGGACATCTCGTTCAGGCCACTGCCTTGGTGCTGCAAGAGCTCGGCAATGTGCTGGAAGCAGACACGGTATTCCTGCGGACTTAACGGCGGCGTTTCGGTCAGTGCGCAAATCCGGTTGGCCAATTGGATCAGCACCGGGTCGCTGCCTGGGTCGCGCAACCACTCGCCCAGGGTGGCCAGCTCACGCGGGGGCGTATGCTTGTCGGCTAGGTAAAGATACCCAGGGGCCGCCTGCGAGAAAATCACTCCGTGTTCATAAATATTCACCGCAGTAAAGAAACTGGCCGGGCGACCAAACCCAAACCAGTTATTAGCCTCACTGCCGAAATTTTCACGCAGGATTTCAATCACCTTGGCGGAAGGAATGGCATGTGAGGCATTTTGCAGTGCCTCAATCAATACCTGAATCACCGCCTGATTTTTTTCTTCACTCAACCATTCCGGGGCTACCGGTGCTGGCAAGCTTGCTGGGCGCACCGGCCGGATGGGATATTCTGTGCGCGGTGTTGGAGTATACTGTTGCAGATGCTCATTTTGCATATATGCCTGATTTCCGGCATAGCCTTGCATTTTTTCCAGCAGCTCGGCCAGTTGCAGGATTTCATCTGCTGACGCCCGATAGGCGCCCGATGTCATGCCCGCCAGCACCACGCAGGTCTGGCGGTCGTATTCCCGCAGTTTCTGCAGCACCGGGGTGAAGTCCGAGTCGGCTGAAAACAGCATGAATTCTTCGAAATGGGTTGGATGCATCAAGCGATCGACAATGTCGATGGTCATGTGCATGTCGGCCAGTGTCTTGCCCTGTTTGGTGATGGGTGGGCAGTCGATGACATCGAACGCAGAATAAATAAAATAAGAACGATATTCCTCGAACGACGACGGATTCATGTAACAGCGACGAATCAGAAAACGGCGGTCGGTGCTTTCCAACTGTTTCAGCCACTCGGCTGGCCGTTTGGCAAAACAATCCGCCAAACTCGGGTCGATGGCTTTCAGACATAAAAATACATTGTCAAAATCGACAAATAGCGCAGTTTTTTTAGGCACACGATGATCCTTGCAAAAAAGTCCGGCAAGCTGGGAATGGTAGCAACAAGCCGGGGGAATGGCAATCCAATTTAATCAATTGGATTAAGTGGCACGGATGCCGTAAGCGGTTGAATGTGTGAACTACCGTAAATATACCTATTGGTTTGTTCACGATTTGCCAATCTCTCGACAAACCAGAAAATGCAAAAAGCATTCTTTCAGGATGAACAGGGCAACGGCAGGCAGTTTGTCATCGGCGTGTCGCTGGCCTGCCGTATGATGGTGGACACTTTTTTGCACGCACAGGAGACTCTCATGCGCATTTCCCTTTTGCTGGCCAGCTTGCTGGCGGCCACGCTGGCTCAGGCGGCACCACCAGTATTCAGTTTTGGCGCCTGGGGTGACATGCCTTACGCCAAGAATCAGGATGCCACGCAGACTGAAGCGGTGATTCGTAGCCTCAATCAGTCGGATATCCGGTTCTCTTTGTACGACGGCGACATCAAGGATGGCAGTTCGTCATGTGATGATGCCACCTTTACCCGCGCCGCAGCCATGTTCAACCGCCTGAAAAAACCATTGATCTACGCGGTGGGTGACAACGAATGGACCGATTGCCATCGCCTGAACAACGGCGGTTATGACCCGCTGGAGCGCCTGGCGCGCTTGCGTCAGGTGCTGGCCAACCAGCCGGACAGTTTTGGCCAAACCCGGCTGGCACTGACCCGTCAGGGGCCATTGGGCGGCAAATTTGCCGAGAATGTCCGCTTCAGTTACGGCGGCGTGGTGTTCATCGGCCTGAATGTGCCGGGCAGCAACAATAATCTGGTGCTGAGCGACAAAGAGTGCACGCACAAGAGCGCACGCACCCTGGCGCAGTGCCAGGCGGGCAATGCCGAGTATGCCGAGCGGGACGCTGCCAATATCGATTGGCTGCGCAGCGGCTTTGCCCAGGCCGGCCAGCAGCATGCGGCCGGTGTGGTGGTGTTTTTTCAGGCCGACCCCGGTTTTGACCTGCCAGAAACCGAAGACGTGGATGAAAGCACCCTGCCGCAGTACAAGGGCTATCGTGCCCTGATGCAGGCACTGACCGGGCTGACCGAGCAGTACGCTGGCCAGGTATTGCTAGTGCACGGTGACACCCATTTCTTCAAGGTGGACAAGCCGCTGTACAGCCCGACCCGGGTGCTGCCCAATCTGACCCGGCTGGAAACGTTTGGCAGCCCGGTCAATCACTGGGTACGGGTGACGGTGGACACACGCCGGCCAGAAGTGTTCACCCTCACGCCAGTGATGGTGCGCTGACGTGATTGTCGGTGATAGACATAGGCAAAGGCAATAAAGTTCCGGCACGAGCGGTCGGATGGCGACAGAAATGTCGCATTCCTGCATGGCCGTCAACAGCGGGCGCTGGGCTTTATGCCCAGCCGCCCCGGCGCAGGCACAATTTGGGTTCGCCGTGCAGGTCGGGACGGGTGTTCAGATAAAACCCTTCTGTCGGGTACTGACTGGCCACATAGACGTAGCGTTGCTGACTGCTGTGCTGGCTGTCGTAGCGGATGCGCAAGGTGTCTTGTTCCTGATCTACCCGATATACGCCGCGTACCTCATCCGGCTCGCCAGCCTGCTGCGGGCGCAACAGATAGCTGCCATCGCGCGCCAGGGCCAGGCTGAAATCGCCACACTGCCAGTCTCCAGCCAGATGCAGGTTTTCGGGGCGGCAGCCGCTCAGGATGATCAGGCTGCACAAGACGGTAAGGCGGAGGGTCCAGCAAGGAGTGGGAATCATGACTGACAGGGCTCGGCACGTATTGGAACTGCTGACAAAACCCGCCTGCTGTTGTTGCACGGCCTGCTGGCTGTACGTCTGGCCATTGCTGCGCTGAGTTTTGTAAGCAACGTTGTACTATTTGACAGTGTAGATAACTACGTAGTTTTACGTAACAAAATAACAGTTCCTGCCATTCTTTTAACACATTGTTGTCGCTTTTTGCATATTTTCTTGCCTGGCATGTCTGGCACGATGGCGCCCAGGCGGATTTTTTGCACCTGCAACATATTTTCGTCACATCCAGTTCGTAGCATGGCCGTGTCTTCCCCACCTTATCCCGTATCCGCGCCGCCGGCCGGCGCCCACCAGGCGCCCTCGACGCGCGGCTTGATATGGAGCTGCCGCCATGCCGAATACCGCTGTTCCTTCCCGTCTTACTGCCACCCGCCGCTCTGCCAGCCAGGTTCGCCCTGGCATTAACGGTCGTTCGCTGGCTGGCCATCTGGCGCAAAACTGCCCGGTGGCCTCGCCTGAGGACACCAATGAACAGGTGCTGCACTTGTTCTCCGAACATCAGCACGTTGGTGCGCTGCCGGTGGTGGAAAACGGCCGGCCGATGGGCATCATCAACCGCAACCAGTTCATGAGCCAACTGGCCAAGCCGTTTCACCGCGAGCTGTACGCCCGCAAGAGCTGCATTGCCTTCATGAACCACTCACCGCTGGTGGTCGAGCATGATGTCAGCTTGCAGGATCTGAGTTTCATGGCGGTGGCCAACGGCGAAAAAGCCCTGGCTGATGGTTTTATCATCACCCGTGACCAGCAATACATCGGCATTGGCGCCGGGGTGGATCTGGTCAAGGCGATAGCCGATCTGCAAGCAGAAAAAAACCGCCTGGTGATGGAATCCATCAACTACGCCAGCGTGATCCAGAAATCGTTTTTGCGCAGCAGCCGCGAGGACATGGCCGCCGCGCTGAATGACTATTTCATGCACTGGGAGCCACGCGATGTGGTGGGCGGCGATTACTACTATTTTGTCAAACACGACGACGGGTTTTTCTGCGCGGTGATCGACTGCACCGGCCACGGCGTGCCCGGCGCCTTCATGACGCTGATCATCGCCTCGGCGCTGAATCAGGTGCTGAAAGAAACCGACCTGCACAACCCGGCTGCCGCACTGGCCGAGGTCAACCGCACGGTCAAGCAGTCGCTGGGGCAGTTTGATGGTGGCCGCCAGGGCATGGACGACGGCGGCGAAATGCACTCGGACGACGGCATGGACACGGCATTCTGCTGGGTGGATCACCGTAGCCGCACGCTGACCTTTGCGGGCGCCAAAACGCCGCTGTTCATCCTGCCGCCGGGGGCAGAAGACCTGGAGGTGATCAAGGGTGATAAAAAAGGCGTAGGCTATATTGATACCCCAATGGATTACGCCTGGGAAAACCAGACCCTCAGCCTGAAGCCTGGTAGCCGGGTGTACATCACCACCGATGGCATCATCGATCAGATTGGCGGCCCCAAGCAGATTGCCTTTGGCAAGAAGCGGCTGAAAAAAGCCATCATGGAATGCGCCAGCAAATCGATGGAGCAGCAAAAAGCCCACATCATGGACACCTTTTACAAATACCAGGGCGAGCATCTGCGCCGTGATGACGTCAGTATTTTTGGTTTCCGTCTGGATTAAACCCGGATGCTGGGTTCACTGAATCGTAATATCACAAAGGCACACTGAGATGACCGAGCATACCCTGCGAGTCAATGACATGTTGCAAAGTGAGATCAACAGCTTTCGCGAACTGGAGCGAAAGTGCAATGTGATCTTTTATTACTCTGGCCTGTTTTCCCAGAACATCGTCGCTGCCATGGCCGAAGCGCTGAAACAACGGCTGGCGCACTCCGGCAACAAGGCTGCCACCCAGCGCAAGGTGTTTTCCACCTTTATCGAGATGGCGCAGAACGTGATTCATTATTCTGCCGACACCTTCAGTGATGTTGACCAGCAGGACGACGAGCTGCGCCATGGCGCGGTGTGGATTGGCGAGAGTGAAGGCAAGTTCTTCATCGTCTGCGGCAATCCGGTGGCGGCCAGCCGGGCCCCGCGCATGCGCGACCGGCTGAATGCCCTGCAAAGCATGTCGCAGGAAGAAATCAAGGCGGCCTACAAAACCCAGCTGCGCAGCGAGAACGAAGCCGGCAGCAAGGGCGCTGGCCTGGGCTTTCTGACCGTGGCCCGCGATGCCTCCGAGCCGATTGAGTTCCATTTTGACGAACAGCCCGACGGCAAGACGGCGATGTTCTACCTGAAAGCCAAATTCTGATTCACGCCTCCAAGAGCCCAATCATGGAAAACCTGTATATCCCCGCCACCGCCAGCGAGCCGGAAGTGGACTTTCGCTTTGACACCCACTCCCTGACGCTGAAGGGTGAATCCTTTCCGGAAAATGCCGCCGCTTTTTATGTGCCGGTGATCGCCGCCGTGGAAAGCTACCTGGCTGGCCGCAGCGACACCACCATCCAGGTGAATGTCACCCTGGCCTACTTCAACAGCTCCAGCACCAAGATGCTGTTTTCGCTGTTTGAAATCCTTAACAATGCCGTGTTGTCCGGCAATGTGGTGGTGCTCAACTGGTTTTACGACGAAGACGACGACACCATCCTGGAGTTTGGTGAAGAAATCGCCGACGACTTTGCCGCCCTGGAATTCCGTCCGCAGGCGCTGGTGTAAAACCCATGCAACACCCATGCAGCCGGGCGTGAGGCTGCATGGATGCAGGAGGAAGCCGGACATGGCATAAGCGATGGGTTTGACAACTTACCTATCGATAAGTAAATTCGCGGCATGACCGCTTCCGCACTGCCCCAGCCGGACGACGACCGGCAAGACACCAAAAAGCGCATTCTCGACATGGCCGAGGATCTGCTGCTCACCCGTGGCTTCAACGCCTTCAGCTACCAGCATATTTCCAGCGAGCTGGGCATGAAGAACGCCGCCATTCACTACCATTACCCAAAAAAAAACGACCTGGGCGTGGCGGTGATCCAGCGCTATCGCCGGCGTTTTCAGCGCTTTGTCGATGGCCAGGCCGGCCAATCGGCCCGCGCCCAGCTGGAAGCGTATTTTCAGCTGTCCACCCATTACTACCAGCACAACCAGCAAATCTGCCCCAGCGGCGTGCTCAGCGCCGAGTTTCATGTGCTGCCGTCAGACATGCAGGCCGAAGCCCTGGCCTTTGTCGCCGAAATGCGCGATTGGGCCACCCGCATTCTGCAACACGGCCTGGCCAGCGGGGAGTTTCACTTTGCCGGCGACGCCCGCGCCATGGCGGCGGTGATGTTTGCCGCCCTGCAAGGCGGCCTGCAACTGGCCCGGCTGGACGCCGCCATCCTGGACGACCTGAAGCGCCAGCTGTGCGCGCTGCTGGGTCTGCCGCCTTGCTGATTCACCTTGACCACAGGAACGCCCACCCATGACCGACGCCTGCCTGAGCCGCGACCTTGCCGACGGCATCGCCACCCTGACGCTGAACCGCCCGGACAAATCCAACGCCTTTGACCAGGACATGTGGCGCGCGCTGCGCGAGGCGCTGCAATGGGCCGACGACACCCCCGAGGTGCGCGTGGTGCTGCTGACCGGCGCGGGCAAAAATTTTTGCGCCGGCATCGATCTGGCCATGCTGCTGAACATCCAGCAAGCCATCCACCAAGAATGCGAGGGCCGCAAGCGCGAGGCGCTGCGCCGACTGATCTTGCAACTGCAAGACGATATCTCCAGCCTGGAGCGCTGCCGCAAGCCGGTGATCGCCGCCATCCACGGCGCCTGCATCGGCGGCGGCATTGATCTGGTCACCGCCGCCGACATCCGCTTTGCCAGCGCCGACGCTTACTTTGCCGTGCGTGAAATCGACATGGGTATGACTGCCGACGTGGGCACGCTGCAACGGCTGCCGCGCATTGTCGGCGAAGGCGTCGCGCGCGAGCTGTGCCTGACCGGCCGACGCATCGACGCCGCCGAAGCGGCCCAGCTCAAATTGGTCAATCAGGTGTTCGACAGCCAGGACGCGCTGCTGGCCCACGCCCGCCAGGTGGCGGCCAGCATCGCCGGCAAATCGCCGCTGGCGGTGCGCGGCACAAAACAGGTGCTGAATTACAGCCGCGACCACAGCGTGGCCGACAGCCTGGAATACGTGGCCAACTGGAACGCCGCCATGCTGTTGTCCAACGATATTCAGCAGGCGGTGATGGCCAGCATGAGCAAGCGCACCGCGCAGTTTGCCGACTGAGCAACCATCAAGGTGAGGGCGCCCCGGCGGCGACCAACTCATCTTCACAAAAAACCCCCGCCAGGCAGATGCCTGACGGGGGTTTTTGCATGGGCAGCGGCTACCCCGTGCGGCTTACATCTTCACAAAGGCCAGATCGCTGAAGCTGACTGTCTGCACCCCGGTCAGCTTGATGGCCAAATCACCGCTGGCAAACGTGCTGGCATTGCTCTGATCCAGCACCAGATAGGTGTCGCCAGAGAAATTAAACACCGTCACCTTGGGCGTGGCGGCGGCGTTAGCCAGTGTCAAGGTCACGGTTTTGGCGCTGCCAAACGACACGGAAGTCCGGCCGTCACTCCGCGTTGTCACCAGATCTGCGTAGCCATCCTGATTCAGATCGGCGGCCTCGATGTGTTGGACCACATTCACGCCGGCGGTTTCGATGGCCAGCGAGGTGGGTGTGCTGGCAAAGGCGCCATTGCCGGTGCCGCGCTGGTGATACGGACAACCTGCATCCGGGTGGGCAGATCCGCCAGCAGCACGTTCAGGTCGGTCAGGGTGGCGTCGGCAATCAATATGTTTTGCTGGGTCAGGGGCATGAAAAATTTCCTTGCGTGACAATGTGTTGAAGTGGGATTTGTGTGATGAGCAAGAGGATGTTTTGGTGCGATGCCAAGCCGGTGACTTGGGTGTGGATTTTGTAATGAATTGAAATTGACGGCAGTCCACGTTTTATTTGCACATCAGATGGAGTAAAATTTTCAGGCTAGCCAAGATCAAGTTATAGTTTTATGATTTATTTATATAAAAAACAAAAATGAATTTTATGTAACAGCATGATTAATATATAAAAAATACGTTTCACGTCAGGCAAAAATTTTTTGCGCTTGATCATGTGACAAGGTTTTTTGCTACTCAATATGCGAAGATATATGTCATTTATTGGTTTGAGCTATTTTATAGAAAAGCGTCTGGTAGGGCTGGGTGTTTTTTACAAGTGCTGACTGATGTGTGCCGTATAAAAATCCGCTAAACTGATAACCCGATTCGATACCCGCAACTGGCTTTTATCATGATCCTCCATATTATTTCTGGCATGGCTGTGCTCGCCACACTATGCCTTTGCAGTGCATCTTTCGCCAATGACTCCACCTTTGGCGAGGACAACGGCACCATCGTCTTCAAACAGCAAGCCGACATCAGCATGGACAAAGAAGTGCTGCTGATTAGCGAGAAACAGGTGAAGGTCGATTATGTGTTCACTAACCACAGCGCGCAGACACTCACCCTGCCCGTGGCCTTCCCGATGCCACAAGAGCGTTTTGGTGATATGTTTTATGATCGGATCACCCAGTTTCGACTCTGGGTGAATGGCCAGCGCCAATCCACCACACAACGCATGGTGGTATTGCTCAACGGAAAGACAGATGTCACCCAACAAATCTATGACCTGGGCTGGACGCTGGATGACCTGAGATATTATCTGGGGCAGGATGAGCCGGTTCTGGGCTGGCGGCCCAAACGTGGCAAACCGCTGCCACTGGCCTGGCGCGGCGAGCCGCCGTATGACCCAAAGTTAACCATTCATGAATATTTCACCTGGCAGCAAACTTTTCCGGCGGGGCAGTCTGTTGCCATCAGCCATGCTTACAAGCCCAGTCTCTACACCAGCGTTCCGTACACTGCCAGAAGTACCATCGAGACATGGCAAAAGCCTGCCTGCCTGGATGCCGAGGCGCGCACGGCCATTCACCGCCTGGAACGGCATATTGATCGGCGGACAGACCCTGATCACACGCCAACGATCTTGTGGTCAGCACTCAGCTATATCCTGACCACCGGCAATCACTGGCGTGGGCCGATCAAAGACTTTACCTTGATCCTGAAAAAGGAGCTGCCGTCCGATCTGATCAGCCTGTGCCTGGACGGAAAATTCACGGCGACTGATCCACTGACGCTGACCCTGCACGAGCAGAACTTTGTGCCCAAAGCCAATCTGGATGTGCTGTTTGTGCGGCGGGACAGATATATGAAATCCCGTTAACCGCTTATTGGCACGGATACCCCAGCCGGCTGCGAATATGTCAAAAGGATTTTGGCGTGTCAAACCGCCAGAGAAACCTGCATAAAAAAGCGCCGGGCAAGGCCGGCGCGGGAGGGGTGAGCGGCGCTTAGAGTGGCTAACAAAACCCAGCGCAGCGATCCTGGCTAGGCGCACGACCGCAGACAGTACAAGCAGTACGGCAAGGTCGGGCAACGACGCCAGGAGGGTTTTGTTAGCCGCTCTTATTGCCGGGGTCGAATTTATTGGCCTGGCTCAGCACGGCGGCGTCCAGGTTTTTGTAGTTGGGCAGCTTGTTCTTGTCGATCGGCTGATAGATATTGGCCTGCAATTGCTTGGCCAAAAAGGCGTTGGTCGGCACCACGATATCGTAGCCCGAGCGGCCGGTCAGCACCTTGGCTTGCAGCACTTCGTTCGAGTCGTAGACATCGTAACGGACTTGAATGCCGGTTTCTTTCTCGAAGTTCTTCACCGTCTCAGGGGCGATGTAGTCCGACCAGTTGTAAATGTTCAGCACCTTGCCGGCGGCAAGCGCCGGCGTAGTGGAGAGGCCCAGCAGGGCGGCGGACAAGGCGGTCAACAGCAGGGAGCGCATGGCGGGTTTCCTTTAGTCAAGGCAGCGTCAGATGGCCCGCCCGGCCAGACCGCCAGGCGGGCCGGGCAAAATCAGGGCAGGCGGCCCAGTTCGCGGGCCAGTTGATCCACGCAACGGCGGGCCAGGGCGACAAAGTTTTCGGCGTCGGCGCGGCTCATCACCAGCGGCGGCGCGGCAATCAGGCTGTCGTGCACGGCGCGCATGATCAAATTATTGGCAAAGCAGATGTCGCGGCCGCGCAGCGCCAGCGCGTCGCCATTGTCAAAGCGCTTGCGGCTGGCCTTGTCGTCCACCAGGGTGAGGGCAAAGAAATAGCCCACGCAGCGCACATCATCCACCAGCGGATGATCGGCAAAGGCGTCTTGCCACAGCTGATGGACATACGGCGCCATCTCGTCGCGCATGCGCTCGATGATGCGTTCGTTTTTCAGGATGCGCAGGTTCTCTGCCGCCACGGCGGCGGCCACCGGGTGGCCGGAATAGGTAAAGCCGTGGTTGAAATCGCCGGCCTCGATCAGCACCTTGGCCACCTGGTCGTGCACCAGCACGCCGCCAATCGGCAGATAGCCCGAGGACAAGCCCTTGGCGATGGTCATCAGGTGCGGGCGGATGCCAAAGTATTGGCTGCCAAACCATTCGCCAGTGCGGCCAAAGCCGCAAATCACTTCATCGGCCACCAGCAAAATGCCGTATTGGTCACAGATGCGCTGGATTTCCGGCCAGTAGGTGGACGGCGGAATAATAATGCCGCCGGCGCCCTGAATCGGCTCGCCAATAAACGCCGCGACATTCTCGGCGCCCAGCTCGAGGATTTTGGCTTCCAGCGCGCGCGCGGCTTTCAGGCCGTATTCTTCCGGGCTCAAGTCGCCGCCATTGGCGTACCAATACGGCTGTTCGATATGGGCAATGCCGGGAATCGGCAAATCGCCCTGCTCGTGCATATAAGTCATGCCGCCCAGCGAGGCGCCGCCGATGGTGGAGCCGTGGTAGCCGTTTTCGCGGGCAATAATGGTTTTGCGCTGCGGCTGACCCAGGCTGGCCCAGTAGTGGCGCACCATGCGGATCACCGTGTCGTTCCCCTCCGAGCCGGAGTTGGTGTAGAACACATGGTTAAAGCCTTCCGGCGCGACCTCGGCCAGCAGCGCCGACAGCTCAGCCACTTGCGGGTGGGTGGTCTTGAAGAAGGTGTTGTAATAGGCCAGCTCGTTCATCTGGCGGGCGGCGGTCTCGGCCAGCTCCTTGCGGCCATAGCCGATGTTCACGCACCACAGGCCGGACATGCCGTCAAAAATCTTGTTGCCGTCGCTGTCCCACAGATACACGCCTTCGGCGTGGCTGATCACCCGCGCGCCTTGCGCATTCAGCGCGGCGGCGTCAGAAAACGGGTGCAGATGATGGGCGGCGTCCAGCGCCTGCCATTCGCGCGTGCTGCGGCGGCTGGCGGTGCGTTGCACGGCTTGACGGGCTTCGATCACCATCGGGGCTAAAGACATGACACTCTCCTTGTCTGGCGCCGGACGCGGCGGGCGTCCGGCAAAAATTCAGGGCTTGGCGCACTGGGCTGCGCCGGGCAATCCTGCCTTGCGGCGGCAGGCACAGTTAAAGTGCAGTTCGCGCTGCTTATACGTGCAGTAATAAGTAGCGGCGCTCCCACGGACTGATCACCCGCGCGTATTCCACGTATTCCGCTTCTTTCACCGCGCAGAAGGCGCTGACAAAGCGCTCGCCCAGCACGCTGGCCACCGGCGTGCACTGGCGCAGCAGGCCAATCGCTTCGTCCAGGCCACGGGCAAAGGCAAACGGCAGGCCGTAGGCGTCGCCGGTTTGCGGCTCGCTGGGCTGGCATTTTTCCGTCAGGCCCAGGTAGGCGCAGGCCAGGGTGGCGGCCAGGGCGATATACGGGTTGCAGTCCACGCCTGGCAGACGGTTTTCAATGCGGCGGGCTTCGGGCTTGGAGTAGGGCACACGGATGCCGCAGGTGCGGTTGTCGTAGCCCCATTGCACATTGATCGGCGCGGCGTTAAAGCGCACCAGGCGGCGGTAGCTGTTCACAAACGGGGCGAACAGGGCAATCACCTGCGGCAGGTATTTCTGCATGCCGCCGATGGCGTGCAAAAACGCCTCGCTGGGGCTGCCGTCCGGGTTGGAAAACACATTCTTGCCGGTTTGCCGGTCTTTCAGGCTCATGTGGATGTGCATGGCCGAGCCCGGCTCGTTTTCCATCGGCTTGGCCATGAAGGTGGCGTACATATTGTGGCGGATGGCCGCCTCGCGCACCGTGCGCTTGAACAAGAACACCTGGTCGGCCAGATCCAGCGCGTCGCCATGCAGGAAGTTGATTTCCATCTGGCAGGCGCCCACTTCGTGAATCAGCGTGTCGATGGCCAGATTTTGTGCGTCGCAGTAGTCGTAGATGTCCTCGAACATATCGTCGTACTCGTTCACCGCGTCGATCGAGTAGGCCTTGCGTCCGGTTTCCGGGCGGCCGGTGCGGCCCAGCGGCGGTTGCAGCGGCAGATCGGGATCGCGGTTGACGTCAACGATGTAGAACTCCATCTCCGGCGCCACCACCGGCTCCCAGCCCATGTCCTCGTACAGCTTGAGCACGCGGCGCAGCACATAGCGCGGCGACAGGTCCACCGGCGTGCCGTCGCTGTTGTAGCAATCGTGAATCACCTGCGCCACCGGGTCTTTCGCCCAGGGCACCAGGCGGATGCTGTTGGGGTCGGGCAGCAGAATCATGTCCGGGTCGGTGGCCGGGGTGACGTTGTCGGCAAATTCGCCGGTCACGGTTTGCACCAGCACCGCCTCGGGCAGGCGCATGCCTTCATCGGCGCTGAATTTTTCGCGCGGCACGATCTTGCCGCGGGCAATGCCGGTGAAATCCGGCGTCACGCATTCCACTTCGGTGATTTGATGTTGTTTCAGCCATTCGCTCAGTTGGGTCATGGTGCGTCCTCGTGGGTGGGTTTTCTGTCAGAAACCCTCACAGAATGCGACTGCTGTATTGCGCCGCATTGTGTGAGCGCTTCTCCGCCCTGATCCTGGTGGAGTCAGGGCGCGGGGTTTACGCCGCCAAGCGGGCGGCGCGACGCTGGCGACAGGCGTCGCCAAAGGCGGTGAACAGTGCGCGCGACAGCGGATGCGCGTCGATGCGCCATTCCGGATGCCATTGCACCGCCACAGCAAAACTCTTGGCCTCGGCCACGCTAAAGGCCTCGATCAGCCCATCCGGCGCCCAGGCTTCGGCGCGCAGGCCGGCGCCCAGGGTGCGGATGCCCTGGCCATGCAGGGAATTCACTTCGGCGTGGGTGGCGCCCAGCGCCTGGTGCAACACACCGCCTTCGGCCAGGGTCAGCGGGTGGGCCAGGCCATATTGCGCGTCCAGCGTGTCGCCTTGCTCGCGGTGGTCGCGCATGCCGGGCAGGGCATGCACTTGGCCGTGCAGGCTGCCGCCGAGAGCGACGTTGATTTCTTGCAGGCCGCGACAAATGCCCAGCAGCGGCACGCCGGCGTCCAGCGCGGCGCGCACCAGCGGCAGCGTGGTGGCGTCGCGCTCGGGGTCGTTGAAATCGCCTTCACGGCGGGCTTCGCCGTAGTGGTGCGGCTCGATATTGGATGGGCTGCCGGTGAACAGCAGGCCGTCCACCATGTCCAGCCACTGCGCCAGCGGCGCCTCTTCGCCCAAGGCCGGCAAGAGGATGGGCGCGCCGCCGGCCCAGGTGGCGGCGCGCAGGTATTTCTCGCCCACCAGGTGGAAAAACTGGCTGTCTTTCAGCCACCAGCGGCAGCAGGGCAAACCGATTACAGGAAGCGTCATCGCAGGTCTCTCACAATCACATCCGCGCCATCATGCATATGGTGTGTTGCATGGCATGGCTTAAGTTCGTGTATCCAGTCTAGCAACGTTAAAAATAATTGACAACAGGCGTTAAAAATATTTTGATATGGGCTGTGGCAACCAGAGACACTCGCTCGAAAATAGTGCCGCACTGCAACATAATGGTGCGGAAATACAGGGAATCCGGGGAAATCGGGTATACTCAAGCGACGGCGGCAGCCCCGCTGATTTCGTCAACTATTCTTTACAGCGAGCGTCAATTATTATGAACACACAAGGGTTGCCATGGACATAGGTGTACGCCTCAAACTGGTGCGCGAGCGCTTTGGCCTGTCGCAGCGCGAGCTGGCCAAGCGCGCTGGCGTGACCAATGCCTCGATCTCTTTGATCGAGCAAAATCGGGTCAGCCCGTCGGTGAGCTCGCTCACCAAACTGCTGGAAAGCATCCCGATCACCTTGTCCGAGTTTTTTGCTTTTGATGAACCGCCCAGGGTGAATCCGCACATTTTCCGTCCGGACAATCAGCCGGCGTTTCTGAGCAGCGATGGCTTGCGCTTTCTGGTGATTGGCGCTTCAGCGCCCAACCGGCAAATGCGCATGCTGCGCGAGTTGTACGCCCCCGGCGCGCACACTGGCGACGAGCCTATCGTGCACAAAGAGGGCGAAGAATGCGGGTTTGTGGTGCGCGGCACCATTGAACTCACCATTGATGGCCAGGCCAATATCCTGAGCGCGGGGGACGGGTATTACTTTCCCAGCACCCTGCCGCACCGCTTTCGCAATATTGGCCCGGAAGAAGCGGAAATTATCAGCGCCAACACCCCGGCCAGCTTCTAGCTGGCTGCGCCGCCCGGCAAACCGGGCTGGCGCGCTGGCCGGCAGCCGGGGGATGGCCGCCCACACAGGAGATTCGCCATGACTCAACCGACTCTTGCCGACTGGCAAGCGCGCGCCGCCGCCCTGACCTTGGAAGGGCGCGCCTTCATCAACGGCCAGTACGTCAACGCCGCCAGCGGTCGGGTGTTCGCCACCCGCAACCCGGCCACCCGCCAGGTGCTGTGCCAGGTGGCCGAATGCGGCGCCGATGAGGTCAACGCCGCCGTCAGCGCCGCCCGCGCCGCCTTTACTGCTGGCGTCTGGGCCGAGATGGCGCCGATGCTGCGCAAGCGCACCCTGCTGCGCTTTGCTGATCTATTGCGCGCCAACCGCGACGAACTGGCCCTGCTGGAAACCCTGGACACCGGCAAGCCCATCAGCGACGCCCGCGCGGTGGACGTGGCCGGCGCGGCGTATTGCGTGCAGTGGTTTGCCGAGACAGTAGACAAAATCGGCGGCGAAGTGGCCCCGCTGGCCAGCAATCTGCTGGGCACCGTCACCCGCGAGCCGCTGGGCGTGGTGGCCGCCGTGGTGCCGTGGAACTTTCCGCTGCTGATGGCCAGCTGGAAATTCGCCCCGGCGCTGGCCGCCGGCAACTCGGTGATCCTGAAACCTTCCGAAAAATCCCCGCTCACCGCCATCCGCATCGCCGCGCTGGCGCACGAGGCCGGCATCCCGGCCGGGGTGTTCCAGGTGCTGCCGGGCGATGGCGAAGTGGGCAAGCTGTTGAGCCTGCACATGGACGTGGACTGCCTGGCCTTTACCGGCTCCACCGCCGTGGGCAAGCGCATCATGGGCTACGCGGCAGAATCCAACCTCAAGCGCGTCTGGCTGGAGCTGGGCGGCAAATCGCCCAATATCGTGCTGGCCGACTGCCCGGACATCACCGCCGCCGCCCGCGCCGCCGCCGGCGGGATTTATTTCAATCAGGGCGAAATGTGCTCGGCCGGCTCGCGCGTGCTGGTGCACAACAGCATTTACAACGAATTTGTCGCCGCCTTCAAAGAAGCCGCCCGCGCCTACGCGCCGGGCAACCCGCTGGATCCGGCCACCCGCATGGGCGCGATTGTGGATGAAGTGCAGTACGAGCGCGTGCTGGGCTATATCCAGCAAGGCCGCAACGAAGGCCGCTGCCTGATGGGCGGCAACGGTGTGATGACCGAGCAGGGTTATTTCATCACCCCGACGCTGTTCGAGGCCAGCCCGCACAGCCGCATTGCCCGCGAAGAAATCTTTGGCCCGGTGTGCACGCTGATCGGCTTTGACGACGACGACGAAGCCATCGCCATCGCCAACGACAGCGAATACGGCCTGGCCGCCGCGCTGTGGACCCGCGACGTCAGCCGCGCCCACCGCCTGTCGCGCCGCCTGCGCGCCGGCACGGTGTGGGTGAACTGCTACGACGAAGGCGGCGACATGAGCCTGCCGTTTGGCGGCTACAAACAATCCGGCAACGGCCGCGACAAATCGCTGCACGCGCTGGAAAAGTACACCGAGCTGAAAACCACGCTGCTGAAACTGGGTTGAGAGCGACTCTACAACCTACCGCAGCGCAGCAGATCAAGTTAGGGGATTGCCCGTCACGCGCCAGGGAGGCCGTGACGGGTTTTTTTGCGTCAATATACCCATCACCAATTCCTCCGCGCACACAGGAAAAACGCATCCCCCAATCTCCTCAAGCAAGCAGCGGTTCTGCACAAACAATACGTATTATTACCATGGTATTTTCACGAATTGATCTGGATTGCCCAAGTCAGTAGCATGATCCACTCAAATCAAGCCAAATTAGGAAAGAACATGACAAGTAAAGTGGGTTCTGAAGGTAATGATATTTTTAATATGTCTACCCAGCGTTTTGTCGGTCCATACCAACCGTACCAAAATATGCTTGCGGATGCTGCCAATCGTTTCACTCTGCTGGATCCCCGTACTGGAAAAGAAGCTACGGACCTCAACCGTATAGCTGAGCTTAATCCTAATCAGCATGATCCGAACATTCTGTGGAGTATTCATAATGACAACCGCGCAGCTATTACTACTCCGCTTGATCGTTTTGTGGAAGATGGTTCTTATCTTCGCATAAGCACTATTACTTTAGGTTATACTTTCCCGAAGAAGTGGATGAGCAAAATAGCCGTTAAACATTTACGCCTTTACGTAAACGTACTTAATCCGTTCTGCTTCACCGGCTACGATGGTTTCGATCCGGAATGGGCAAGCGCAAACCTGACTGACGGCGGACCGGCTTCCGTAACCTACCAGATTGGTGCAAATATCAAATTCTAACCAGTAAAACATATAAGTAATATGAAACTATATAAAAAACTATTATACACAATGTGCATGGCTGGCTCTATCACATTGACCGGCTGTGACGATTTCCTCACGCCTGACAATAAAAGCGCGGTAAATGATGTGGAATATTTTACCACTTCTGCCGGTTTACAAGCTCTGACATACGATGCATACGCCCAACTGAAAAATATCTTTAACAGCAGTGATGTAACCGCTTATTTCAACTCCGGAACAGACTTGTATCAGGATGGACGCAATGATATCAGTGCAGCTCTTCACCGTTGGTCTAATTTTACTCCTGAAAATGGGACTGTAAAAAACTTCTATACGGATTGCTACGATGGAATACGTTCATGTCTTGCCATTCAGTACTATGCTGCACAATCAACGGTGAGTGAAGATATAAAACAAAAAAACATTGATGAAGGCCGTTTCATCGAGTGTTTGTATTATTACTTGCTGGTCAATAACTTTGGTGGCGTTCCTTTAGTAACCGAATATGCCAAACAGGCCGGTGAAATCAAAGAACAGCCCCGTGCTACGGCAGAAGCAGTATATACGCATATCATCACAGAACTGACCAACATCATCGACAATAACAAATTGGTTGTTTCTTCTGCAACAAAAGGAGGAGGGGA
>ERZ650306.764-NODE-764-length-19532-cov-16.335216_pt1 | contig 19532 bp, 22 predicted proteins | sample MGYA00376242_ERZ650306 | MGnify/ENA primary metagenome ERZ650306 (study PRJEB26733, sample SAMN07839244) | wastewater metagenome | biome: urban; feature: wastewater treatment plant; material: waste water | place: USA: North Carolina | collected 2016-03-31 ... | reverse complement strand
GATCAAGTTCACAATTTTGTTCAAATTGTGATTTACATTTTGGACATAAAAGTGCAGATTGTTCTGCTGTTCCATCACTTGGTGATACTTCAAAAATATCTAAATCATTTTCACATTTACAAAGTTCGCAACTATTTTCTGCTCTTTTTATTAAATCTTCTAAAATACCCATAAAAATTACCTCATTTTTTAAAAATAGTTTTTATTATACCAAATAGAATCTTTTTTGATATAAATCATACAAATTAGGAAAAAAATTTATTAGTATGTATTTTTTCAAAAAGGTATAAAAAATGAATTTTTTTAATAAAGAGTTTAGAAAAATAAGTTTAGAAAATATTGATAAATCAAATATGTTTTGGGCTTGGATAGGTTCTTTTTTAGGGATTATTGCAATTTCATATTTTCACATGGATATTTTAGATGATAAAGATTTAACTTTAGTTGTTGGTTCTTTTGGAGCAAGTGCTGTATTGATTTATGGAGTTCCTAATTCTCCTTTATCTCAGCCTAGAAATTTAATAGGAGGACATTTATTATCTGCTATTGTAGGAGTTATCTCATATAAGCTTTTCTCTTCAAATCTATTTTTAGCAACAGCAATTGCTGTTTCAACATCTATATTAATTATGCAATTAACTCTAACTTTACATCCTCCAGGAGGTGCAACTTCATTAATAGCAGTTATTGGAGGTGAACAAATACATGAGCTTGAATTTTTTTATATTTTAATTCCAGTTTTTAGTGGAGCTTTAATTCTATTTTTAATTGCATTTATAGTAAATAATATTCCCAAAAATAGGGCATATCCAGAGAGTTTTAAAAATTATTTAAAAAAGAAGTATCAAAGATATAAAAGAAGAAGTTTGAAAAGAGACAAAAGGTAGTTTTAGATTAAAACTACCTTTATTTTATTTAAAGTTTTAATATTGGCAAACTCTTCTAGTAAAATTGCTAGTTCTACAACATCGTTGTTTCTCATTCTAATACATCCAGCACTTTCGTTGCTTCCTAGAGTTTTTTCATTTAAAGTTCCATGAATTCTATATGTTGTATTTCCATCAACACTATGAGTTAGATTTAATTTTGCCATTCCCATATAGTTGTATTTATGATTTGGTGGTACAACATTTGGTAAAATTATCCCTTTTTTTGCAAAGCTTTTTTTAGTATCAGCAGTTGGATACCAAACTGGATTTAGTGAAATTTGTGAAATTCTTCCAACTCCTAATGGTTTTTTTATACTATCTTTTCCTGTTGAAACAATGTAGCTTTTTATTTTTTCTTCATTTTCACCATTTTTTGCAAAAAGTTCCATAATATTTGTTTTTGAATCTACTTTTATTATTAACTCATCGTAGTTATTTAGATTTCTTGTCTGTTCTTTTGGTAAATTTGATTTTGAAACCTTTTTTTCATAAGATTTTGTAAAAGTTTGACTGTTTTTTGAGCCTTTTTTTATCTGTTCATCAAACTCATTTAGACTTGTTTGTAAAAGTTCTTCTTCATCCTCTTGGCTTAAAATATCATTTGAAGATTGATTTCCAAAATCTATCTCACTTTTTAGTTCATACTCTATTTTAGTTTCAGGATTTTTTTCATTTTTTTCTATATTTTGATTATCATAAGGCAAAAGTCCCAAAATTTCAATATTTTCAGGCAACATTGAAACTATTGGAATATTTACAGCTTCAGGTTTTACCCTTTCAAACTCTTTTTCTTCTTGTTCTCTATTTTCTTTATTTTTGTTTAAAGAGTTATCTTTTGTACTATTTAAACTAATTGGATTATCCATATCTATAAAAAGTTTTCTTTTATCAATTTGATTTACAATTTTTATATCAATCTCTTTTATGTAAGGTTTTTGATCTTTTACATATTTAGAAGCATTTTGTATTGTAACTTTTGCTATCTCTTTGTCATCGTAAGTATTTAAATATGTGTAGTATTTTTGATTTTGTTTTACTATGAAAACCTCGCCAATAGTATTATCATAGATTCTTTTTTTACACACAAGTGCATTTTCTAAATTTGAAGTTGTACAAACTGAAACAGTATATTTTTTCTCATTTGCAAATAGACAAAAAGGTAAAATCAAAATCAAAAACAGACTTTTTTTCATATAAATCCCTAAATTTTTTTTTGTTATTTTACTAAATTTAGATAAAATGGAGGTTATTTTAAAAATTTGAAGGAAATATTATGTTTAAAGAGGAAGATTTAATTGAGTTAAACTCAAGATTTTATACAAATTGTAAACCACTTTCAAGAATTTTCACACTACTTACTGTGCCTACTTTATTATTTATTTTGGTTATTTTATGTTATTTTGGAGTTTTGCCACTAAAAGTTGAGATACATAGCGTTATTTTGATTGGTGCAATATATTTTATATATCTATTTTTTATTAGACACAATGCCTATTTTGTAGCTTGTAAGTTTAGAACTTTATATGCAGATTTACAAATAGCTTTACTTGATTATATAAACAACAATCTTTTAACAATTGCTCAAACTTCAAAAGCAAATGGAAGTGTAGATGATTTTTTACAAGATTATACAAGTAATTTAAGAAATAGTAATTTTTCAAGTATTGCAAGTGGAATTTTTCCAACTTTAGGAATTTTGGGAACTTTTATATCAATAGCTTTATCTATGCCTGATTTTACATCAAATAATATCGCGGCACTTGATAGTGAAATTACTAAACTTTTAAGTGGAGTTGGAACAGCTTTTTATGTATCAATTTATGGAATATTTTTATCTATTTGGTGGATATTTTTTGAAAAATTTGGTCTTAGTAGATTTCATCACGATAGTTATATTATAAAAGAGAGTACAAAAAACTTTTTTTGGACAAAAATAGATATAGAGTCAATTCATATAAAAAGTAATATAGATAACTTTTCTAGTATGAGTAAAATTTTTGCAGAGTTAACTTCTAGCCAAGCTATGTATGATATAAATAGATCAATAGAACAAAGAGCAAAAAGTATTGATGAATTACTACAAAAAGAGTATATGTTGTCTCTAAGAATTGATGAAAATATTGCAAATTTTGAAAAATTAGCAAGTGCTGTTGAAAAATTATCTCTACAATCAAACTCACAAACAATGATTTTCAAAGATGTTTCAGATAACTTAAATAAAAATATTTTAGAGTTAAATTCTCATATGAATAATTTAAGTAGTGAAAATCTAAAAGCAATATATACAAATATTGTAAAAAGTATTGAAACTATGAAAAGTGATATGGAAAAAATAGAGTGGAAATTTGAAGAGGGATTAAAAGAGTCTTTACGACAAATAGATTTACAAACAGCAAATATAGTAAAAGATTTGACTATTTTTAAAGATTTATCAAAGTAGTAAATGATGTATAAAAAAGATGAAAAAAACAAAAATCAAGAGGAGAACTTTTGGGTTTCTTATGCTGATTTGATGGCTGGATTGCTTTTTGTATTTATTTTGGTAATTGCATCAATAGTTATAAAATATCTATATACTCAACACAGCCTTGCAGATAGTGAAGATGCAAAATCAAAGCTATTTTATGAGTTAGCAAAAACAAAAAATATGTATGAAAAGAGTTTAGAAGATTTAAAAGATGCAAACCAAAAAATAGTTTTAAGTAACAAAGAGGTTGAAAAACTAAAAGCTCTTTTGCTTGAGTATGATATTAATATAAAAGATGAAAAGAGTAAAAATGATAGTTTATCTTTAGCTTTAAATGATAGTTCAAATCAAATTGCTTTAAAAGATGAGGAGTTAAAACTTTTAGCAGATAAACTTTTGGTTCAAACACAAATTCACCAAAAAATGGTAGAAGAGTTTGATATTGCAAAGTTAAAGATAAAAACTTTAACAGGAATAAAGCTAAATGTTATAGCTAAATTAAAAGAGAAGCTAGGTAACTCTATACATGTAGATGAGAAAAGTGGAGCTATAAAATTTTCATCAAATATATTATTTGATCAAAACTCTTATATTTTAAAAGAGGAAGCTAAAAAAGAGTTAAGTAGTGTTTTGAAAAACTATCTTTCACTTTTATTAGATGATAAAGAGATATCAAAATATATAGAAAATATAACTATTGAAGGTCATACAAATAGTGATGGAACATATTTGGCAAATCTTTTGTTATCTCAACAAAGAGCACTTGCAGTTATGCAGTTTTTATATGAATCAAATATTGTAGATAAAAAGCTTTTAAGTACTTTTGTAAACTCAAGTGGAAGAAGTTCTGCTGATTTGATTTTAGATAAAAAAGGTGTTGAAGATAAAGATGCTTCAAGAAGAATTGAAATCAAATTTAATATTAAAAACGAAGAAGCTATAAAAGAGATACAAAACTATTTGGATAAACAAAATGAAAATAGAGTTCAGTGATAAAAAACCACTATATACGCCTACTCATTTGGAAGAACTTTCAAAAGAGATAAAGCAAAAGATTGTAGAGAAAAACCTAAATATCTTTCAAAAGATATTTAAGTTTTTATTTGGGAAGAAAAAAAAGTGATCTGGCTAGACTAAATAGGACAATATAACACTTGTTCGGATGAATGTAGCTATTTCTAAATATTTCAAAAAGAATATTAAAAAAACTATAAAATATATTTGGAAAATCCAAATAGTCAGAATATAATCTAAAATAACATTTACAAATAAAGATAAATATGTTAATATCTATTTACATATAAATAAACAAGGTATAAATATGAATTTACAAATACTATTTGAAGAACAAACTAAATTACTCAATAAAATAAATTTAGAGAAAAAAAGATACCTTTATGAAAAGATTAATTGGAATCTTAAATCAATTGGAATATTAGGTCAGCGAGGTCTTGGTAAAACAACTATGATGTTGCAATACATCAAAGAAAATTTTTCTCAAACAAACAATGCTTTATATGTAAGTTTAGATAATCCCTATATGCAATCACTTTCACTTTTTGAATTTGCAAAAGAGTTTGAACAACTAGGCGGAGAAGTTCTTTTTGTGGATGAAGTACACAAATATGAAAATTGGTCAACGCATATAAAAAATATATATGATGCACTTACGCTTAGAGTCGTTTTTTCAGGTTCATCAATATTACAAATTTCACAACAAAACAGTGATTTATCAAGAAGAAGTATTATTTATACTTTAGAAAACCTATCTTTTAGAGAGTATCTTGAGCTTTGTGATATATATAAATTTGATAGTTTTTGCCTTGAAGATATATTGCAAAATCATCTATCTATTGCTACGGATATTACAAAACATATCAAACCACTTATGCATTTCAAAGAGTATCTTCAATATGGTGCATATCCATTTATATTAGAAGATAAAGATAGTTATCATCAAAAAATTGTGCAAATGATAAACCTTATTTTAGAAACAGATCTTCCTTATATAAACAATATAGATATTTCTCAAATAGTAAAACTAAAAAAACTTCTTTATTTATTGGCTACAAATGTGCCATTTATTCCAAATATTACAGATATTGCAAAAGCTACAAATATATCAAGACCAAAAGTATATGATTATTTAGAATATCTTGAAAGAGCAAAAGTGATAAATAGTTTAAAAAGTAAAGAAAAAGGGTATAACATCATGGCAAAACCTGAAAAACTTTTTATGCAAAATACAAATATATCTTATGCAATCACTTCAACTATTGATATAGGAAGTGCAAGGGAAGCATTTTTTGTAAATCAAATAAAAAATGCACTTTTTAGTCAAACAAGACTTTTTGATGATAGAATCTTTGGCGCAAAAAAAGGTGATTTTTTAGTGGATGATAAATATACATTTGAAGTAGGTGGAAAAAACAAAGATTTTTCACAAATAAAAGATGTAGATAATAGTTTTCTAGCAATTGATGATATAGAAATAGGATATAAGGCAAAAATACCACTTTGGATGTTTGGATTTTTGTATTAAAATCATAAAAATAAATATTTTAAAATAAAATGCTAAACTGGGCAGTTACACTTTAAAAAATTTACTTTTTAAACTCAGTTTTAGCTCTTTTAAAATATCTTTAGAAAAAATATAAGCTCTCATATTTTGTGGAATTTTTTGAATTCTACAAACTTCTTTAAACTCTTTTGGCAATATCATTTCTACTTTTGGAGCTATTAAGATATATTTTTGAGTAATTGCAATATTTATTTTGTGAGAAATTGTTATCTCTTTTTGTTTGATTATCTCATCTCTTTGTTTTTTACTTATCAAAACTCCTCTTCTTTTTAAAGATTTGTCAATAACTCTAAGGTTTAGATTATCATCTTCTAAGTTCTCAAAAACTTCTAAATCTTCAAGAGTTATTACAGGGTCTAATTTAAGATTTAAAGAGTTTAAATCATCTTCCAAAAAAGAGAAGCTATTTTTAATTCCACTTTTGAACTCATTTAAAAATTTATCTGAAAAATTGTGTCTAAAGTAGTTTCTTTTATATTTTTCATCTATATTTGAGCTATCTATAAAATATTTTATTTTATTCTCTTTTAAATAATTTTCTAACTCATCTTTGCTTACATTTAAAAGTGGACGAAAAATTTTATAATCTTTTTTTTCTTCAAACTCTCTTATTCCAAAAAGTTCAACCAGTCCAGCACCTTTTGATAGTTGCATTAAAAACCACTCTAAACGGTCATTTAGTTGGTGAGCTGTTATAAGAGTTTCATAAGAATTTTCTTTTATAATTTGTTCAAAAAAAATATATCTTATATCTCTTGCATTTTTTTCAAAGTTTGAACTATTTTCTAGTTTAACATCTTTAATAAATATCTCTTTTTTATACTCTTTTGCTAAATTTAAAGCATATTCTATTTCATCTTTTGATTGTTCTCTTGTATTATAGTTTACAATTGCGATATCAAAATCAATTTTGTGATTTAGAAGTAAGAAAAAAAGAGCACTACTATCAACTCCACCTGAAAAGGCTAGAAGATTTTTGCTATTTTTTATCCTACTAAAATCAAAAATCATAATCTATTTTATACTTTTCTTATAATCTTTGCTAGAAGTTTATCACCAGCTAGTTGCGTTGCTTCTACTTCATAAATCTCACCAAAAACTATTGGTATATTATCTTCATTATCATTTATATATATTTCTCCATCAATTTGTGGAGCCCAAATAGTTTTTCTAGCACTTAAAAGATATTCATGCTCTTCACTTTCTCCATCAATATAAACTTCAAAACTTTTTCCAATATCATTTTCTAAAGATTTAATAGTTGTTTGAGAAATTATATCACCTAAAATTTCAGCTCTTTCATCTATTAACTCTTGCTCAATTTTATCATCTCTAGTTTCTGCTGATGTTCCTTCTTCATCAGAATATGAAAAAACATTTCCTCTATCAAATCCAAATTCTTCTACAAAAGAGCAAAGTTCTTCAAAATCATCTTCACTCTCTCCTGGATGTCCAGCTATAAAAGTTGTTCTTACAAAAGAGTTTGGTTTTGATCTCATATAGTTCATGAGTTCAATTAATTTTTCAGCACCTTTACCTCTTTTCATAATTTTTAACATATTTTGAGATATATGTTGAAGAGGCATATCAAAGTAGTTTACAAAAACTTTTGAGTCTGCAATTTTATCTATCAAATTGTGTGTAGTTGTACTAGGATATAGATATAAAATTCTGGCTGTTTTTACTCCATCTATTTTTTCAACAGCATCAATTAATTGTTCTAATCCATCATTGTGTCCTAAATCTCTTAAATATGAAGATGAATCTTGAGATACAAAAGAGAAATCTTTATACCCTTTTTTTACTAGGTTTGTAACCTCTTTTACAAGTGATTCAAGTGTTCTTGAGTGAAGTTTTCCTTTAAATGATGGAATAGCACAAAATGAACAACTTTGATTACATCCTTCACTTAATTTTACATAAGCATGATAGTTTGAACCTGTTATTACTCTATCGTTTTCTTCACTTGCTAGAAAAACCTCATTTGAAAAACTACTTCTTTTTTCATGAACTAATCTATCTATTTTGTCATAATCTCCAACACCTGTGAAAATATCTATTTCAGTAAGCTCTTTTTGTAAATCATCTTTATATCTTTCACTTAAACATCCAGCCATAACTAAAACAGAATCTTTTTTTCTTTCATTGTGTAAATTTAAAGTTGTATTTATGCTCTCTTCTTTTGCACTATCTATAAATCCACAAGTGTTTACTATAATTAAATCAGCTTCACTCTCATCATCTGTTAGTTCATAATCTTTTAGTTTTCCTAACATTACTTCACTATCAACTAAATTTTTTGTACATCCAAGGCTTACCATATGTAGTTTTTTCTTTGGTTTTTCTTCACTAAATTTCATCTAATATTATCCATCATTTATAAATTTTTGAAAGATTTTAGCTAACTTTTGCATTTATATAAATTAATAAGTACAAAAATAGTATTATAAAACTCTAAATAAAATTTAGGAGAAAATTATGTTTAAGAAATCAAATTTCTTTTTGACTATTTTGATACTTATTTTAGGATTAGCTTTAAACTCTTTTAGTTCAACTAAAGGATTAGAGACAGCAAGTAATAATCAAGTCTTAAAAAATACAAAGTGGGAACTTAAAAGCTTAAATAAAAAAGATATAAAAAAAGTTGAAAAAGTTGCTATCATAAATTTTGAAAAAGAGAATAAAGTTTTTGGAAATTTAGGTTGTAATAGCTTTTTTGGAAAAGTTGACATAAAACCAAACAATATTAATATCTCTAAAGTTGGTAGCACTATGATGATGTGTTCTGATATGAGTGTAGAACGTGATTATATGGAAGTTTTAAATACAGTAACAACTTATAAAGTAGATGGAAACAGTTTAATATTTTTTGATAAGAACAATAAAGAGATAGCAAGATTTATAAAAAGATAGTTTAAATACTATCTTTTTATCTTATTAATTTACATCCAAATATTATCAAGAAGTCTTACATTTCCAAATCTAACAACAACTAAAATTATTGTGTTTGATGGTTCTATTTTTTCTATTTCATCAAATCTTTTATTTACAACTCTCACATACTCTACATCAAGATTTTCTAAAATTTCATAGATTTTATCTTTTACTATTTTTGAATCTCGCTCCCCTTTTGCTATTAGATTTCCAGCCATATAAATAGATTTTGAAATTTTAAGAGCTTCCTCTTTTTGTTCAGGAGTTAAATATACATTTCTAGAACTAAGAGCTAATCCGCTACTTTCTCTTACAATATCACAAGCAATAATATTTATAGGTAAAAATAGATTTTTTACCATTTGTTGTATAAGAGCTAATTGTTGAGCATCTTTTTTTCCAAAGTAAGCATTTTTTGGTTGTGTGAGATTAAACAATTTTAAAACAACTTGCAATACTCCATCAAAATGTCCTGGTCTTGTAAAGCCTTCTAATACATAACTATTAATAGGAGCTTTTATTAAAACTTCATCTTTTTCATACATACTGTTTATCTGGGGTATAAAAAGATAATCAACTTTACACATTTGACAAATTTTAATATCTGCTTCCTCTTTTCTTGGATATTTATTTAAATCTTCACCTTTTAAAAATTGTGTAGGATTTACAAAAATAGATACTATTACAACCTCATTTTCATCTTTTGCTTTTCTGATTAGTGAAATATGTCCATCATGTAAAGCTCCCATTGTTGGAACAAATCCAATATTTCCATTCAAATTTTTTCTAATATTTTGTAACTCTTCTATAGTTTTAACTATTTGCAATATATATTCCTTTAAAAGTTTTAATTATTTTTCATTGTAGTTTGGATTTAATTTTAATAAAATTAAATCTGCAAACATATTCCCAATTAGTGTTAAAAATGCTCCAATTATAAGTATTCCCATAATTACTGGATAGTCATGGCTTAAAGCACTTTGATAAAATAGAAGTCCCATTCCATCTATTGAAAATATTGTCTCTAAAATTACACTTCCACCAATAATTCCAGGAAGAGAAAGTCCTAAAAGTGTAATAACTGGCGGATATAAGTTTGGTAAAATATAGTATCTTAAGATTTTTTTATTATCTAATCCTCTAGCACGTGCAAAAAATATATAATCACTTTTTAAAATCTCAATAGTTAAAGCTCTTATATATAAAATCAAACTTCCAATTCCACCAAAAACTATTATAAATATAGGAAGAGTTAAATGCCAAGCAAAATCTAAATAGTAATTTAAACTCCCATCATTTGGTACACTATGAAGTCCAGCTATTGGAAAAAGTTCAAACTTTATTGAAAAAACTAAAACCAAAACAAGTGCAAGATAAAAAGATGGCATTGAAAAACTTAAAAGTGAAAGTTGATTTGTAAATCTATCAAATATTGAATTTTTTTTCATAGCAGATTTAATCCCAAAATAAAGGCTTATTATAAAAATTAAAATCATAGATACAATATTTATTGTCAAAGTTATTGGAATTCTACTTAATATCTCCTCTTTTACTTTTTCTCCACTTGTAAAAGATATTCCAAAATCTAGTTGTAAAATTGAGTAAATCCAAGAGAAAAATTGTATATATAGCGGTTTGTCAAGACCATATATAGCTTTTAGTTCCTCTATTGCTTCAGGAGTTATATTTGGATTTAGCTCTCCACTTGCAAAAAATGAGTTAGGAGCTAAATTTATAGCAATAAAAGATATTAGGCTAATAATAAACAGCATAATGATAAGATATAATAGTTTTTTTATAAATATATTCATAGTTAAGATTATACAAAAGATAGGATTAAATGATAGGTATAGATATAGTTAGCATAGATAGAATAAAAAAGATGCATGAAAAGTTTGGTGATAAATTTTATGATAGATTTTTGTGTGAAGATGAAAAAGAGTTTATAAAATCTCCTCAAAATGCAGCTGGTTTTTGGGCTGCAAAAGAGGCTGCTAGTAAAGCTATTGGGGTTGGAATTGGAGAGATTTGTTCATTTTATGATATAAAAATTAAAAAAGATAAGAACAATGCTCCAAAGATTAAATATAGTAAAAAATTAAAAAAAAGATTTAAAATTAAAAAATCAAGTATAAGTATCACACATGATGGTGGTTTTGCAATAGCAGTTGTAGTAAATAGTTTAAAAAAATAAAGTTTGATATAAATCAACAAAAGAGTCTAAATAATATATTAGAATTTCTTTACTCTAACATAGAGCTTGTACGAGTGGACTTGCCCCTAAATCTCTCCTAATAAGTCCACCGTACAATATTTTTGTTCTATTAAATTATAAAAATCAAAATAAGGTAAATTATATGAATATAGATTTTTTTCAAGATGTTGAAACAATTATTTTAAAAGATAAATTAGGAAGATTTCTTGGTGTTGATGATGATTTTGTATATACTTTTCAAGATGTTGTAAAACTAAGCGGTCATTCGTGTCCAACAGTTGCTGGAGCTTATCTTATGACTATAAAAGCTTTAAAAGAGTTATACAAAGATGAGTTACCAGTTCGTGGTGAAATAAGAGTTGAGCTAAGAGATTCAAAAAGTTCTGGAACAACTGGAGTTTTAGCAAATGTAGCTTCATTTATAACAGGAGCAAAAGAGGAAGATGGATTTAAAGGACTTCAAGGGCAATACTTTAGAAATAATCTACTTAAATATGAAGCACCTATAAAAGGTGATATGAGATTTACAAGGCTTGATAATCAAGAAAAAGTTGAAGTTATGTATGATTTGTCAAATATATCTTTGAGTGGTTTTGATGGAAATTTGATGCAAAAAGGTTTACAAAAAATTGCTACAAAAGAGGAGCTTGAAATTTTTGGCTCTGCTTGGCAAAAAAGAGTTAGTGAGATTTTATTAAAATATAAAGATGAAGTTATAAAATTTATATAAAGGAGCTTTTATGACGCTATTTATTTTAAGTACGAAACCATATGATGGAAGTGATAACATTTATGGTGCTTTGAGATTAGTTAAAAAGTTAGTCGAGATGAAGCAAGAAGTAAAAATTTTTTGTATTAGTGATGCTGTTGATTTGGTGCGTGCAATTGCAAAAAAACCTGATAGTTATGATATAGATTTACAAGCTATGATAAAAGAGATTTTGACTTTAGGTGTGCAGATAAAAGCTTGTGGAACAAGTCTTAAAAGGTCTGGTGATTATAAAAATGAACCATATTTAAATGAAGATATAAGAGGAAGCTTGGACTTGTTAGGCGAGTGGACAATAAATGCAAAGAGAGTTTTAACATATTAATATGATAGTTTGTGATGAAAAATTAGGAGTTTGCTCTGTTAAGGAAGTTGATTTAAAAGATGAGTTGGAGCTAGAACAACCAACACTATTTTATATTGGTGATCCTATGTGTTCTTGGTGTTATGGAATGAGTGATATTTTAAAAGATACTCAAGAGTACTGCGCTAAAAATGGTATAAAATTCCAAACTATTGTTGCAGGACTAAGAGCTAGTGGTCAAGTTTTATGGGATAAAAGATTTAAAGGCTTTTTAAAAGAAGAATGGACAAATATTTCAAATAGGACAGGCAAAAAGTTCTCTTTTGAAATACTTGATTTATTAAATTTTGATTATGATACAACACCAGCTTGTAAGGCTGTTTTGATTTCAAAAATTTTAAGTTTTAATAATAGTAAGATAGTTTTAGAGTTTTTTTCTAAAATTCAAGAAAAATTTTATGCAAATTCACAAGATACAAAAAAATTAGAGTTTTATAAATTAATTTGTGAAGATTTAAATCTTGATTTTGAAGAGTTTTCTAAGCTATTTGAAGATAAATCTTTGGATAAAAAACTTCAAAATGAGTTTATATTTGGAAGAAATTTAAGTAGTTCTTTCCCTAGTTTAATTCTTGTAAATAAAAAACAAAAAGTAAATATATCTATTGGATATAGTAGTTTAGAAGAGGTAATTTCAAGAATAAACAAAAACCTAAAGAGCTTGTAAAAGTTCTTTAGGTTTAAATAATTACTCAAAAATTTTAAATATAGTTTGAATAACTGTAGTATTTATTAAATCTACAAAAAATGCTCCACATAATGGAACTATTAAAAATGCTCTATGCGAAGGTCCATACATATTTGTAATTGCTTGCATATTTGCAACTGCTGTAGGAGTTGCTCCTAAACCAAAACCACAATGTCCAGCTGCTAAAACACTTGCATCATAATTTTTTCCCATAACTCTAAATGTAACAAAATAAGCATATAAAATCATAATAAGAACTTGAGAAATTAAAATTACAGTTAAAGCACCAGCTAGGTTTGATAGTTGCCAAAGTTTTAAAGATAGTAAAGCCATTGCAAGATATAAAGATAATGATGCATTTCCAAATACATCAATAGCTCTATCAAAAATCTCAATTTTTAGGATATTTTCTAAACTATTTCTTAAAATTACACCACCTGCTAATGCCCAAACGAAAGTAGGTAGTTCAAATGCTGAACCTTTTGTTAAATTTGTTATAAAATCAGCAAAAGCCAAACAAGCTGCAAAAAGAGCTAAAGTTGAAATTGCACTATTTGTAGTTATTAATCTTACAGCTTTTGGATATTCAAATGGAACAAACTCATCAATTACTTTCTCATCTTTAGAGTTATTTTGTTGTAACTCTTTTTCATTTGAAAGTTTATATCTATTTATTAAAAATTTTGCTAGAGGTCCTCCAATAATTCCACCCATTACAAGACCAAAAGTTGCAGCTGCCATTCCAAGCCCCATAGCTCCTTCAATTCCATATTTTGTCTCTAATATTGAACCCCAAGCTCCAGCTGTTCCATGCCCTCCTGTAAGAGTTATAGAACCAGCAATTAGACCAATTAAAGGCTCAATTCCTAAAGCTGTAGCAAGAGATATTCCTACAAAGTTTTGAATTATAATAAAACCAGAAACTACAAGAAGAAAAATAAAAAGAGATTTTCCTCCCTCTTTTAGTTTTGCAAAATTTGCACTAAGACCAATTGAGATAAAAAATATAAGCATAAAACTTGTTTGAAGTTCACTACTTGTTGTTATACTATATCCCCAAAAATTATATACTAAAGTAGAAATTGTAGCTGCTACAAGACCACCAGCAACAGGTTCTGGAATATTATACTTTCTTAAAAATTCAATTCTATTTACTAAAAATTTACCAATAAGTAAAACTATTACTGCTGCGATTAATGTATAGTAGGCATTAAATGTAAAATTCATAAACTTTCCTTTTTCAAATATTTAATTCTTTTTTATTAAATTTATATATCTTTCTAAGATTATTTTTGCAGCAATTGAGTCAATTCTTCCATCTCTTACTTGTTTTACTTCACCTTTCATAAGCTCTTTTGCCTCTATTGAGCTAAGATTCTCTTCACAAAATTCATAAGGAATTTTAAGATCAAGTAAATTTGTAAAGTGTTTTATTCTATTTTGAGTATCTTCACTTGAGCTTGGAAGTCCAATTATTAGTTTTTCTATTTGCCACTCTTTTAAAAAATTATTTACTTCAAGAGCAGCTTGATTTCTATTTTTTCTAATAATTGCATTTTGTGGAGTTACAATATCATTCATAAGAGAAATAGCAACTCCAATTCTTTTTAATCCAATATCTATAGAAGCTAACTTCAAGCTAAAATCTCACTTGCAACTTCAAATTTGTTATTTGCAGTCATTAGGTGAATTTTTGGGTGAATTCTATTTATTTCATCAAATAAATTTTTGCTTAACTGCATTCCTACTTTATACTCCTCTTCCTCACTTATGTTATGAGCTTTTTCCAATTCATCTATCCAAAATTGAGGTACATGAATACCTGGAACTTGTGCAGATAAAAATAGGGCAGTTCTAAGTTTTGTAATAGGAAAAACTCCAAAAATTAATTGAGCTTTTCTTTTATCACCTTCTACATTCTCTTTTGCATTTTCAAAATTTTCTAAAAGTTTTTTTACATTTTCAATATCAAAAACAGGTTGAGTAATAACCCCAACAGCACCGTTTTGTATCTTTAGATGCATTTTTTTCTCTAATGAACCAAAATTTTTAGCATAGGCATTTACAACTGCAAATGGAAAAATTTGTTTAGGCTCAATTTTAAAAGGGCGACCTGCAAAATCCATTCCATAGTTGAAAGATTTAATCATTTTTAAAAGCATTAAAGAGTTTGCTTCAAAAACTCCTTTACTATTTGGTTGATCACTCATATTTGCTGGATCTCCTGTAAGTGCTAAAATTGCTCTTATATCAAAATCATTTGCACCAAGCAAATCTGATTGTAAAGCTATTTTATTTCTATCTCTCATTGTCATTGTTGCAATTACTGGTTTTTTAAACTCTTGTTGAAGTTTTAGTGCTGCAAAAAGTGAGTTGTATTTAAGTTTCGCTAGTGGATTGTCTGTACAAGTAAAACCATCTACTTTTGAATCAATTTTAAATTTTTTGATTTTCTCAACAATATTATGCATTGATGGCTCATGCTGAGGTGTTGTTTCAAGTGTTAAATATTTATCCTCTTGAAGTTTAGAAATAAGTGTTTCAAACATTTTAAATATATTCCTTTTAAACTATTTTAGTTAATTTTGGTTAATATTATACCTTTTAATATTTAATATTTAGGATATTTATGAAATTAGCAGTTTTTGATTTTGACTCAACACTTATGGATGGGGAAACAATTGATATTTTAGCTTTTGAGTTTGGTTTGGGTGATGAAGTTAAAAAAATTACAGAAGAGGCTATGAGTGGAAGACTTGATTTTTTTGAATCTTTAATTCAAAGAGTTGCACTTTTAAAAGGAATGGAACACAAAAAAGTTGTGGAAATTTGTGCAAATTTACCTTTAATGAAAGGTTCTTATGAGATTGTAAAAGAGTTGAAAAAGATGGATTATAAAGTTGTTTGTTTCAGTGGTGGTTTTAGAGTTGGAACAAGCCCAGCAAGCGAAAAACTAGGACTTGATGCTGATTTTTCAAATATCTTACATGAAAAAGATGGAATTTTAACAGGACTTGTTGGTGGAGACATGATGTTTGGTTACTCAAAAGGAGATATGATAAGAAGATTACAAAATCTTTTAAAAATCTCAAAAGAGAATACTTTGGTTTGTGGAGATGGAGCAAATGATTTATCTATGTTTGCAGAAGCAAATACAAGAGTTGCTTTTTGTGCAAAAGATGTACTTAAAAAAGAGGCAAATATTATAGTAGATACAAAAGATTTAACAAAAATTTTAGAACATATAAAGGCTTAAAAGATGAAAGAGTTTGAAGATATAAACTACTCAATTTGGTGTGATTTTATTGAAAGAGATTTCTTAGAGAATAGATTCCAAGAGATAATTAATGACGAAGTTATAAAAGGTGCAACATCAAATCCTGCTATTTTTGAAGCTTCAATTACAGGTTCTGTTGCTTACAAACAGCAACTTGATATGTTACAAGCAAATGATCAAAAAAAGATATATGAAGAGTTGGCATTTAAAGATATAAGAAGAGCGGCTGAACTTTTAGAACCACTTTATAAAATTGATACAAATAATGGATTTATATCTATTGAAGTTGACCCTCTTTTATGTGATGATGCAGCTGGAACTATAGAAGAAGGACTTAGAATTTACAAAAGTTTAAATGCTGATAATGTAATGATAAAAATTCCAGCAACTGATGCTGGATATATTGCTATGAGAGAGTTAAGTAGTAGAGGAATTCATATAAATGCAACTTTAATTTTTTCACCACAACAAGCTAGAAATTGTGCAATTGCACTTGATGATGGAATTAAAGCTTCAAACAAAGATACAAAAGGTGTTGTATCTGTTTTTGTTTCAAGATTTGATAGATTAATGGATACAACTTTAGGTGCTAAAGGTCTTGCTACATCTAAATTAGGTATTGTAAATGCTACAAAATGTTACTATGAAGTAAATAAATTAGAGAACTCAAATATAAGAACACTTTTTGCAAGTACTGGAGTAAAAGGGAATGAGTTAAGTCCTACATATTATATAGATAATTTGATATATCCAAATTCTGTAAATACAGCACCTCTTGGAACTATTGAAGATTGGTTAAAAGATGGGAAAAAAGAGCAAAGTGTTATTATTAGTGAAGATGAGTGTGATAAATACTTTAAAAGTTTAGAGCAAAATGGGATTAAATTAAAAGATGTTTATGAAAAGCTTTTAAGTGAAGGTCTTGATGCATTTAAAGTATCATTTAAAGAGTTATTATCAAAATTAAAACATTAATTTTGATTTAAGATATATTGGATAAAATTTTTCCAATAATAAATATAAAAAGGTAAAGATATGAAAACATGGAGTCCAAGTAGTTGGAGAGATTTTCCAATAAAACAGCAACCAACTTATAATGATTTAGTAACTTTAAAACAAGTAGAAAAAGAGTTAGCATCTTATCCTCCACTTATTTTTGCAGGAGAGGCTTTAAATCTTAAAAAACAACTTGCTAAAGTTGTAAATGGTGAAGCTTTTTTACTTCAAGGTGGAGATTGTGCTGAATCGTTTAATGTATTTAATGCGACAAATATAAAAGATTTATTTAAAGTAATGATGCAAATGGCAGTAGTTTTAACTTTTTCAGGAGGTTGTCCTGTTGTAAAAGTAGGAAGAGTTGCAGGTCAGTTTGCAAAACCAAGAAGCTCTGATTTTGAAGATATAGATGGATTAAGTCTTCCTTCATACAGAGGAGATATTATAAATGATATAGATTTTGATATTGGTTCAAGAGAGCCAAAAGCAAAAAAACTTCTAAAAGCATATAATCAAAGTGCAGCAACTATGAATCTTTTAAGAGCATTTGCAAGAGGTGGAATGGCTGATTTAAATCAAGTTCATCTATGGAATTTAGACTTTGTAAAAGATAATACTTTAGGTGCTAAATATGAAGAGATAGCAAATAAAATTAGTGAAAGTTTAGCATTTATGAAAGCATGTGGAATTACAAGTGAAAATACTCCACAGTTAAATCAAACAACTCTATTTACATCTCATGAAGCACTTTTACTAAATTATGAAGAGGCACTTACAAGAAGAGATTCAATCACAAAAGATTGGTTTAATTGTTCGGCTCATATGCTTTGGATTGGAGATAGAACTAGAGATTTAGATGGTGCTCATATTGAATATTTTAGAGGTATTAAAAATCCAATTGGTTGTAAAGTTGGTCCATCTATGAAAGAGGATGAGTTAATCAAACTAATTGATGCTTTAAATCCTGAAAATGAAGCTGGAAGATTAAATTTAATTGTAAGAATGGGTAACGAAAAAATTGCTGAATATTTCCCAAAACTTTTAGCAAGAGTTGAAAAAGAAGGTAAAAAAGTTTTATGGTCAAGTGATCCAATGCATGGAAATACTATAAAAGCTGAAAATGGTTATAAAACTAGAGATTTTGAAGCAATTTTAGGAGAGGTAAAACAGTTCTTCCAAATTCATAAAGCTCAAGGCTCTTATGCTGGTGGAATTCACCTTGAAATGACTGGACAAAATGTTACAGAGTGTACAGGAAGTAAATCAGCAGCTATTACACAAAGTGATTTAGCTAGTAGATATCATACACAATGCGATCCAAGATTAAATGCTGATCAAGCTTTAGAACTATCATTTATGATAGCAAATACTTTAAAAGAAGCTAGAAAATAGGTAAAAAAGTAGATTTTATCTACTTTTTTACTTTAAAAAATCTTCTATATTTTTAGCAACTTTTTCGATTAATCTTTTTCTAGCTTCAATACTAGCCCAAGCAATATGAGGAGTTAAAAGAAGTCTTTGCTTATTTTTTACACTTAAAAGTGGATTGTTTTGTTCAATTGGCTCTTTTGTAACAACATCAAGTCCACAATAAATCTCTTTTTCATCTAAAATTTTTGCCAAATCAGTTTCATTTATAATTCCACCACGACCTAGATTTAGTAAAATAGCACCATCTTTTAGAAGATTTAACTCTTTGTATCCTAGTAAATCTTTTGTTTTATCATTTAAAGCCATCCAAAGTTTTAATATTTCCAATTCGCTTAGTGAGTCAATAAAAACTGATCCAGATTTGGTTTCATTATTAGTGTTTAAATTTTTCATATTTTCTCCTAGTTTTATTAACTATAATTCAGATTATAATTATTGTCAAAAGATTAGATTCTAATATAATAAGCATGTTTCATAATGATAATAAATAAAAAGATATGCTAATGAAATAAGATTAAGAATTAATAAATAGAGATAAATTATAAAGATTAGCCATAGCATTGAATAAAATCTCTATTTTATCTTTGGTATAATAATTTAATCTCTGCATGATTCTATAACTCTTAATATATGCAAATACATGTTCTATTTTTATCCTCTTACTTGATAATTCTTTATTATTACTTTTAACTAAACTCTTATTTTCCTTATAAACTAATTCATTTCTCTTTATCGGTATATTAACCTTATATTCTCTTAATCCACTATAACCTTTATCTCCTAATATCTCTATATTCTTATCTATCTTACTGATTAAATCTTTATATTCATTTATAAATAACTTTTTATCATGTATGCTTGAACTATAACTCTTACTTACA
>ERZ650306.761-NODE-761-length-19646-cov-32.154816_pt1 | contig 19646 bp, 14 predicted proteins | sample MGYA00376242_ERZ650306 | MGnify/ENA primary metagenome ERZ650306 (study PRJEB26733, sample SAMN07839244) | wastewater metagenome | biome: urban; feature: wastewater treatment plant; material: waste water | place: USA: North Carolina | collected 2016-03-31 ... | reverse complement strand
CCCGCGCGCTGGCCGACTTCAAGGACGCCAAGCTGCAGGTGCTGGTCGCCACCGATATCGCCGCCCGCGGCCTCGACATCGACCAGCTGCCCCAGGTGGTCAACTTCGAGCTGCCCAACGTGCCCGAAGACTACGTCCACCGCATCGGCCGCACCGGCCGCGCCGGCTCCAGCGGCGCCGCGGTGTCGCTGGTCGATCGCGACGAGCTGCCGCTCCTGAAGGACATCGAGCGCCTCATGAAGCGCCTGATCGACAAGGTCGAGGTGCCCGACTTCGTGCCCTCCGCCGCACCGGCCGAATCCGACGAGCGCCCGCCCCGCGAACCCCAGGGCCCCCGTCAGGGCCAGGGCAAGCGCGGCAGCAACCGCGACCGCCAGGGCCAGCCGCAAGGCCAGGGCGCCAAGCATGGCGAAGGCCCGCGTCAGGGGCAAGGACAGGCCAAGCCCAAGACTCCGGGACAAGCCCAGGCTCAAGGCCAGGGCCAGGCCCGTGGCCCGAAGCAGGGCGACGGCCAGCCCCGCCAGGGCGCCAAGCCCCAGGGTCAGAGCCCGCGCGCCCGCCCTGCCCAGGCTCAGGGTGAAGGCCGCGGCAACCAGCAGGCCCCGCGTCCCGCTCGCAAGGCCGACGGCTCGCAGGTGGATGACGATTTCGGCAACCGCGTCGACTACCAGCCCCGCGCCCGCAACAACTACCGCGACCCCGAAGCCAACATGGGCGGTCACCGCCACGGCAACGGCTTTGGCGGCAAGGGCAACGGCGGCAACCCCAACCGCGGCACCCCCGCGGCGCTGGACGAAGCCCGTCGCTCGCCGGTCACCCTCACCGGCCGCAAGCCCGGCGAGGTGAAGCCGCCCGCCCTGTTCACCAGCCCCCGCGGCGGTGGCAACGGCAGCAACAACCGCTGATCGCAGCCCTCGGGCCCCAGAAAAAGGCACCCTCGCGGTGCCTTTTTCCTTTTTGACGCCCCATTGGCCGGCAATGCGCCTTGAACCCGGCCGAACCGGCCTCATCTAATCAAAACCTGTCTCATCCGGCCCTGCCATGGAAAAGAAAACCCAGTTCAGCCTCTGGTACTTCGTGTTCGCCCTGTTTGCCGTGTTCACCCTGCACGACCTGTGGGTGCAGGTGCGCACCGTCGAACCCCTGCCCTACAGCGAGTTCCAGCGGCTGGTGAAGGCCGGCGAAGTCACCGAGATCAGCATCGCCGACAACACCATCCAGGGCAGCCTCAAGACCCCGCTGCAGGACGGCCGCCAGAAGTTCGTGACCACCCGGGTCGACCCGGCGCTGGCCAAGGATCTCGCCCAGTACGACGTGAAGTTCACCGGCGTGGTGGAAAACACCCTGCTGAAGGACGTGATCGGCTGGGTGCTGCCGGCGGTGATCTTCGTGGGCATCTGGATGTTCGCGATGCGCAAGTTCGCCGACAAGCAGGGCATGGGCGGTGGCGGCTTCATGAACCTCGGCAAGAGCAAGGCCAAGGTCTATGTGGAAGCCAACACCGGTGTCACCTTCGACGACGTGGCCGGCGTGGATGAGGCCAAGGACGAGCTGAAGGAGGTCGTCGGCTTCCTGAAGGACCCGAAATCCTACGGCCGGCTGGGCGGCCGCGTGCCCAAGGGCGTGCTGCTGGTCGGCCCGCCGGGCACCGGCAAGACGCTGCTCGCCAAGGCCGTGGCCGGCGAGGCTGGCGTGCCCTTCTTCTCGATCTCCGGCTCCGAGTTCGTCGAGATGTTCGTCGGCGTGGGCGCCGCCCGCGTGCGCGACCTCTTCGAGCAGGCCCGCGCCAAGGCCCCTGCGATCATCTTCATCGACGAGCTCGACGCCATGGGCCGCGCCCGCGGCGCCTTCGCGATGGGCGGCCACGACGAGAAGGAGCAGACCCTCAACCAGCTGCTGGTCGAGCTTGACGGTTTCGACTCGTCCTCCGGCCTCGTGCTGCTGGCCGCCACCAACCGCCCCGAAGTGCTCGACCCGGCGCTGCTGCGCGCCGGCCGCTTCGACCGTCAGGTGCTGGTGGATCGCCCCGACAAGAAGGGCCGCATCGCCATCCTCGCGGTGCACATGAAGAAGATCACCCTGTCGCCGGATGTGGACGCCGAGAAGGTCGCCGCCCTCACCCCGGGCTTCTCCGGCGCCGACCTCGCCAACCTGTGCAACGAGGCCGCGCTGGTGGCTACCCGGCGCAACGGCACCGGCGTGACGGTGGAAGACTTCACCGTGGCGGTCGAACGCATCGTCGCCGGCCTCGAGAAGAAGAACCGTGTGCTCAACGAACACGAGCGCACCGTCGTCGCCTACCACGAGATGGGCCACGCGCTGGTGGCGATGGGCCTGCCGGGCACCGACCCGGTGCACAAGATCAGCATCATCCCGCGGGGCGTGGGCGCCCTCGGCTACACCATCCAGCGCCCCACCGAGGATCGCTTCCTGATGACCCGCGCCGAGCTGGAGAACAAGATGGCCGTGCTGCTGGGCGGCCGCGCCGCCGAGCAGATCGTCTTCGGCGAAGTCTCCACCGGCGCCTCCGACGACCTGCAGAAGGTCACCAGCATCGCCCGCTCCATCGTGATGCGCTTCGGCATGCACGCCGGGCTCGGCAACGTGGCCTACGACACCGAGAAGAGCAACTTCCTCGGCCAGAACGCCAACCCGCCCCAGGAGCGCAGCTACTCCGAGGAGACCGCCCGGGAGATCGACTGCGCGGTGCGCGAGATCGTGGCCCGGGCCTTCGAGCGCAGCGTGGCCATCCTCACCGAGCGCAAGGCCATCCTCGAAGACACCGCCCGCGATCTGCTGGCCCGCGAGACCCTCGAAGAAGCCGACCTCAAGGCGATCCACGCACGGGTGACGGCGGCATAATCGGGGCTTTGCCGCTTCCGGAGCCCGCCATGCGCCCCACTCTCCTCGCCGCCCTGCTTGCCAGCCTCGTCGCCAGCGCCCCCGCGCTGGCGGCCCCCGACAAGCCCGCGACGCCGGCGGGCGTGCAGACCGGCATCTTCGTCTACTTCGCCGATGCCGGCCTGTTCGCCCGCTGCAGTGACGGCCGCCGGCTGCCGGTCGCCCAGGAAGGCGCCAATCTGGCGCTGGAGCGGGCCTACGCCGTCCATCGCAACCAGCCCGCCGCCCCGCTGGCGGTGAGCCTCGCCGGCCACCTCGAAACCCGCCCCGGCCCCGACGGCGGCCGCGTCGAGATGCTGATCGTCGATCGCTTCGACCGCGCCCTGCCCGGCCCGGGCTGCCCCAACACGGCCGACCTGCCCACCACGCGCTGGATCTTGGAGAGCCTGCCCGGCAGCAGCGTCACGCTGCCCGACGGCCCGCGCACCCCATCGATCCAGTTCGACGCCGAGCGGCGCCGGGTCACCGGCACCACCGGCTGCAACCGGATGAGCGGCGAATACCGCAGCTGGGGCGGCACCGGCCTCAGCATCCTGCCCCTGGCCACCACCCGCATGGCCTGCCCGGAGATGGCGGTCGAATCGGCCTTCCTCCAGGCGCTTTCCCGGGCGACCCACCGCATCCAGGCCGCCGACCGGCTCGACCTGCTCGCCAACGGCGTGCCCGTGGCCCGCTTCGTCGCCCACTGAATGCCGCGCCCCGCCTGCAATTGACGCCCACAGCGGGCGCCGGCTGGGGCACAATCGGTGCGAACGAGCCTGTCGAACCCTCGATCCCGAACCGGAGGAACTGCCCATGTCCTGTCTGTCCAAATTCGCCCTCGTCACCACCGCAGTCCTGCTGGCCCAACCGGTGCTGGCCCAGGAGTCGCCGACCCTCAAGAAAATCAAGGAAACCGGCACCATCGCCCTCGGCCACCGGGAATCCTCGATCCCCTTCTCGTACTACGACGACAAGCAGCAGGTGGTGGGCTACAGCCAGGAGCTGATGCTGAAGGTGGTCGACGCCGTGAAGACCGAACTCAAGCTCGCCAGCATCCAGACCAAGCTCACGCCGGTCACCTCCCAGAACCGCATCCCCCTCGTCCAGAACGGCACCATCGACATCGAGTGCGGCTCGACCACCAACAACACCGAACGCGCCCGCCAGGTGGCCTTCTCCAACACCATCTTCATCATCGGCACGCGCCTGATGACCAAGAAGGATTCCGGCGTGAAGGACTTCCCGGATCTCGCCGGCAAGAACGTGGTGACCACCGCCGGCACCACTTCCGAGCGCCTCATCCGCAAGATGAACGAGGACAAGAAGCTCGGCATGAACATCATCTCCGCCAAGGATCACGGCGAAGCCTTCCTCACGCTGGAGACCGGCCGCGCCGTCGCCTTCATGATGGACGACGCCCTGCTCTACGGCGAGCTTGCCAAGGCCAAGAAGCCCGGCGACTGGGCCGTGGTCGGTACGCCCCAGAGCTTCGAAGCCTACGGCTGCATGATGCGCAAGGATGATCCGGGCTTCAAGAAAGTGGTCGACACCGCGCTGGCCAAGGCCATGACCTCCGGCGAAGCCGAAGCCATCTACAAGAAGTGGTTCACCCAGCCCATCCCGCCCAAGGGCCTGAACCTCAACTTCCCGCTCTCCGACGCCATGCTCAAGCTCTACAAGACGCCCAACGACAAGCCGTTCGAGTAAAGGGAAATGGGTAGAGGGTGATGGGAAGTAGGGAGTAGGGCAGAGCCCCCTTCCCGACCTCCCACCGCCCACTCCCCATTACCCACTTTCCACCTCCCACTTCCCACCAAGCCATGAGCTACAACTGGAACTGGAGCATCTTCTCGAGCCCGGTGCCGACCGGTGAGACCACCTATCTGGGGTGGATGCTCGCCGGGCTGCAGACCACCGTGGCCCTGTCCCTCTCGGCGTGGGTGATCGCCCTGTTGCTGGGCAGCCTGATGGGGGTGCTGCGCACCGTGCCCCACAAGGGTCTGTCCCGGTTCGCCGGCGCTTACGTGGAGGTCTTCCGCAACATCCCGCTGCTGGTGCAGCTCTTCATCTGGTATTTCGTGCTGCCCGAGCTGCTGCCCTTCGGGCTGGGCGATGCCTTCAAGCAGAAGCTCAATCCCGTCACCCAGCAGTTTGTGGCGGCGATGGTGTGCCTGGCCTTCTTCACCAGCGCGCGGGTGTGCGAGCAGGTGCGCTCGGGCATCGACGCCCTGCCCCGCGGCCAGAAGAACGCCGGGCTCGCGCTGGGCTTCACCCTCGGCCAGACCTACCGCCACGTGCTGCTGCCGATGGCCTTCCGGCTGATCGTGCCGCCGCTCACCTCCGAGTTCCTCAACATCTTCAAGAACTCCGCGGTGTGCTCCACCATCGGCCTGCTCGAGCTCGCCGCCCAGGGCCGCCAGCTGGTGGATTACACCGCCCAGCCCTACGAATCCTTCATCGCTGTCACGGTGCTCTACCTCCTCATCAACGTGGTGGTGATGAGCCTGATGCGAGTGGTCGAGGCGCGGACCCGCGTGCCCGGCTATATCGGTGGAAAATGAGGAGGCACATGCGATGAACTACGAATTCGACTGGTCCTCCATCCCCGGCGCCCTGCCCTTCCTGTGGGAGGGCATGAAGGTGTCGCTGGAGATCACCGTCACCGCGGTGATCGTCGGCATCGTGTGGGGCACCCTGCTGGCGCTGATGCGGCTCGGCACCATCAAGCCGCTGGCGTGGTTCGCCGCCGGCTACGTCAACCTGTTCCGGGCGATCCCGCTGGTGATGGTGCTGCTGTGGTTCTTCCTGATCGTGCCGCAGCTGCTCAAGGGTTTCCTGAACCTCGACCCCAACACCGACGTGCGGCTCACCTCGGCGATGGTGGGTTTTGCGCTGTTCGAGTCGGCCTACTACTCCGAGATCATCCGCGCCGGCATCCAGAGCGTGCCCAAGGGCCAGGTGTCGGCGGCCTCGGCGCTGGGCATGACCTACGCCCAGGCGATGCGCCTGGTGGTGCTGCCCCAGGCCTTCCGCAACATGGTGCCGCTGCTGCTCACCCAGGCCATCGTGCTGTTCCAGGACACCTCGCTGGTGTATGTGTCGGCGCTGGCCGATTTCTTCGGCGCGGCCTACAAGGTGGGCGACCGGGACGGCCGGCTGGTGGAGCTGCTGCTCTTTGCGGGCGCGGTGTATTTCGTGTTGTGCTTCTCCCTGTCGCAGGTGGTGCGGCGGCTGCAGAAGCGGATGGCGACGGTTTAGGACTCAATCCAGATGATCACGATCGACAAGGTTTCCAAGCACTACGGCAGCTTCCAGGTGCTCACCGACTGCAGCACCCGGGTCGCCAAGGGCGAGGTGGTGGTGGTCTGCGGGCCGTCCGGCTCGGGCAAATCCACCCTCATCAAGTGCGTCAATGGCCTCGAACCCTTCCAGTCCGGCACCATCCACGTGGACGGCATCTCGGTGGGCGACCCGAAAACCAACCTGCCCAAGCTGCGCAGCCGGGTGGGCATGGTCTTCCAGCACTTCGAGCTGTTCCCCCACATGAGCATCACCGAGAACCTCACCATCGCCCAGGAGAAGGTGCTCGGCCGCAGCAAGGAAGAAGCCCGCGCCAAGGGCGTGGGGCTGCTCGACCGGGTCGGCCTCAAGGCCCACGCCGACAAGTTCCCCGGCCAGCTCTCGGGTGGCCAGCAGCAGCGCGTGGCAATCGCCCGCGCCCTGTCGATGGACCCGATCTGCATGCTCTTCGACGAGCCCACTTCGGCCCTCGACCCGGAGATGATCAACGAGGTGCTCGACGTGATGGTCGAGCTCGCCCAGGAAGGCATGACCATGATGTGCGTGACCCACGAGATGGGCTTTGCGCGCAAGGTGGCCAACCGGGTGATCTTCATGGACCGCGGCCGCATCGTCGAGGACGACACCAAGGAAGCCTTCTTCGCCAACCCGCGCTCCGAGCGCGCCCAGCAGTTCCTGGCGAAGATCCTGCAACACTGACCCAAGGGGCGCGCGTACCCCTCGAAGGTCCGGCCATGCCCCTCAGCGGTGCACCGTCGAACCTCCAGGCTGCACCCACGGACCTCGGACATCCGAGGTCGGACCGCTGAGGTGCAGGCGCGCATCTTTTTTGGGCACGCCTGCACCCTGGAGGTCCGATGCCGGACCTCAGACCTGCACACATGCAGCTCAGACCCGCAAGGTCGGACCTCCAAGGTCCACGCTTGCACCTTTTAGGTGCAGCATCGGACCTCAGACCTGCAAACGCCGACCTCAAAGGTCCACTCGTCCCCCTGAGGTCCAGACACGCAGGTCCGGGCTTCAAACCCGCCGCATCCAGTGGCATGCTCGGCGCCATCCCCCGCACCCCTGCCCCACGACCATGATCCATCTCATCGCCACCGGCGGCACCATCGCCGGCGAAGCTGATCCGGAATCCGGCGGCGCCCGCTACCGGGCCGGCGTGCGCCCCGTGGGCGCGCTGCTGGCCGCGGTGCCGGGCCTCGACGCCTTCGATCTCTCCGCCGAGCAGGTGCTCGCCCTCGACAGCAAGGACATGACGCCCGAGGGCTGGCTGACGATCCTCGCCGCGGTGCGCCGCGCGCTGGGTGATCCGGCAACGGATGGGGTGGTGATCCTCCACGGCACCGATACGCTCGAAGAAACCGCGTATTTCCTGCAGCTCACCGTGCCCGGCGGCAAGCCGGTAGTGCTCACCGGCGCCATGCGCCCGGCAGACCACCCCCAGGCCGACGGCCCGGCCAACCTGCTCGCCGCGGTGCGCCTCGCCGCCCGCCCGGATGCGCGGGACAAGGGCGTGCTGGTGGTGATGAACGCCATCATCCACACCGCCCGCCACCTGCAGAAAGCCCGCACCAGCGGGCTGGATGCCTTCGAATCGTCCGCCGACTGGACCACCGCCCGCCCGGACGGCCGCTTTGCCGATCTCGCTGCCGACGCCCTGCCGCGGGTGGACATCCTGCCCGGCTACGCCGGCGCGCCGGCCGGGCTGATCGACGCCTGCGTGGCCGAGGGCGCAAGGGGGCTGGTGCTGGCCCTCACCGGCCACGGCAGCGTGCCGTCGGCATGGTTGCCGGCGCTACGCCGGGCCAGGGAGAAAGGGGTGGTGATCGTCCGGGCCAGCCGCTGCGCCGGGCCGGTGATCCGCAACGCCAACGCCGCCGACGACGACGACGCCGAAGGCTGGCTCACCGCCGGCAGCCTGCCGCCACCCAAGGCCCGCATCGCGCTGATGTTGGCCTTAACCACTGACGAGCCCCAGTGGAAATTGACATTAGGCCAAAGCTCAATGTGAAGAGGCATGCCTCAGGCTCTGCATATCCACCATCAATAAACAATTAGAGCCCTCTTCACCGACAAACTAGATCATTCACCCCATAGCTCTTCTTTATATCGCTATTCTTTGGATTACCACAATACACCGCTCTGGCTCGAGCAACGCCAGGATCTGAGTCCTTGATCTCACAGCTACCACCGCGCGCCCGACAATCAAGCACATAGCGAGGCAAGGCGACCGCAAAGCCCGTTTCGGAGTGCTGAAAGTTTCCGGCAGATACTGGATTCAGCCTGAATTTGACGTAATCATTATCTCGTGAGAAATCAGCAAGCCAATTCGTAGCAACCCGAAGCTCGTCATCGCGCTCAACAATATCGATCACAAGCCCTCCTAGCATTCTAGGCGTCAAGGTCGTCTCCAGGGTTATAGGGGATGCATCAAAAACGACTGCTGACGTACAGGGATAGGCCTCCGCCAGATGACGCGCCAAAGCGCCACCCAGCGAATGCCCAGTGGCAAAGACATAAGGACGCTTCTGCCCTTTTCCCTTCGACACAACGATTTTCTGAAATTCCTTGCGCAAGGTTTCGAACTGGGTCTCCTGAGAAAAAAGACTCGCAATCCAGGGAATATTCCCGTAGATCCAGTCATCTGCCCCTTCATTCGTCCCTCTGATGGCTAACATCATTGCGGAGGCAGGTAGCTCAGCATCCTCCTCCTTGTAATATACGTCGAAGGACAAGCCATTTTCGAAATGCAAACGCTGCAACAGCTGCCAACGCGGATCGTAGTCCTTAACTAGGAAACCACGCTTAGAGCCCCGCGGAATATTCTCTGCGAGCACTCCGTCATCCAGCACTTCTGCATACGCATTCTCGCTCGCCACCGCAAACAGCGCAAACTCGTTCGCAACTTTGTTTGAACTATAATCGTCACGCCCAACGTGGGAATTAAGGATTTTGCGGTCAAGCCACTCAATACCTGCCGCATCGCACGTACCGGGGATGACATCTAAACGGCTCAAGCCTCTATCAGACATCGAGACACTCTTACACCCCGAGAAAATCAGGCAAGAAGCGAGCAAGAGTACGATCTTTAACGCCTTCATATCATCCTCTCTTTCCAGAAAATTCACCTCGTAAAACGACCGAAAAACATAGCATCACAAAGCATACCGATGCATTCCATACCGATACGCTGTCCTTCGACCAAAACACCAAAACCGCGCCCTATCGACAGGAGGCAATCCGCTGGGCAACCTCCCGACTTGCCATGGCAGACCAGGTATTGATGAGATAAGCACACACTGCATTTCCATGAGCACCAGAACAGGCAAAATTGAGCGGCAATGTCCCGGCCTTTGCCTTTTCGATTGAACCGCTACCAGCGTCGGTCTGACCGGCCGTCACGGCAGCCTCTCTGGCTACCTTGTCTTGGGCAAACGCCTGCTGTCGAGCAGCATCGGCAGCACGTGACGCGTCATAACCTTGCTCCTTCGCAGATGCCCAGATCGTGGGAATGGACATGCCAACGATCTCCCTCCGGATTGACGCCAACTCCGGTGCAGAGAACGCCGGAATGCGGCGCCCTATTTCAGCAAGACTACCTGCACAGGAAGCAACGGCCGGCCCGGTAAAAGGCGATGCCACAGGTGACGCCATCCCTTCGTCCTTATCCGTGGCAGTCATGCGTACAGCCGGCTTTCCGGGAAAGTGTGCAGGTTGGGGAAGACTAACAAGCCCTCCATCGGGCTGAACGATACTCGCATCAGCTAGACGGAAGAACTGATCGTCCAGAACCTGCAACTTCCCACGCAACGTTGCTGTCCGGGCATCACCGAACTTACGAGCCACTTCCGGTGCAACAGGGATACTTAGCGAAGCTCCCCGCCAACGCGCCTGGAACCGCCCTTGATCGGCATCATACTCACCCAACTCAACGCGCATTTCATAGGGCATTCTTAATCCAGCCACTCGCTTTCGGAATGCCTCGGCGGATTCAAACCGATCCTTTCGAGACTGAGCCAAGAGTTGGTTAAGACCAGAATTGACGAGAGAAGCCACACGCCACAGGCGATACTCCTGGCGCCGGCCGTCGCCGAGCCCATAGAATACTCTCCCAAGAACCCACCCCCCTTTTGGCAATGCGGAGCCGTAAATAGACTCATTATCGGAAACCGTCAGATCCAATATCCGCTCGCCAGAAACAAGAGAATAAGCCTCAAGTCTCTTATACTCATCAGTATCAGCGCGCAGCAGCACTTCAACCCCATCAAGATACCAATCAAACCACCTCCCCCGAGAGACCGAAAAGCTCTTTACGATTTGATTTCCTCCGGGCTCAACAACGTCCACCTTACCAGCATCTCCGTCATCTAGGATCAGAGCGCTCTTGAACCTTGTCAGCCTAGCGGAGGGACTTCCCATCGAGGAAAACTGGCAACTTGACAAAGAAAATCGCCCCGCAGGATATGCACTGTAAAATATATCACTATCAAATTGAAAAAAGGCTGAATAATCGCCATGCCCTATGAGGCACAGCAACCTCCCATCATTAAGCGCCCAAAGATAGGCCGCCTTATCACCGCTGTATGAGTACGATATAGCATAAGGCACATCAAGAAAAAAACGCCACGCCATCCCTACATTGCCCTTAAATTGACTTACGTTCCGCCCATCTACGTAGTATGAAAAACGTCCACTTCCTTCAGTCAACAGTTCAAGGCTTGCATCTTTCCGAACTCGGCTTGAATGGATACGCTGCGAGGAGCCAAAGTCAACACTTGTCTCTTTTCCAGAAACCACATCATAAACCGAGACCTGTGACCATCCACCCTCAGCACTCGGTTCGCCACTAAAGAGAATCAGCTTCATGCCTGGTGAAGCACGCCCTCCAGCAAAATAACCTTTCATACCCGTCCAACTCTTCAGAGACCGCCCGTTGGAATCGAAGAGTTCAAGACTATCAGGCCCTTCTTTACTCAATAGCAAGTAGTCCCCTCGCCACTGGACAGTGGAGGATAAGGTTTTCTGCGGATTGGCCATGGGGAATACTATCCTCTGGCCTGACATTAGATCCTCGACCACCAACTGACCCTCTCTGTCGACGTAGGCCACGCGACGCTCATCATCCGAAAAGGTCATGCCTGCACGAGGAGATATCTCGATGGCGCGATCCGGAGGCGGCGCCTCCGAGCGGGTGAGCAGGTCGCGATGCAGGGGCAGGTAGTCCCTATAGGCATCCGGTGGGCTAGTCGCAACCGCCTCCGCCCTTTCATTGCGACGCTTCTGCTCGATGGCCTCAGCCCGCTTTCGTGCCTCCTCTTCCGCCACGGCCTGCTGTCGCGCACTCTCTTGCTGAATTTCCCGCTCAAGATTCTGCTGCTTGATCCGCTCCTGCTCAAGCTGATTGTTCTGGATCCGCTGAAGCTCCCGAAAAACGGGGGTGTAGTCAGCCGCCTGCGCCGGCATTAGTACAGCCCAAACACCAACGGCAAGACCGCCGCTAGCACGACAGACAGATTGGAAGGCTCGAGGGCGGAAATCGGCGAGCATGTTGGGGCTCCTATCACACGAGATTGTCTAGGTGGTTGCCTTCAACATAACCGCCATCTAGGATGAAAACATCATCCATATGGATGAAAGCATTGTGCGCTGGCTCTCTTACCACGAAATCAACTGCCTTAAACCCATGGACCTCAACGCCTACGATGTCGTCGTCAGGACCATCTACGAAGCTCCCCAAGCGCCTGCGGCCTGGGTCTCCGTCTTCAAGACGCTACGCGCATGGCTGCACATGGACGCCTGGGTTCTTCTGCGCTACCACGTCTCCGCGTCCAACATGCCCCCAGACATTGTGTCCTTGGGAGGGGAGCGGATTTCGGCACAGGCACCGGTGCGCTACACCGAGTATTACGCTGGACTCGACACCCGCGCCACACTGACCCGGAGCGCCCCGACGGGTGAAGTGGTCAATTGTCAGCAGCATTTCGACGAACACTACGTAGCCCGCAGCGAGTTCTACCAGGACTTCCTAATCCCTGAGGGACTCCGCTACGCAATAGGCTCTTGCGTACTACGATCAGCAACAAGCGAATACGTTATCGGCATGCAGCGAGGTGGCGACCACCCCGGCTTTTCGAGAAACGAGGAAGCTCTCGTACGCCGGCTCGTGCCACACCTTGGAAGGGCATTCCAACTGAGCGAGGAGCTCGAAGGCCATCGCCGCCGAGCGGCCATCCAGTCCGCTGCCCTCGATACATCCGGAAACGGACTCATCGCGGTAGACATCCATGGGAATATTCTGTTTGCCGATCGTCACGGCGAGCGTCTTCTCAGGCAAGGCAAACATTTGCAAAGCCGGCGGGGCATGCTCGTGCTATCAGCCCCCATATTTCAGCAGCGCTTTATGCGCCTCCTGGCGCGATGCGCATGCACAGGCGAACCAGGCAGCCTGCAGTTACCGGACGCTGGAAACGGGACTCCCCGTTACAGTCTGACGCTGTTTATGCCCAAACCGGTAGATGATCTCGGCTCTGGAGGCTCTTTGCGATCACTGATGTGCTTGTTTACGCCGCTAACCAACCGGCGCTTGGTTACGATGAAACAGCTCATTGAGTTGTTTGGACTGACCCCTGCGGAAGCACGCGTAGCCAAGGCCCTGGCAACCGGAACAACCCTTGAAGATTATGCTGCGGCAGAGAACCTCAAGTTGCCGACGGTTAAGACCCAGCTACGGGAGGTTTTTGCTAAGACAAATACGCGCCGACAGGCAGCCTTAGTAGGCCTACTTAACAGCATCCCGGCTATTCGTAGTTGAGCGCCTCGTGCCAGAGTGCCCCCCACCGGGTTGTGCCACTCTAGACTTAACCGCGCCTCAGACTCCTTTCACCTTGCGGGTAAACGCCTCGCGGGCTTCCTCGAGGATCTGCACAAGCTCTTCGCGGGCCTCCTTCGACGACTGGATGAGCTTGCCCTCGTCGTGGTCGATGGCCTGCTGGCGCGCCAGCACCTCGGCGTCGTGGCGGGCAAAGCGACTCACCATCTGATCCACCAGCGCCGGCGGCTCGTGGAGGAGTTCCAGCGTCCACCGGGCCATCTCGAGGCTCGACGGCAGGGCCTCGCGGATCTGCCGCTCGATCCCCATGTCCATCAGCCGGCTGGCGTGGAAGCGGTTGCGGGCCCGGGCCACGATCTGCACATGGGGGAAATGCTTCTTCACCAGCTCGGCGGTGCGCAGGGACGCCTCCACGTCGTCGATGGCCAGCACGAAGACCTTGGCCTCACCCACCTGGGCGGCATGGAGCAGATCGAGATGGGCCGCGTCGCCGTAGAACACCTTGAAGCCGAACTTGCGCACGGTCTCCACCTGCCCGGCGTCGGCATCCAGCGCGGTGAAGCCGATACCTCGCGCCAGCAGCAGCCGGCCCACCACCTGGCCGACCCGGCCGAAACCGGCGATCACCACGTCGCTCGCCTCGGAAGGCATCTGGTCGTAAGCCTTGGGCGGCCGCCGGCCCGCCTCGCGCCGGGCCAGCCAGTCGCCAAACATCAGCAGCAGCGGCGACACCGCCATCGACAGGGCCACCACCAAAGTCAGCTTGTCGGCCTGCACCTCGCCCAGCACCTTGAACGACTGGGCCGCATCAAACAGCACGAAGGCAAACTCGCCGCCCTGGGCCAGCGCCAGCGCCAGCATCCGCGAACCCAGCTTGGGCCCACCCACCAGCCGGCGCAGGCCGTACAGCACCAGAATCTTGATCATCACCAGCCCGGCGGTGAGGCCGATGATCTGCCACGGAAACTTCACCAGCAGGGTGAGGTTGGTGGACATCCCCACCGCCATGAAGAACAGCCCCAGCAGCAAGCCCTGGAAGGGCGCGATGGACGCCTCCAGCTCGTGGCGGAACTCCGAATCGGCCAGCAGCACGCCGGCGATGAACGCGCCCAGCGACATGGACAGCCCGCCCGCCTGCATCAGCAGCGCCAGCCCCAGCACGGTCACCAGCGCCGCGGCGGTGAACATCTCCCGGCTATTGACCCGCGCCACATGGCGGAACAGCAGATCGAGGAGCGGCCGCCCCACCACCACCACCGCCACCAGCAGCCCCAGGCCCACCGCCGGATGGGTGAGCGCGGTGGGCTTGCCGGTGCCGAAGAGCGGGATCAGCGCCAGCAGCGGAATCACCGACAGATCCTGGAACAGCAGGATCGCAAAGGCCTCCCGCCCGTAACGGGTGGATAGTTCGCGCCGCTCGGCGAGGGTGGGCAGCACGAAAGCCGTGGACGACAGGGCCAGGATGATCCCCACCAGCGCCGCCGCCGACAGCGACAAACCCGTGTACCGGCCCGCCGCCGCCAATGCCGCCGCCACCCCGAAGAGCTGCATCGCCCCCAGCCCGAACACCGACTTGCGCAGCGCCCACAGCCGCGACGGCTTGAGCTCCAGCCCGATCACGAAGAGCAGCAGCACCACGCCCAGCTCGGCGGTGTGGAGCAGGTTGTCCGGATCGCGCACGAGCTTCACGCCGTAGGGGCCGATCAGCATGCCCACCGCCAGGTAGCCCAGCACCGTGCCCAGCCCGGCGCGCTTGAAAAGTGGCACGAAAAGCACGGAAGCCAGCAACAGGGCGGCGAAGGTCGTCAGGGATTGCATGATGGAAAAACGGAGGGCGGCGTGGAGCGTTCAAGTCTCTCACAAAGCGCCGCGGCAATTCGAAATGGAAGGATCCGGAAACAATCGGGCCGCCGGCTGCCAACTCCGTCACGCAAATCCGGCCCGCCCCGCCCGGGGCCGTGTCGCCCGGTTTTACACCGCCCATCTGGCCGCTTACGCCGAGCGAATCGACAAACGTCAAAAACGAAACAAAAACGACGACTTACCGAAAAACTCTAAATTCGGCACGGGTTATGCGTAAATTTTGGTGTCTTGTTTGGTTTTTCCCGAATTCCCACGGAGCATCCAGGAGGAAAAAATGAAAATCAGCAAAAACAAGGCCCTGGCAGCAGCCGCGATCGTTTCAGCATTTCTGTCACCCCTTGCCAGCGCCACGCCCCTCGCCGTTTACGCCGGCCCTGCCATCGACAAGAGCTCACCGGCCTGCGCCACTTTTGGCGACATGCTCAGCTGCTCGGCCCCGATGCTCAACTACATCGCCGGCCTCGCCCAGGGCACCGGCACCGACAGCGGCGGCTACCTGCTCGCCACGCCCCAGGGCCTGCTCAAGGAGACCGTGGTCGTCCAGGCCGGCGGCGCGGCGCCCCTCGACAACAGCGACACCAGCCCGACCAATCCGCCCACCGCCGACGGCAGCCGGGTGGAGAACGGTTTCAAGACCAACCGCGGCGGCGACAACTTCCTCGCCACCGGACGCGCCACCGGCACCACGATGGAAGCCGGCAACATGAGCGATCCGGCCAACAACCAGCTCGCCGCCGGCGCCGACAACATCGGCACCTGGGACGTGAACGCCGTGTGGCTGCGCGATGCGCTCACCATCGGCGGCGTGCGCCACGAGCTGATGCTGGGCTTCGACTACAACCAGCCCCAGAGCGCCACGACCTCGGTGGATTACTGGGGGCTGATCACCGTCCGCGACACCGACGGCGCCCTGCCCGACATCCACTACGAAGTCGGGCGCGACACCGGCATGCCGTACGGGGCCTTCACCAGCACCAAGCAGTTTTACGATGCGCCGGCCTCGACCGATTTCGCGACCGTCTACGGCACGATCTGCATCTACGAGCACACCACCCTGCGCAACCCGGGCGGCAGCTGCCCGTCCGCCACCGGCTCGACCGGCGCCCTGATCGAGAGCATCGACAACTCCCAGGGCACCGAGAACGCCGAATTCCTGGCCTTCCTGCCCGAGCTCAACGCGAGCCTGGAGAGCTACATCGGCGCCGGTTACGACACCATCTCGGTGCGCCTGCTGTTCGGCTGCTTCGGCGGCACGACGAAAGGCAATGGCGCCGGCTACCTGAGCGACGGTGGCGAGACCACCAACTGCGACAGCGGCGGCTTCGGCGACGTCTTCATCCTCGCCGGCAGCGCGATGTACGAAACACCCGAACCTGCCACCCTCACCCTCGCCGCCCTCGGCCTGATCGGCGCCGTCGTCCTCCGCCTCCGGCGCCGTTGAGGCTCTCGACGCCCAGGCTCACAGCCCCGGGTCTTCGCCGCCCCCCGCCAGCGCCGCGTCCACCACGTGGCGCGACAGGTGGGGGGCGAACAGTTCGATGAAGGCGTACACGTAACCGCGCAGCCACGCGTTGCGGCGCACGCCGATGCGGGTCGTGCTCGACTCGAAGAGATGCGCGGCGTCGAGCATGCCCAGATCCTTGTCCACCGCAGCGTCGTAAGCCATCCTGGCCAGGATGCCGATCCCCAGCCCCATGCCCACGTAAGTCTTGATGATGTCCGAGTCGATGGCGGTGAGCACCACATTGGGCTTCAGGCCCCGGCCGATGAAGGCCTTGTTGATCTGGTTGCGACCGGTAAAGGCAAAGTCGTAGGTGATGATCGGATAGCGGGCGATACCCTCGAGCGTGAGCGGCTGGGTGCTCAGAATGGGATGGCGCACCGGCGCGATCACGCAGCGGTTCCACTGGTAGCAGGGCAGCATCACCAGTTCGTGCTCCTCGGCGATGGCCTCGGTGGCGATGGCGATGTCTGCCTCGCCCGAAAGCACGTATTCGCACACCTGGCGCGGGTTGCCCTGATGCAGCGACAAGCGCACGTTGGGGTAGCGCGTCATGAAGGCCCGGATCACCGGCGGCAGCGCGTAGCGGGCCTGGGTGTGGGTGGTGGCGATCGACAGACTGCCGCTCGCCTCGTTGCTGAACTCGGCCCCCACCTGACGCAGGTTGTCGACATCGAGCAGCATCCGCTCGGCGATGGCCAGCACCTGCTGCCCCGGTTCGGTAACCGCCACCAGGCGCTTGCCGTGGCGCACGAAGATCTCGATGCCCAACTCGTCCTCAAGCTGACGGATCTGCTTCGACACCCCCGGCTGGGACGTAAATAGCGCCTCGGCCGCCTCCGACACGTTGAGGCGATGGCGGACCACCTCGAAAACGTAGCGCAATTGCTGGATGTTCATACCTGCTCCCGCCGCCGCTGCGCGGCCTATATAACTTTTTGTTCTTATAGTTTAACTCAAACCGACTTCTACCCTCTAACCGCTCCGTTTACGATGCACCGCACAAGACATTGGGGCTCATCATGGACATCGCTTACACCATTGCAGGTTTCTCCGTCGGCGCCATCGTCGGCCTTACGGGCGTGGGCGGTGGTTCGCTGATGACGCCGCTGCTGGTGTTGCTGTTCGGCGTGCCGGCCTCGGTCGCGGTGGGCACCGACCTGCTCTACGCCGCCATCACCAAGGCCGGAGGCACCCTCGCCCACGGCCTCAAGGGCACGGTGGACTGGAGCGTCACCCGGCGCCTCGCCACCGGCAGCATCCCAGCCTCGGCGATCACCCTGCTGGTGGTCGGCAACTTCTTTCCCGGTGGCATCGGCGGCGCGATCGGCCTGATCAAGGTCGCCCTGGGCATCGCCCTGCTGCTCACCGCGGTGGCCATCATCTTCCGCAAGAAGATCCAGGATTTCGCCCTGAAGCATTCCGAAGGCCGCGAGAACCCGCGCCGCACCGCCATCCTCACCATCGCCACCGGCGCCGTGCTGGGCGTGCTGGTGTCGATCTCGTCGGTGGGCGCCGGCGCTCTGGGGGTGAGCGCGCTGTTCTTCCTGTATCCTCGCCTCCCCACGCTGCGTATCGTCGGCAGCGACATCGCCCACGCGGTGCCGCTCACGCTGGTGGCCGGCATCGGCCACTGGTTTCTCGGCAGCGTGGACTGGGCCCTGCTCGGCAGCCTGCTGATCGGCTCCCTGCCCGGCATCTGGCTGGGGAGCCACATTTCCACCCGGGTGCCCGACCGGGTGCTGCGTCCGATTCTGGCAACCATGCTGGTCTTGGTGGGCAGCAAGTTGATCGCGGCCTGACCAGGCAGCGCGCCCCTGACAACCAGGACACATCACAAAATCATGTACCGTTACGACCCCTACGACCAGAAGATCGTCGACGAACGCGTCGCCCAGTTCCGCGACCAGACCCGCCGCTACCTGGCCGGCGAGCTCACCGACGACGAGTTCCGCCCCCTGCGCCTGCAGAACGGCCTGTACATCCAGCGTCACGCCCCGATGCTGCGCGTGGCCGTGCCCTACGGCCTGCTGTCGTCCACCCAAGTGCGCAAGCTGGCCCACATCGCGCGCACCCACGACAAGGGCTACGCCCACGTCACCACGCGCCAGAACTTCCAGTTCAACTGGCCCGAGCTGAAGGTCGTGCCGGAGATCCTGGCCGAGCTCGCCACCGTCGAGATGCACGCCATCCAGACCTCCGGCGCGTGCATCCGCAACATCACCTCCGACCCCTTCGCGGGCGTCGCCGGCGACGAATACATCGACCCGCGCCCGTGGTGCGAGGTGCTGCGCCAGTGGAGCACCTTCCACCCCGAGTTCGCCTTCCTGCCGCGCAAGTTCAAGATCGCGGTGAATGGCGCCGGACAGGACCGCGCCGTCATCCAGTGCCACGACATCGGCCTCGAGCTCAAGCGCGATGCGGCCGGCGAGATCGGCTTCCGCGTGCTGGTCGGCGGCGGCATGGGCCGCACCCCGATCATCGGCGAAGAGATCACCGATTTCGTGCCGTGGCAGCACATCATCACCTACTGCGAAGCCATCCTGCGCGTCTATAACCGCTATGGCCGCCGCGACAACCTCTACAAGGCGCGCATCAAGATTCTGGTGAAGGCCCTGGGCATCGCCGAGTTCAAGCGTCAGGTGGAAGCGGAATGGGAATTCGGCAAGAACGGCCCGAACACCCTCACCGAAGCCGAAGTCGCCCGCGTTGCCGGCCACTTCACCACCCCGGCCTACGAAACCCTGCCCGCCGAAGACGCCGGCTACGCCGCCCAGCGCAGCGCCAACCCGGCCTTCGCCGCCTGGGCCCGCCGCAACGTGCTGGCCCACAAGGTGCCCGGCTACGCCATCGTCGTGCTGTCGCTGAAAGACCCGAAGCGCGCCCCTGGCGACATCACCGCCGAGCAGCTCGATCTGGTGGCCGACTGGGCCGACGCCTACAGCTTCGGCGAGATCCGCGCCACCCACGAGCAGAACCTCGTGCTCGCCGACGTCAAGCAGTCCGATCTCTTCGCCATCTGGGAAAAGGCCCGCGCCACCGGCCTCGCCACGCCCACGTTCGGCCTCCTGACCGACATCATCTGCTGCCCCGGGGGCGATTTCTGCGCCCTGGCCAACGCCAAGTCGATCCCCATCGCCAACGCCATCCAGGCCCGTTTCGACGATCTGGATCACCTCTACGACATCGGCGACATCGAGCTCAACATCTCGGGCTGCATGAACTCCTGCGGCCACCACCACGTGGGCCACATCGGCATCCTCGGCG
>ERZ650306.756-NODE-756-length-19658-cov-29.979442_pt1 | contig 19658 bp, 13 predicted proteins | sample MGYA00376242_ERZ650306 | MGnify/ENA primary metagenome ERZ650306 (study PRJEB26733, sample SAMN07839244) | wastewater metagenome | biome: urban; feature: wastewater treatment plant; material: waste water | place: USA: North Carolina | collected 2016-03-31 ... | reverse complement strand
CGCCGAGGAACTCCATGTTGCCGAACAGGAAATACAGGCTGATGCCCCAGGCCATCGTGCCCAGGGGCAGGAAGTGGCCGGAGAGCTTGAGCGTCACCGAGCCGAGGATGATCGCCACCAGCGCGGTGAGCACCAGCCCGGCGACGAGCGACAGCCACGGCGAGGTGCCGGCAAAGGCCAGCCAGCCCGGCAGCTCCTGGGACGTGGTGAGCCACGCGCTGGTGTAGGCGCCGAGGCCCACGAAGGCCGCCTGACCAAAACTGGTGAGGCCGCCGACGCCGGTCAGCAGCACCAGCCCGAGGGCCACCATCGCCGACAAGCCGATGTAGTTGAGCAGGGTGACGTAGAAATCCGGCAGCACCAGCGGGGCCGCCGCCAGCAGCACCAGGAAGGCAGCGAGCACGCTGCGCGGGCCGATGCGCGAGGCGCCGGCAGGCAGCACCTGGGTTTGGGCAGGCGAGTTCATTCTTCTTCCTCCACGTGGTGGGAAGTGAGGGAGCGCCAGATCAGGACCGGGATGATCAGGGTGAACACGATCACGTCCTTGAAGGCGCTCGCCCAGAAGGACGAGAAGGATTCGAGCAGGCCGACGAGGATCGCGCCGCCCGCCGCCAGCGGATAGCTGGCGAGGCCGCCGATGATGGCCGCGACGAAGCCCTTGAGGCCGATCAGGAAGCCGCTGTCGTAATAAACCGTGGTGATCGGCGCCACCAGCACGCCCGACAGCACGCCGATGACGGCCGCCAGCAGGAAGGTGAGCCGCCCGGCCAGCGCTGGGGAGATGCCCATCAGGCGCGCGCCGTTGCGGTTGATCGCCGTGGCGCGCAGGGCCTTGCCGTACAGCGTGCGGTCGAAGAACAGGTAGAGGCCGACGATCAGCACCAGCGAGGCGACGATCACGAAGATCGTGTGGCCGCCGACCACCAGCGAGCCGATCTCCACCTGGGCTTCGCTGAAGGGCGTGGTGCGCGAACCTTCCGGGCCGAACACCAGCAGGCCCAGCCCGACCATCGCCAGATGCACCGCCACCGAGATGATCAGCAGCACCAGCACCGGCGCCTCGGCCACCGGCTGGAAGGCCACCCGATAGAGCATCGGCCCCATGGGCACCACGATGGCGAGGGTCAGGATCACCCGCAACCCGGTGGGCAGCGACGCCAGCGGCACCAGCCACAGGATCGCCGCCATGGCCAGCGGATAGGCGAGGTTCCACAGGGCCGAGCGGCCCAGGGTGCGCCGGCCGGTGGCCGAGAAGGCATCGACGGCCAGCGTGAGTAGGCCACAGCCCACCAGCAGCCACACGGTGCCGGGAAAGTTGCCAGCTTCCAGCGCGGCCATGGTGAGGGCGCCCCAGGCCAGCAGCTCACCCTGGGGAATGAAGATGACCCGGGTGACGGCGAACACCAGCACCAGCGCCAGCGCCAGAAGGGCGTAGATGGCACCGTTGGTGACGCCGTCCTGACCGAGCATCGCAATGATTTCGGCATCCATGAACGGACTCCTGACGCGGCGCAAGCCTGCGCGGCGGTACGACGGGTGGGATCGGAGGGAAAAACGCCTCCGGGCGCGGGAGCGGACGGGGTCCGCCGGCCCGGAGGTCAGGCGCCGGTTCTTACTTGACCAGCTTCCAGTGGTTGTTCTCGACCTTGATCAGCACGATGGCGCTGGGGTCGTAGCCGGCGTGGTCGGTGGCGGACATGCTGTACACACCGTTGGTGCCGACCAGCTTGTTCTTCTCGATGTTCTCGCGCACGGCGGCGCGGAACTCCGGCGTGCCCGGCCTGGCCTTGCCCTTCAGGGCGTTGCCGAGGGCGTTCTGGAGCAGCAGCCAGGCATCCCAGCTGGCGCCGGCGAAGGTGGAGCGGGAATCCGGGCCGTACTTGGCTTCGAGGGCCTGCACGAAGGCCACGCCGTTCTTCTTGGTCGGGTGGGTGTCGGGCAGTTGCTCGGCCACCAGCACCGGGCCGACCGGGATCAGCGCGCCTTCGACGGCCTTACCGCCGACGCGCAGGAACTCCTTGCTGGTCACGCCGTGGGATTGGTAGATGCGGCCCTTGAAGCCGCGCTCGCGCAGGGTGATCTGGGGCATCGCGGCGGGGGTGCCGGAGGCGCCGACGAAAACCGCATCGGGCTTGGCGCTGATGATCTTCAGCACCTGGGCCTGCACGCTCGGGTCGGCGCGGCCGTAGCGCTCGGAGGCGACGATGTTGATCTTGCTGTCGGCGGCCTTGGTGAGCGCCTTGTGGAGGAGCTCGCCCCACGAATCCGAGAAGCCGATGAAGCCGACGGTCTTCACGTCACTCGCCACCATGTCATTGACGATACGCTGGACCATCAGGTCGGCGGAGGGCTCGGAGCGGAACACGAAGGCGCGCTTGTCGCCGGAGACATCCAGCGGGGCGACGGAGATCATCGGCACCTTCTCGGTGTTGGCCACGTCGGCCATGGCGGTGGCGGTGCTGATGAGGTTGGGGCCGAGGATGGCGTCCACCTTGTCCTCGCTGATCAGCTTGCGCACGTTCTTGACGGCGGCGGTGGGGTCGGTGGTGTCGTCGAGCAGGATGAAATTGATCTTCTCGCCGCCGACGGTGGTCGGGAACATCGACACCGCCTTGCGGGTTTCGGCGCCGAGGGCGGCGGCCGGGCCGGTCATCGAGGCGACGACGCCCACGTTGATGTCGGCCAGGGCAGGCATGGCGGCCAGGGCGCCGACGGTCAGCGCGAACAGGTTTTTGAGTTTGGTCATTATTGTCTCCTCGAGAAGTGGCTCTTCGGCTCTTGTGATGTGCGTTGCCAGACTGCAAGGCGTAGGCGGCAGAATGGCCTTATCTTCTTTTATGCCTTGATCAGCGTAATTGATTATAGGAAGCCGGTTTATTGGCTCAAACAATCAAAACAAAACGTCCACTTGTTGCACAATATTGATTTGACAGGGGCTTTCGACGATGCGCAAGGATGGCGGTGCCGAATACGCCGTGGTTCGCGGCCTCACCCGCGGGCTCGATCTGCTGAAGGCCCTGAACACCCAGGAAGGCGGTCGATCGACCCTCGCCCAGCTCTCCGAAGCCACCGGCCTGCATCGCACCACGGTGCGCCGGCTGCTCGAGACCCTGATCGCCGAAGGCTACGTGCGGCGCAGCCGCTCCGACGACCGCTACGTGCTGGCGCTGCACGTGCGCTCGCTCTCCGAAGGCTTCCGCGACGAGGACTGGATCGCCTCCATCGCCGCCCCGGCGCTGGGCGAGCTGCTGCAAACCGTGGTGTGGCCGTCCGATCTCGTCACCCCCCAGGGCGCGACGATGATCATCCGCGAATCCACCCACCGCTTCAGCCCGCTGTCCTTCCACCGGGCGATGGTCGGCCAGACCATGCCGACCCTCCTCACCGCCGCCGGCCGGGCCTTTCTGGCCTACTGCCCCGACGAGCAGCGGGAGCAGATCCTGCACATCGCCCGGGGCGGCAACGACGACCAGGCCAGGCTCGCCGCCGACGACCGCTTCGTGGCCAACATCATCGCCCGCACCCGCGACGCCGGCTACGCCAGCAACGACGGAGAATGGACGTCCCACCGCAAGATCGGCGCCATCGCCCAGCCGGTGAGGCACGCCGGCCGCCCGGTGGGCGCGATCAACATCGTCTATCTCAACAAGGCGGTCAGCCTGAAGGAAGCCATCAGCCGCTACCTGCCGGCACTGCAGAAGGCCGTCGCGCGCATCGAGGCGCAGCTCGCCGACCACCCGCCGCCGCCGCCCCAGGCCGGCTGAGCGATCCGGCACGGACTGCCCGGGCCTTACTTCACGCACAAATGTTGCACAGGAGGCGTATAAGGGATGCTACGCAGTGATGCACCGCAACAAAAGTGCTACGCTTTCCCGATCTGAATCAACACCCGCGCACCGCGAGAATCATCATGAGCGAAGTTGACCTCAAGAAATTCTTCCTCGAACAGGTACCCCTGTTCGCCAGCTTCCCTGCCGACAAGGTCGAGACCATCGTCAGCCAGTCCCGGCTGACCACCTACGAAGGCAACGAGGCGATGCTCGAGACGGGCGACGAGGCCCGCAACATCGGCATCGTGATCACCGGCCACGCCGAGATCTCCGTCACCGACAACACCGGCACCCGCACCGTCATCAGCCAGCTCGGCCCGGGCGACGTGTTCGGGGTGATGTCCACCCTCACCGGCGACCGCATCGCCGCCGACGTGATCGCGGGCAACCGCTGCTTCGTGCTGCTGATTCCGCAGGATGTGTTCAACCTGCACATCCTCACCAACTCCAAGGCCGTCGCCTACCTGTCGCACAAGCTCCTCGACCGGGTGCGCACCCTGTCGACCGACATGCTCAACAGCCAGCCGGGCCAGCCCGCCAAGGCCGACGACCCGTACTCCCTGTCGCTGCACACCGACTCCCCGGGCAAGGTGCTGGCCCTCAACGTGGGCATCAGCCAGATCCACTTCGGCATCTACGACACCCACGATCTGGGCTCCGACGTCCACGGCATCATCGACAACGCCGATCCGGCCATCTCGCGCGTCCGCGTGTTCGTGGGCACCCAGGTCCGCTCTGCCGAGCGCTCGCCCTTCCCGCTCACCGACCTGTTCCGGGTGATCGAGGAATCCACCCGCCTGCTCGGCGACGCCTTCGCCTTCCATCCCCACGACGTCACCGCCGTCGGCCACCGGGTGGTGCATGGCGGCAGCAAGTTCGCCAGCTCGGTGGTGATCACCCCGGCGGTCATCGCCGACATCGAGGCCCTGTCGGTGTTCGCCCCGCTGCACAACCCGGTGAACGTCGAAGGCATCCGCGAGGCCATGCGCCAGCTGCCCGGCGTGCCCCACGTTGCCGTGTTCGACACTGCCTTCCACCAGACGCTGCCGCCCTACGCCTACCTCTACGGCCTGCCCTACGAGCTCTACAAGCAGCACGGCATCCGCCGCTACGGCTTTCACGGCAGCTCCCACCGCTACGTGTCGCTGAAGGCTGCCGAAGTGCTGAACCGCCCGCTGGGCGAGCTGGAGATCGTCTCCTGTCACCTGGGGATCGGCGCCTCCCTTTGCGCCATCGACCACGGCCGCTCGGTGGATACCACCATGGGCATGACGCCGACCGACGGCCTCATCATGCCCAGCCGCTCCGGCAGCATCGACCCGGCGGTGATGATCCACCTGATGGAGCACAACAAGCTCTCCGCCGACGACCTGTCGGCGATGATCAACACCAACAGCGGCCTGAAGGGCATCTCGGGCATCTCCAGCGACATCCACGACATCGAAGCCGCCGCCAACGACGGCCACCACCGCGCCCTGCTGGCCCACAAGGCCTTCTGCTACCAGGTGCGCAAGAACATCGGCGCCTACGTGGCGGCGATGGGTGGCATCGACGTGCTGGCCTTCACCGGAGACGTGGGCGAGACCAGCGCCGCGGTGCGCAGCCTGGCCTGCCAGGGCCTCGGCTACATGGGCATCCGCCTCGACGAGGAGAAGAACCGCAACCTCGACCGGGTAGGCGACTACGCCATCATCTCCGCCGACGACTCGCCGGTCACCATCCTCGTCATCACCAACGACGACGAACGTCTGGTGGCCTGGGAAACCCTGCGCGCCATCGAGCGCAATGCGCTGTCGGTGGCCATGCGCGAAGATCAGGCCGAAGCGCCGATCCCCATCGAGATCTCCGCCCACCACGTGCACCTTTCACAGGCCGACGTGGACAAGCTTTTCGGCCCCGGCCACCAGCTCACCCCGGAGCACGAACTCTCCCAGCCGGGCCAGTTCGCCTGCGCCGAGAAGGTGCACCTCGTCGGCCCCAAGGGCCGCATCGCCAACGTCCGCGTCCTCGGCCCGACCCGCAAGGAAACCCAGGTCGAGATCGCCATGACCGAGCAGTTCAAGGTCGGCATCCAGCCGCCGATCCGCGAATCCGGCGACCTCGCCAACACCCCGGGCATCACCCTCGAAGGGCCGTTCGGCAGCACCACCATCGAGCGCGGTGTGATCTGCGCCCAGCGCCACATCCACATGTCGCCCGAAGACGCCCTGCGCTTCCGGGTGCGCGACAAGTACGTGGTGCGCGTGCGCGTCGAAGGCGAGCGCGAGCTGATCTTCGGCGACGTGGTGGTGCGGGTGAATCCGGCCTATCGGCTGGCGATGCACATCGACACCGACGAAGGCAACGCCGCCAACATCCGCACCGGCATGCTCGGCTACATCGAGGAAATCCAGAACCGCTACTGAGCGGCCCCCACCTCACAGAAACCGGCATCGCGCCGGCCCCGGGCCCCAGGGCTCGCGGCCGGCGCGATGCCGTTCACGACTCACTTCGGGCACGATCCATAACATTTTCAAATACTTCTCCGGACCGATTTCATGTCCGTCCGGATGCCTCGCGCGTATAATCGCCCGCTTCGCTCGACTGCTGCGCTGCAGCAAATCAACCCAGCGGCCACCCGCCTCCCGTCGAGCGCCCGATTCCCGCCCACGGAGAACGCGCGACCATCATGCGCCCTGACGCCTCAAGACTGCCCGCCATCGATGCCCTCAAGGCCATCGCCTGCGTGCTGATCGTCCTGCACCACCTCGCCTTCTACGGCCCCATGGCCGACGTCGCCAAGCCGCTGATGCCCGGCGTCATCGGCTTCCTCGACGAATACGCCCGGATGGCCGTGCAGGTCTTCCTGGTGGTGTCCGGCTTCCTGTTCGCCGGCAAGTTCGGCCCCGCGGCCCTGTCCGCCGCGCCGCTCAACCTGCTGATCCAGCGCTACACCCGCCTCGTGGTGCCCTACTCCGGCGCGCTGCTGCTGGCCATCGCCTGCTCGGCGCTCGCCGGCGTGTGGATGGAGCACCGCTCGATCTCCGACGTGCCCGATCTGGGCCAGCTCCTCGCCCACGTGCTGCTGCTGCACGACCTCCTCGACCAGGAAGCCCTGTCGGCCGGCGTGTGGTACGTGGCCATCGACTTCCAGCTGTTCGCCCTCGCGGTGCTGCTGCTGTGGCTGCCCGGCCGCGTTGCCGCCCTGCGCCCGCTGGCGCCGGCCCTTGTCGCCGCGATGACCCTCGCCGCGCTCTTCGGCTTCAACCGCGACGCCTTCTGGGACGAGACCGCGTTCTACTTCTTCGGCAGCTTCGGCCTCGGCATCCTCGCCGGCTGGGCCATCCGCCAGCCCCGCCCGGGCCTGTGGCTGGCCGCGCTGACGGTGGTGGCGGTCACTGCCCTGGCGGTGGATTTCCGCCCGCGCATTGCGGTGGCCACCGCGGTGATGTTGTTCCTGGGCCTCGCCGGCCGCAGCGGCTTCCTCTACACCATGCCGGTGCCGGCCGCGGTCAGCCGTCTGGCGCGCATCTCGTACTCGGTGTTCCTGGTGCACTTCCCCCTGTGCCTGCTGGTGAACGCCACCTTCATCACCCTCTTCCCGACCCACCCGATGGTCAACGCGATCGGCATGCTGGTGGCGCTGGGCATCAGCATCGTCGGTGGCGAGTTGTTCTACCGGGGCATCGAAAGCCGCCCCCTGCCGGTGCGCCTGCGCCTGCTGTTCCCGGCCGGCGTGGTCGCCGGCGGCTGGCTGGCCGCCCTGGCCCTCGGAGGCTGAGCCCCGCGGGCCACGCCCGCCCCAGCGTAAAACGCCGTCCCCCGGCTCCGGGCGACGGCGTTTTTCGTTGACCTCGCCCCGCTGCATCCGCAGCCCGCCAAACGCCGCCCGAGCCCCGCCACGCCTTGATCCATGCCGGCCGGGCACCCGGCCAGCCCGCTCCGGGCGCCGACCTCACACCACCACAAAAACCAGCAAAAACAAAGTTGTGCATATTGTGCACACTTTTGCATTTGCTTTTTGTGGCTGTGGACCACCCCCCTAGAATCGCCTCACCAACAAAAAAGACGCAGGGTGGAGACAGCCCCAAGGCAAGCGCAGGCCGCATCCCGGCCCGCCTTCTCCGCCCTCGCCTGTCGGCGCCGCACGGCCCGGTCCACACGCTGAGGAGCACGCATGTCCATCAAACTCAAATGCCTGTCGCACACGCCGCTGCGCGGGCTGAACGACCCGGGCGCCGACGTCGTCCGTGAAGTCGACACCGTCCTGGCCCAGGCCCGCGCCGAAGTGGAAGCCTTCGATCCCGAGCTGATCGTGATCTTCGCGCCGGACCACTACAACGGCCTGTTCTACGACCTGATGCCGCCGTTCGTGATCGCCACCGCGGCCGAATCCGTCGCCGACTATCAAACGCTCCCCGGCCCCCTCTCCATCCCCAGGGATCTGGCCCTGGAGATGACCAAGTTCATCCTCGATCAGGACGTGGACATCGCCCTGTCCCACCGCCTGCAGGTGGACCACGGCTGCACCCAGACCCTCGAAGAGCTCACCGGCAGCCTCACCCGTTACCCGGTGATTCCCATCATCATCAACTCGGTGGCGCCGCCCTTCGGCCCCTACCGCCGGGTGCGCAAGCTGGGCGAGGCGGTCGGCAAGTTCCTCGCCACCCTCAACAAGCGCGTGCTGATCCTCGGCACCGGCGGCCTCTCCCACGAGCCGCCCGTGCCGCTGCTGTCGGGCGCCCCGGACGAGATCGCCAACTTCCTGATCGCCGGCCGCAACCCCACCCCGGAAGCCCGCGCCGCCCGCCAGGCCCGCACCGTCGCCGCCGGCAAGATCTACGGCACCGACGCCTGCGCCCAGACCCCGCTCAACGAAGAATGGGATCTGGCCTTCATCGACCTGCTGACGAGCCGCCGCCTCGCCGAGGTGGACGACTTCCGGATCGACGAGATCTCGAAGGCCGCCGGCCGCTCGACCCACGAAGTGCGCACCTGGGTCGCCGCCTTCGCCGCCCTCGCTGCCACCGGCCCCTACGCCGCCCGCAAGGATTACTACCGCGCCATCAACGAATGGATCGCCGGCTACGGCGTGGTCAGCGCCGAACAGGCCTGAACCCGGCCCGCCCTGCCGCACCGCCCGACACACCAAAGGAGATTTGAACCATGAACGCTGCCGTTGAAACCCTCATCCCGTCCGAAGAAGAGATCGTTGCCCGCGCCGAGGCGCTGATCCCCTGGCTGCGCGAGCGCGCCGACGCCTGCGAGAAGGCCCGCATGGTCTCCCCCGAGACCATCCAGAAGTTCCAGGAAGCCGGCTTCTTCAAGATCCTCCAGCCCAAGCGCTGGGGCGGCTACGAGATGCACCCCAACGTCCTCAACAAGGTGCTGATGGAGCTCGCCCGCGGCTGCCCGTCCAGCGCCTGGAACGTGATGGTGCTGGGCGTGCATCCCTTCGAGGTGGGCCTGCTGCCCAGCCAGTGCGGCGACGAACTTTGGGGTGAGGACAACTCGCGCCTGGTATCGTCCTCCTACGCCCCCTTCGGCACCGTGACCCGCGTCGAAGGCGGCTACGTGCTCAACGGCGAGTGGCTCACCTCCAGCGGCTGCGACCACGCCGCCGGCGGCGCCTTCCTGGGTGGCCGCGTGGCCAACGCCGCGGGCGAGATCGAGTTCCGCTCGTTCTGGGTCCAGCGCGCCGACTTCGAGATCATCGACGACTGGTTCGTGGTGGGCCTCGCCGGCACCGGCTCCAAGAAGCTGTCGGTGAAGGAAGTCTTCGTGCCCGACTACCGCAGCCACGTCATCGGCGCCTACGACGACGACTCCCACGGCCACGTGAACAATCTCTACAAGATGCCGTTCTTCTACGTCTTCTACGCCGCCGTGTCGTCCGTTATCATCGGCATGGCTCGCGGCATGGTCGATCTCTACATCGAGCACATGGTGCCGCGCCAGAACATCAACCAGGCCGTTGGCGCCGCGGTTCAGGACCCGTTCATCAAGGCCAAGCTCGGTGAAGCCTATGCCAAGATCCTTGCCAGCACCTCCCGCGTGCTGCAGAACACCGAAGAAGCCTGGAGCTACGCCTCCAGGGGCAAGCTGGTCCCCCTGGACATCCGCATCCGCCACTTCGCCACCAACCAGTTCACCGGCGGCGAATGCTTCGACGCCGGCCACATGATCTTCAAGAAGACCTCCACCCGCGGCGTGTGGCTCAACTGCCCGCTGCAGCGCCAGCTGCGCGACCTGCTGGTGGGCGCCAACCACATCACCCAGAACCAGGACAACATCGGCGACCTGCTGGGCAGCCACCTGCTGGGCAACCCGCTGCCCAAGGTGAACCCCTTCGGCGTCAAGGCCTGATCCACCCGGCGGCCCGGCCACGCGCCGGGCCCTTTTTCATGAAGCCACCACACCACGAGAGAGACGAACCATGACCGACCTCACCAACGCCGTCGTCCATCAAAGTCCGGTCAGGGATGTGAAGACGCCGGGCCTTGCCGAACTGCCCACCGTGACGCCCGCCGAGCAGCGCAACGGCATGCGCCACCTGGCCGCCGGCGTGTCGATCATCAGCGCGGCCGACAGCGAGCGCAAGGCCGGCCTCACCGCCACCGCGGTGTGTTCCGTCACCACCGATCCGCCGCGGCTGGTGGTGTTCGTGAACAAGAACGTGGTGGCCTGCGAGATCATCCAGCAAAGCGGCGCCCTCGCCGTCAATGTGCTGGCCGGCGACCAGGAAGAAGTCGCCCGCGCCTTTGCCGGCATGGTCGAAGGCGTGCATGGCGACGCCCGCTTCGGCTACGGCAGCTGGGGCACCGCCATCACCGGCGCGCCGATGCTCGAAGGCACCCTGTCGAGCTTCGATTGCCGGGTCATCAAGATGTTCGACGAGAGCACCCACCACGCTTTTTTGTGCGAAGTGCTGACGGTGCGCGAGCGCAACGACGGCCAGGCGCTGGTGTATCTCAACGGCGCCTTCCGCAAGATCGACCAGTAAGCAGCCCGCTCCTCCTCGTGGGGCGACGGCCTCGCCGGGCGCCCTGCTTTCCGGTCCATCCCGCCCATTCCACCGGGCGCGACGGGCCGTGCTTTTTTAGGGACTCAGCCGGCCCGGGCGAGGGCGGCGTCCACGTCCACCTCATCCACGTGGTCGGCGCTCATGTGCGCCTCGGCGTATTCGCGGAACACCCCGGACTGCAGGAAGAGCGCGAACAGATCCGGGTCGATGTGCCCCTCGTCGCGCATCCGGGCCATGATGGCGATGGCCTCCGACAGGGTCTTGCCCTTCTTGTAGGGCCGGTCGGCGGCGGTGAGGGCCTCGAAGATGTCGGCGATCGCCATCATCCGCGCAACCGGGCTCATCTCGCCACCAGTGAGGCCGCGCGGGTAGCCCGTGCCGTCCATCTTCTCGTGGTGGCCGCCGGCGATCTCGGGCACCGCCCGCAGGTGCCGCGGGAAAGGCAGCGCGTCGAGCATCCGGATGGTCTGCACGATGTGCTCGTTGATGGTGTAGCGGTCCTCGTCGGTGAGGGTGCCGCGGCCCACCGACAGGTTGGTGAGTTCCCCGTGGTTGTGGCGCAGGGCCGGCACATTGAGGCGGAAACCCCAGCGGTTGTCCGGGGCGATCCGGTCATCCGGCCCGCGGGCCTGGCGGTGCTCGGGCTTGTCGGCGAGGAGCGTCTCGACGGCCGGCAGCGGCCGCTCCGGGCCAAGCCGCCGGCGCTCTTCTTCCGACAGCCCGAGGCGGTCGTCGAGGGTGCGCAGCCAGGTCTGACCGCCGATCTGGCGCAGGCGCTCCACGTCGGTCGCCGCCATCGCCTCGCCGCCCACGTTGCAGGCGGCCACGAAGGCGAAGTCGGCGTCGAGCCGGGCGTGGGCCCGCGCCAGCTCCGTGCGGGCCTCGGCGGGGTCGGCGCCCGCGGCGATGGCCTGCAGGCAGGCGATCTCGGCGTCGCGCTTCTTCACCTCGAAACGCATCCGGATCTCGTGGATGCGGTTGTAGCGCAGCTCCAGCTTGGTGGCCTTGTCGACGATGCTCTCGGGTGTCGCCACCTTGCCGCAGTCGTGCAGCCACGCGGCGATGTGCACGGCCTCCCAGTCGTCGTCGCCCAGCTGGAAATCCTTGAACGGCCCGTCGGTGGCGTCGCACGCGGCGCGGGCGAGCATCTTGGTGAGCACCGGCACCCGGGCGCAGTGGCCGCCGGTGTAGGGGCTCTTGGCGTCGATGGCGCCGGCGAGCATCTGGATGAATGATTCGAACAGGCGCTTCTGGGCACGGATCAGCGCCTGGGTCTCGACCGACAGCGCCGCCGCCCCCGACAGCGCCTCGACGAAATGCACCAGATCCCGCTGGGGCTCGGCGTCGAACCACAGCACCAGCAGGCCGATGCGGGTCTGGTCGCGGGCAAGGAGCGGCACCGCCAGATAGGCGAGGCGCGTGGTCTCGAGCGCCTCGGCGAGCCCCGCGCAGCTACGCCCGACGCCATCGGCGCCCACATCGACGCTGCCCACGCCGGAACGCGCCGCCGACGCCACCAGCCCGGCCATCGCGGCCCCGTCCGGCGCAGCGTCCCGCGGCAGGTTGGTGTCCCCCGCCCGGCGCAGCGAGGCGAGTTCGAGCGCGGCACCGTCGTCGTCGGCAAGATAAAGCACGCCGGCCCGGGCGCCGGTCACCGCTACGGTCTCGTCCACCAGCCGGGGCAGCAGGCGGTCGAAGTTCGACTCCCGTGCCATGGTCGCCGAGATGTCGAGGAAGTGGCGGACCGCCCCTTTCATCGAGGCCAGATCGGCGGCCAGGTCGTCCACCTCGCGCACCACCGAGCGGGTCGCCACGTCGGCGGTGAAGTCGAAGCTGCGGATCGCTGCGGTTTCGTCGGCCAGCGCGCGGATCGGCCGTGACACCAGCCTGGCGGTGAGATAGGTGAGGGGCAGCGTGGCCAGCATCACCAGCAGGGTTGCCAGCAGCGCGCGGTTACGCACCTGGCGGGCGTCGGTGAGGAGCTCGTCGTCGAGGATCATCACGCCGAGGCGCATCGGCCGCCCGCCCTGCACCGGCAGCCGGGCCACCGCTCCGTGCCAGCGCCGGCCGGCGGTGCTGAAGGCGGTGAGCGGCAGCTCGCCCTCGCCCGCCGGCGTCGCGGCCAGGGCCGTCAGCTGGCCATCGCCCAGATCGGACACCCGCGGCCGCTCGCCCTCTGCCCCGGGCCGCGCCTCGGGCAGCCAGCCGAGTTCGGAATAGGCAACCACCCGCTGCTCGTCGTCGAACAGCACGAGGTGCGAACCCGGCGTGATGCGCTGGCGGCGCAGGGTTTCGTCCAGCGTGGTGAGGCGGATGTCGGCGCCCACCACCGCGCCGCTGCCGGCCACCCGGTTCGCCACCGTCACGCCCAGCCGGCGGGTCGAGGCGAACAGGTAGGGCGCAGTCTGCACCGGCTCGCCGTGGCGCAGGGCTTCGGCGTACCAACTGCGCTGGCGCGGGTCGTAACCGCGCGGGTAGTCGGGCCGCAGCACGTTGCGCAGCTCGTTCAGGTCGGCATCGAGATAGATGAAGCGCCCCTCGTCGCCATCGATGCTCTTGATGAGATAGGCGGCCCCCGGCGGCGCGTCCACCAGCTTCCGGTCGCCGTCGTCGGCAAGGCGCAGCAGCATGAAGAAATCGCCGTCCCCGTAGCCCACGTAGAAGGCCGTCACCGACGGCGAGGCGATCAGCGCCTCACGCAGGCTCGCCAGCCCCTGGCGGCGCTCGGCGAGGGTCGTCGCCCGGGCCAGCGGTTGCAGGCCCAGCAGGCGCACCGTAGTGCCCACCGGGCTCAGGAGGATCTCGGTCTCGACCACCGTCTGGCGGGAGATGCGCACCAGCAGATCGCCCGCCGCCCGCTCCAGCATGTGGGCGCTGCGCGAGTACGACACCCACGCGATGCTCGCCCCCACCGCCAGCACCAGCAGGAAGAACAGGGTCGAGATGTGGACGTGGAGCGGGAAACGGAAACGGCGCGCCACGGAGCTGGATTTGCGGTGGTTCCCCATGGCGGCCTTTGTGTTCATTGGCCGGCCACGGCGCGGCGGTATTCGCCCGGCCGGGCGCCGGTCCATTTCTTGAACGCCCGGTGGAAGGCGCTGGCTTCGGCAAAGCCCAGGTCATGGGCGATGTCGAGCACGGATTTTTCGGAGTGGCACAGCTGGCTGATGGCCAGATCGCGGCGCAGGTCGTCCTTGATCGACTGGTACGACTGGCCCTCGTCGATCAGGTGCCGGCGCAGGGTGGATACCGAGCTGTGGAGCTGTTGGGCGAGGGTCTCGAAATCCGGCCAGGTGTCGGGCGGGATGTGCCGCAGCTGGCGCCGGATGCGCGCCACCAGGCCGTCGCTGTTGCGGTACTTGACCAGAAAGTTGGCGGGCGCGCTGCGCAGGAAGACTTTCATCGTGCGCTCGTTCTGCACGTTGGCCATGTCGAGGTATTCGGCCGGAAAGCTGATCGCCGTCTCGGCCTCGCCGAAGCGCAGGTCGGGCGAGAACAGCACCCGCCATTCGGCGCTGAAATCCGGCTCGGCGCAGCGAAAACTGGCGTGGTCGAGGGTGATGCGCCGCCCGATGAGCCAGCACGCCAGCCCGTGGAGGATGATCAGGAAGGTGCCGTAGGCAAACGCCCGCCGCGGCCCGGGCAGGCGCTCGGCGAGCACCACCCGGGCGGTGTCGCCGTCCCGCTCCAGCACGCCTTCGAAGTCGTCCAGCACCAGCCGGAAGAAACGCAGCGCCCGGCGCAGGGCGCGCTCCAGGGTGTCGCAGTGGATCACGCTGTGGCACAGCAGGGTGAAGCTGCCGGCCTTCATGGGGTGGGAATCCATCCCGAAGAACTCGTCGTCCAGCGCCTCGGCGATCAGATGCCACAGGGTGGCGTAATGCACCGACGACACCCGCGCCTGGGGCGCGTCGAGCAGCTCTGGAGAGATGCCCGCCTGCCCCAGCAGGCTGCCCACATCCAGCCCCTTTTCGCGCACTCCGGCCAGCGCCTCCAGCACGAAGGCGATGGAAATGGTGCCCTTGTCGGCGGTGGGTGCACGCATCGGGTTCGGAAAACCAGAAAAAGGGTGGGATCGAGCTGGACGACAGGCACACGCACCTGCCTTTTTGCTGCTCTGCAATGTGGCAAATTCTACCATTCACATTGATCGATTTCGGCATGGAAGCCAGCCCCGCTTGTGCCTAGAGTTCAGGGCCATTGCAGAGCGTGCCCGCCAGCCGGGCACAGCGCCTCATCCGATCAAAAAACACAACAGAAACAGGAGCGATTCATGGAGATCAAGGACAACGTTTTCGTGGTGACCGGCGGTGGTTCCGGCCTGGGTGCCGCAACCGCAAAGATGATCGTCGCCGCCGGCGGCAAGGTCGTGCTGGCCGACGTGAACAAGGAAGCCGGCGATGCCCTCGCCGCCGAGCTGGGCGCCAATGCCCGCTTCGTGGCCACCGACGTGACCGATGAAGCCAGCGCCAAGGCCTGTTTCGCCGCTGCCGTCGAGCTCGGCACCCTGCGTGGCCTGGTCAACTGTGCCGGCATCGCCCCGGCCGAGAAGGTCGTCGGCCGTGAAGGCCCCCATCGCCTCGAATCCTTTGCCCGCACCATCAACATCAACCTGGTCGGCAGCTTCAACATGATCCGCCTCGCCGCCGAGATCATGAGCAAGAACGAACCCAACGCCGGCGGCGAGCGCGGCGTGATCGTGTCCACCGCCTCCGTCGCGGCCTTCGACGGCCAGCTCGGCCAGGCCGGCTACGCGGCCTCCAAGGGCGGCGTGGTCGCCATGACCCTGCCCATCGCCCGCGAGCTGTGCCGCTCCGGCATCCGCGTGATGACCATCGCCCCGGGCATCATGGAAACCCCGATGCTCCTCGGCATGCCCGCCGACGTGCAGGAAGCCCTCGGCAAGATGGTTCCCTTCCCCTCCCGCATGGGCAAGCCGGCCGAGTACGCCGCGCTGGTCGAGCACATCTTCAGCAACGCCTACCTCAACGGCGAAGTGATCCGCCTCGACGGCGCGATCCGCATGGCAGCCAAATAAACCGGTAAGGAGTGAGGCGTGAGGAGTGAGGAGACCGCGCGAAACGCGCAGTGCCCCTCCCCGCACCTGACCTCGCCCGGCCGACGCCAGCGCACAGCCGCGCAGCCCGGCCTCCTCACTCCTAACTCCTGACTCCTGACTCCTGACTCCTCCCCGAATTAAAAGGAATTCCCAATGAGCAACGCCAACGACCCGATCGTCATCGTCTCCGCCGCCCGCACCCCGATGGGTGGTTTCCAGGGTGATTTCGCCAGCCTCACCGCCGCCCAGCTCGGCGGCGTCGCCATCAAGGCTGCCGTCGAGCGCGCCGGAATCGCCGCCGACACCGTCGAAGAAGTCATCTTCGGCTGCGTGCTGCCCGCCGGCCTCGGCCAGGCCCCGGCCCGCCAGGCCACCCTCAACGCTGGCCTGCCCCTCACCGCCGGCTGCACCACCATCAACAAGGTGTGCGGCTCTGGCATGAAGGCCACCCTGCTGGCCCACGACCTGCTGGTTTCCGGCAGCGTCGAAGTCGTCGTCGCCGGCGGCATGGAATCCATGAGCAACGCCCCCTACATGCTGTCCAAGGCCCGCGGCGGCTACCGCCTCGGCCACGGCCAGCTCCTCGACCACATGTTCTTCGACGGTCTCGAGGACGGCTACAGCAAGGAAACCAAGGGCCGCCTGATGGGCACCTTCGCCGAAGACTGTGCCACCGCCTACGGCTTCACCCGTGAAGAGCAGGACGCCTGGGCGATCACCTCCACCACCCGCGCCCAGGCCGCCATCAAGGACGGCTCCTTCGAGTGGGAAATCACCCCCGTCACCGTGGCCGGGCGCAAGGGCGACGTCACCATCGCCTCCGACGAGCAGCCGCCCAAGGCCAACATCGAGAAGATCGCCACCCTCAAGCCGGCTTTCAAGAAGGACGGCACCGTCACCCCGGCCAACTCCAGCTCCATCTCCGACGGCTCCGCCGCGCTGGTGCTGATGCGCGCCTCCACCGCCGAGAAGCTGGGCGCCAAGCCCATCGCGAAGATCGTCGGCCACACCAACCACGCCGGCCTGCCCGCCAACTTCCCGACCGCCCCGGTCGGCGCCATGCAGAAGCTGCTCGCCAAGACCGGCTGGACCGCCGGCGACGTGGATCTGTGGGAAATCAACGAAGCCTTCGCCGTCGTCACCATGGCCGCCATCCGCGACCTGGCCCTCGACCCGGCCAAGGTGAACATCCACGGCGGCGCCTGCGCCCTCGGCCACCCGATCGGCGCCTCCGGTGCCCGCATCATCGTCACCCTCCTCGGCGCCCTCAAGAAGACCGGCGGCAAGCGCGGCATCGCCAGCCTGTGCATCGGCGGCGGCGAAGCCACGGCCCTGGCCGTGGAGATGCTGTAAGGCAGAAAGCCTTCCGGAATGTCGGGTTACGCCCTGCGGGCTAACCCGACCTACCGAGAAGCAACGCAAGACCGGCGATCCGCGCACCGAGCCCATCAGAAAAGGCTCGGTGCCCAGCCAAAGCCCGTCTGAACCGTCGAGCAGCGCAGTGCCAGCCGGGGCAGTCCGGCGTCGCTGTCTGAGCCCGAAGGGCGAGTTTGCGACGTCGGCCGGCTGGCGCGAGCAGCGCAGAGGAGTCGTCCGCAACGCGGACGACCGGTGAAGCCGGGTCGCCTTCTTTGCCTACTTTCTTGGCGACACAAGAAAGTAGGTCGCCCGCCGGGGCGAGACCCGGCCAATGCCCGCCCAAACGACCACCAAACCGCGTCGTCGGGTACCGCAAAGATCAACGCAAGAAACACCAAAGGACACCGCACCATGATCCTCACCCAAGAACAAGAAATGATCCGCGACTCCATGCGCGCCTTCGCCCAGGAGCGCCTGGCCCCCTTCGCTGCCGAATGGGACAAGCACCACACCTTCCCCGCCCAGGCCCTCAAGGAACTCGGCGAGCTGGGCGCGATGGGCATGTGCGTGCCCGAAGAGTGGGACGGCGCCGGCATGGACTACATGAGCCTGGTGCTGACGCTGGAAGAGATCGCCGCCGGTGATGGCGCCACCTCCACCATCGTGTCGGTGCAGAACTCCCTCGCCTGTGGCATCACGCAAAAATACGGCACCGACCAGCAGAAGGAAGAGTGGCTCAAGCCGCTCGCCCGCGGCGAGAAGCTCGGCTGCTTCTGCCTGACCGAGCCCCACACCGGCTCCGACGCCGGCGCCATCACCACCCGCGCCGACCGCGACGGCGACAGCTTCGTGCTCAACGGTGTCAAGCAGTTCATCACCACCGGCAAGCACGCCCACATGGCCATCGTCTTTGCCGTCACCGACAAGGCCGCCGGCAAGAAGGGCATCAGCTGCTTCCTGGTGCCCACCGCCACCCCGGGCTTCATCGTCGGCCGCACCGAAGAGAAGATGGGCCAGCACGCCTCCGACACCGTGCAGATCATCCTCGAGAACTGCCGCGTGCCCGCCTCCGCCCTGCTCGGCAAGGAAGGCGAAGGCATGGCGCTGGCTCAGGACACATTGCTGCGCGCACGCATCGGCCACGCTGCGATCGCGTTGGGCCGCGCCGCAGGTGCGCTGCAGATTGCCGCCCAGTACGCCAACCAGCGCCAGGTCTTCGGGCAGCCGGTGGGTGCGCACCAGGGCATCCAGTGGATGGTAGCCGAGATGGCGGCCCAGATCGAGGCCGCACGCTGTCTGGTCTACAGCACCGCGCAGCGCTACGACGCAGGCGATGCCGACGTGGCCATCCATGCCTCGATCGCCAAGCTGCATGCCACCGACCTGTGCATGCGCATCGTGGTCGACTGCCTGCAGCTGCTGGGCGGCAACGGCTACCTCAAGGCCTTCCCGCTGGAGCGCTTCCTGCGCGACGCCAAGATGAACCAGATCGGCGAAGGTACCAGCGAGATTCACAAGACGCTGATCGGCCGCCATGTGCTGCGGCGCGCCGCAGCGCTGCCGCAGCACCCTTGCCTGGACATGGAGCCGGAGCTGTGGACATGAGCAATGCACTGACCAACGACCTCTGTCGCCGGCTGGGCATACGCCTGCCCATCTTTGGTCTGGCCCACCGCATCGAAGTGGCCGCCGCGATCTCGCGGGCCGGCGGGCTGGGCGTCTATGCCGCCGCGCGTGACGGCCCGCACGAGCTGCAGAAGAAGCTGCGCCAGCTGCGCGAACTGTGCCCCGACCACCCTGTGGGCGTGGACCTGCTGCTGCCCACCGGCCTGCCCGAGCACGACGACCGCGCAGCCGTGGCTGCCGCGCTGCCGCAGGGGCACAGGGATTTCGTGCAGGGCCTGTTCAGGCAATACGACGTGCCGCCGGCCACCGAAGGCAACTTCTTCTCGCAGTACGTACGCTCGCAAAGCCTGTTCGAGGAGCAGGTGGACGCCATTGCGGGCAGCGATATCGATGTCTTTGCCGCCGGCGTCGGCACGCCGGTGGAGGCGCTGACACGCATCAAGGCGCGCGGCCTGCACACCATCGCCCTGGTCGGCAGCGTGCGCCATGCGCAAAAGGCGATCGCCGCCGGGGCCGACATCCTGGTGGCCCAGGGCTATGACGCGGGCGGCCACACGGGGCCCATCGGCACCTTCACGCTGGTGCCGCAGATCGTGGCTGCAGCCGAGGGCCGGCCAGTCATCGCGGCCGGCGGCATCGGTACCGGCGGCGACCGGCTTGAGGCCGGCGGCCTCGGCCAGGCCCTGGCGATCCTGCACCTTTTCCTTGCGCGAGGCGGCAATCAGCACGTCAGATCGGAAGAGCGTCGTGTAGGGAAAGAGTGTCTTCGCCTGTGTAGATC
>ERZ650306.751-NODE-751-length-19715-cov-12.669176_pt1 | contig 19715 bp, 19 predicted proteins | sample MGYA00376242_ERZ650306 | MGnify/ENA primary metagenome ERZ650306 (study PRJEB26733, sample SAMN07839244) | wastewater metagenome | biome: urban; feature: wastewater treatment plant; material: waste water | place: USA: North Carolina | collected 2016-03-31 ... | reverse complement strand
TTCCGATCTCCACTCTGCCGGCGCGCATCTGATCGCCCTGCTCAACGCCGACGCCAGCCTGGCCCACCAGGCCGGCGCGCAAGCCTGGCGCGGCGCGGTGGCCTTGGACAGCGCCGCGCTGGACGTGCCGGCCATCATGCAGCGCCCGCATCCGCGCTTTTACGACGACGCCTTTGGCGCGCAGCCGGCCGACTGGCGCGCGCTGTCGCCGCTGCACCAGCAAACCGCCGCCACCCCGCCCATTCTGCTGGTGTGCTCCAGCCGCCGCGCCGACGCCTGCGCCCAGGCGCACACCTACGCTGACGCCGCCCACGCCTTGGGCGCCCGCGCGCAGGTGCTGCCGCAGGATTTGTCACACCAGGAGATCAACGCCCAGTTGGGTTTGGATAATGCCTATACCCGGCAGGTGGAGGCGTTTTTGCGCGACATCAGCCGCTGAACGCCGCCTCTTGCTGTCCTACTTCAATGCGCCGTCGGATCGTGCCGGTCAATCGCCTGGCGCAAAGCCCGGCGGCGGCTGAGCAAGAACAGCACAAAGCCCAGCAGCAGCACGCCTTCCAGCGCCAGCGTCCACCCGGCGCCCAACACAGTGGCCAGCAGGCCGGCCAGCAAGCCGCCCAGGGCGTCAAAGCCAAAGCGCGCCGAGGTGAAAAACGACACCACCCGGCCGCGCAGCCGGTCGGGGGCGGTGGATTGCAGCAGCATATTGATGCCGACATTGCTCACCGAAATGCCAAAGCCCAGCGCCGCCATCGCCGCCAGCGCCAGCGGCAGCCAGGCGGTGAGCCCAAACACCAACAGCGCCAGCGCGCTGAGCGCCGCGCCCCAGACGATGCTGCGCACCAGGCCGGGCATGGATTGGCGGGTGGCCAGATACAGCGTGGACACAAACGCCCCGCAGCCCGCCGCGCCCCACAGCCAGCCCAGCGTGCGCGCATCGCCGGCAAACACATCGCGGGCAAACACCGGCAGCAGCACGGCGTAGGCCGAGGCGGTGAGGTTGAGCGCAATCAGGGTGAAAATCAGCAGCCGCACCAGCCAGGTGTGCCAGGCGTAGCTGACCCCTTCACGAAACACATCGCCCATCGAGCCCTGCGCCTTGGGCGGCGCCGGCATGCGGATGCTGGCCACGGCGATGATCAGCGCCAGAAAAGTCAGCGCGTTCAGCGCAAAGCACGCCGCTTCGGACAAAGCCGCCAGCAGCGCGCCGGCAATCGGCGGGCCGATAAAGCGGCCGCTATTGAACAGCATGGCGTTCAGCGCCAGCGCATTGGGCAAATCTTCACGCCGGCCAACAAAACTGCCAATCAGCGATTGCCGCAATGGCGTGTCAAAGCTATTGAGCACGCCCAACAGGCCAGACATCGCCACCAGCAGCCACGGGCTGACCCAGCCCAGCCAGGTCAACGCCGCCAGCGCCAGCGCCTGCACGGTGAGCAAGGCCTGCACCCACAACAGCGCGCGGCGCTTGTCGTGCTTGTCCACCCACGCCCCGGCAAACGGCCCCACCAGCAGCTGCGGAATCAGCGCGGCAAACGCAGTCACCCCCAGCAAGGCCGCCGAGCCGGTGAGCCGATACACCAGCCAGGCCATCGCCACCTGCTGAATCCACGAACCAAGGATGGACACCGCCTGGCCAGCGAAATAACGGCGAAAATGCGCATGGCCCAGCGCGCGGATGGGCGCGGGCCAGGGGCGGGGTGCGGCAGCGGTCATGGGAGGAACAGGGCGGTTGTCAGCAAGGCGCTAGCATAGCAGCCAGCTCACTGCGCATGGCGGTTGTAACACCAAGAAAAATGCGCTTGGTCGTGTGGCACTACCGCCTGATAGACGTGGTGCGTGGCGGTGCGCTTGCCCAGGATCGCCATGCCGAGTTGACTGAACGACCCCGGGCAGTCCTGGCGCGCCTGCGCTAGCGCCACACCAGGCCACAGGCGAAATACACCACCGAGCCCAAGGCGGTAGCGCCAATCAGCCCGGTGCGGGTGAACAGCGTCAGCCCTGCCGCCAAGGTCAGCCCAATGGCCGCTGGCCACGGCGCCGCCTGCCATTCGGTCCAGACGATATACAGCAGGAAACTCAGAAACCCCGCGCTGGGCAATACTCGCTCCAGCAAGCCACGCATGGCGGCATTCAGCCGCAGCGGCGCAAATACGGGCAGGATGCGCACCAGCACGCCAGGCAGGGTTTTTGAACGGCTTTTATTCGCCCGCCACCCGCTGCACCCACACCGCCGTATCGTGATACGCCACCCCCGCCGCCGGAAAACCCGGCTCGGCGCTGACCAGGGCATTGATGCCCACCCCTTCGATAAACGCGTCGTTTGGCCACTGGCTTTCCACCACCACGGTGTCGGGCTGCACGCCGGCCGCAGTGCGAGCGTGCAGCAACACGCTGGCCTGGGCGTTGCCCAGACGAATCAGCTCGCCGTCGGCAATGCCCAGGCGCGCGGCGGCGTCGGGGTGCAGCTGCGCGGTCGGGCGGCCTTCCAGTTGGCGTGAGCTGGGGGTTTCGGTAAAGCTGGAGTTCAAAAAGTGTCGCGCCGGCGCCGCCACCAGCCGGAACGGCCGCTCGGCGCTGGCGGCGTCGATCACCGCCTGATGGTCGGGGTAGCGCGGCATGCTGGCGTGGCCTTCGCCGCGCGCCGCCCAATCCGGGGCAAAGCGAAAGCGCCCGTCGGCATGGCCAAAGCCTTCCAGAAAATGCGCGCGGGCAAAGCCTGGCGTGCAGTCATGCCAGCCGGCGGCGTACAGGCTGTCGGCGTCGGGCTGGCCGCTCTCGCGCAACACCTGGTCCACCAGCGCCCAGGCATCTTGCTCAAAAGCCGGATGCGACACCCCCAGGCGCGCGGCCAGCTGGCTGATGAAGTCATGGTTGGCGCGGCATTCGCCCAGCGGCGCAATCAGCGCGCGCGCCGCCTGCAAAAAGGTGTGGCCAGAGGCCTGATACAGGTCGTCGTGCTCCAGAAAGGTGGTGGCCGGCAGCACCAGATCGGCCAGGCGCGCGGTGTCGGTCATGAACTGTTCGTGCACGCAGACAAACAGGTCGTCACGCAGCAGGCCGCGCCGCACCGCCAGGCTGTCCGGCGCCACCACTGCCGGATTGGTGTTTTGCACCAGCAGCACGCTGACCGGCGGGCCATCGCCCAGGTCACGCCGTTCACCAGCCAGCACCGCGCCCAGCCGGCCCATGTCCAGCACGCGGGTGTCCGGGGTGACGGCGTCCAGGCCGTACAGTGCGCGGGTGTTCAGCCCGTACAGGCCGCCGTTGCTGTACAGCGCGCCGCCGCCCGGCCATTGCCAGGCGCCGGTAACCGCCGGCAGACAGCTGACCGCGTGCATGGCCGCCGCGCCATTGCGCTGGCGGGAAAACCCATAACCCACACGCAAAAAGCTGCGCCGCGCGCCGCCATACAGCCGGGCAAACTGCACAATCTGCTCGACCGACAAGCCGGTGATCTCGGCCGCCCAGGCCGGCGTGCGGCTGGCCAGATGGGCTTCCACCTCGGGGGAGAAATCGGTGTGTTTGGCCAGGTAATCGCGATCGGCCAGGCCTTCGGCCAGCAGCACATGCATCACCGCACAGGCCAGCGCGCCATCGGTGCCGGGGCGCGGCGCCAGATGCAGGTCGGCCTTGGCGGCAGTAGCGGTGCGGTAGGGGTCCACCACCACCAGCGGCACCTCACGCCCGCGCCGGGCCTTTTGCAGCCAGTGCATGAAATTCACCTGGGTGTGCACCGGGTTGCCACCCCAGACCACAATCAGTTCGGACTCCATCACCTCGCGCGGGTCCAGCCCGCGCTTGGCGCCGACGCCGGCCAGCCAGCCGGCGTCGGACAAGGCCACGCAGAAGGTTTCCCGCTGGCGCGACCAGCCGGCCAGATGCCCCAGCCGGCGGATGGCGGCGCGCTGCACCACGCCCATGGTGCCAGCGTAGTGGTAGGGCCAGATGCTTTGCGCGCCGTGGCGAGCGGTGGCGCTGACGATGCGCTCGGCCAACAGATCCAGTGCGGCGTCCCAGCTGATCGGGGTGAACTGGCCGCTGCCCTTGTCGCCCACCCGCAACAGCGGCTGGGTTAGCCGCTCGGGGTGGTGCACGCGCTCGGCGTAGCGCGCCACCTTGGCGCAGATCACCCCATCGGTGTAAGGCTGCGCCGCGCCGCGCACGCGGCCAATCCGGCCATCGTCGCCCACCTCTACAGACAGGGCGCAGACGCTGGGGCAATCATGGGGACAAACGGAAGGACGCTGGATCGGAGGCATGGCGGGCGCGAGCGGACAGACAGTTGAGTGAGCCCGTCATTGTGCCTGCCGGAAACCGAATGGCAAAGGCAGGTGGGGCATAAGCTTGGCGTGGGAGGGTCTGTGGAGATTTGCCGCTGCGACGCCATGCGGTGGCCCAGGCAAAAAATCCTGCGCCTTGCCAATCAAGCGGGTTGCGCGCAAAAAATCTTGCCGCCGCCCGGCAACTTGCGTATAGTCACTCGCTTCCCGCGAAAGGCTCGCGAGGAAACGTATTTTTAGGAGCTTAACGAATGTATGCGGTCGTAAAAACCGGTGGCAAGCAGTATCGCGTGACCATCGGCGAAAAACTTAAAGTAGAACAGATACCAGCAGACATCGACAGCCAAATCGTCCTGGATCAGGTACTGATGGTTGCTGATGGCGATCAGGTTGCAGTGGGCACCCCGCTGGTGGCCGGCGCAACCGTGACTGCGACCGTTGTGTCGCATGGTCGTGGCGAAAAGATCCGCATCTTCAAGATGCGTCGTCGTAAGCACTACCAAAAGCACCAGGGCCATCGTCAGAACTACACCGAAATTCGCATCGACGCGATTTCGAAGTAATCCGGGAGAACTCTCATGGCACACAAAAAGGCAGGCGGTAGCTCGCGCAACGGTCGTGACTCTGAGTCCAAGCGCCTGGGCACCAAGGCTTATGGCGGCGAACTGATTCCCGCTGGCAGCATCATCATCCGTCAACGTGGCACTCGCTTCCACGCTGGCGACAACGTTGGCATGGGCAAGGATCACACCCTGTTCGCCAAGGTTGACGGCTATGTCAAGTTTGAGGTCAAAGGCGCCGCCAAGCGCAAGACCGTGACTGTGCTGCCGTACACTGGCGAAGCCGAAGCCGCGTAATTTACACGCAGTTTTAGCGTCATCAGAGCCCTATCCCACGATAGGGCTCTTTTTGTTGTTTGCGGCGCAGCCGTGAACCATGAGCCCCTGCCCGGCGCGGCGGCTGATGGCTCACCGTTGCCCCGCGCACAGCGCGGCCAGACTTGGCTGCGTTCAAGGAGAGTGACATGAAATTCATCGACGAAGCGCGCATCGAAGTGTGCGGCGGCAAGGGCGGCAATGGCTCGGCCAGCATGCGCCGGGAAAAATTCGTCCCGCGCGGCGGCCCGGATGGCGGTGACGGCGGGCGCGGCGGCAATGTGATTGCCGTGGCGGACAAAGACATCAACACCCTGGTGGACTACCGCTTTGTGAAAAAATACATCGCCCGCAACGGCGAAAACGGCCGGGGCGCCGACTGCTATGGCAAGGGCGCGGACGATATTATCCTGCGCATGCCGGTGGGCACGCTGATTACCGATTCGCTGACCGGCGAAGTGGTGGCCGACCTGACCACCGACGGCATGGAAGTCATCATCGCCCGTGGCGGCAAGGGCGGGCTGGGCAATATCCACTTTAAAAGCTCGGTCAACCGCGCGCCGCGCCAGTTTACCCACGGCGAGCCGGGCGAGCAGCGCGAGCTGAAGCTGGAGCTCAAGGTGCTGGCCGATATTGGCCTGTTGGGCATGCCCAACGCCGGCAAATCCACCTTTATCCGCTCGGTGTCCGCCGCGCGGCCCAAGGTGGCGGATTACCCGTTCACCACCCTGCACCCCAATCTGGGCGTGGTGCGCATCGACGAAAACCGCAGCTTTGTGATTGCCGACATCCCCGGCCTGATCGAAGGCGCGGCGGATGGCGCTGGCCTGGGCCATCGCTTTCTCAAGCATTTGCAGCGCACCGGCCTGCTGCTGCACATTGTGGACCTGGCCCCGTTTGACCCGGACACCGACCCGGTGGCCGAGGCGCGCGCCATTGTCGAAGAGCTGCGCAAATACGACGAATCGCTGTACAACAAACCGCGCTGGCTGGTGCTGAACAAGCTGGACATGGTGGACGATGACGAGCGCACCGCCCGCGTGCAGCAGTTCCTTGCCGACTACGGCTGGCAGGAAAACCCCGACCCCTACGCCGACTTCGACCCGATGGCGCCGCGCCACTTTGTGATTTCGGCGCTGACCGGCGAAGGCACACGCGAGCTGACCTATGCGGTGATGGACTATCTGGACACCCTCCGCCAGCGCGCCGAGCAAGACCGCCTGGCCGCCGCAGCCGCCGCCCGTCCGGGCGAACTGATCGCCCCGAGCCAGCCCCAGGCCGACTGAGCCGGCGCGCTCACGCCGGCCCTGCTTTGATGCCAACCCCCTGTCGGCGCAACTATCTTGCGCCGATGTCGCACCCGAGAGCGCCCAGCTTGATCGGCGTGCGACGCCCGGCCGGGCCTGAGCGCCGCTCACCCTCCTGGCGTCGTTGTGCGGCCTTGCCGTACGGCTTGCACTGCCTACGGCCGCACACCTAGCCAGAATCGCTTCGCTGAGTTTTATCAGCGACGCCAAGTGGCGCTGAACAATGCCACCTCATCGCCGTGGCCCACCCCTTGCTTCACCCCCACAAGCCACTCCACGGAACCCAGTTCCACACCCCCAGCATGACGGGGGGCCGGATTTCCGGCACTATGTCATGTTACGGGACGCGCAGCGGCCTTGGGCCAGGCGCGACGGATTGAATTCTTCTCACGGCGTCCGGCCGCCGGTCGGACGGGAACACCATGGCGCTTCTTGAAATTCGTAATGTAGTCAAGCGGTTCGGGGACTTCACCGCGGTCAACCACGTCAGCCTGTCGGTCAACGCTGGCGAGTTCTTCACCCTGCTGGGGCCGTCCGGCTGCGGCAAAACCACGCTCTTGCGCATGCTGGCCGGCTTTGAACAGCCCGACAGCGGCGAAATCCTGCTGGATGGCAAGGATGTGTCCAATGTGCCGCCAGAAAAGCGCCCGGTGCATACAGTATTCCAGAGCTATGCGCTGTTTCCGCACATGACCGTGCGCGAAAATATCGCCTTTCCGCTGAAAATGGCCGGCTGGAGCGCTGACAAAATCGCCCCGCAAGTGGACGAACTGCTGGAAGACGTGCGCCTGAGCAAATTCGGCAAACGCTACCCGCACGAGCTGTCCGGCGGCCAACGCCAGCGGGTGGCGATTGCCCGCGCGCTGGTGGACCGCCCGCGCCTCTTGCTGCTGGACGAGCCGCTGTCGGCACTGGACGCCAAGCTGCGCGAAGAAATGCAGATCGAGCTGATCAATCTGCAAAAAGAAGTCGGCATCACCTTTGTCTATGTCACCCATGACCAGGGCGAGGCGCTGGCGCTGTCGCACCGCATTGCGGTGATGAACAGCGGCCAGGTTGAGCAGCTGGACATGCCGGAAACCATCTACAGCTACCCGCGCAACCGCTTTGTGGCGGATTTCATCGGCCAGTGCAATGTGCTGGAAAGCGAAGTCAAGGCCATCCACGGCGACGGCACGATGACCATCGCCATCAAGGGCTGCGGCGAAATGAAGGCGCTGGCGCGCGAAGGCGTGACGGTGGGCCAGCAAGGCTGGCTGGCGCTGCGCCCGGAAAAAATCAAACTCGACCGCGAACTGCCCGAGCTGGCCAACGAGGCTTACTTCAAGGGCCGTGTGCATGACTGTCTGTACATGGGCGATGTGACGCTGTACATCGTCGAAGTGGGCGAGGGCGTGCGCATCGAGGCCATGCTGCCCAACTCGGCGCCGGGCCTGGCCAAGCTGTTTGACGACAATGATCTGGTTGAAATCGCCTGGCGTTTTGATGCCGGCAGCTTCCTGACGGAGTAAGCCATGCAGGAACGTTTGGGAAAATGGCTGCTGTCGTGGCCGCCGCTGGCGTATCTGGTGGTGTTTTTCTTGCTGCCGTCGCTGATCATGATGTTTGCCGCCTTTCGCTACCCTGGCGATTACGGCGGGCTGATGCCGCTGACCTCGGAAGACCCGGCCACCGGCAAGCTGGTGCTGGACATCACCCTGGATAACTGGCGCGATTATCTGACGCTGGAAAGCTTTGTCCGGCTGGTGGACGAGCCGCTGTATATCGAGCTGTTCATCAAATCACTGTGGTACGCCACGCTGACCACGCTGATTTGCATCGCCATGGGCTACCCGCTGGCCTGGCTGATTGCCCGCAGCCCGAAAAAATACCGCGACTTGATGCTGCTGCTGGTGATTCTGCCGTTCTGGTCGAATTTCCTGATCCGGATTTACGCCTGGATGATTCTGCTCGGCCCGCAATCGGCGCTGAGCAAGGCCATCAATCTGGTGGTGACGGCGTTTGGCCACGAGCCGGTCAGCCTGCTGTTCACCCCGTTTGCGGTGATTGTCTGCCTGGTGTATGTGCATCTGCCATTCATGGTGTTGCCGCTGTACGCCAATCTGGAAAAGCACGACCTGGCCTTGCTGGACGCCGCGCAGGACTTGGGCGCTTCGGCCTGGCAGCGCTTCTGGAAGATCACCTGGCCCTTGTCGCTGCCTGGCGTGTACGCCGGCGCGGCGCTGGTGTTTATCCCGGCGCTGGGCATGTTTGCCGTGCCGGACATCATCGGCGGCACTGAGGGCATCATGATCGGCAACCTGATCAAGCAGCAATTCCTGGAAACCCGCGACTGGCCGTTTGGCGCCGTGCTGTCGATCATGCTGACCGGCGGCGTGCTGCTGATGGCGGGTCTGGCCGCCGCCGTGGGGCGCGGCAAACAGAAGGCGAAGCAGAAACATGGCTAAACGACAATCCTGGTGGCTGTGGGCGGCGGCGGCGCTGGCCTATGTGTTCCTGTACCTGCCGCTGGTGATCGTGGTGGTGTATTCATTCAACGATTCCAAGCTCAACGCCGAATGGGTGGGCTTCACCCTGGACTGGTACCATAAGCTGTTCAATAACCGCGAAATGCTGGTGGCGGCGCGCAATTCGATGGTGATTGGCGTGGTGTCGGCACTGGCGGCCACCTTTTTTGGCGCGCTGGCCGGCATCGCCATGCACCGCTACAAGCTGCGCCTGCTGCCCTTCCTGGTGCTGACCCCGATCGCCATCCCGGAAATCCTGATGGGCGTGAGCCTGCTGATTTTCTTTGTGTTGCTGAATGTCACCCTGGGCATGACCTCGATCATCCTGGCCCATGTGGCGTTTTGCATCGGCTTTGTGGCGATTGTGGTGCGCGCGCGCATGCAGGGCATGGACAACAGCCTGGTGGAAGCCGCCCGCGACCTGGGCGCCACGCCGTGGCAGGCTTTCCGGCTGGTGACGCTGCCGCAGATCATGCCGGGCATTCTCGCCGGCGGCCTGATGGCGTTCACCTTGTCGATTGATGATTTTGTGATCACCTTCTTTACCGCCGGGGTGGGCTCATCGACGCTGCCTTTGCAGATTTATTCGATGATCAAGATCGCGGTGACGCCAGAGGTGAATGCGATTTCAACGCTGCTGATGGTGCTGACCTTGTGTTTGATTGTGCTGGTGTCCAAAGTGTCGCCGGGGGCCTTGCGGGCGGAGTGATGGGCCGCATCGGTGCTTCACCATCGCCGTTTTGTTTCTCACTGCGTCGCCCCCCTGGCAAGCGGCCACGGCGCGCTGAGGGTGACGGCGGAGTTGAGCCTTCACCCGCGCCACGCAGCGGCGAGTTCTGGATGCCCGCCTGGGCATGATGGCGCGTGAGTGGGATAATTTCTGCCTGTTTGCCGGCCAGCCAGCAAGCAGGTGTGCAGTGTGTGTGACTTGATTTTGACCGAACCGTAAAGGGAACAAGATGAAAAAGCTGCTGCTGTCGATGTCCTTGCTGGCCAGTTCCATGGCGTTTGCCGCTGATGAGCTGCACCTGTACAACTGGAACAACTACCTGACCGAAGCCACTGCCAAGCGCTTTGAGCAGTCGTGCAAGTGTAAGCTGGTGCAGGATTACTACGGCGACAACGAAGAGATGCTGGCCAAGCTGGCCGCTGGCGCCAAGGGCTACGATATTGTGGTGCCCACCGGTTTTGCCGTGCAAACGCTGATCGGCCAGAAAGGCGCCGCGCCGCTGGACAAGGCGCAGCTGAGCAATCTGAAGAACATCAACCCGGGTTATATGGGCGGTTTCTTCGACAAGGCCAACACCTATTCAGTGCCGTACGCCTTCACCACCACGGTGCTGGGCTATAACGAAACCCAGCTGCAAAAAGCTGGCGTGCTGGACAAGGCCAATAGCTGGGCGCTGATTTTTGATCCGGCCGTGGTCTCCAAGATCAAGGGCAAGGTCACCGTGCTGGATTCGCAGCGCGAGCTGATGGCCGCCGCGCTGATGTATCTGGGCTACCCGGCCAACGAAACCGACCCGGCCAAGTGGAAGCAGGCCCAGCAGGTGATTCTGAAGGCCAAGCCGTACTGGGCAGCGTTCAACAACCAGAGCTATATCAAAGAGCTGACCGTGGGCAACGCCTGGGTGTCGCTGGGGTATTCCAACGACCTGTTCCAGGCCCAGCAGGATGCGCTGAAGGCCAAGCGCCCGTTCAAGCTGAATTTCAGCCTGCAACAAGAAGGCAACACCCTGTCGATGGATAACCTGGTGATCCTGAAAGACGCCCCGCGCAAGGATTTGGCGCACAAGTTCATCAACTTCATGCTGGATGGCAAGAACGCCGCCGAGCTGACCAACGAAGTGGGCGCCGGCAACCCCAACCAGGCCGCCATGCCGAACGTGAAGCCGGAGATCACCAAGCAGTCGGCCATCTTCCCGAGCAAGGAAGCGCTGCCCAAGCTGCAACAGCTGCAAGACCTCAACGGCAAGCAACGTCGTGAGTTGAACAAGCTGTGGTCGGAAATCAAGCTGAAGTAATACTCTCCCGCTTCGGGCGCAGTCCGCTCGCCCGGCATCGGGCGGGCGGCGCACAGCCATGACGCCGCCAATCCTGCCTTCTTTGCCGCCCGCCCCGCACCGGGTGCCGCACTGGTTTGCCCTCAGTTATCTGGGTGCGCTGGTGGTGGTCAGTCTTTACCCGTTCACTGAATGGGAATTCAACGGCCAACCCTGGCTGGATTTCCTGCTGTATCCGCTGCCGTATTACCGCACTGCCTTTGATCAGGGCGTCAATGTGCTGGCCTATGTGCCGTATGGCGTCGCCTTGGCGCGCATGTTCCGGCCGGCCTGGCTGGGCGTGTTGGCGGCGCTGGGCCTGGGGGCGCTGACCAGCCTGGTAATTGAAATCACCCAGCTGTATCTGCCCATGCGGGTGGCGTCCAATCTGGACGTGCTGTGCAACGCTGCCGGCGCGCTGGCCGGCGGCTTGCTGGCCACGCTGCCGTGGACAGTGCGGCTGGGCCGCGCCATGCAGCGGCTGCGCCGGCACTGGCTGCTGGCCGACAACAGCGCCGACTACGCCTTGATGCTGGTGGCGCTGTGGTTTCTCACCCAGATCAACCCGGCCAACCCGCTGTTTGGCGTGGTGGTGATGCCGGAAGGGCTGCCGCAGCCGTTTGAATCGCCGATTGCCAACCCGGCCTTGTTTTTGTTTTTGTTGGAAGCCGGCGGCGCCATGCTGAACCTGACCGCCACGCTATTGTTCATCGCCAGTTTTCTGGCGCGACGGCGTGATTATGCGCCGGTGCTGGGCGGGTTTTTTCTGCTGGCCTGGTGGTTCAAGGTGGCGGTGGCCGCCGCCATGCTCAAGCCGGTGGCGTATTTTGCCTGGATCAACCCGCATGTGCTGGCCGGGCTGGCGCTGGGCGGCGTGCTGACCTGGCTGCTGTGCCACACCCAGCGGCTGGTGCAAAGCCTCTGCGCGCTGCTGTTGCTGGGCCTGGCGCAACTGGCGGCGGCACAATGGCCGCTGGTGGCCGCCGACGACGACCAGCGTGGCCTGTTCCGCTGGGCCTACCATCTGACCAATCTCAACGCCCTGTCTGAGTTTGCCAACCATCTATGGCCATGGGCGGCCCTGGCGTGCCTGCTGTTGTCGATCAGCCGCCAGTTGCGCCGCGAGCGCTGGTAAGCGCGGCTCGCTTACATCTTGGCCAACCTCACATGGCGAGCCAGCTCGCCAATTTGGCGCAGGCGCACATCCACATAAGCCGGCTTGCCCACCGCGCCAGCCGGGGCCAGCCACACCGTGCGCATGCCCAATCGCCGCGCGGTCAGCAGATTGACCAGGGAATCCTCCACCAACACGCACTGTTCTGGCCGACGGCCCATGGCGGCCAGCACGCGCCGGTAGGCGCGCGGGTCGGGCTTGGGATGAAAGCCCAGGCGGTCCACGCCAAAGCAGTCGCGCAGCAAGGGCAAAATGCCCAGATGCCGGCACACCGCCCGCACATAGCGGCTGGGGCCGTTGGAGAACACCACCTTGTCGCCCGGCAAGCGCGCCAACAAGGCCGGCAGCCCAGGCTCGTGGCGCACCTGCGCCAGCAATTCGGGCAGCGGATGGGTGTGGTGCAAGAAATGCGCGGGGTCGGTGCCGTGCTGGCGAATCATGCCGGTGAGCGTGGCGCCGTAGCGCCGCCAGTAGGCTTCGCGCACCTGATTGGCGGCGGCGCGCTCCAATTGCAGGTGCTGGGCGATATAGTCGGTCATCTGCTGGTTGATCAGCGGAAACACCCCGGCGCTGGCGTTGTGCAGGGTGTCGTCCAGGTCAAACAGCCACAAACGGGAAAACGGCATGGCAAGACAGGGCAAAGGCAATCAGGCCGGCTAGCTTAGCACGGCCAGCGCCGGGGCCAACGCAGGCCAACGAACTACAATACTTGAAAGTGTCAGCACGGCCCCTTATCTGTGGGCTATCTTCTTCTCTCTGACGGAAACCGCCATGCGCTCGCCTGACCCCCTGCACCTGGTGTGCCCGCACTGCGACGGCATCAATCGCCTGCCCGCCGCCCGGCTGGCCGATGCGCCCAACTGTGGCCATTGTCATCAGCCGCTGCTGAGCGGCCAGCCCCTGGAACTGACGGTGGATAATGCCGAGCGCCATCTGCGCCGCAATGAGATTCCGGTATTGGTGGATTTCTGGGCGCCGTGGTGCGGCCCCTGCCAGATGATGGCCCCGGCCTTTGCCCAGGCCGCTGCCGCACTGCCACAGGTGCGCTTTGCCAAAATCAACACCCAGACCGAAACCACGCTGGGCCAGCGCTTTAATATCCGCAGCATTCCCACGTTGGTGTTGTTTGTGAATGGACAAGAAGTACAACGCCAGGCCGGCGCGATGGACGCCGCCAGCATTCAGCGCTGGCTGGCGGCCGGGCTGCGACAGGCGGGCAAATAGCAGACTGGCCAGGACGGCAATCGCGCTCCCCAGCGCCGGCCGCCATTCGGGCCAAAGCGCACGGGGTAAGCAACACTTAGCGCGCCCACCAAAGCCAGCGCAGCGGCCCTGGCCAGGCGTGTGACCGCAGACAGTACAAGTCGTACGGCAAAGTCACCCCACAACGCCAGGGGATGGTGAGTGGCTCTTACTGCTGGATGTAACTCACCAGTTGCTCAATGGTTTGCGCCTGGGCATCCAGCGTGGCGCGCACCACATCGCGCATCGACACCATGCCCAGCACAGCGCCGTGCTCCAGCACCGGCAAGTGGCGGATGTTTTTGTCGGTCATCAGCGCCATGCACTGATCCACCGTGTGCTCGGGGCCGACATAACACACCTTGTTGGTCATGATTTCGCCCACCAGCGTGGTGGCCGAAGTCTTGCCCAACAACACCACGCGGCGGGCGTAATCACGCTCAGAAAAAATCCCGCGCAGGCTTTCCCCCTCCATCACCAGCACAGCGCCCACATTGTGCTCGGCCATCACTTGCAGGGCTTGCAGCACGGTGGCGTCCAGCGGCACGCTAAAAAAACCGGCGGGTTTTTCTTTCAACAATTGGCGAACGGTCAGCATGGTCTCTCCTTGGTTGCGTCATACGATAGGCAAGGGGCGCAAAGGACGGCGCCAGGGCTCAGCAGGTCGCCAGGCCGGCGACAGGCGTGCTTTTGAGTTATAGCCGCTATCCGGCTGGAATGCAGGGCAAGTTGCGGCATGCTGTAGGCACGTCCACCGGGGTACAGCCTGGCGGTGTGCCATGCTTGACAATCCACGCCACAAAAAAATTCAATCCATTGTTTTTAAAAATATATTTGTCTGGCACAAAACTCGCTGCACGCACACTTTCTTTTGCACACAGGTAAGCGCCATGAAAGTCAGCATCGAGCGCGGGCACTTTGAAGCCTTGTTGGCCGAGTTTCCCCGATTGCAACCCTGGGCGGCGCAGCTGCGCTTTGGCAATCGGGTGGAGATGGCGTTTGCCGATTTGCACGACGCCGAGCTGGCGCAGCTGGTGGCCCGCTATCAGGCCGGCGGCGTCACCCTGCGCGCGCAGGCGGCGCAGCTGCTTACCCTGCAACAGGCGCTGGCGGCAGGCGGCGCGCGCTTTGGCGAAGACGAGCTGGACGCGCTGGCCCCGGCGCTGGCGCATTATCTGATTGACGGCGCGCTGCGCGGCTGGCTGTTTTCGGCGCAAATCACCGGCAAGCCGCTGGCCTATGTGGTGAGCCGGCTGGATTACACCCCGCCATCGGAAGACGAAACCGGCAAGGTGTTTATCGAGCTCAAGGCCAATTCGCGCGCGCGGCTGGCCACCGTCACCGTGCGCCTGTCGGCCGCCGACATTGCCGGACGCACCCTGGCCGAGGCGCTGGCGCACAAAGGTTTTGTCAAAGAAACCCCGGCGCTGTTGGCCAGCTACGACGAAGCCGCCGAGCGCTATTTTGACTGGCGCGCGCGCTACGGCGCGCAGTTTTCTGCGCGTGGCGTGGGCTGGTTTGCCGACAACCCCACCGCCACCCATCGCGACACCGACTATGCGCGCAAGGATGTGGTGATTCTGTCATCCACCGGCCAGCCGGCGCGGCTGGTCAACGACGAAGGCATTCTGGGCGAACGCCCGCTGGCGCTGGACGCCACGGGCGACATACTCAGCAAATTTCTGCGCCGGCTCACCCGCAGCAATCTGTTGAGCAGCCGCCAGGAAGCCGACCTGGAAACCCTGCAAGGCCAGATGCCCAGGGGCGCGTTCACCGAGCTGCCGGTGCATTTTTACATCCTCACCTTTCACCTGGATCTGCACCACTATGTATGGGTGCATGTGGACGACATGGCGCCGTATGTCTATCAACCGGCGCTGAAAACCAAGCTGGTGCTGCCGCCGCAGCAAACCGACCTGATCGACATCCTCACCGCCGAAATGGACGTGCTGATGGACGACATCGTCGCCGGCAAATCCGGCGGCACCACCGTGCTGTGCGCCGGCCCGGCCGGGGTGGGCAAAACCCTGACCGCCGAGGTGTACGCCGAAATCATCCAGCGCCCGCTCTACCGCGTGCACTCTGGCCAACTGGGGCTGAACGTCGGCGCCATGGAAACCGCGCTGAAAGAAGTGCTCACCCGCGCCCAGCGCTGGGGCGCGGTGATGCTGATCGACGAGGCCGATGTGTATATCAAACGCCGCGACGACAATATCACCATGAACGCCGTGGTCGGCGTGTTCCTGCGCGTGCTGGAGTATTTCAACGGCCTGCTGTTTCTCACCACCAACCGGGTGGACGACATCGACGAGGCGATTGTCTCGCGCTGCATCGCCCTGATCCGCTTTCACCCACCCCAACACGACGACCGCCGGCGCATCTGGGCGGTGATGAGCGAGCAATTTGGCCTGGCGCTTGACCCCGCGCTGATGGACGAACTGGCCAGCCGCTTTCCCGCCGCCACCGGCCGCGACATCAAAGGCCTGGCCAAACTGGTGGCCAAATACTGCCACCACAAGGCGGTGGCGCCGACGCTGGAGGTGTTTATCCGCTGCTCGGCGTTTCGGGGGATGGATGTGGTGGGGGCGGGGTGAGGGCACCCGCGCAGATGATGAAAAGAATGTGCGCCTGCACGGGCAGCGCAACGCCTTACCCCGGCAAACCAAACACCGGGGCAATCTGCTTCAGCCAGGCGTCCAGCCGGGCTTCGGTGAGTTGTGATTGGTTGGACAAATCCAGCACCAGGCCGACAAACTGGCCGTCCACCACGGCGCGCGATTGCTCGAATTCATAGCCTTCGGTTGGCCATTGGCCGACCACGGCGGCGCCTTTGCTGATCACAAAGTCATACAGGTCGCGCAGGCCGCTGGCAAAGCGCTCGGGGTAGCGGCTTTGGTCGCCCAGGCCGAACAGCGCCACGGTTTTGCCGCTGAGGTCCACGCCGGCCAGTTTGGCCATGGCTTCTTCCCAGCTGGCTTCGCTGTCGGCGCTGGCGCCGGGCAGTTGGCCTTCGCCCACGGTGGAGGTGCCCAGCAGCAGCAGGGGGTAGCTGGCGAATACCTCGGCGTCGGTGCGGTTGATGTTCAACGGCGCGGCCATCACGGCGTCGTCAAAGCGTTTTTTGATCATTTTCGCCACTTTGCGGGTGGAGCCGGAGGTGGTGCCAAAAAATACGCCAATCTGGGACATGGTGAGACTCTCCTTAAACATTCGGTCACGGTGAGGTGATGAAAAAAATCCCCGGTGGGGCCGGGGATTTCAATTCAGGCAATACGCAGCATTGCCGGAGGGAAGAAAACATCAGGCATAAGTCGGTGCAAAACTGGCTTCCGGGTTGGCCGACGGGCCTTTTTCGCCCCAGTACGGCGACAGCTTGCGCAGTTGGGCGATGATGTCCGGCACGGCGGCAATCACCCGATCGACTTCGGCTTCGGTGTTGTAGCGCGACAGCGAGAAGCGGATGGTGCCGTGGGCGGCGGTGTAGGGGATGCCCATGGCGCGCATCACATGCGAAGGCTCCAGCGAGCCCGAGGTGCAGGCCGAGCCCGAGCTGCACGCGATGCCCAGCTTGTTCAGCAGCAGCAAGATGGCCTCGCCTTCGATGTACTCAAACGCAATATTGCAGGTGTTGGGCAGGCGGTTGCTGGGGTCGCCGGTGACAAAGCAATGGCTGACCTGGCTGAGGATGCCTTTTTCCAGCTTGTCGCGCAGCGCCTTCACCGTGGTGTTTTCGGCGTCCATATGCTGCATGGCCAGCTCGCAGGCCATGCCCAGGGCGACGATGGAGGCGGAGTTCTCGGTGCCGGCGCGACGGCCGCGCTCTTGGTGGCCGCCGCGCAGCAGCGGGCGGAAGCGGCAGCCGCGACGCAGGTAGAGCACGCCAATGCCCTTGGGCGCGTGCAGTTTGTGGCCAGACAGCGACAGCATGTCGATCTTGGTGTTTTTCAGGTCGATGGGGATCTTGCCCACCGCCTGCACGGCGTCGGTGTGAAACATGATGCCCTTGGCGGCGGCCAGCTCGGCCATTTCCACCACCGGGAAAATCGTGCCGGTTTCGTTATTGGCCCACATCACCGAGACAATCGCCACGCGGTCATTCAGCAGCGATTTGTATTCGTCCATGTCCAGCCGGCCGCGCTTGTCCACTTTCAGCTTGTGGACGATATAGCCTTCTTTTTCCAGCCACTCGCACAGGGTGAGGATGGCCGGGTGCTCGACCACGGTGGTGATGATGGTGTTGCGGTCGGGCTGGGCTTTCAGCGCCGACAGGATGGCGGTGGAGTCGGATTCGGTGCCGCAGGAGGTGAAGATGATTTCCGAATCATGCTCGGCGCCCAGCAGGGCCTGCACCTGGCTGCGGGCGTTTTTCAGCGCCTTGCCCACCTGGCTGCCAAAGGCGTGCATCGACGAGGCGTTGCCAAAGTGTTCGGTGAAAAACGGCAGCATGGCTTCCACCACGGCAGGGTCAACCCGGGTGGTGGCGTTATTGTCCAGATAGATCGGTTCCATGGGCGACTCCAAACTAGCGGGGGGAGAGGCCGGGCGGCGCGCGCCGCCCGGCTGACAGACAATCCAGTAAAACCCGGTGAATCGGCAATCAGGCTTCGGCCGGCATGTGCGAGGACGGCAGCACCTGCACCAGCTCGCCCAGCGTTTCGATCATCTTTTGCTGGATGCCGCCCAGGGTGGCGGCTTCCATCATGCAGCCCGAGCAGGCGCCCTTGAGGTGCACATAGATTTTCTTGCCCTGCACATCGGCCAGCTCGACGTCGCCGTGGTCGCGTTGCAGCATCGGGCGCACCGATTCCAGCACTTCTTCGATTTTTTTGATTTTTTCCACGATGGACAGCTTCTTGGCCGGCGGCTTGGGCGCTTCCGGCGTGGCCGGACAGGCCGGCGGCGGCGACACTTCGCCAGCGCCCGGGCTGTCGGCCTTGACCTTGGCCAGGATTTCTTCGATGCCCTCATGGCAAGCCGCGCAACCGCCGCCAGCCTTGGTGTAGAAAGTGACTTCTTCGACGGTGTGCAGATTGTTGGCGCGAATCACGTCTTCGATCATCACCGCGTCCACGGCAAAGCACTTGCACACCAGCGCGCCTTCTTCGTGGTCGTCTTTCCATTCTTCGCCACGGTAGTTGGCCACCGCCGCTTGCAGCGCTTCGCGGCCCATCACCGAGCAGTGCATTTTTTCTGGCGGCAGGCCATCCAGAAAATCAGCGATGTCCTGGTTGGAGACTTTCAGCGCCTCGTCCAGGGTCATGCCCTTGATCATCTCGGTCAGCGCCGACGACGAAGCAATGGCCGAACCGCAGCCAAAGGTCTGGAAGTGCGCGTCTTCGATGACTTCGCTTTCCGGGTTCACCTTGAGCATCAGGCGCAGCGCGTCCCCGCACTGGATCGAACCCACATCGCCAATGCCATTGGCGTCTTCCAGCGGGCCAGCGTTGCGCGGGTTGAAAAAGTGCTCACGAACTTTGTCGGAATATTCCCACATGATGGGGGCCTCCTGGGCATGGCGACCGCCCCGGCGCATCCGGCGCGCGGGCGTGTCGCGTGTTCTGGAAAATGCTGCGTCTTGCTGCCTGACGCCAGTCGGTCGGGGGGATGGGGCGTCAGGCAGCGCAAAAACAAAAAAACAGCCTTACACGGAGAACGACTGGCCGCAGGAACACTGCGCGCTGGCACTCGGATTATCAAAACGGAAGCCGGTGTGGGTCAGCGTGTCGATGAAATCAATGTTCACGCTGTCAATCATCGGGTGGGTGATCGGATCGACCAGAATGGTCACGCCGTCGATATCGAACGACCAATCGTCGTCGGCTTTTTCGGTTTCCAGACGCATGCCGTATTGCAGGCCAGAGCAACCGCCGCCGGACACGGTCAGGCGCAGACCGGCGACAGGGGTTTCAGAACCCCGGATGAAGCGTTCGATGGCTTTTTTGGCGGCGGGGGTAAGTGTGATCATGGCGGAATCTCCTGGTTGTCCCTGATGGAGATGTCAGCAAACCCCGTGCCATTTGTTGCGCTGCGCAAATTTGATTAAAATCAAATATTTACGCAAACACACCCCGGAATTGTCACAAACAAAACATTGTCACTGTCGGCTCTGCGACCGACAGCCACACACAAGACAACGGACCAAATGCGCCATATGTTGCACACAGCCCCGTCATGCCGCGAAGTCGGGAACCCAGCACTCCGCACGGCGTGAGGTGGGTGAATACTCCGCACGCCACGGTCAACCCAGTTTCACCGTCAGCACGCCGTGGCGCCTTGCCTGGGCCC
>ERZ650306.750-NODE-750-length-19742-cov-9.883172_pt1 | contig 19742 bp, 21 predicted proteins | sample MGYA00376242_ERZ650306 | MGnify/ENA primary metagenome ERZ650306 (study PRJEB26733, sample SAMN07839244) | wastewater metagenome | biome: urban; feature: wastewater treatment plant; material: waste water | place: USA: North Carolina | collected 2016-03-31 ... | reverse complement strand
AAAAACTGGTGCCGGCGAAAGGAGTCGAACCCTCGACCTTCTGATTACAAGTCAGCTGCTCTACCAACTGAGCTACGCCGGCGAAGAGGGCGAATTATGCCCCAGACGCCGCCTGAGCGCAAGTCGCCATGCTCTTGTGCTGACCTGCATCAGCGCCTTCGGCGCCCGCCGTCAGACTGCGCAATACTCAACCCGGCGCCTGGTCGCGGCGGAACAGCAGCGTGTGTTCATCCGAGCCGGCCGGCACAAACTGATAGCCTTCCAGATCAAAATCGCGCAGGCCGTCCGGGTGGTCGATGCCGTTCAGCGCGGCGTAGCGCACCATCAGCCCGCGCGCGCGTTTGGCATAAAAACTGATGATTTTATACTGGCCGTTTTTCAGGTCCTGAAACACCGGGGTGACCACTGGCGCGGCCAGTTTTTTCGGTTTGACCGCCTTGAAGTATTCATCGCTGGCCAGGTTGACCAGCACGCGGCTGTCGTGCTCGGCCAGCAAGGCGTTCAGCGCTTCGGTCAGCGTGTCGCCCCAGAAGGCGTATAAATCCTTGCCGGCGGCGTTGGCGAATTTGGTGCCCATTTCCAGCCGATAGGGGCGCATCAGGTCCAGCGGGCGCAGCAGGCCGTACAGGCCGGACAGGATGCGCAGGTGGTCTTGCAGCCAATCCAGCTGCGCTTCGCTCATGGCTTGCGCGTCCATGCCCTCGTACACATCGCCCATAAACGCCAGCACCGCCTGCTTGGCCACCGCCGGGGTGAAGGCTGGCGTCCACTCGGCAAAGCGGCCGGCGTTCAGCGCCGCCAGCGGGTCGCTGATGTGCATCAGCTGGGCGATGGCGGCCGGGGTCAGCTCGCGCAGTTGGGCAATCAGCTCGGCCGAGCGCGCCAGATAATCGGGCAGGGTGTGGCGCGCGGTGTTGGGCGGGGTGTCGTAATCCAGGGTTTTGGCGGGGGAAATCACCATCAACATGGCTTGGGCCTCGGGGGAGGGATCAGGGATGGCGGCATTGTAGCACTGACGTCACAAGTCCTTGCCCGAACGCCAGATCGACGCCATCAGCCACAGGCTATTGAAGAAGGCCACGACAAAGCCGAGAAAACCCAGCAAGGGCAGGCCAAACAGCATCGGCCCGGCCTTCACCGTCATGACGATGGACGAGCCGATAATCAGGCAGCCGGTGACAATGCCCAGGGTCAGGCGGTTGGCGCTTTTATCCAGTTGCTGGCCAAAATGGTCCAGCCGCTTGACGTCGATGTCGATGCGAAACTTGCCGCGACGGATTTCCTTGCTCAGCCGCGACAAATCGCGCGGCAGGCCGCCCACCATGCCCAGCAGCTCCATCACCGTGCGCCCGCCTTTTTCCAGCAGGGTGGATGGCGTGTAGCGGTCGAGGATGATCTTGCGGACAAACGGCGTCAGGTGCTCCACCATCTGAAAATGCGGGTTGATCTGGCGGGCAAAGCCTTCCAGGGTGATCAGCGCCTTGAACAGCATGGACAAATCCGAGGGCAGCATGATCGAGTGGTCGCGCATCAGCGCCATCACGTCGTTGATCAGCATCGACAGATTCAGGTCTTTCAGCTGCACCTGATCGTACTGAAACAAAAACTCGCCAATATCCGCATGCAGCTGCGATTCATCCACCGCTTCGCTGCCGGTCCACTCCAGCAGCACTTCCAGAATGCCGCGCTCATTGCGCCGCGACAAGGCCGCCAGCAAATCCACCAGCTCATCGCGCCGGGCCGGCGACAGGCGGCCGACCATGCCAAAGTCGATAAACACAATGCGGTTTTCCGGCAGAAAAAACACATTGCCCGGATGTGGGTCGGCATGAAAAAACCCGTCCAGCAGAATCATTTTCAGCACCGCATCGGCGCCGCGCGCCGCCAGCGTCACCCGATCCAGCCCGGCAGCGTCGGCCTGCTCCAGCTTGCTGGCCGGAATCCCCTCGATAAAATCCTGCACATTCATCCGCGCGTGGGTGTGTTGCCAGTACACCTTGGGCACCACAATCACCGGGTCGTTGGCAAAATGCTGGGCAAAGCGCTCCATATTGCGCGCTTCCGCCGCCAGATCCAGCTCGCGGCGCAGCGATTTGGCAAACTGGTTGATCATCTCGCCCGGCTGATAGCGGCGGGTGTCGGGAAACTCCAGCTCCACCAGATACGCCAGGTGCGAGAGGATGCGCAAATCCGCCTCGATGGTTTCGGCAATGCCCGGCCGGCGCACCTTCACCGCCACCGGCGTGCCGTCGTGCAGGCGGGCGCGGTGCACCTGGGCAATCGAGGCGCTGCCGATGGGCGTGTAGTCGAACTCGGCAAACACCTCGTGCGGGTCGCCCTGGCACAGCTTGAACAGCCAGGGTTGCAGCACCTCGGGCGGCAGCGGCGGGACGTCGGTTTGCAGTTTTTCGAATTCGGCAATCCAGTCGGGCGGAAACACATCCACCCGCGTGGACAGAATCTGGCCAAACTTGATAAAGGTCGGCCCCAGTTCTTCAAAGGCGCGGCGCACCCGCACCGGGGTTTCGATGAATTCTTCCGGGTCGGGCAGCGGCACGCGCAGCCATTCGGTGGCGCGCTCCATGGCCTTGGGCAGTTTCAGCCGCTGGGCAAATTCGCCCAGGCCGTGACGAATCAGGATGGCGCTGATTTCGCGCAGGCGCGGCAAGTCGCGCATGGCGACCAGGGTTTCTTTGAGCATGAAAACATTCCCGCCCGACAGGGGCGATGGCACAGCAGGGCAACAGCCCGCGCGGCTTTACAGCGCGGACATGCTTCGATTAGAGTGCAGTCTATGAAATTGACCGTCCGCACGCTAGCCCTGCTCTGCGCCTTGTTGCTGCCACACGCCTACGCGGCGCCAGGCAATGACGGCGAATCCGCCGGCAAATCCGCCGATGTCCCGCACGCCTCGGCGGCTGGCGAAGGCGCGGTAGGCGATATGATCCTGCAAGCCGTCAGCCTGATGGGCATTGCCTACCGCTTTGGTGGCAATACCCCAGTGAACGGCTTTGATTGCAGTGGCTTTATCCGCTATGTCTTCCAGTCCTCCGGCGTCAACCTGCCGCGCTCGGCGGCCGAACAAGCCCAGGTGGGCCGCCCGGTCAGCCGCGACGAGCTCAAGCCCGGCGACGTGCTGTTCTTCAACACCCGTGGCTTCAATTACTCGCACAACGGGCTGTATCTGGGCAATGGCCGCTTTATCCACGCCCCGCGCACCGGCAAGAACATCGAAATCACCAGCCTGAACGCCAGTTACTGGAGCAGCCGCTTCAATGGCGCCCGGCGCATGGTCAAGGGCGCGGGCGGGGTGGTGGCGCATGAAGTCACCGACGACGTCAAACGCGCCGAAAGCCTGGGCCGCAAGCGCGAGCGCGAAGAAACCAGCACCCTGGCCGATGCCGGCGCTGCCGCCGGCGTGGCAGGCGTTGGCGCCGTGGCCGCTGCCGCAGCAGCCAGCCCGCGCGTGCACGCCACCCTGCGCAGCAAAGACGCCGAGGTGAAAATCCCCACGCTATCGGCCGCCTGCAAGCAAGCGCGCAACGCCAAAACCGCCAAGTGCAAAACAGAAAAACAAGCCATCGCCAAGGCAGAAAAATCCGCCAAGGCCGCCGGCAAGGGTAAATACACCCTGAGCAAGGGCGAATCCGGCAAGAACATCAAGGGCAAACAGGGGCGCGACAAGGCCGAAGCCAAGTCGTCCGCCAAGGGCAACAGCAAATACCGCGCCGCCGCCAGCAGTAAGGACAAAGGCAAAGGCAAGGCCGCCGCGGTCAAACCGACCAACAAGAAAAAACGATGAGCGCGTTGAATTTCCCGGTGTGGTGCAACCCGGAGGGCCAGCCAGTGGCCTGCGTGGAAAAAATCAAGGTGATGCACGAAAACCTGGAAGAACTGCGCCAGATGGCGCAGGACGCCCTGGAAGACGCCATCCTGATGGGCTGCGACGAACACCAGGTGCGCGCCTTCATGGTGGGCATGATGCAGGCGCTGGAAAACCCGTATCAAGCTTGAACCACGGGCCTAAAGCCGCCTCACTCCCATTGGCGCTTGCCGTACTCCCCATGCTGTCTGCGGGCACACACCCGGCCAGGGGCGCTTGGCTGGGTGTGACGGGCGGCGCCTCACGTTTCTCATTCTTGAGCTGGCCATTCTGCCGAGCCGGGCTGACATGGCCTCCTGATCCCGACGTTTTTTCACGCCCCCCTGCGCCATCCGCCCGGATGGCGCTATAATCCCCGATTATTTTGCACACACTAGCGAGTGAACGGAGTATCTCATGTCGATGGCTGACCGCGACGGTTTCATCTGGTTTGACGGCAAACTCGTGCCCTGGCGCGAGGCGAACACCCATGTGTTGACCCACACCCTGCACTACGGCATGGGCGTGTTCGAGGGTGTGCGCGCCTACGAAACGGCGCAAGGCCCGGCGATTTTCCGTTTGCAGGATCACACCGACCGCCTGTTCCGCTCGGCCCATATCCTGGGCATGAGCCTGCCGTTCAGCAAAGAAGAAATCAACGCCGCCCACCTGGACGTGGTGAAGGCCAACGGCCTGAAATCCTGCTACTTCCGCCCGATGGCGTTTTATGGCTCGGGCAAGCTGGGCGTGGCGCCGAAAAAAGACGATGTGCAAGTGATCGTCGCCGCCTGGCCGTGGGGCGCCTACCTGGGCGAAGATGGCCTGGAAAAAGGCATCCGCGTGAAAACTAGCTCGTTCACCCGCCATCACGTGAACATCACCATGTGCAAGGCCAAGGCCAACGGCAACTACATGAACTCCATCCTGGCCAATAACGAAGCCACCGCCGACGGCTACGACGAGGCGCTGCTGCTGGATGTGGAAGGCTATGTGGCCGAAGGCTCGGGCGAGAACATCTTCATCATCCGCAAGGGCAAGCTGTACACCCCGGATTTGACCAGCGCGCTGGAAGGCATCACCCGCGACACCGTGGTGACCATCGCCCAGGAAATGGGCCTGCAACTGGTGGAAAAACGCATCACCCGCGACGAAGTGTACAGCGCCGACGAGGCTTTCTTTACCGGCACCGCCGCTGAAATCACCCCAATCCGCGAGCTGGACCGCCGCCAGATTGGCGAAGGCAAGCGTGGCCCGATCACCACCGAAATCCAGCGTCGCTACTTTGCCTGCGTGAAGGGCGAAGACCAGAACCACGCCGACTGGCTGACCCTGGCGGTTTAAGCCGCACGCCGACCGGTCTGCCGGTCGGCGCTTCCCCCACTCCGACCTTCCGAGCACGACCATGAGCGAACTCAAAGAAAACCGCGCCCGCTACATCGAAGTCAACGCCGACAACCTGCCCCTGCACTGCCCGATGCCCGATATGGTGTCCTGGAACCAGCACCCGCGCGTGTTCCTGCCCATCGTGCAAAACGGCGGCGAAGCCCTCTGTCCGTACTGCGGCACCCGCTACAAGCTGGTGGGCGAAGTCAAGGGCCACCACTGATCCGGTGAGCCAACGCGCCTGAGCGCCGCTGGCGCGCGGGCAGCAAGGAAGGTGTGGCGCAGCCGCACCTTTTTTACTTGCAGGGGCGCTTTTTTACCGCACAGCGCCGATTCCTCGCCAAGTTTTATCCGCAGTTTTTATTCGGGCGTCGTTTGCGCAGGCAGGCGACGACAAGACACACGCATGCGAAACATCCTCGTCATCGCCCCATCCTGGGTGGGCGACGCCGTGATGGCCGAGCCGCTGTACCGCCGGCTGGCCGAACGCTGGCCAGGGGCCGCCATCGACCTGTACGCCCCGGCCTGGACGCTGCCGCTGGCCGCGCGCATGGACTGCGTGCGCCAGGGCGTGGTCAATCCGTTTGGCCATGGCGCGCTGCGGCTGGCCGAGCGCTGGCGCGAAGGCCGCGCACTGGCGGCCAGCGGCTATGACCAGGCGATTGTGCTGCCCAATTCGCTGAAGTCGGCGCTGATTCCGTGGTTTGCCGGCATCCCGCAGCGCACCGGCTTTGTCGGCGAGTTTCGTCGCGGCGTGCTCAACGACGCCCGCCGGCTGGACAAAACCGCGCTGCCGACCATGGTCGAGCGCTTTTGCGCGCTGGCCGAAGACGCTGGCGCGCCGCCCAAGCGGCCGATTGCCCATCCCCGGCTGAATGTGTCGGCGCAGGCGCGCGAGGCGGCTTTGCAAGCCTGTGGTTTGTCCGCCGGACAGCCGGTGATGGCGCTGTGCCCCGGCGCCGAATACGGCCCGGCCAAGCGCTGGCCGGCGGCGCATTTTGCCCGGCTGGCGCAGGATGCGCTGGCGCGCGGCTGGCAGGCCTGGGTGTTTGGCTCGGGCAAGGACCAAGCGATTGCTGACGAGATTGTCCGCCTGGCTGGCGCGCCCACCGGGCTGGTGAATCTGTGCGGCCGCACCGGCCTGGATCAGGCGATTGATCTGATGTCGCTGGCGCGGCTGGCGGTGTGCAATGACTCCGGCCTGATGCATATTGCCGCCGCCTTGCGCGTGCCGCTGGTGGCGTTGTATGGTTCGTCCAGCCCCGGCTTTACCCCGCCGCTGTCTGACCAGGCCGAGATTCTCAGCCTGAAACTGGATTGCAGCCCGTGTTTTAAACGCGAGTGCCCACTGGGGCACACGCACTGCCTGACGCAGCTCACCCCCGACCAGGTGTGGCCTGCCGTCGGGCGACTTCTTCCTGATAGTTTGCCATGACGCGAAAAGCCGCCCCCCCTCAAGCCGAAGACAACAGCCGCCGCGCCGAGCTGGTGCGCACCGCTGCGCGCCTGTTCCGCGACCAGGGCTACGAACGCACCACGGTGCGCGACCTGGGCAACGCCGTGGGCCTGCAATCAGGCAGCCTGTTCTATCACTTTCGCAACAAGGAAGAAATCCTGGTGGCGGTGATGGCGCTGGGCATCACCAGCACCACGGAGCAACTGGCCGCCGCGCTGGAAGTGGCGAAAACCCCTTACGACAAAGTCTCGGCGCTGATTCATGTGCACCTGAATTCCCTGCTGGGCGAAAACCAGGCCGCGCTGGAAGTCATGCTCTACGAGTGGCGCAGTGTGTCGGCCGAACAAAAACCCGGCCTGATCGTGCTGCGCGACCGCTACGAAGCCCTGTGGCAAAGCGCGCTGGACGAAGCCGCCGCCGCTGGCGTGGTCGGCCAGGACACCCGGTTGCTGCGCCGCATGGTGCTGGGCAGCCTGCATTGGTCGGTGCAGTGGTTCCGCCGTGATGGTGGCGACTCGGTGGATGCGCTGGCCGAGCGCATGCTGAAACTGGTGATTGGCCCGCGTCCGCAGGCGGACTGACTCTATATACACCCGAACAAAATATACACCAGACAAAACGACGCGGGGCGCTTGGGCAATCAGCCCAGCGCCCCGCGTCGTTTATGCTGTGCGATCAGCCGGCAAACGCTTGCAGCGCACTGCCCAGGCGGCCCAGCGCCTCGCTGACGTCGTCCTCGCCAATCACCAGCGACGGCGCAAAGCGCACCACATTCGGGCCAGCCTGCAACACAATCACCCCCGCCTCCGCGGCCTTGGCCACCACTTCGCCAGCGCGGCCGGCGTAGTGGTCATTCAGTACGGCACCCAGCAACAACCCCATCCCGCGCACCTCGGCAAACAGCCCCAATTCAGCATTCAGCGCTTCCAGCCCGGTGCGCAGCTGCGCGGCGCGCGCGGTCACATTGGCTTGTACTTCCGCCGTGTTCACCGTGTCGATCACCGCCTCCGCCACCGCGCAGGCCAGCGGGTTGCCGCCGTAAGTCGTGCCATGGGTGCCGACGCTGAAATGCTTGGCAATCTCGGTGGTGGTCAGCATGGCGCCAATCGGGAAGCCGCCGCCCAGGCCCTTGGCGCTGGTCAGAATATCCGGGGTGACGCCGTATTGTTGATAGGCGTACAGCGCGCCCGTGCGGCCGACGCCGGTTTGCACCTCATCAAAAATCAACAGCGCGCCGTGCGCGTCGGCCAATTCGCGCGCCGCTTGCAAATACTCGCGGCTGGCCGGCAACACCCCGCCTTCGCCCTGCACCGGCTCGACCACAATCGCACAAGTGCGCGCGCTCACCGCCGCGCGCAAGGCGGCAATGTCGTTATACGGCACATGGCTGATTGCCTGCGGGCGTGGGCCAAAGCCTTCGCTGTATTTCGGCTGGCCGCCAACGCTGACGGTGAACAAGGTGCGGCCATGAAAACTATTGCTGGCGGCGATGATTTCATCGCGCGCCGGGTCGCGGTCGCTGGCCACCTTGCGCGCCAGCTTGAACGCCGCCTCGTTGGCCTCGGCGCCGGAATTGCAAAAGAACACCCGCTCGGCAAAGGTGGCGTCCACCAATTTGCGCGCCAGGCGCAACGCCGGCTCATTGGTCAGCGTGTTGGACACATGCCAGAGCTGCTGGGCCTGCTCGGTCAAGGCCTTGACCATGGCCGGGTGGCAATGGCCCAGCGAGGTGACGGCGATGCCGGCGGCGAGGTCCAGATAGTCGCGGCCGTGCTGATCCCACAGGCGGCTGCCTTGGCCGCGCACCGGCAGCCATTGGGCCGGGGCATAGTTGGGAACCATGTACTGGTCGAAATCAGCGCGGGTGACGGGATGCATGACGGGTCCTTATTCGAGAGGAAAGTAAAGACGGCGCGCCAGCCATCACGCGCCCAAGACGAAGAATTGTGCAACGCAGAAGGGGGGAACAGCAAGGGCGATGGCACGGGATGGTCATGCCGCGCGGCGGTTTGGTCCTGCTGGTCGAACCTCTCCTGGCTGTCCTCATCCGGCCACGCATGCCGAGTGACGGTGCACATGTTGCAGGGGATATCTTCATGACATGGCAAAAAAGCCACACTTTGGTGACGTATGCTACAAAAAAATACACGGCCTATTTGTCATAAAAATGCATATGTGATTTAATTTTCTGCGTGGGTAGATAAAGAAAGCCATGGATATGCCCTAAAAGCATATTTCGCTTATGGGTGGCAGCCGCGAGCTTGCGTAATTCTACTAGCTAACTTGGCTGAAGGCAGGGAAAAATATATTAACCATCTTGTGTTTTATATTGCACTTTGTTTTTTATTGGGGGTATGGGCTAAAAATAATTTTGAATAACAGGCTTGGAAAATTGTTGGAAAATTGATAGATATTTTTTATTTAAAATCAATTGATTGTATTTGTTTGCTATCTGGATGGTTAGTGTGGCCACATTTGGCAAACAAGCAAAAATGATCTGCAGCTGCTCACAAAACTCGACACCATGCACTTGGTGAGTGAAGCACTGATTTCTTGAGGGGAATCATGCCTGCCAATCGCAAAAAACAAAACGCTGAGACCACGTTTTTGTGGGGATAGCGACTGTTGAGATGCCTTCCTTAAGGCATCTGGCGACAGAAAATGCCAGTAGAAAAATTTTAAAAGCAACATGAGATGTTGCTTGTGTCTGTTGTTTCACCCACTCACGTTCTCAAATCAGGAGAGTCTTATGCGCGCAGTGCAAAAAATCACCGTCATCAACAAAGGCGGCTATGTGTTCAACTACTCGGTGCAATGGCTGGGTAGCGATGGCCGCTGGGTCACCTCCACCTGGAACAGCGGCAACTATCCGGTGGCGCAATCGGTCACCACCCCGCCGCTGGAAACCATCGGCGTGCCGGCTGATGCCCTGGCGGTTACCGTGTATGGCCACGCCGTGCTGGGTTCTTCTGGCCAAGGCACGCCGTTTGTGGGCTATGCTGCCAATGACCAGATCGCCACCTACGAAGCGGTGGGCACCACCATCATTGGTTTTGCCATCAACCTGATAGAGTAACCGTGGCTGACTGAAGGCTTCTGGCCTGGTTGTCCGGCTTGGCCGCGCCGCTGCACTGTCTGCGGTCGCGCGCTCAGCCAAGGTCGCGGCCTTGAATGCTGTTAGCCATTCAACCGTCAGAGTAAGCAGCAAGCCCTCGCGCCCCCAGGTATCTGGGGGCGCGATTTTTTTACCTTCTGCTTGAACTTGATTGCTTGGTGCTGTGAGCGATTCTTAACCCAGCAGTTGCAGAATCGCCACGCGATCCGGGTTGTTGGGCGGCAGGGTGTTGGCATAGGCCAGATAATCGGCGCGCACCAGCGGACGGGCCGGATGGGCGACATTGACCCCCGCCACCGCGCAGGTGGCCGAGTATTTTTTCACCAGCACGGCCAGCGGTTGCAGGGCAATGGTGGCGGCATTGCTGAAAGCAGCTTCCATGCGCGACTGGATTTCCTCGCTGCGCGCGGCCTCGGGCAGCAGGAACAGCAACTGGCTTTTTTGCGTGGCGTTCACCGCCGTGCCTTGCAGCGGAAAGCCAGACGGCAAGGTATTGATATTAAAGTCCGGCAGCGGGTCAGGGTAGTTGTACAGAATGTTCTGCCCGTTGATCTGATCCACTTGGTAATTGTTGTTGGAATAACGCAGGGAAGTGCGCTGAGTGCGCGCGGCATCGTGGTAGATGTTGACGGTATCGCTGACCACGGCATTCTGGCGGACAAACTGGCGCATGGCCTGCAAAACCGTGCGGTAGCTGACAATCTTGTCCATGGCGTTGCTGGCTGGGGTGATGATCCAATCAGGCATGAGAAAACTCCTTGGCGTGGTGCTGAGCTTGGGCTGGCGACAGTTAGAGCCGCTAACAAAACCCTCCTGGCGTTGTTGTGTGACCTTGTCGTACTACTTGTACTGTCTGCGGTCACACGCCTAGCCAGGAACGCTGCGCTGGGTTTTGTTAGCGACTCTTATTGCACTGTCGCCGGATGGCCGCCAGGCGGGTTGGCGCGTCTTTCTGAACGCGTCGCCGCTCACCCCGTGAAACCCGCCACACTCACACCCGCACCGGCTCGGCCTCCAGCGCCACCCCATAGCGCTGGCGCACATCGGCGGCAATCGCCTCGGCCAGCGCCACAATATCGGCGCCAGTGGCGCCGCCGTGGTTGACCAACACCAGCGCCTGGCGGGCGTGCACGCCAGCCGGGCCCAGCCTGCGGCCTTTCCAGCCGGCGCGGTCGATCAGCCAGCCCGCCGCCAGCTTCACCCGGCCATCCGCCTGCGGGTAGTGCGGCAAATCCGGCCACTGCGCCAGCAGGGCGGCGGCGTGGGCGGCGTCCACCACCGGGTTTTTGAAAAAACTGCCGGCATTGCCCAGCTCGGCCGGGTCGGGCAGCTTGCGCTGGCGCACGCGCATCACCGCGTCGGAAACCTCCAGCGGGGTGGGCGCGCTGACGCCGTGTTCGGCCAGATCCTGGCGCAGCTCGCCGTAATCAATCTGCACGGCGGCGCGGCGGCTGAGGGTAAAGCGCACCGCCAGCACCAGCCAGCGCCCGGCCTGTTGCTTGAACAGGCTGTCGCGGTAGGCAAAGGCGCAGTCGCCCGCGGCAAATTCATGCATCTGCCCGTCGTCCAGCGACAGCGCGCGCAGGCTGTGCAGGCGGTCTTTGACTTCCACGCCATAGGCGCCGATGTTCTGAATCGGGCTGGCGCCCACCGTGCCGGGAATCAGCGACAGGTTTTCCAGGCCAAACCAGCCGTGTTGCAGGGTGTGGCGAACAAAACCATGCCAGGATTCGCCCGCAGCTGCCTCCACCTGCACCTGTTCGCCGTCGTCGGCCAGCAGGCGGATGCCCTGGGTGGCGATGCGCAGCACGCTGGCGTTGACCTCGGTGTGGGTGAGCAGCAGATTGCTGCCGCCGCCCAGCAGCAGGCGCGGGCCATGGCGGAAGTCGTCGTCAGCCAGCAGGGCGGGCAGTTGCGCTTCGTCGCTGAGGGTGGCCAGCCGACGGGCGCGGGCGACCAGGCCGAAGGTGTTGAGGGCGGTGAGGGGGACGTCGGGGTGGAAGAGGGGTGGCATGATTTGGCTAGGCAGTGTTGACTGCGCTGCGCGCAGTAAGGCTGGGGGTTGATTTTGGGCGGGGGTTACCCCCGCACCCGACCCCTTTTCTTTGTTTCGCCAAAGAAAAGGGGAAAGCGGCCAGGGCCGCCACGGACTGCGGCTTTAAAAACCGCTGAAAAAACCGTCATTCCCGCGCTGGCGGGCATCCAGCCTGGGTTCAGCCTTGGCTCAGCCGGCGTCGGCTTTCATGCCGCAACAGGGCCAGCAGCAGCACGGCGGCCACCAGCAGGCTGAGGGTGAGCGCGGCCCAGAAGCCGGCCGCGCCCAGCGGCAGGGTCCAGCCGGCCAGTTGGCCGTGGCCGAGCAAGCCCAGCCAGACGCCCAGGCCCAGGCCGATGCCCCAGAACGACAGGGTGTGGATCAGCATGGGCGCCGTGGTGAGTTTATAACCGCGCAGCGCGCCCGAGGCAATGGTTTGCAGCGCGTCGGCCAGTTGGAACACCGCAGCAAAGCCCAGCAGGCTGGCAGCCATGGCGATGACATTGGCGTCGGCGCTGTACAGCGCGGCAATCGGCGCGCGCAAGGCAAACACCAAGAGCGACGAGCACAGCGCAATCGCCGCGCCCAGGCGCAGGCCGATGCGGCTATTGAAGCGGGCGCGGGCAAAGTCGCCAGCGCCAACCGCATGACCCACGCGCACCGACAGCGCCACGCCCAGGCTTTGCGGAATCATGTACAGCAGGCTGGTGAAGTTGATCACCACCTGGTGGCTGGCCACCACCTGCGCGCCCAGATTGGCGATCAGCAGCGCCACCGAAGTAAAGGCGGTGACTTCGACAAAATACGACAGCGCAATCGGCACGCCCAGTTTCAGCAGCGCGCGTTGCGGCGACCACTGCGGCCAGCTCCAGGCCGACCACAGCGCATAGCGGCGATAGCTGGCGCGCCAGCGCGTCCAGCCGGCCAGGCAAATCAGGCTAAACCAGAACGCCACGCCAGTGGCCCAGCCGCAGCCGGCGCCGCCCAGCGCCGGAAAACCAAACTTGCCGTAGATCAGCAGGTAGTTGAGCACGGTGTTCAGCGCCAGCGCCAGCAGGCTGATGACCATGATCGGCCGCGTCTGGCTGACGGCGGACGAATAAGCATGCAGCGCGCGATACAGCAGCGCCGCCGGCATGCCCATGGCCACACCCTGCAAATAGCCTTCGGCCGAGGCCGCCACTGGCGCCTCCAGGCCGATCATCCACACCCCCCAGCGCCCGGCGGCCAGCAGCACCAGCGCGCCCAGCAGGCCGCAGGCCAGCGCCGTCCACAGGCCTTGCCGCACGGTGGGGCCGACCTGCTCGGGCTGCTGGGCGCCGATATGGTGCGCCACCAGCGGGTTGAGCGCCGCCGCCACGCCGCTGAGGGTGATGAACACCGAAATCATCACCGACGCGCCAATCGACACCGCCGCCAGCGCCTCGGCGCCCAGGCGGCCGGCCATCACGGTGTCAACAAAACCGGTGGCAGTGTGGGCCAGCTGGGCCACCATGATGGGCACGGCCAAGTGCAGCAGGGCGCGCGTTTCGGCAGCAGCAGGAGAGGGAGTATGAGCAGACATGGGGTGCAGCAGGAAAAAAGCAGCCTAGTATACCGGCGCGCCCGACGCCGGCAAAGGCGCCCGACGGCATCTGCCGCGCAAGGCCAGCAACAGCACCTCACGCTGGTTTATAATCCTGCGCCATGTATGCTTTTCCCGATTGGCGCGCCGCGCCTGCTGAGAATGTGCCGGCGGCCCTGGCCGACTGGCTGTGTGAAACCGGCTCGCTGACCGAACGCCTGATCGCCAGCGGCCGGCTGTTTGCCGTGGAAGTGCTGGCGCAGGGCGTCGAGCCGGCCTGGCCGGACGAGGCCGCCGCGCTGGGCCTGACCGCTGGCGCGTCGGCGCTGGTGCGCGAAGTGCGCCTGACGCTGGATGGCGCGCCGTTTGTGTATGCGCGCAGCCTGTGCCGCGCCGACAGCCCGGCCTGGGCCGGCGTGCTGGCGCGCGGCAGCCGCTCGCTGGGGCTGACGCTGTTTGGCGAGCCGGGCATTGCCCGCCATCCGCTGAATTTTTGCGCAGGCCTGGCGGCGCAATCGGCCTTGCTGGCGCGCGCGCGCGCCGCGCTGCCCGGCGCCGGCGACTGGCTGCACGCCCGCCGCTCGCTGTTTGGCCAGCCCGACGACGCCCTGCTGGTGCATGAAGTGTTCCACCCCTTGCTTGCCGAAGTGACCCCATCATGACCCTGTTGCTGAAAGACCGCCTGCACGTCTATATGCAGCTCACCCGCCTGGATAAACCGATTGGCTCGCTACTGCTGCTGTGGCCCACGCTCTGGGCGCTGTGGCTGGCCGGCGACGGCCACCCCAGCATGCTGCTGGTGAGCATTTTTACCCTGGGCACGCTGCTGATGCGCTCGGCCGGCTGCGTGATCAACGACTACGCCGACCGCCATTTTGACGGCCAGGTCGAGCGCACCCAGCACCGGCCGTTTGCCCGTGGCGTGGTCAGCGAGCGCGAAGCGCTGCTGCTGGCCGCCGCGCTGGCGCTGGCGGCGTTCATGCTGGTGCTGCCGCTGAATCTGCTGACCTGGCAACTCAGCCTGCCGGCGCTGTTTCTGGCCGGCAGTTACCCCTTCACCAAACGCTTTTTCGCCATCCCGCAGGCCTATCTGGGCATTGCCTTTGGCTTTGGCATCCCGATGGCCTTTGCCGCCGCGCAAGACCAGGTGCCGGCCATCGCCTGGCTGATGCTGCTGGCCAATCTGTGTTGGACGGTGGCCTACGACACCGCCTACGCCATGGTGGACCGCCCCGACGACCTGAAAATCGGCATCCGCACCTCGGCCATCACCTTTGGCCGCCACGATGTCGCCGCCATCATGGCCTGCCACTGCGCCTTTCTGGCGCTGATGGGCGCGGTGGGCGGCCAAGCCGGGCTGGGCGCGGGTTATTTTGCCGGGCTGGCCGCCGCCGGCGTGCTGGTGATGGACCAATACCGCATGATCCGCGAGCGCGACCGCCAGCGCTGCTTTGCCGCTTTTTTGGCCAATAACCGCATCGGTTTTGTGGTGTTTGCCGGCATCGTGCTGGATTACTGGCTGCGCGGATGAGCACGTCGCTCTACGTCTATTACCGGGTGAACGACGACAGCCGCGCCCAGCGCCTGAGGCAATGGCGCGCGCTGGCGGCGGCGTTGGCCGCCCACCAGCCGCGCCGACAATGCCGCCGCGACGACGCCGACACCTGGATGGAAATCTACCCGGACGTCAGCGCCGACTTCGCGCCCGCCTACCACGCCGTGCTGGCCGCGCTCGACCCCGACGGCGACTGGCGCGCCAGCCGCCACGAAGAATGGTTCATCGACACTGACGACAGCCCGGCTGTGCCGGGCTGAATTGCTTGTTTCAAGGAGTTTTGCATGTCTGTTCACTGCCCGCGTGGCCCGATCATGGTGGACGTTGCCGGCTTGAGCCTGACCGACGCCGAACGCCAACGCCTGTTGCACCCGCTGGTCGGCGCGGTGATTCTGTTTCGCCGCAATTTTCAGTCGGTGGCGCAGCTGCGCGCGTTGACCGCCGACATCCACGCGCTGCGCTCGCCGGCGCTGATCATCGCCGTGGACCACGAAGGCGGCCGTGTGCAGCGCTTTATTGATGGTTTTACCCGCCTGCCGTCAATGCGCGCGCTGGGTATGCTGTGGGGGCAATCGCCCGAGCTGGCGCGCGCACGCGCCGAGGCGGTGGGCGAGGTGCTGGCCGCCGAGCTGCGCGCCTGCGGCGTGGATTTAAGCTTTACCCCGGTGCTGGATCTGGATTGGTCACGCTGCGCGGTAATTGGCAACCGGGCGTTTCACCGTGACCCCGAGGTGGTGGCCGAGCTGGCGCTGGCGCTGCAAACCGGCTTGCTGCGCGGCGGCATGGCCGCCTGCGGCAAGCACTTTCCTGGCCATGGCTGGGTGGAAGGCGATTCCCACCATGTGATTCCGCGCGATGAACGCAGCCTGGAAGCGCTGCGTGCCGACGACCTGCGTCCGTTTGCCCGTCTGGCGCAAGCCGGGCTGGCGGCGGTGATGCCGGCACATGTGGTGTATCCGGCAGTGGACGAGCAAGCGGCCGGGTTCTCGCCGCGCTGGCTGCAAGACATCCTGCGCGGCGAGCTGGGCTTTGCCGGGGCGATTTTCAGCGATGACTTGTGCATGGAAGGTGCGTCCGCAGCCGGCGACATCACCGCCCGCGCCCGCGCGGCGTTTGCCGCCGGTTGCGATATGGCGCTGGTGTGCAACCGTCCGGATTTGGCCGAGCAATTGCTGGCCGAGCTGGATGTGGCTGCCCCGGCAGCATTGGCCAGCCGGCTGGCCGGCATGGCCGGGCGCGGCAGCGCCGCCGACTGGCAGGCGCATACCGCCAGCGCCGAATTTGCCGCCTTGCGGGCGCAGGTGGCGGCGCTGCACGCCCAGGATGTGGCCCCGCAGACTGGCCCGGCGGTGGGCGAGGCCAACTGACCCCGTCTGGCCGCTCAAACCCGCCACAGTCACCCTGGCCGGGCGAGTTGCTGATCACACCCCGCGTAGCGACCCGGCCAGCGGGGGTGGCCGCAGCACACCATGCCGCGCGGCCACGCCCACCCGGCGTACCAGGGGCGTCCCGCGCTCAGTCAGCCTCGGTATCAGACGACAGCAGCTCGCCATCCGGGGCAAAGCGCATCACCGTGCGTTCTTCTTCGGCATGCAGGGTCACCGTGGCCTGACTGAGCTGGCCATTGTCGTGGTATTGATAGTCGTGGGTAAATTCGATTTCGCCGTATACCACTTTTTCCACCCGGCTCAAGCTCTCGTCAGCAGTGTAATGGCCACGAAAAAATGTGATGCGGTGGCGCAAGCCGTCGTCGTCCAGCTCGGTATGCAGCTTCAGGGGCAGCTTGACGCCAGAATAAGAGACAAAATGGCGAACAGTCAGCGGGGAAGTCATTGGAGGCTCCTTGGGGGCGAAGCCGCCATCATAGGTGACAAATCGGCCGATAACCATATTGCCAATATGGTTATCGGCACTTCCGGACGGCGCAAACCGTCCGGGGTGTTGAGGCTTATTCCACGCCCATTTGCCGCTTCAGCGCCTCTTTGCGACGCACGATGTCATCGTGCAGGGCATTGCTGCCACTCTGGCTGCTGGCCGGCTTGGCCGGGGCCGGTTGTGCGGCCGGGGCTGAAGCCGGCGCGGCAGACTTGCTGGACGCCGGCACTTCTGGTGGCACCGGAGCCGGAGTCGGTTTGGCCGCCGGTTTGATCGGCTCGATCAGCTGCGGGTCAGCCTTGACGGGCCGACTGCTGGACTGCGGCGCAGGCTCGGCGGCCGGGGCGGGCCGGCTGGGGGCTGCTGGAGTGGGCGCCGATGTCGGGGCGGGCCGAATGGCGCTTGCCGGGGCAGGCGCCGCCGACGGTGCAGGAGCAGGTTTGGCTTGCGGCGGGGGCAGTGCACGTTCGGCTTCTTGAGCGGCAGAGGCCGTGGCCGGGCTGGCCGTGGTGTCTGTGGCTGGTTTGGCCGGCAGGGTCTTGTCTGTGGGGTTCAGGCCAGGCGCCAGTTCAATCGGGGCTGGCGCCGGTTTCGCGCTGGCTGTGCCTGCCGGGGTGGCCGGGTTGGACAGATGGGTAAACCACCACCCACCCGCAGCAATCATGGCCAGCAAAACCAAGGCCAGCCCGATCAATACTCCCAGCAGGGCGCCATGGCCACGACGGGCAGGCGCCGGAGGCTTGCTGGGGCTGCTTGCCGCCAGTTGCGGTTGAGCAGGCGCAGCAGGCGGTGTGACGGCCTGCGGTGGCGGTGTGATGGGCATCGGCTCGGTGTCTAGCAGCGGCGGGGTAGCCGCCGGGGTGGCAACCGCCAGGGCATGGCCGCATTTGGGGCAAAAACGGGCGTCGGGCGGACAGGCGGTCTGGCAGAGCGGGCATTCGGTCATGCGGATTCCTTGGCCGGCCGCACCTGGCAGCCGGGGTGAAGTAAAGGTCAGTTGAACAGGCGTTTGCCCAATTCCACCACCCCATTAAAGAAGCCGGCCAGATCTTCCAGCGGGCTGCCGATATTCTCTTTGCGCTCATCCAGGATGATGATTTCAGTGCGACGGTTGAGCATGCGGCCTTCTGGCGTGCTGTTGTCGGCAATCGGCCGGCTCATGCCGTAGCCCACATAGGCCATGCGGGTTTTGGGCACGCCACGGTCCATCAGGCCTTTCATCACCGCCAGTGCGCGCAGCTCGGACAAATCGCGGTTCAGATCAGCCGGGCCGACGTTGTCGGTGTGGCCCTCAATGGACACCGGCTTGCGGGTGCGGGTTTTCAGGATGCTGGCCACCCGATCCAGAAAGGCGCTGCCCTCGGGCTTGATATCAGCCTTGCCGCTGTCGAACAGGATTTTGTCGCTGGAGCGGATTTCCACACCGCGAGCAGTCTGGGTGATCTGCACATTCTTGTTGGCCGGGCTGGCACAGGCGCCCAGCAACAAGGCCAGGGCAATCAACAGCAGACGGTGAGCGCGCAACATGGAGCCTCCGGAAATTGACGTGCAAGCCGCGCCAGGCGGGCGCGCGTGACGCGTGAAAAGTACAGAATTTACCAATATTTGCCATGCCCATGTCAATATGCTGCGCGCGTCGGGCGTAGCATGCAGCGGCCATGGGCGGGATGCCAAACTGGTTTTGCCCGGTTCTCTCCGCTGCTTTACCGACCATGAGAACCGGGTGGTGCTATTCACACTCAGCGGAGCATACCTGGTGCAGAGTACAAAACCCTTCCGGCATCGTCGCACGTCCTTGGTACCATCTGTGGGCGCGCACCTGGCCAAGAGCGGTTCGCTGAGTTTTGTGAACGACGTTTAAGTGCGGGTCAGCGCCACGGCAAAAAATCCGTCGGTATTGTCACGCGCCGGGTTCAGCCGCAGGCGCTCGCCAGTGGCCAGCTGCACGCGCTGTTCGGCCAGCAGCGCTTCGGCGTTGAGCAGGCTGAATTCCGGGTGACTGGCCAGAAAGGCGTCGACGATGGCGTCGTTTTCGGCCGGCAGCAGGCTGCACGTGGCGTACACCAGGCGGCCGCCCGGCTTCACCAGGCTGGCGGCGGCATTGAGGATGGAGGCCTGGGTGGCGTTCAGCTGCGCCACGCTGTCCGGCGACTGGCGCAGTTTCAGGTCGGGGTTGCGGCGCAGGGTGCCCAGGCCCGAGCAGGGCGCGTCCACCAGAACGCGGTCGATCTTGCCGGCCAGCCGCTTGATGCGGCTGTCGTTTTCTGAGGCCAACAGTTGCGGATGCACATTGGACAGCCCCGAGCGCGCCAGACGCGGCTTGAGGTTGGCCAGACGTTTTTCTGAAATATCAAACGCATACAGGCGGCCGGTGGACGCCATCATCGCGCCCAGCAGCAGGGTTTTGCCGCCGGCGCCCGCGCAAAAATCCACCACCATTTCGCCCCGGCGCGGGGCCAGCAGCAGGCCCAGCAGCTGGCTGCCTTCGTCTTGCACTTCAATCTGGCCGCTGGTGAACAGCGGCATCTTGGTCAGCGCCGGCTTGCCCTTCACCCGCAGGCCAAACGGCGACAGCGGCGTGGCTTCGGCGCTGATGCCGGCGGCTTGCAGCGCGGCCAGCGCGTCTTCGCGGCGGGTTTTCAGGGTGTTCACCCGCAAATCCAGCGGCGCCGGATGCTGCATGGCGCGGCCCAGCGTCAGCAGGGTGTCGTCGTCCATGCCGCCGGCTTGCAGCGCCTCGACCACCCAATCCGGCAGCTCGGCGCGCTGGGCCAGGCTCAGCTCGGGCTCCAGCGCTTTGAGCTCGCCGGCCCATTTGCGGTCGGCTTCGGTCAGCGCGTCGGAAAGTTCGCGCAGATTATGGCCGCGCACCCGCACCAGCGAGGCAATCAGCAGCC
>ERZ650306.745-NODE-745-length-19887-cov-10.069232_pt1 | contig 19887 bp, 9 predicted proteins | sample MGYA00376242_ERZ650306 | MGnify/ENA primary metagenome ERZ650306 (study PRJEB26733, sample SAMN07839244) | wastewater metagenome | biome: urban; feature: wastewater treatment plant; material: waste water | place: USA: North Carolina | collected 2016-03-31 ... | reverse complement strand
CCGGCAGGGCTTCGAGTTGAAGGGTGCCGGTTTCGGTGATCCGCGCGTGCAGTCTGACCGGCACGATCTCGCCGGCGCGGCGGCCTTCGGCCGGCAGACTGGCTTCGATTTCTTCGAGTTCCTGGAGTTCGTCCGGCGCCCAGAAGTCGAGCAGGGTGCCGACTTGATCGTGGCGCCGTACCGACGAGCCGAAGAAGCGGAAGCGCACCGGCTCTCCGACCACCAGGCCGAATTCCTGCGGCGGCAGTTCGGCCTCGCTGCCTTCTTCCATGCCGAATGGCGCGAGACACAAGGCCTGCACCGGCGGCTCCATGCCGGGGATGGCCGGCATCGCCGATTCCACCGCCACGTAATAGGCCTGGGCCGTGCCGCCGCGGATGCGCACGCCGCGCCCGCGGCGCACGTAGCCGTAATAGGCCGCGCCGCGGGCCACGGCGAGGTCGAGGTCGGTGCCGCCGAGCAGCCGCGCGGCCGGGGCGCCGTCGTCTGCCAGCCAGCGATTGACGAGGTCGAGCAGACGGTCGGCGATCAGCCCGGACTTGAGTACGCCGCCGTTGAAGAGCACCGCGGTCGGATGCAAAAAGCCCGCGTCGTCGGGCTGGGGCGTGGCGAAGCCTTCGAGTTCGGCGGTGGCACCGCGCTGGCGGCTCAGGAAGGCGCCCAGATGGCGGGTGATTGCCGCATCCTGGGCGTAGGGCAGGCCGAGCTGGGTGAGCGCGCCGCGGGCGCGGCTGAGCGGCGCGTCGGACACCGCCACTTCGGGGAAGAAGCCGTCGAGCAGGCTGCGGGTGAGCTCCTCGCGGGTGACTTCGGTGCGGATCGAGCCGCCGATCAGTTTGGAGCCGCGGCTCGGCACGACCACCGGCACCGCGTCGACGCTGGCGTCGCCCAACAGGGTTTCCTTGGCGCCGCGGCAGGCGTGGGCGAGGGCGCGGGTCTGCCACGGATCGAGCTGGGTGCCCTGGCCGGCGAGCTTGCGCGCCACGCCGTAGGCCAGCGCCAGATCCATGTTGTCGCCGCCGAGCAGGATGTGATCGCCGACCGCCACCCGGTGGAGTTCGAGATTGCCGTCCCGTTCGAGCACGGCGATCAGCGACAGGTCGGTGGTGCCGCCGCCCACGTCCACCACCAGGATGATGTCGCCCTTTTTCACGTCCTTGCGCCACTGGCCGGCACTGTGCTGAATCCAGCTATACAGCGCGGCCTGCGGCTCTTCGAGCAGGGTGATGGCGGCATAGCCGGCGGCCCGGGCGGCTTCGGCGGTGAGCTCGCGGGCGGCCGGGTCGAAGGAGGCGGGAATGGTGACGGTGACGTCCTGGGCGTCGAAGGGGGCGTCCGGATGGGCGGCGTTCCAGGCTTCGCGCAGGTGGGAGAGGTAGCGGATCGAGGCGGTGAGCGGCGAGATGCGCGCCACTTCGGCCGGCGCTTCGGCGGGCAGGATCGCCGCGCGACGGTCGACGCCGGGGTGGCACAGCCAGCTCTTGGCGCTGGCCACCAGGCGGATCGGGGTGGCGGCGCCGCGGGCTCGGGCGAACTCGCCAGCGGCAAAGTCCTGCGCGCCGGTCCAGGGCAGCGCGAGGTCGCCCGGCGCCAGTTCGCTTTCGTGGGGCAGGTAGAGAAAGGACGGCAGCAGCGGACGCGCCTCGACGGCGCCGGGGCCGGTCAGTTGCGGAATCGACAGCACCTGCTGGACCGCCTGCTCGCCGTCGCTGGCGGTGACGTCCACATAGGACAGGGCGCAGTGGGTGGTGCCGAGGTCGATCCCGATGGCGTAGCGGGGGGCGCTCATAGCTCGACCTCCGCCTGGGCGACGATGCTGGCGTCGTGACCGGGGGCCAGCTTGGGCAGACGGGTATCGGACACCTTCCAGCCCCGGTGGCTGAGGCTGCCGGTGAAGGGCGCCTTGCCGACCACGTTGCCGGTGACGCGCACCGCGGCGGCGTCGAAACCTTCCGGCAGGGTGATGCGGCTACCTTCGTTTTCAGTGCGCAGGGGCTGGATGCTGAAGTGCTCGCGCAGCACCTTGCGGCAACCTTCGTGGACCACACGGGCGGCGGCGCCGATGTCGGCATCCGAATACGCCTTCACATCTTCCTCGATGAAATCGATGAAGCGGGCGTCGCGCTGCAGCAGGCCGAGCAGTTGCAATGCCGCTTCGTGGGGGGCTTCGCGAAGCTCGGGCACCGCGACCGGCGGTTCGGGCGGCGCGACAGGCTCGACGCGGTCGTTCAGCGCTTCGACACGGGCGGCGAAGCCGGGCTTGGACAGGATGGTGAAAAAGCTTCCGCAGGCGAGCGCGAGGCGGCGCATGAGGGAGGGATCGGGTCGGGTCATGGAAAAGTCCTTGTTTCGTCTCGGGCCTTGGCACTGAAACCGCGGCGGTCGCGACGGGATGGTCCGCAATTTTACTGCGTCGCAATATAACCTGCCGTCCGCCGATTGCCACCTGTTGCGTGGCGTCGGCTCCGGGCCGGCCGGATCGGCGGATGGCAAAATGAAATGGCTTTTGGTACGGTTGGACGCCAGAGGGGCCGCGCAGGTTGTAGCCTTCGGGGATGGGCGGCGGTACGCATCGTTGATGCCGCGCAATGGCGGGAAGGCCTGCAGCGTTTAAGGTTCCCGGTTCCAACTACGATAATCAACCCACAGAGGCGATCATGATCACGCTCCAGCAAGTGCTGGCGACTCCCGGCAAGGAAAACCTAGAAGCCGTGTCGTCGCTTTACCGAAGCGCTTTTTTTTGTGCGCAACGACTGATTTCCCTGAACATCAAGGCAACCCAATCGATCATGGACGGCAATGTGTCCGTGATCCAGGCCTTGATCAACGCACGCAGTCCCAGTGCCTGGAATGCCACGCAAACCGTGATGATGCAGCGCTTCATCGACCGCATCGTCTGCTACGCGGGCGACTTCAACGAAGTCGTCGCCGAGAACCAGCAGGAGCTGTCCCGCTTGCTCGAGGTCCGCGGCGAGAGTTCGGACAACGCGTCCGAATTCATGCTCACGGCGGCGCCCAAGATGATGGTCAAGGTGGTTCAGTCCATGCTCGACGCGGCGGTGGAATCCCGCAAGTCCATGCTGGACGTGGCCCAGCTGGTCGATGCGAACATCGGCGAGAAGCCCGCAGCGGCGCCCGCGGCGCCGGAAGCCAGCGCCGACAAAGTGCCTGCAAAGGCGCCCAGGCGGAAGGCCGCGCCGCGCAAAACGGACTAGCCGGACAGATCGCCGATCGCGAGGGCCAACATCAGGTTCGCGCGGCTCGAGGTGTGAGAGGCGGGCAGTCCGCTTGTCGTAAGCTCGATTGAGGCGGCGTAGAGCTGCCGCTCCCGCGCCGGCGACCATTCTTCCAGGCCGAGCCCGAGGCACTTTCCGCGCGCTTCGAGTTCCGCCCAGGCCAGCGCAAATCCGCGTTCGCGTTCCGGAGCGGACATTCCGGACAGCCGCACGGCACGGGCGGTGCCGAGGTAAAGATGCGCAACCGCGTCCCAGTCCGGGATCGGGGCGATTTCCGTCACGTCCACGCCGATCCGCGCGCCGGGGCAGAGGCCGACCACGGCCAGTCCGGCGGCGTAGCTGATGCCGATCGATATCGGCAGGCCGTGCCACAGCGCCGCGACCCGAGCCGGCCGGCCAGGGGTGAAATCCAGCCGAAGCTCCGCGGGACGATGTCCCAGGTAATCGGCCAGCAGCGCCCGCAGCAGGCCGCGCGCCGCGTCGCGCAACCGAGGCGCCCCAGCCCGGCAGGCCCACAGGGTGGCGTTCCGGGCGGTCAGTTCCGGGCGGGCGTCCGCGTCGTGCAGGACGGGCTGGATCAGCGCTTCCAAGATTGGGCGGGCGAGCCGATCCAGGCGCTTTCCGGTGGCAGCACTTCGCCCTTCATGACCAGCGTCAGCGGTCCGATCAGGGCGCCGTCGCCGATGTGAGTGTCGTAGAGGATGGTGCTGCGGATGCCGACGGTCACCCTGCTGCCGATGTGCACCTGGCCGATCTTCATGATGCGGTCCTCGAAAAGGTGTGTCTGGGGGCCGGACCAGGCGTTCAGTTCGCTGCCGTCGCCGATATGCACGCAGTCGAACTCGGTGACGTCGGTGGTATCCATGAACACGTTGTGCCCGATCTTCACGCCGAGGAGGCGCAGCATCGTCGGCAGCATGGGGGTGCCGCGCAGATATTCGAGAAAGTTGGGAACGGCAATCGCTTCGTAGATGCTCGTCAGCGCCTCGCTGATCCACACGAAGGACGTCCACATCGGCGCCGCCCGCGGTTTGTAGCGGCCGATCAGCAGCCATTTGAGAATGACCACGAACAGGAAGCTGCACACGCCGTAGTAGATGCCGGACAGACTGAGCCCGAAGGCCATCTTCAACCAGCGCTCGTCGGCGGCGGCCGGCATTGCGGTGAGCACGATCACGTAACCCACGCCGATGACGATGGACATCGGCGTGATGATGCGGGCCGCCTCCACCAGCGACCGGCCGATCCAGCGCCACACCGGCGGCCGGAAGGTCACCGCATCCGAAAAGCCGGTGAGGATTTCCCGCGAGGGAAGACTGACTGCCGGCGAGCCGACCCAGGTCTGCCCGGGGCGCATCATGTCGTTGTCCGGCGCCTTGGATTGCACGCCGATCAGCACGTCCGGCGGCAGGGTGGTGCCGTCCGGGATGTAGGCGCCGTTGCCGACGAAGCTGCGGCGTCCGATCACGGTGTAATCCACCGACATCCAGCCGCCGTCCACCTGCTCGTCGCCCAGCATCACCGCGTCGGCGATGAAGGTTTCGTCGCCCAGCGTGAGCATGTCGGGCACCACGCCCATCGCGGTCGAAATTTCCGCGCCCTTGCCGATCTTGGCGCCGAGCAGGCGATACCACAGCGGCGCATAGACGGTGGCATACACGCCGTGCAGTACATGCATGCTGGCCACCTGGATCTGGTTGGCGAGCCATTTGCGGTAATACATATTGCTGTGCACCGGCCATTGTCCGGGGGTCAGGCGCGGCAGCACGGCCCAGCGGATCGCGGCGCCGATCAGCGCCGTGCCGACAATCAGGATGGCGCTGGCCGGTAGCGCCAGGGTGGCGTAGCGGGCCACCGCGAGCAGGTAGCCGTGGGCTTCGAGGGAGGAATCGGCGACCTGTTCGTCGAGAGCGTCGATCAGCGCAAAGGTCGGGAAGATCGGCAGGAAGAACAACACCGCGGTCAAGGCCGCGCCGAGCGCGAAGAATACGGATTCGCAGCGCAGGCGCCGCGCCGACACCGGTGGGCGGACGGGGCGTTCGGAGGCCTGGAAAAGGCGTTGGAAGCTCGCCGGGGAGCCGTCCCACAATTCCCATTTGCCGATCCGGCCACCCCGCGACAGCGCCGCGAGACCGTCCAGCCGGCCGTATTCCGCAATCGCCGTGTCGCCTTCCATCACCGCATACGAACCGACATGGCACTCGGGCCCGATGTCGATGCGGCCGACCACCAGCTCGCCGCGCTCGACGCGCACGTTTTCCAGGTTCACGTTGGAGCCGATGCTGGTGCCGTCGCCAATGCTGAGAAGATGCGGCTGGCGGATCGTGATGGAGCCGATGACCACCTCGTCGCCGATCCGGGCGCCCATGGCCCGCAGATAGGTGACATACAGCGACGAGCCCGACAGCAGATAGGCGGGCGCCGTTTGATGCAGGCGGTCGGAGAGCCACCAGCGGAAATAGTGGACGCCCCATAGCGGATAACGTCCGGGGCCGATGTTCCACAAAAGCAGGCGGCTGCCCAGCACGGCGGTGCCGAAGCTGACCAGGTGCGAGCCGAGGAAGACCATCACCGCGGCGAAGATTGCAAACGGAATGCTGTCGCCGGGGTCGCCGGTAAAGAAGTGGTAGGTGAAGAAGGGCGCCAGCCAGTTCATGATGTGCAGGCAGATCATGAAGGGCAGGGTCAGCGCCTGGGCGGTGCCGCACAACAGGCGGCGCCACACCGGCACGTGGGCGAACGGGGGCAGCGCCGAATCGGCGCCGGTGGCGATGCCGGCCTGCATGGCGTCGCAGATCGCCGAGACGCGGCGGTTGCGGTAGATGTCGCTCACCGTCATGTGGGCGAAGCGCGGATCCTGCCGCAGGGCCGATACCAGCCGCGCAGCCAAGAGCGAATGTCCGCCCAGGTCGTCGAAGAAATCGGCGTTGCGACGGATCGGCAGATGGGGAAAGAAGCGCTTCAGCCCGGCGAAGAGCGCGGTTTCCACATCGGTTTCGGGTTCGTCCGATTCGTCGGGAAGCGTGCTCACCGTCGTCGGCAGGGCGCGCAGCGCCTTGCGGTCGATCTTGCCGGAGATCAGGCGCGGGATGGACGGCACCACTTCGAAGTGACTCGGCACCATATACGGCGGCAGCGCGGCCCGCATTCCGGCGCGCAGCGCGCTCACGTCGATAAGGGTGCCGGCGGCGGGCACGATGTAGGCCACCAACTGCTCCACGTCGCTCACCGGCTTGAGCACCACCGCGGCGGTACCGCCACCCAGCTGCTTCATCAGTGCCGCTTCGATCTCGCCCAGCTCGACGCGAAAACCGCGCACTTTCACCTGATCGTCCGTCCGGCCCAGGCAATGGACCTGGCCCTGGTCGTCGATGCGCGCCATGTCGCCGGTGCGGTAGAGACGGGGTTCGCCGGGATGCGCCATCCACGGGTTGGCGACGAATTTTTCGGCGGTCAGCTCGGGCCGTCCGAGATAGCCGTGGGCGACGCCCGGCCCGATGATGCACAGCTCGCCGGTCTGTCCGGCAGGAAGCAGATTCATCGCCTCGTCGACCACCAGCAGCCCGTAGTTGGGCAGCGGCTGGCCGATGGTGACCGGCTGGCCGGCGTGCAGCTCAGCCAGACTGGCCGAGACCGTGGCTTCGGTCGGCCCGTAGGTGTTGAACACCCGTCGGCCATCGGTCGCCCAGCGGTCGACCACGGATTGCGGGCAGATCTCGCCGCCGAGGTTGATCAGCCGCAGCCCCGGCACGTCGGTGGCAAACAGGGCCAGCAGGGTGGGCACCGAATGCAGCACGGTGACCTCGTTGTCCGCCAGCGCGCGGGGCAGGGCGTCGGGGTCGGAGACGATCTCGCGCGTCCCGATCCACAGGCTGGCGCCGACCAGATAGGCGATCCAGATTTCCTCGAAGGACATGTCGAAAGCGACCGAAAAGCCTTGATAGACCCGGTCGTCGCTGCGCACGCCGAGGATCGCGTTTTCACTGCGCAGGAAGTGGCAGATTGCCCCCTGGGTGATCGGCACGCCCTTGGGTTTGCCGGTCGAGCCGGAGGTGTAGATCACATAGGCGGGGTCGTCCGGGCTCGCGCCCTGGCGGCGCAGCAGAGGGGCGTCGGTAGCCTGGAGCAATCCGGCCTGATCCCAGACCGGGCAGCCGGGATCGTTCAAACCGGCGAGCAGGCAGTGGCCGCTGACGATGCCGACGGCCCGCGCGTCGTCGAGGCACACGGCGATGCGGTCGACCGGGGTGTCGGCGTCGAAGGGCAGCCATGCGGCGCCGGTCTTGGCGATGGCCAACTGACTTACCAGCAGGTCGATGCCGCGGGGCAGCCATAGGCCGACGATGTGGCCCGGCCTCACGCCGCGGCCGATCAGGTGATGGGCCATCAGGCTGGCGCGCTCGTCGAGTTCGCCGTAGCTGATCCGGATGTCGCCGAAAATCAGCGCGGTATGGTCGGGCTGGCGCGCGGCGGTGGCCTCGAATAGGTCGGCGAGCACCTCCTCGCGAAGGATGTCCGGTCGAGAAGAACCTCTGATGATCATAAGCAACGAATTCGATGGGGAATCTTGGTGTCAGGTCGGCGGGGCCCGGCCGGCGAAGGCTTCGAGCGGCCCGTGGCCTTGCGCGTGCCGGTCAAGCGGCCGTTCGGCGCAGATCGAGACGATCTGGAACGGTGCCGGCCTGAAGCGCGGGGTTCCGGAAGTTCTGGAGGGCGTCGGTATCAGCCCATAGATGCGGCGGGACGGGGGCTGCCCGGCTCGCCGCCGCAATCAAAGCCCGCTTTGCGGAAAGCGGGCGGCCAAAGTGTCAGACCTGTTCGATCCCCGCAAGCTTCCAGTAGCCGCGGTTCTCATCGACGAAATGCCACACCTCGTCCAGCGGCTCCGGCGTGGCGTTCGGCCCTTCGACGATCGATCCGGTGTAGCGGATCGACACTAGACGGCGCGAACCCTGATCGGTGACATCCAACGCTTGTGCCCGCATCGACACGACCGTCGTCTGGCCCGGGCCGCCGCGTGCGGCAATGTCGGCTTCGATCTGCTGGAACAGCAGATCGTCGAGGCGGCTGCGCAGGAAGGTCAGATCGCCGCGGTTGTTGGCGTCCTGTAATTCATTGAAGGTTTTCAGGGCGATCTGTTCGACCCCGGCGTCGGCGGCCGGTGCCGACGCGCCGAAGGCCGGACCTTCGCCCATCTTGAACGCGGGGCCGGCGGTGGCGCGGCTGGCGGCGCCCGGCTGTTGGGCCGCCTGATAGCGCCGGAACGCCCAGATGCCTGCGCCGCCGAGCATCAGCAGGCCAAGCAGCGAGCCGAAGCCGAAACCGCCTGAGCTGTTCTGCGGCGACATCGGCGCCCCGGCCGATTCGGCCGAACGCTGCATATCCGGAGATGCGCCTTGCCCAGCGGCATTGCCCTGCGCTGCGGGCGCCTGGGTCTGCTGGGAATTGTGATCGCCCAGCATGTAGCCGGCCGCGGCGCCTACCGCTGCGGCTCCGGCGACGGTGCCCCAGCCGGGGCCGCTACGCGGTGCGGCCGCGGGCGGGGTGGGAGCGGCCGGATAGGCGGGCGCTTGCGCCGCGCCAGGGTAAGCGCCGGCTGGCGCGGGGCCGCCGCTGCGGGCCTTGGCCATCACGTCGGGGCGGGTCATCCCCGCACTGCCGCCGCTGCCCAGCCGGGAAGACGAGCTGGAGGCCATCGGCGCCGACATCGCCTTGCCGGATGACACGGAGCGTCCGCCGCCACCGCCGAGCTTGGCTTCGCTGGCCAGCGGCAGGCCCGCAATTGCGGTTGCGAGCAGCATGGCCATGATCTTCCGGCTGGGTTGGCGAGAGAGTCGTTTCATTACAAAATCCTTTATGGGGGTCAGCAAATTGCCTGAAGCCGAGATTCTACGGATGTTTCGACGTCGTGGCCCGACATCGATCACATCGCGGGCTGTAAGTGTTGCGCCGCCGCATTTCGGGCCGCCATCCGTTCGCCGTCTGCAGCCTGATACGATATCGCCCCGGCATCGACCTTCCCTTTCCGTTCCGCTGCACCCGTCCCCGGCATGTTCGTCAATATCGACGGATCGATGCGGCGCCCGATGCCGCTGCACGCCCCCATTCCCTTGGCCGAAGCCGCTATCCCGGAGCTTTCGAATTGTCCCTCCCTCTGACGCCCGGCCTGATGCTGGTCCACGGCAACCATCCCGAAGCATTGCGCGATCTGCTGGTGGCGTGGATTCGCCGCTATCCGCTGGCCCCGCTCGAAACCGAAAACCTGTTGGTGCACAGCAACGGAATCGCCCAGTGGCTGCGGCTGGCGCTTGCCGACGATCCGGCCGAGGATGGCGAGGGGGGCGGCTGCGGGATTGCCGCGGGGCTCGACATGTCGCTGCCGTCGCGCTTTCTGTGGCAGGTTTACCGGGCCGTGCTCGGGCGCGACGCGGTGCCGGAAACCTCGCCCTTCGACAAGCCGCTGCTGGTGTGGCGCCTGATGCGCCTTTTGCCGGCATTGATGGAGCGGCCGGATTACGCGCCGCTCCGGCGTTTCCTGGCCACCGACGCCGATCTGCGCAAGCGCTTCCAGCTCGCCGAGCGTCTGGCCGACCTGTTCGACCAGTATCAGGTCTATCGTGCCGACTGGCTGGCCGCCTGGGCGGACGGCGAGGACGTGCTGATCCGCGCCAGCGGCGAGCGTCAGGCCCTGCCGGAGGGGCAGCACTGGCAGGCCGCCCTGTGGCGGGCGCTGCTGGCCGATGTGGCGATCGCCGAAGGCGCCGATGGGCGCGGTGCGCTGGCCGGGCAGGGCCGGGCGGCGGTGCATGAGGCTTTTCTGCGCAAGGTCGAGGCGTGGCCGGACGAAGAACCGCGGCCTGCCGGACTGCCGCGTCGGGTGATGGTTTTCGGCATCTCGGCGCTGCCGCGCCAGTCGCTGGAAGTGCTGGCCGCCCTGGCCCGGTGGACCCAGGTGCTGATGTGCGTGCACAACCCCTGCGAGCATTATTGGGCCGACATCGTCGCCGACAAGGACTTGCTGCGCGCCACCCACAGCCGCCAGCGCCGCCGTGCCGGCCAGCCCGCCGACATCCCGGAAGAAAGCCTTCACCTCCACGCCCATCCGCTTCTCGCCGCGTGGGGTAAGCAAGGCCGCGACTTCATCGGCCTGCTCGACGAGCACGACAGCGACGCCGCCCGCGCCGGCTACCTGCAGCATTTCGTGGATATCCGCCAACGCATCGACCTGTTCTCGCCCCACGGCGGGGATTGCCTGCTCAACCAGCTGCAGGACGACGTCCGCGCGCTGCGTCCCCTCGCCGAAACGCGCCGCGAATGGCCGCCGCTGCGGCCCGACGACGATTCGATCCGTTTTCATATCGCCCACAGCGCCCAGCGCGAAGTCGAGGTGCTCCACGACCGGCTCCTGGCCGCCTTCAACGCCGACCCGAGCCTGCGCCCCCGCGACGTGATCGTGATGGTGCCGGACATCGACGCCTACGCGCCGCACATCCAGGCCGTGTTCGGCCTTATGGACAGCGCCGATCCGCGCTTCATCCCCTTCAGCATCGCCGATCAGGGCCGGCGCCATCACGATCCGCTGGTCAATGCCATCGCCAAACTGATCGGACTGCCCAGCTCGCGGGTTGCGGTCAGCGACGTGCTCGACCTGCTCGAAGTGCCGGCGCTGCGCAGCCGTTTCGGCATCGCCGACGACGATCTGCCCTTGCTCCACCGCTGGATCCACGGCGCCCGGGTGCGTTGGGGGCTGCACGCCGAGCACCGCCAGAGCCTCGGCCTGCCCGAGGCGCCGGACGGCAACACCTGGCTCTTCGGCCTGCGCCGCATGCTGCTCGGTTACGCGGTCGGCGCCACCGGCGGCGCGTGGCAGGAAATCGAGCCCTTCGACGAGATCGGCGGCCTCGACGCCGCCTTGCTCGGCCCGCTGGTTCAGCTTCTCGACCGCATCGAGCAGACCTGGCGCAGCTTTGCTTCGGACGCCACCGCGCCCGACTGGTGCCAGCGGCTGCGCACCCTGATGGCCGACTTCTTCGCCCCCGAAGAGAGCGCCGACGCGTTTACCCTGCAGCAGCTCGATCTCGCCCTCGAACGCTGGCAGGACGCCTGCGCCCAGGCCGGGCTCGACGATCCGCTCCCCCTCACGGTGATCGGCGAACACTGGCTCGCCCAGCTCGACGACAGCGGTCTGTCGCAGCGCTTCTTTGCCGGCACCGTCACCTTCGCAACGTTGATGCCCATGCGCGCGATCCCGTTCCGCCAGGTCTGCCTGCTCGGCCTCAACGATGGCGACTATCCGCGTACCCGGGTGCCGATGGACTTCGACCTGATGGGCCGCGACTACCGCCCCGGCGACCGCTCCCGCCGCGAGGACGACCGCTATCTCTTCCTCGAAGCGCTGCTCTCGGCGCGGGAGCGGCTGCACATCTCGTGGGTCGGGCGCAGCATCAACGACAACACCGTGCGCCCGCCCTCGGTGCTGGTCGGCCAGCTCCGCGACCACCTCGCGGCCGGCTGGACCCTCGAAGGGCACGAGGCGGAGGAGGGCGCTTTGCTGGCCGCGCTGACCGTCGAGCACCGCCTGCAGCCTTTCAACCCGGATTATTTTCCCCTCGACGCCAACCCGCGCCTGTTCACCTATGCCCGCGAATGGCGCATCGCCGACGACCGTCCGGCGCCCGACGACGCACGCCTTGTCCACCAGCCACGCAGCGAGCCCCTGCGGCTGGCCGAGCTGGCCGGTTTTCTGCGCGACCCGGTCAAAACCTTCTTCCGCCAGCGTTTGCACGTGGATTTCGACATGGACGATCCGGCCAGCGACGATCAGGAGCCCTTCGATCTGGATGGCCTGCAAAAGTGGAGCCTGTGGGACGAACTCATCGCTCTCCAGGCCGAAGCCGTGCATGCCGGCAGCCCGCGGCAGGCGGCGCTCGCCGACGGCCTCGAGCGCATCCGCCGCCGCGGCGAGCTGGCCGCCCGCGCCTTTGCCGAGGTGATGGCCGAAGATCTGGCCGGGCCGATGGACGACATGTTCGAGCGCTACGAAGCGGCGCTGGCGTGCTGGCCCGTGCCTGCCTCCGGCGACGAAGAGCTGCGCTACGTCAGCGAAGCCACCGGCCTATGCATCGAAGACTGGCTGCGCGATCTGCGCACCGACGCCGACGGCAATCGCGGGCGGGTGCTGCTCGAGAGCAGCGACGCGGTCAAAAAGGGCAAGTACCAGCGCCACACCCTCATCAAGCACTGGATTGCCCACTTGGCCGCCCATCTCGCCGGCGGCCCGCTGACCACCCTGATCGTCAGCAAGGCGGGCAACGTCACCTTCGAAGCGCTCGATCCGCTGGTCGCCAAAGAGCAGCTCGACGACATTCTCGAAGCCTGGCTCGACGGCCAGACCCGGCCGTTGCCGTTCGCCGCCAAGACCGCCTTCGCGTGGCTCGACGACACGGCCGGCGGCGCCATCGGCAGCGCCCCCCGCATCTACGAAGGAGACGGCTACATGCTCGTCGGCGAAGTCGAATCCAGTCCCTACCTGCAGCGCGCCTGGCCGGATTTCGCGGCCCTCAGCGCCAGCGGCGAATTTGCCCACCTTGCCGAAATCCTGTTGCGCCGGCTCTATCAGGCCACCTTCGCCCGTGCGGGCCGGACCGCCAAAACCGGCGCCGGAGAGCCCGCATGAACCCGAACGCTCTCGATCCGCTACGCTTTCCGCTCCGTGGCAGCCGCCTCATCGAAGCCAGCGCCGGCACCGGAAAAACCTTCACCATCGCCGCGCTCTATCTGCGATTGGTGCTCGGCCACGGCGACGCCGCCGCCTTTTCGCGTGCGCTCACGCCGCCGGAGATCCTCGTCGTCACTTTTACGGACGCCGCCACCAAGGAGCTCCGCGACCGCATCCGCGCCCGACTCGCCCAGGCCGCCGGCTACTTTCTCGCCGACCGGGCCGACGCCGAAGCCACCGACGCCGCGGACCCGCTGCTCCGCGATCTGCGTGCCGACCATCCGCCCGAAAGCTGGACGGCCTGCGCCCGCAAGCTCCAGCTCGCCGCCGAATGGATGGACGAAGCCGCCGTGTCCACCATCCACGGCTGGTGCAACCGCATGCTGCGCGAGCACGCCTTCGACAGCGACAGCCTGTTCACCCAGCACCTCGAAACCGATCAGGAAGCGCTGCTCGCCGAAGTGGTGCGCGACTACTGGCGCAGCTTCATGTATCCGCTGGCGCCCGCCGCCGCGCGTCAGGTGCTGGGCTGGTGGGCCTCGCCCGACGCGCTGCAGGGCGTCGTCGAAAACCTGCTCACCCACGTGGACCTGCTCGCCGAATGCCCGTCGCCCGCCGCGGCAATCGACGCCGCCGACACCGAAAAGCAGCGCCGCCTCGCTATTCTCAAAGCTCCATGGGCCGAGTGGGTGGGCGAACTCCAGACGCTTCTCGACGACGCCCGCGACAAAAAGCGCTTCAACGGCACCAAGCTCAAGAAGAACAACTACGACAACTGGCTCGCCGCCATCCAGGCCTGGCGCGACGATCCCGCGCAGCTGCGGCCCAAGCTGAGCGAAGCGGCCTGGACCAGGCTCAGTCCCGAAGGCTTGGCCGAAGTCTGGAAACCCGACAGCCCCGCACCGCAGCATCCGGCCCTGACCGCCATGGAGCGGATGGCGGAAGAATTGGCCGCCTTGCCGGACGCCCGCGACGACCTTCTGCGTCACGCCGCCCGCTGGGTGGCCGGACGCTTCGCCGAGGAGCAGGCCCGCCGCGCCCAGATGGGTTTCAACGATCTGCTCACCCGCCTCGATGCAGCCCTCGCCGGCCCGAACGGCGTGCGTCTTGCGGAACTGATCCGCACCCAGTTTCCGGTGGCCCTGATCGACGAATTCCAGGACACCGACGCCGTCCAGTACCGCATCTTCGACACCGTCTACCGCGTGAAGGACAACCGCGACGACATCGCGCTGATCCTCATCGGCGACCCGAAACAGGCCATCTATGCCTTCCGCGGCGCCGACATCTACACCTATCTCGCCGCCCGCGCCGCCACCGCCGGCCGCTTGTACACCCTGCGTCGCAACTTCCGCTCGACCACCGCGATGGTGGCCGCCGCCAACCGCTGCTTCGAGATGGGCGAAAGCCGCGAAGCCGGGGCGGGCGCCTTTCTGTTCCGCACTCCGGCCGGCAACCCGGTGCCCTTTTTGGGCGCCGAAGCGGCGGGGCGCAAGGATGTGCTGCAGGTGGGCGACGCGCCGATTCCGGCCCTCAACGTCTGGCGCCTGCCTCCGGGCGAGGAGGGCAAGCCTATCGCCAAGGGCGTCTACCTCGAAACGATGGCCGAAATCTGCGCCAGCGAAATGGTCCGCTTGCTCAATCTGGGGCAACAGGGCCAAGCCGGCTTTGCCGGCGAACGCGGGTTTGCGCCGCTGCGCCCGGCCGATCTGGCCGTGCTGGTAAACAACCGCAACGAGGCCGACACCCTCCGCGCCGCCCTGTCGCGCCGCGGCGTGCGCAGCGTCTATCTCTCGGAAAAGGATTCGGTGTTCCGTCGCCCCGAAGCCGTCGACCTGCAACGCTGGCTCGGCGCCTGCGCCGATCCGGACGACGGTCGCGCCCTCCGCGCCGCGCTGGCCACGCCGACCCTCGGCCTCGACTGGGCCGCCCTCGACCGTCTCAACCGCGATGAAATCGCCTGGGACGACTACGTGCTGCAGTTTCGCGCCTATCGGGATTGCTGGCGCCGCCAGGGCGTGCTGCCGATGCTGCGCCGGCTGCTCAACGACTTCCGGGTGCCGGCCCGCCTGCTGGCCGGCGGCGGCGCCGGCGAACGCAGCCTTACCGATCTGCTGCATCTGGCCGAACTGCTGCAGCAGGCCAGCAGTCTGCTCGACGGCGAACATGCGCTGATCCGTCATCTGGCCGAGCAGCGCCGGGAGGAGGGCGCCGGCGACACCCGTCAGATCCGCCTCGAAAGCGACGCCAATCTGGTGCAGGTGGTCACCGTGCATAAATCGAAGGGGCTCGAATACCCGCTGGTCTTTCTGCCCTTCGCCTGCGCCTTTCGCGCCACCAAGCCCGGCGACCTGCCGCTCAAATGGCACGAGGCCGACGGCCGTCTGCAGTTGGCGCTGGCCGGCGACGACAGCCTGATCGAACGCGTCGATCGCGAACGTCTCGGCGAAGACCTGCGCAAACTCTACGTCGCCCTGACCCGCGCCCGCTACGCCACCTGGATCGGCGCCGCGCCCATCGACCGCCTGGAGCGCAGCGCCTTTGGCTATCTTCTCGGCGACGGCCTGCAGGCCGGGCTCGATGCGCTTGCCGCCGGTCACCCCGAAATCGCGGTGATCGACGATCCCCAGCCCGGCGCCGACACCTACGCCGCCCACGACCAGGGCGTGGTCGAAGGCGCCGCCCGCACGCCCCGGCGCCCGGTGCGCGACCATTGGTGGATCGCCAGCTACTCGGCACTTCAAACCGCCGAAGCGGGCGCGGCCTCCGGCCCGTCGGACGGGGCCGACACGCCGGCCGAGGATGTTTTCCGCGAAGCCGCGGCATCCGACGCAAACCTCGTCGCGTTGCCGCCCGACGCCGTGCCGGCCGGGCCTTCGCTCGGACCGTTGCATGGCTTTCCCCGCGGCGCGGCGGTGGGCACGTTTCTCCATGAAATCCTCGAATGGGCCGCCGCCCAGGGCTTCGGCAGCGTCGTCGATGCGCCCGAACTGCTGCGCGACGCGATTGCCCGGCGTTGTGCGGTGCGCGGTTGGGAAGCCTGGATCGAGCCTTTGTGTAACTGGTTGCAGCACTTTCTGCGTTTGCCGCTCGGCGAAGCGGGCGGCGCGACCTTCACGCTGGCCCAGCTCACCGCCTGGGTGGCCGAAATGGAATTCTGGATCGCCACCCACGACGTGGATCTGGCCCGCCTCGACGCGCTGGTGTGCGCTCACACCTGTGTCGGCGCTGCGCGTCCGGCGCTGCAGCCCGGCCAGCTCAACGGCATGCTCAAGGGCTTCATCGATCTCGTCGTCGAGCACGATGGACGGTATTACGTGGTCGATTACAAATCCAACTGGCTCGGCCCGGACGATGCCGCCTACACCGCCGCGGCGATGCAAGACGCCGTCCTCGCCAATCGCTACGAACTCCAATACGTGCTCTATCTGCTCGCCTTGCATCGCCTGCTCAAGCTGCGCCTGCCGGATTACGACTACGAGCGCCACGTGGGCGGCGCGCTCTATCTTTTCCTGCGTGGCAGCCACGCGCCCAGTCGCGGCCTGCATGCCGAACGCCCGCCGCGGACGCTGATCGAAGCGCTCGACCGCCTGTTCGCCCGTCGTACCGCTCCGGAGGCCGCATGAACCCCATCCTTGCTCCGCAAACCGCGCCGCTGCTCGAACTCATCGAGCGTTGGGCCCAGTGCGGCTGGCTGCGGGCGCTCGACGCCGCCTTCGCCGCGTTTCTGGCCCGCGAAGTGGCCGACGCGCCGCCGCTGTTGATCCTTGCCGCGGCGCTGGCCAGCCACCAGCTCGGGCGTGGCCACGCCTGCCTCGATCTGGCCGACACCCTGCGCGACCCGGGTTTTGCGCTGTCGCTGCCGCCGGAGGGCGATGCCAGCGTGCCCGGCGAACGTCCGCCGCTACCGGCCGCCGTGCTCGACGGCATTGCGCTGGCCGACTGGCAGGCCGCCCTCGTGCATCCGCAGTTGAGTTCCGGTGGAGCGGGCGAGACGCCGCTGGTCTGCGTCGGCACACGGGTTTATCTGCGCCGCTATTGGCAATATGAACAATCGGTGCGCGCCGGCATCGACGCGCGTCTGGCCGATCCGCCGGCCTTGCCCGTCGAGGCGCTACGCGCAGCGCTCTGCGTGCTGTTTCCGCCGGTGCCCGGTGTCGCCGGCCCCGATTGGCAAAAAATGGCCTGTGCGCTGGCCGCCCGCAATGCGTTTGCGATCGTTACCGGCGGCCCCGGCACCGGCAAGACCACCACCGTGGTGCGTCTGCTCGCCGTGCTGCAGGCGCTGGCGCTGGCCGATGGCGCGGCCGGCAAGTTGCGCATCCGCCTCGCGGCACCTACCGGCAAGGCCGCCGCGCGCCTCAATGAATCCATCGCCGGCGCGGTGGATGCGCTGCCGCTCGTCGGCCTGCCCGACCCCAAAGCCGTGCGCGAGGCGATCCCGACCGAGGTGACGACCCTCCACCGTCTGCTCGGCAGTCGCCCCGACACCCGCCATTTCCGCCATCACGCCGGCAATCCGCTGGCGGTGGATGTGCTGGTGGTGGATGAAGCGTCAATGGTCGATCTGGAAATGATGGCTGCGCTGCTCGCCGCGCTGCCCCCCGCGGCGCGGCTGGTGCTGCTCGGCGATAAAGATCAGTTGGCGTCGGTGGAGGCCGGCGCCGTGCTCGGCGAACTGTGCCGCCGCGCCCAGGGCGGGCACTACGCGCCGGCCACGCTGGGCTGGCTCGCCGAAGTCACCGGCGAACCGCTTGACCCGGCATTGGCCGCACTCGCCGATCCGGCCGGCACGCCCCTCGATCAGGCGGTCGCGATGCTGCGCCACAGCCATCGCTTCAGCGGCGACAGCGGCATCGGCCAGCTTGCGGCGGCGGTCAACGCCGGCAATGTCGACGCCGTTCGCCTTGCCGTCGTCCAGGGCTACGCCGATCTGGCCCGGGTACCGCTCGGCGACGAGGGCGAGCGCGCCCTGCGCCGGTTGGTCATCGACGGCGACGATGGCAGCGGCAGGCTGCGCCGCGATGCGGATGGCGCGCCGCCGCAGGGCTATCGCCACTACCTGCAAACCCTTGAATCCACCCGGCCGGGCGACGGCGCAACCCAAGAGGTCATCGACGCCTGGGCCCGTGGCGTGCTCGCCGCTCACGGCCGTTTTCAGTTGCTGTGCGGACTGCGTCGTGGCCCGTGGGGTGTCGAAGGCCTCAATGGGCGCATCGCCGGCTGGCTGCGCGAAAGCGGTCTGATCCGCGCGGCGGAAGGCTGGTATCCCGGCCGCCCGGTGCTCGTCACCCGCAACGACTACGGCCTTGGGCTGATGAACGGCGACATCGGCATCGTTTTCGAATTGCCCGCGGCCGGAGGAGCCGGGCCACTGCGGGTCGCTTTTCCTGCGGGCGACGGCAGCAAGGGCGTCAAGTGGGTCCAGCCCAGCCGGCTGCAGGCGGTGGAAACCGTCTATGCGCTCACCGTGCACAAATCTCAGGGATCGGAATTCACCCACGCGGCGCTGGTGCTGCCCGACAAGCTCAATCCGATCCTGACGCGGGAATTGGTCTACACCGGGATCACCCGGGCGAAGCGCTGGTTTACGCTGGCCGATGCGCCCGGTTCGCTGGTGCTGGAGCGCGCGGTGGAACGGCGGGTGCTGCGGGTGTCGGGTTTGATGGACGGCGGAGCCACCCAAGCCAACGCATCCGCCCGACAAGCCTGAAATCCCCGCGACGCTGGACACTGTGCCGACGGTCATCGGATGCCGCCGTGGCCAAGTCGCGATTGCCACCGAGTTCGGCATCCGGCAGGAAGGGCGGCCAGCAGTTCAGGGCGGTCGGCCCGAGTAAATCCGGCGCTGGGTCGAAGGTTTGCGGCGCCGTCGACCGCAGCGACTCGTACCGGGTCGATCCCGACGTGCTCAAGAAGTTGGCCGCGATGGTCCAGGACGGCACGGTCAAGCGCTTCGGTACGTCGAAAGCCGGCGTTTAGAGCGAATCTTCCCTGTGATGGCGGTGCCCGGAGCAAGAACCGCCGCCGACCCTTGCGGCGCCAGGAATCGGCTTTGCTCCCTTAGGCCCGCCGGGCAAGGGCTTTCCGACCAGCCTGGCGACGGCATTGGCGCCGGTTATACGGAGGGCTGCCCGTGACGGTATAATTGCCGGCTTCCCGTTTTCACCCTACGGAACCCGCCGTGCACAAGAAAATCCTGATCCTCGATTTCGGTTCCCAGGTCACCCAGCTCATCGCCCGCCGTGTGCGCGAGCAGCAGGTGTTCTGCGAAATCCATCCCTACGACGTGTCGGACGAGTTTGTCCGGAACTTTGCGCCCGAGGGGATCATCCTGTCCGGCGGACCGAATTCGGTCTATGCCGCCGAAGAGGTCAAGGCGCCTCAGGCCGTCTTCGAGATCGGCGTGCCGGTGCTGGGCATCTGCTACGGTATGCAGACCATGGCCTCGCAACTCGGCGGCAAGGTCGAGAGCTCCGGCAAGCGCGAGTTCGGTTATGCCGAACTCCGCGCCCGCGGTCATTCCGAACTCTTCCGCGGGATCCAGGATCGCAGCGACGAAGACGGCAAGTGCTTCCTTGATGTGTGGATGAGCCACGGCGACAAGGTCACCGAGCTGCCGCCGGGTTTCAAGGTCATCGCCTCCAACGAATCCACCCCGCTGGCCGCCATGGCCGACGAATCCCGCAAGTTCTACGCCGTGCAGTTCCACCCGGAAGTCACCCACACGATCAAGGGCAAGGAAATGCTGGCCCGCTTCGTGCATGACATCTGCGGCTGCCAGCACGACTGGAACATGCCCGACTACGTGAACGAGGCCATCGAAAAGGTGCGTGCCCAGGTGGGTTCGGACGAAGTGATCCTCGGCCTGTCGGGCGGCGTCGATTCCTCGGTGGTCGCAGCGCTGCTGCACAAGGCCATCGGCGACCAGCT
>ERZ650306.744-NODE-744-length-19888-cov-24.211415_pt1 | contig 19888 bp, 12 predicted proteins | sample MGYA00376242_ERZ650306 | MGnify/ENA primary metagenome ERZ650306 (study PRJEB26733, sample SAMN07839244) | wastewater metagenome | biome: urban; feature: wastewater treatment plant; material: waste water | place: USA: North Carolina | collected 2016-03-31 ... | reverse complement strand
AGGCATGTTTTCCACTTCGACCATGACGTGCACGCAGCCGCTTTCCACCGGAAAGCCTGCCACCGCCAGGCTGTGGTGGCGGCCGTTGTTGCAGTGGAAGAAATGGATGGGCAGCACCACGCCTTCGGTGCCTGGAGGCTCGAAATTCATGATGTCGGACAGGCCAAAACCCATCACGTCTTTGAAGAAGGCCACGGTTTTGGCAAAGTCGGGCGCGGGCAGCACGGTGTGACCCATGCCAATGCCTTCGGTGACGAAGCGCGACACACCCACGGGCGAAGCGAAGTGGGCAAAGTCAGACTTGAAGCCCCAGCTCACTTCGTGCAAGTTGCCTGCAGGGTCGGCAAAGCAGACCATTTGTTGCACGCGGCGTTGGCGGCAGAAGTCGGCGCTGGCCAGCTCGTGTGCCACGCCATGGGCGCGCAGGGTTTCCACAGCCTGGGTAAAACCAGCTTCGCTCGCCACTTCCCAGCCAGAGGCCACGTAGGCATTGCGCGTGCCAGGCTGCACGACGAAGCGAAACTGGCGTTCGTCCATGCGTACATGCAGGCCACCGTCGGGGGTGGCGGCTGTCATCATGCCCAGCACGTTCTCGGCAAAGTTTTTCCAACGAGGCACATCGGTGGTCTGTGCCACCACGTAGGCCAATCCGCGAATGTCCATCATGCTCAGATCCCTTCATGTCCCCCGGCAACCAGGGTATGAAAGGCATTCTGGCGACGTGTCCAGGCGGCAACATCGTCCGTTGAGACTAACGAAGAGACCCTTATTAATACAAAATTGATAGCACTCATGCCCTAAATGACGGTGATTGGCGCGGAATACTCCAAAACCCTTACAGCCATTTGAGGTAACTCAATTCGGCACCTGCGTGACCGTTGGCTCAGGCAAAAAAAATGCCGCATCCCCAAAGGAGATGCGGCCAACACGATGAACACAGTTATGACCCTGGTGGATACCCAGGGTTCACCTTAAAGAAGCTCAGGCGGTCTGTGCTTCAGCCGCCAGGACGTAGTCGTTGTAGCCCTCTACCCCTGCTGTATAGAGCGTCTTGCGATCAAACTTGGACAGCGGCAGACCCAGGCGCATGCGCTGCACCAAGTCGGGGTTAGCAATAAAGTGGCGCGCAAACGAGATGGCCTTGCCCTCGCACGCCTGCAGCGCAGCTTCTGCGCTTTGCGCATCAAAACCGTCGTTGAGAATCAGGTTCTCGCCAAAGTTCTCACGCGCCAGCTTGAAGGCGTCGATTGAAGGATCGAACACCGCACGCATCACATGCAGATAGGCAATGCCCAGCTTGGCGGCCTGACGCATCAGTTCGGCATGGGTTGCAGCAGAGTTTTCGTCCGCAGTGTCATTGAAGGTGTTGCCCGGATTCAGGCGCAGACCCACGCGATCAATGCCGATGGCATTGCCCATGGCGCTCAGACATTCAGCGGCGAAACGCGAACGGCTGCAGGCGTCGCCACCATATTCGTCGCAACGCCGATTGGTGCTGGAGTGCAGGAACTGCAGACTCAGATAACCGCTGGTGCCATGCAGCTCGACGCCATCAAACCCCGCATCCATGGCGCGCTGTGCAGCCGCAGCATGCTCGGCAATGGCCTTGCGCACTTCTTCTGTCGTCAATGCCTGGGGCAGGTCGAAATCCTGCGCCGGCACATAGGCGCCCAGCGGGCCGCCCACCTGAACCGCGCGGATCGGCCGGCCGCTGGCGGTGCCGCCGCCAAAGTCTTCGAGCAGCGCGCGCAGGGTGAGCCCGAAGGCTTTTTCCACCAGCCCACCCCGACGCACGTTGCCGGCAAGCTGGAACGGCAGCGTGCCGAGCGAGCGGCCCTGGCCGAAATCCCGGTAGAACGCAGCCCCCTTGGCGAGGATCACCGGCACGCTGGCCAGGGTGATGAGGTTGTTGATGACTGTCGGCTTGCCGAACAGGCCCTTCACCGCCGGCAGTGGTGGCTTGGTGCGCACCTGCCCGCGCTTGCCCTCGATGCTCTCCAGCATCGCGGTCTCTTCGCCGCAGATGTAGGCGCCGCCGCCCAGCCGCGCCTCGATGTCGAAGGCCCGGCCCGAGCCGAGAACGTCGTCCCCCAGCAGCCCGGCCTCCCGCGCGCGCTTGAGCGCCGCGTTCACCACCCGCCAGGCGCGGGGATATTCGGAGCGCAAATAGACGTAACCGCGGCTCGCCCCCACCGCCAGCCCGGCGATGACCATGCCCTCGATCAGGCAGAACGGGTCGCCCTCCAGCAGCATGCGATCCGAGAAGGTGCCGGAATCGCCTTCGTCGGCGTTGCACACCACGTACTTTTCAATGCCCGGCGCGCCCAGCACCGTGCGCCACTTGATACCCGCCGGGAAGGCGGCGCCGCCCCGCCCGCGCAGGCCCGAATCGGTGACGGCCTGGACGATCCCCGAAGCGCTCATCGCCAGCGCCGCCCGCAGTCCGACCAGCCCGCCGTGGGCCGCGTAATCATCCAGCGACAACGGATCAACCACCCCCACCCGGGCGAAGGTCAGCCGCTCCTGCTGCCTGAGGAAGGGGATCTCCTCCGTCGGCCCGAGGGCCAGGGGATGGTCGCCGCCGGTGAGAAAGCCCGCATCCAGCAGGCCCGGCACGTCGGCCACGTCCACCGGCCCATAGGCCACGCGGCCAGCCGGGGTTGCCACCTCCACCATCGGCTCCAGCCAGAACATCCCGCGGGAGCCGTTGCGCACCAACTCTATCGACACGCCCCGCGCCGCCGCGCCGGCCGCAATCGCCAAGGCGACTTCCTCGGCACCCACCGCCAGCGCGGTGGTGTCCGCCGGCACATACACCCGCACGCTCATGGCAGTTCCTCCCGCAAGCTGGCGAGCAGGCGGTCGAAGCGCGCCGCGTCTACCCGCCCGATGATCTGGTCGCCCACCCGCAGCGACGGCCCGCAGGCACAGTTGCCCAGGCAATACACCGGCTCGAGGCTCACCGCGCCATCGGCGGTCGTCTGGTGATAGCCCACCCCGAGGGCCGCCAGCGCGTGGGCTTCCAGTGCCTCGCTGCCCCGGGCCTGACAGGCCTCGGCGCGGCAAAGCTGGATCACCTGCCGGCCCGGCGGCGAAGTACGGAAGTGATGGTAGAAGCTGATGACCCCATGCACCTCGGCGCGGGACAGGTTGAGCGCCTGGGCGATGGCCGTCGTGGCCTTCGGCGGCACCCATCCGAGTTCGTCCTGGATGGCATGGAGGATCGGCAACAAGGCATCCTGCCGGGGTGGGTGGGCAGCGATCAGACGCTGGACGATGGCGGCGTGGGGCATGACGGGCTGATGGGTCGGGATGGTGGGCAAACGGCATGATTCTACGCCCGGAGATTTCCCGAAGTGGGCAGGATTTCACGGCCGCCTCAAAGCCACACAGAACCCGCATCTGACAGCCGCCCGCGCCGTCGGTTGACCTGCGCCAAACCTTCGAGCGATCCGATTGCCACGCCCCCGCGCCGGCGCCTATGCTCAAATTGCACCCACCGCCGGGAGACCCGCCATGCCGGACACGCCTTCCACCATCATCCGCGACGCCACGCCCCTCTACGACGGCGCCCGCGCCCTTCACGGCTATTTTCTCTACACCTGGTTCACCCATTTCCTGGGCGTGCTCCTGCACAACATCCAGCGTTGGCGCGCCGCCGGCCTGCTGGACGAAGACGCCCACGCCAGCCCGGCCTTCCGCCGGCTGCCGGTGGATTTCAACGCCCTCGACCTGGAAAAGCTGGCCTACTTCTGCGGCATCTACTTCTACGTCGAATCCGCCCACAAGCAGGCCAACTACCGGCTGATGCACGTCACAACCCGCAAGCGGGTGCTCTATCTGCGTGGCTTCGACTACGAAGCCGCCGTTGCCGCCAGCGACACCCTGGCGGTAGGTATAGCCACGGTCGATACCACCCGCTTCAACTATAAGCTGGGCGAATTGCTCGGTGCCGAATTCGACCTCTTCAAGGCCATGAGCCCGAAGGATCTGTACTGGGAAACCATCGGCCCCCAGCGTCACTTTTACGGCGACTACGAAGCGCTGATCCGCTCCGCCAACCAGCCGATCCGCTCCGTCCATCTCAACGCGCTGCACTGGAAGGACGACATCGCCCAGCTGGCCGGGCAGGTGGATTACTTTGTGGTGTACGTCTCGTCGATCACCGAGAGCGTGCTGTGGGAGATGCACCACCTCATCGACACTGGCCGCGCGCCGCTGACCACCGTGGTGTTCGACCGGGAGGCGATCCTCACCAAGAACATTCACGCCGATCTCTACAAGGACATCCCGGCGCTGGCCATCGGCCCGGTGCGGTGGTTGCCGTCGCGGGAGCGCAGCTCGGACGACGACATCCGCGCCCTGCGCGACGAGCTCGAGAAGGTATTCACGGTGATCGACATCGAGGATCTCGACGCCCAGGCGCCCGCCCTGATGGCCCGCATCCGCGCCGCCAGCCCCGACCAGCCGAAAGCCCAGCGGGAAAGATGGCTCGACTTCCGCTTCTACCCGGCACTGGACGACGCCACCCTCGACTACCTGCGCCGCCTCGACGCCGCCCTGTGGGCCGAGGTCGAACCCGAAGCCGGCGCGCCCATCGACGCCCTGCCCTTCCGCATCAACCAGATCCTGCTGCGGGTGTTCACCGCGCTCCTCTTCGGCCAGCACCGGGACGCCGGCTGCGCGCTGGCGGCGTACGCCGGAATCATGAAAACCCTGCTCGACCACTACACCGCAGCCGGGCAGGTCGAAGGCTTCGATTCGCCGGACGACTTCGCCAACGCCCTCGGCGCACTCACCGATCACCACGCTACCGCCGCGGCCATCAGCTGGGCCTTCCTGTGCTCAGGCCAGCCCCATGAGTTTGGCAACTACACCGCCGCTGCCCGGGCCGATTACGACCGGCTCTTTGCCGCCGCCCGGCAGCAGGCCGAGGCCTTCCTGCGCGCGCAACCCGCCACCTAACCCGCCATCAGCCCCGAAACCCGCAGTACCCGACGCTCCACCGCCCGCGCCAGCACCGTCGACGCGGGCGCGTCGGCCAGGGTGAACCACTGCCGGGCGCGGGTGATGCCGGTGTAGATCAGCTCGCGGGTGAGGATCGGGCTCAGGCTCTCCGGCAGCGCCATCGCCACATGGGTGAATTCCGAACCCTGGGACTTATGCACCGTGAGGGCGAACACCGTCTCCACCGCCTGCAGCCGGCTGGGCTGCACCCACTTGATGCCGGCGCTGCCGTCGCCAGCCGGGAAAGCCACCCGCAGCACGCCGCCGGGTAGTTCCAGGGTGATGCCGATGTCGCCGTTCATCAGCCCCAGCCCGTAGTCGTTGCGGGTCACGAGCACCGGCCGGCCGGCGTACCAGCCCTCCGCCGCCGGAATCAGCCCCGCCTCCTTCAACCAGCCGGCGATCCGCCGGTTGAGCCCTTCCACACCCCACGGCCCGCGGCGCAGGCCGCACAGCAGCTGAAACTGCCCGTGGGCGGCGAGCACTTTCCGCGCCCAGTCGTCGATGTCTGCCTGCGCGGCGCCGGCAGCCGGCCGGGCATCGCGCAAGGTTTCGAGGTAATGCCGGTAGCCCAGCGGCCGCTCCCCGGCGTAGGCCTTGCCGGTGTCGCCCTCCACCACCAGCCGGCGCAGCGCGCGCTCATCGGCACCTTCGCCCACCGCGACGCGGGCGAGATCGGCAAAGCCTGCATCGAAGCAGCCGGTGGCCGCCTCCACGTCGCCATCGTTGACTGCTGCCGCCAGCTGGCCGATCCCGCTGTCGTGGCGGAAGCGGTGGCTGAAGCGCAGCATCGCCACCGCCTGATCGAGCGCCGTGCCGGCCGGGTCGATGAGCGACGCGGGAATCGTCGCGCCGGTCACGTCTGCGATCCACCCGGCGGTTTCTGCCGTGTAGTGGCCTTCCGACGCCCGGCGGCACAACTCGCCCAGCACCGCGCCGGCTTCAACCGAAGCCAGCTGATCCTTGTCGCCCAGCAGCACCAGCCGCGCCCGGGCCGGCAGCGCGGCGAGCAGCGCAGCCATCATCTCCAGATCGACCATCGACGCCTCATCCACCACCAGCACATCCACCGGCAGCGGGTTGCCCGCGTGGTGGCGGAAGTGGCGCGAATCCGGCCGGCTACCGAGGAGGCGGTGGAGCGTCGTCACCTGCACCGGAATCGCCGCGCGCACCGCGTCGCCGTCGGGCAGGCCGTCGAGCTGCAGCTTCGCCACCGCGCCGGCAATGGATTCATTGAGCCGGGCCGCAGCCTTGCCGGTGGGCGCGGCGAGGCGGATGCGCAGCGCACGTGCGGCATCGCCCGCCAGCGCCAGGGTCTGCAGCACCGCCAGCAGGCGCACCACGGTGGTCGTCTTGCCGGTGCCGGGGCCGCCGGTGACGATGGCAAAGGCACTGTGGGCGGCCAGCGCGCAGGCGAGCTTCTGCCAGTCCAGCCCGTTGGCGGCAGGCGGAAACAGCGCGTCAAGCGCGGCGCGCAGGGCGTCGGCCGGAAGCTGTAGGGGCGCGGCGAGGCGCGCATCGATGGCCTCGCGCACCGAGCGTTCGTATTGCCAGTAACGGCGCAGATAGACCCGCCGGCCCACCGCCACCAGCGGCGTGGCGCCGGGTCCGTCGGCCACCAGCTCGGGATGAGTGAGCGCGGCCTGCCAGCCGGCCAGATCCAGCCCGGCCAGCACCTCGGCGGGCAGTGGCGGACGGGCATCGCCCCCGCCCTCGCCCTTGCTGTCACCATCAGGGGGCAGCGACAGCGCGAAGCCCGGATCGGCCAGGGTGTCGGCGAGATCCAGGCAGGCGTGGCCGCGGCCCAGCTGGTGGCTCGCCAGCGCGGCGGCGAGGATGGCCGGCGGCGGCGCGTCGGGCACCTCGCGGGCGAGGAAGGCGGCGAAGGCGGCATCCAGCCCACGCAGCCAGCCGTGGTCGGCCCAGCGGTCGAGCAGCGCGAGGGTCGCGGCGGTGTCGTTGAGCGCAGCGTTCATAGGAATACCTTCGCCCTCATGGGCTGCGGTGCGAGCACCTTCGGGCGGCCGGGCGGTGCTCATGCGGCCTCCCGGTCGGCGGCGTGGGCGAAGAGGCGATCCAGCGCCTCGATCAGCGCCCGGGGCGGACGTTCGGCGTGGATGCCGCGGCTGGGCGACTGGCTGCCCCGCAGGAAGAGGTAGATCGCCCCGCCCATGTGGCGGTCGTAGTCGTAATCCGGCTTGCGCAGCTTGAGCAGCCGGTGGATCGCCAGCAGGTAGAGCACGTACTGCAGCTCGTAGCGCTTGGCGAGCACCGCCGCGGCCATCGCCGCCGGCGTGTAGGCCGCGTCGTCCGGGCCGAGCCAGTTGGATTTGTAGTCGAGCACGTAGTAGCGCCCGTCGTGCTCGGCCACCAGATCGATGAAGCCCTTGAGCATCCCGTTGAGCTGGCCCGGCGCGAGGGGCGGCCGCTCGACGCCGCCCAGGGTGTGGGCACGCACGAGGCGATCCACCTCGGCCAGATCCACCCGGTGGGCGGCGATCCAGAACTCCATCTCGGCCACCGCCACGGGCAGCCCGGCGAGGGTGAAGCCGGTCTCGTCCGACGCCCCCAGCGGCATCTGCAGGAAATCCTGCAGCCACGCGCACAGCGGGTCGATCCACGCCGCCCAGCCGCGCACCGCGCAGCGCCGGGCGACCGCGTCGCGCAGCAGCGCCGGTGCCGTGGCCACCACGCCAAAACCCTGGCCAGCGGCCCATTCGAGGATTTCGTGGAGGAAGGTCCCCACCGACGCGCCACGGGGAAAGTCGTGCAGCCGGCCCCCTTCGGACGGCGCTGCGGATGGGCCGGCGGCGGGAAGCGAGCTGTCGTCGGCAGCCGCATCGGCGGCCTCGCGGAAGACATCCTCGGCCGCGGTGTCGGCACTCGCTGCGGCGGTCTGCAGGGCAGAATAGCTGGCGATCCACCAGTTTTCGCGCACGGCGCGCACCGGCTGACGGGCGGCGCCTTCGACAACCGTCTGGTCGCGGCCGGCGTACAGATCGGGCGCCGGCTCGGGGTTGTCGATCACCGCGATCACGTCGCAGCCATCGGCAAGCTGGTCGAGCCCGTCCTGCAGGTTGCCGCCCACCAGATAGCCGAGGGCGCTGCGCTCCACCTCCTTGAGGGGCGCGACGCCGATCCAGGTGGCGTAGCGGGCGCGGGTGAGCGCCACGTAGAGCTTGCGCAGATCCTCGCCCAGGCGTTCCCGATCCACCCGGCCGACCACCGTGCCGTCATCCACCAGCGCCAGCTGCAGCCGGCCGTCGGCGTCGTGCCACTTGAGCGGCAGGTCGGTGGATTTGGCTGCGCGGAAGGCACAGGCGAAGGGCAAAAAGACCAGCGGATATTCCAGCCCCTTCGACTTGTGCACGGTGACCACCTGCACCAGGTGGGCGTCGCTCTCGAGGCGGATCTGGCGGGCGTCGCCACCCGCGGCGGCGTCCTGGCGCTGCTCGGCCAGGTGGCGGATCAGCGCGTGTTCGCCGTCCAGCAGGCTGCTGGCCTGTTGCAGGAGTTCGGCCAGATGAAGCAGATCGGTCAGACTGCGCTCGCCGCTGCCGCCGGCGGCCAACAGGCGCGCCGGCACGCGGAAGTCGTTGAGGAGCCGACGCAGCATCGGCAGCACGCCCTGCTTGCGCCAGCACTCGCGGTAGGCGCGGAACTGCTCGATGCGCGCGTCCCAGGCGAGCTCGTCGTAGTTAAGCCGGTCGAGATCCGCCCAGCCCAGGCCCAGGGTTGCGGTGGCGAGCGCGGCCCGCAGGGCGCGGCCGTCGTCGGGCTCGGCGCAGGCGGCGAGCCACAGCTGCAGGTCGCCGGCCTCGGGGCGCTGGAAGACCGATTCGCGCTCCGAAAGATAAACGCTGCGCACGCCCCGCTCGGACAGCGCCGCGCGGATGGTGTCGGCTTCGTTGCGGTTATTCACCAGCACAGCCATGTCGGACGGGCGCAGATCGCGTCGGCCCTTCTCACCGTCGAAACCGGCCTCGCCCGCGGCGCCCAGGTTGAGCAGCCGGGCGATCTCGCCGGCGCACACCTGGGCCATGTCGCTGAGGTAGGCATCCTTGGTGAGCGCCTTGCCGTCATCCGGCGCGGGCAGGCGCCAGGCGGTGAGCGCCGGCAGCGGCGCGCCTTCGGCCACCAGCACGTCGTCGCGGCCCTTGGCCTCGGCGGGCAGGAAGGGCACCGGGTTGCCGTCGCTGCTGCGGAACAGGAAGGCGCCCTGCCCCGTCTCGCGGTTTTCGGCGATCTCGAAGCAGCGGTTGGTGGCGGCGACCATGCCCTCCGTCGAGCGGAAGTTGCGCCGCAGGGTGTACAGCCGGCCGGCGGTGGCGCGGCGGGCGGCGAGGTAGGTGTGGATGTCGGCGCCGCGGAAGGCGTAGATGGCCTGCTTCGGGTCGCCGATGAGCACGAGGCCGGTGGCATCGCTGTTGTCGGCCACGCGATACACCGCGTCGAAGATGCGGTACTGGATGGCGTCGGTATCCTGAAACTCGTCGATCAGCGCCACCGGAAACTGGTTGCGGATGAGCTGGGCGAGGCGCGGGCCGTTGGGGCCGGCGAGCGCCGCATCGAGGCGCCCGAGCAGGTCGTCAAAGCCCATCTGGGCGCGGCGGGCCTGTTCGATGGCAAAGCGCTCGGCCACCCAGCGGGCGGCGTGGGCGAGGGTTTCGTCGTGGCCTTCGGGCAGGCCTGCAAGTGCGGCGCCCAGCCCGGCCATGGCCTCGAAGGCCTTGTGCGCGGGCGGCTCCCCGTCGCGCCAGATCTCGGCGATGCCTTCGGGCGTGAGGCGCGTCCAGGCGGTATCGGTGAGTGCGGGTTTGTCGGTATCGTCGCCGGCCCACATCTCAAGCGCGGCGAGCCAGCGTTCGCAGTTGGCCTGGTTGAGCTTGCGGGCGTCGAACTGCTTCTTCGCCCGGGCACCGTCGAAGAGCGTGCGGAGCTCTTCCACCCATGCAGCCCACGGCGCCTTGAGTTCCTTGATGCGTTCGCGCTTCAAGGCCTCGGCCTGCTCGATGGCCTCGGCCGGCGTCGGACCACTGCCCAGCAGCGCCACATGGGGCAGCAGATGCCGGACGACGGACTGCAAGCCTTCCGGCGAGCCCCACCAGCCGTTCACCCGGCGCGCGGCGTCCACGTCCAGCGGGTACATGAAGCTACGCCAGTAGTCCCGCACCACCTCGGCCAGCAGGTCTTCCTCGTCGGTTTCGAGGCGCTGGGTGAATAGGCTGTCGCTGTCGAAGGCGTGCTCGCGGAGCATGCGGTTGCACCAGCCGTGGATGGTGGACACCGCCGCCTCGTCCATCCATTCGGCGGCGAGCTGGAGCCGGCGGGCGCAGCCGGCCCAGTCTTCCGGCGGATACTCGGCGCGCAGGTCGTGGAGCAGATCGGCGCCCGGCGGCTGGGGCTCGATAGTGGCCGGATCGGCCAGAAAGCCCGCTGCGGCCTCGGACAGCCGCGCGCGGATGCGGTCGCGGAGCTCTTTGGTGGCCGCGTCGGTGAAGGTGACGACCAGGATCTCCGGCGGGTCGAGCGGCCGGCTGAAGGCGGCGTCGCCCCCGTGGCCGAGCACCAGCCGCAGGTACAGCGCGGCGATGGTGAAGGTCTTGCCGGTGCCGGCGCTGGCTTCGATCAGCCGGCTGCCCTTGAGGGGAAAACGCAGGGGGTCGAGGGAAGTCGGGTTCATCGGGCGTCGCCCTTCTCGGCAGCCTTGGCCGCGGATTTGGCAGAAAACGTTGCCGCGTAGAGGGGCCGCAGCAGGTGCTCGGCGAGCTGCGCAAATTCGCCGCTGGCGGTGAGGCTGGCGTAATCCGGCCACACCCGCTGCAGGTAGGGGCTGGTCTGCACTTCGCCCGGGGCGTTGTAGCCGCCTTCGTAGGCCTGGGGCGCGGTGTTCTTGTTGCCGTCCACGTCGGCGAGGTGGGCGAAAGCGGTCTTCACCGGCAAGGGCAGTGGGCGGGTCTGGCCGTCCTGCCAGGCGGCGATCAGGGCGTCGATCTGGGCGCGGGCGTCGTCCACTTCCAGCGGCTCGAAACGCACGTTGCCCACCTTGCTCACCACCAGCGTGGTGAGCGGCCCGCCCGCCAGATGCCCGGCCAGGTGAGCCACCCAGTGCTTGACCAGATTGTGCCGGCGGTACTTGCCGTCCTTCACCACGTCGCTGGGCTCCAGCACCACCCGGCCGCGAAGCTCGTCGTCATTCACGCGAAGGTCGTGCAGGCGGTCGTCGAGCTCCAGCCCGGCGGTTGTGCTGCGGTAACTGATCTCGGCGTCGCCCTCCATCGGCTGCGGCCATTCGGCGAGGCCGGCGGCGTAGCGCGCGAAGAGATCGGCCATCGGCGCGGCGAGCTCGTCCCGCTTGATGAGCGCAAAGGCCCGGGCCGGCAGTTCGCCCCGGCGGGCGATGCGTTCGAGGCCGGCTTCCAGCGCTTCGGTGGGCTCGGAACCGGCATGGATCGCTTCGGCCTGGGCGGCGATGAGTTCGTTCCACAGGCCCCACTTCTGCAGGCCATCCAGATCGAAGGGCTCCTGGTCTTCGCTGGAGGGATCGTCCTGCTCGAAATCCACCCGCAGGCGCTGGCGGAAGAAACTTTTGACCGGATCGCGCAGGAAGGCCGCCAGCTCGCGGATCGTCAGCGGCTCGTCCCGCGCCACCGCAGGCAGCGTGGCATCCGGCGCCGGGCGGTCGTCGGCGATGTGCCATTCGCTGGCGTAGGTGAACAGCCGCGACGCCGCCGGATCGGCCGGGAAGTAATCCGGGTTGAAGGGCTGCAGGCGATGCTCGACGGTGAGGTGGGCGAGCAGCGCGTCGCCGTCGTCACGCCCGGCAAGCCGCCAGCCGGCGGCGAGGTGGTCGCGCAGCTGGCCGATGAGCACCGACGGCGGGCGTGGCGTGTTGTCGTTGATGCTGCGCCCGACCCACGACACGTGCAGGTGCTCCCGCGCCGACAGCAGCGCCTCGAGGAAGAGATAGCGGTCGTCCTCGCGCCGGGAGCGGTCGCCCGGGCGGTAATCGCGGCCCATCAGGTCGAAGTCCATCGGCGCGCGGGTGCGCGGGTAGTCGCCGTCATTCAGGCCCAGCAGGCACACCCGGAGGAAGGGAATCGCCCGCATGGGCATCAGCGTGGCGAAGGTCACCACGCCGGCAAAGAAGCGCTGGGACAGCCCGCCGTCGTCCAGCTGCGCCAGCCAGTGCTCGCCCACGACGGCCAGCGGCAGCGGCGCGGTGAGGCCGGCGGCGGTGCAGGCGTCGAGCCAGCGCGCCAGGGCCTGGTCGAGCTGTTGCAGGGTGAAGGCGTCGGCGCTGTCGTCCGGGGCGAAGAAATCCGCCATCAGGCCGCGCAGGCGGGCGCACCAGCCGGGCACGTCGGCGTCCTCGCGGAAGGTCTGCCAGGTGGCGTCGAGGCGCTCGACGAAGGCCACCAGCGGGCCCAGCAGCGCGGCGTCCAGCCCGCCGATCTCGTCGAAGGGTTCGATCTCCTGCCACGGCGCGGCGCCGGCGCCCACCGCGTAGCCCAGCAGCATCCGCCGCAGGCCGAACAGCCAGCTGTTGGCCTCGGGGGCGTTCGGCAGGCCCAGGCTCTGGCGATGGGCGGCGTGCAGGCCCCAGCGGATCTTGGCGCCGTGGATCCAGCGGTGGAGCAGCGGCAGGTCGTCCTCGGCGATGCCGAAGCGGGCGCGCAGGGCCGGCACCTCCATCAGATCGAGCACGTCGCTCACCGTCAGCCGGGCGGTGGGCAGGTCGAGGAGTCGGGCGATGGCATTGACCAGCGGGTCGTGGTGGCGCCGGCCCTGGTCGGCGATGCTGAAGGGGATGAAGCGCGGGTCGTCCCGATCGACCAGCCCGAACACCGCCTGGATGTGCGGCGCGAAGGCGTCGATGTCCGGCACCATCACGATCACGTCCCGCGGGCGCAGGGTCGGGTCGGCGTTGAAGGCGGCGAGGAGCTGGTCGTGGAGGATCTCCACCTCGCGCTGGGCGCTGTGGGCCACGTGGAAGCGGATCGAGGCGTCGTCGGGCGACACCGCCGGCCAGCGCTCGCGGCTCTCGCCCAGGGGGCGCAGGTCGCGGATGTCGTCCTGCAGCTGGTTGAGCAGGCAATCGCTCCCGTGGCTGTCGAAGAGGTCGATGCGCTTGCCGAGGGCGGCGAAGTGGTGCTGATAGCCGGCCCGGCTGGTGTCGCTGTCGTGCTCGTCGAGGAGGCCGATGAAATCGCGCCCCTGCTTTCCCCAGGCTGCCAGCAGCGGGTGGGCGTGGAGGTGCAGCGCCTCGTCGGGGATGGTCTCCGGCGCGCCCTCGCGGCGGCGCTGGCGCGTACGGGTGGCGCGGAGCAGATCCTTGTCGGCGACGATGTCGGCCCAGTAGTGCTCGCAGGGGTTGTGCACGCACATCAGCACCTGCGACCAGCGAGCCACGGCGGCGAGCGCCTCCAGCGACTGCCGCGGCAGCGCCGAGATGCCGAACACCATCACCCGCCGCGGCAACCCGGCCGGGCGCGGCGCGTCATCGGGCCAGGCGGCCACCCGATCCAAAAATGCCTCGTGCACCGCGGCGCGCCCCTGCCCCGCTGCGCCGCCGCCCACGTCGGCCAGCAGCGCCCGCCACAGGCTGGCCTGCCAGCGCTGCTCGTCGGGAAGCGGCACGCGATCGCCGCCGGCGCGGATCAGCACGTCGTCGCCTTCGGCCCACGCGGCCAGCCAGTCGGCGCGATACACCTGATACTGGTCGAACAGATCCGCCAGCCGCTCGGCCAGCTGGAAGCGCTTGCGCAGGTCGGCGTCGGACGCCAGAAAGCGCCGCAGCGGCGCGTAGGCCGGCTCGCCCATCACGTCGGGCAACAGGCGCATCAGCCGCCACAGGAGCAGCGGCTTGTCGAAGGGCGAGACTTCCGGCACCGCGTCGCGGCCCAGCACGGCCCGATACACCTGCCACAGAAAGCGCGACGGCAGCGACATGTCGAGCCCCGCCGCGATCCCGCAGCCCCCACCCACGCCATCCTCGGCCGGGTCTTCGGCCAGCGCCAGGCGCAGCCACTGGGCGATGCCGTTGCTGTGCACCAGCAGGGTCTCGGTTTCCAGCGGGGCGAGCGGATAGCGCCGGATCCACGCGACCAGCAGGTCGCGCAGGGCTTCGGGGCGATTGCCGTGAACCAGCATCAGCCCGGGTGGCAGCGGTGTGAAATGCAAGGTGAACTCCCGTCAGGACGCGGCGGATTGTAGGGCCTGGGCGATGCGCCGGAAAGCCGCGTCTGCCGTGCGTCCCCGCCGCCGCCGACAAAACCCGCCGATGCCGAACCATGCCCGCCCGCTTGAGCTACGCTATGAAGATGGAAACCCACCCGGGAGCCCCGCCATGACCAACCCCATCGAGCGCGCCCGCCGCGCCATTGCCGAAGCCCAGCGCACCCACCCCGCCACCCTCAGCCTGCGCGGCGATGGGCTGACCGAGCTGCCCGACGAGCTGTGGTTGCTGGTCGATCTTGAATGGCTCGACCTGGGCGACAACCAGCTCACGCACCTCGACCCGCGCATCACCAGCTTCAAGGCGCTGCGCTACCTGGACATCAGCGGCAACCAGTTGGTGGATGTGGACATCCTCGCCCAACTCCCGAAGCTGGCCGAACTCCGCGTCGCCGGCAATCCGCTGCACTCGCTTCCGCCCACGCTGGCCGCGCTCCGGCCGACCATCGACCAGTCAAACCGGCATCTGAACTTCGACGCGCTCCGGACCGGTCGGGGGTTCGGGTTTTCCGATGACAAGCCGGACTTCGGTCTCCATTCCCGCTCCACGGGTGGCGGCGACGAGTTGCTGGGCGGGCAGCCGTCGAGCCCGGGCGTGCATCACCACGAGACGAGCTTCAAGCACGCCAAACCACCCGCGCGCAGTTTCGAGATGCCGACCTTCGAGATCCCAACCGCCGGCGCCGAACCACCGGAGCCGCCTCCGCCGCCGGCCCCGGCGCCGCTGGCCGCACCCGCCCTGCCCGCCGCCGACCGCAGCACCCAGCCCGCCACGCCGCCCAACGCCGAAGCGGTGGATTCCGCCGTGTTCTGCCCACCCACGGTGGCCCGGGAAAGCAGCTTCCTCGTCCAGTGCTTCCTGTACCCGCCGGAATCCGCCGCTGCCGTGGACGCCCAGGCCCGTCAGGCTGACGACACAGCCACCCGGCGCGGCAGCTATTCCCTGCCGCTGGACATCCCCCGCGGTGCGCGGATCGACCTGCATCTCGATATGCCCGGCCTCACCGTGACCGAGCCCGACGCCTTCATCACCTGGCGGGGGCGGATCACGCCGGTGCAGTTCGACGTGGAGGTGCCCGCCGACGCGCCGGGCGCCAGCGCCATCGGCCGCATCCGCTTTGCCGTCAATGGCGTACCGAGTGGCGCGCTGCGCTTTCAGGTGGCACTGGCGGCGGCCGGTACGCCGGTCGAGGACGCCAGCGCCCGCGAAGTCCGCGCCCGGCGCTACCGGCGCGCCTTCATCTCGTATTCGTCGAAGGACCGCGCCGAAGTGCTCAAGCGCGTCCAGGGCATCCGCCAGACGGGCATCACCGTCTTCCAGGACATTCTCGACCTGGAGCCCGGCATGCGCTGGGAGAAAGCCCTGTACCGGGAGATCGACAACTGCGACGTGCTCTACCTGTTCTGGTCCACCTCCGCCGCTCAGTCCGAATGGGTGCAGAAGGAGATCGACTACGCCCTGGCGCGCAAGGCCGGTGTGGATGACAACCCGCCGGACATCCAGCCCATGCCCATCGAGGGCCCGCCGATCGTGCCCCCGCCCGAGGCCCTCAAGGCCCTGCACTTCAACGACGCGCTGCTGGCCCAGATCGCCGTCGCTTCTCCGACCAAGCCCTAGGCGGCGCGCTCAGTCCTCAGACGGCAGCCACATCTCGAAAACGTTCTGCCCGCCTTCGACGCGGGCCGTCACCTCGCCCCCGTGGGCACGCAGGATCGAGCGGGTGATCGCCAACCCCAGGCCGGCGCCCTCGCCCCCGTGGCGGCGCGCGGCGTCCGCCTGATAGAAGCGGTCGAAGAGGCGCGGCAGGTGCTCCGCCGGGATCGGCTCGCCGGTGTTGGCAATCGCAAGGCGCTCGCCGGGCCGGCCTGATTCATCCACTGCCGGTGCCACGGTGGCCGTCACCGTACCGCCTTCCGGTGTGTGGCGCAGGGCGTTGGAGAGCAGGTTGCCGATGGCCCGGCGCAGCATCAGGCGATCGCCTGCGACATCGGCCCGGCCCGAAAGGCGCAGGGTGACGCCGTTATCCTCGGCCACCGCGCCGTAGAACTCGAACAGCGCCGACACCTCGTCTTCCAGCGGAAAGCGCGTCTGTCCCGGAACGATCAGGCCGTTCTCGGCCTTGGCGAGGAAGAGCATGTCGCCGATCATGCGCGACAGCCGCTCGAACTCCTCGGCGTTGGATTCGAGCACTTCCCGATAGGCGTCAGCGTCCCGGGCGCGGGTCAGCGCCACCTGGGTCTGGGTCATCAGGTTACTCACCGGGGTCCGCAGCTCGTGGGCGAGATCCGACGAAAAATCCGACAGCCGCCGGAAGGATTCCTCCAGGCGCGCCAGCATGTCGTTGAGGGAATCGGCCAGCTCGGCGAGCTCCGCAGGCACCGTGTCGGCGGGCAGGCGGTGGTCGAGGCGCTGGGCGCTCACTTCCGCAGCCCGGTGGCCCATCGCGCGGAGCGGCGCGAGCCCCCGGCGGGCGGCGAACCAGCCCAGCAGCCCGGTGGCCAGCGACGCCCCCAGCACCACCCACCACAGGGTGTGCATGAACGAATCCATGAAGCTGCGGTGATGGGCGATGTCGGTGGCCACGCCCACCCGCAGCGTCGGCACGCCGGGGATACCCGTGGCCACCGGCGCCACCAGGCCCCGGTACGCCGAGCCCTCGTCCTCCCACACCTGGGGCTGGCCGTCCGCCGGCCCACTGCCCAGCCGCGCCACCGGAAACGCCGCCCCGTGGCCGGCGCTGTGGATCACGCCGTCTGGCCCGAGCACCGCGATGGTGATGCCGTGGTGGCCGACCAGCGAATCCTCCAGCTGGCGCAGCGCGCCGTCGAGCTCGGCCGCCGAGTGCAGCTTGTCGAGCAGGCGGCCCACCTGCACCAGCCGGCCGTTCAGCTCGGCCATGTCCTGCTCTTCAAAGTGATGCTCCACCGAACCGGCGACGATCCAGCCCAGCACCAGCAGCACCACCGTCGATGCGGCCGCGAACAGCAGCGTGAGCCGCGCCGTGAGCGAGGTGCGCCGGCCGCTCACGGGCATGGGGGCGCCTCCAGCACATAGCCCATGCCGCGCACGGTGCGGATCAGCTTGGGCTCGAAGTCGTCGTCGATCTTGGCCCGCAGGCGGCGCACGGCCACCTCCACCACGTTGGTGTCGCTGTCGAAGTTCATGTCCCACACCTGGGAGGCGATCAGCGAGCGCGGCAGCACCTCGCCCTGGCGACGCAGCAGCAGCTCCAGCAGCGCGAATTCCTTGGCGGTCAGGTCGATCCGCCGGCCGGCGCGGGTCACCCGGCGACGCAGGAGATCCAGCTCCAGATCGGCCACCTGCAGGGCGTCGAGCTCCTTGGTCTTGGTGCCCCGGCGGAGCAGCGTGCGCACCCGGGCCAGCAGCTCGGCAAAGGCAAAGGGCTTCACCAGATAGTCGTCGGCGCCCAGCTCCAGCCCCTTCACCCGGTCGTCCACGCTGTCGCGGGCGGTTAGGAAAAGCACCGGCGTCTCGCGCCCGGCCTTGCGCAGGGTCTCCAGCACCTGCCAGCCGTCGAGGCCCGGCAGCATCACGTCGAGCACGATCAGGTCGTAGGCCTCGGCCAGGCCCAGGTGCAGCCCATCCAGGCCGGTGCGGGCGAGGTCAACGGTGAACCCGGCCTCGGCCAGCCCCTGGCGCAGGTAATCCCCGGTCTTCGGTTCGTCCTCGACGATCAGAATCTTCAACGCAGTCCCTTCCATCACCTTGAGCGGCGGCCAGTCTGCCGTGGACCGGCGCGCCTGGCCCAAGATTACAGAGATGTAATCTTCGGGTCAGCTTCCTGTCGGGCTCGGCTTGCCAAAATCAGCCAAAACCCTTCAAGGAATCGTCATGAAAGCCCTGCTCGCCGCCCTCGCCATTCTCGCCGCCACGCCCACCCTGGCCGCCGACAAGCACGCCGGCCACAATCACGCAGCCCCTGCCGCCGCAACCCTGGTGGACGGCACCGTCAAGAAGGTGGACAAAACCGCCGGCAAGCTCACCCTCTCCCACGGCCCGCTCCCTAACGGCATGCCGGCGATGACCATGGCCTTCGGTGTCAAGAACCCCGCGTGGCTCGACCAGCTCAAGGCCGGCGACAAGATCCGCTTCGGGATGGAAGACACCGGCGGCGTGCTCACCGAGGCGCTGCGCCTGGTCAAACCCGGTGGTGTGGTGATCTATTCGACGTGCTCACCGCACCCCGCCGAAACCGTCGACATCATCGGCGCGGTGGTGTCGTCGGTGCCGGATGCCAGGCAACTCGACGCCCGTCCACTGGTCGCTGTCGGCGAGCTCGACGGTTCGCTGCTCGGCCCCGGCCCGCACGTTCAGCTGTGGCCGCACCTGCACGGTACCGACGCCATGTTCCTGGCCGCGGTCACCAAGGACGGATAGTCGTCCCTTCGGGCGATACCCGAATCGCGCTGGGCTGCCTAGCGTCGAGGACACCACCGTCGCTGTTTCGTCCGAAAGGTCCCGTTCGATGAGATGTGTCCCGATCGTGTTCAGCGCCGTGTGCGCACTCGTCGTCGGACTGGGCGCCCTGGTGGCCCCGGCCCCCGCGCCCGCGGCCCCCACCACGACTTCACTGGAGGGTGCAATCCATGCGCTCACCAACGCCGAACGCACCAAGCGGAGCCTCGGCAAGCTCGGCACCAACGACTGCCTCAAGCGCTACGCCCTGGCGCAGGCACAACGGCAGGCCCGAGAGAACCGCATGTATCACCAGCAGATGCAGCCGATCCTGCGCGCTTGCGGTCTGCGTTACGTCGGTGAGAACGTCGCCGCGGGCTATCCCACCGCACAGTCGGTGATGACCGGCTGGATGAACTCGCCCGGCCACCGAGCCAACATCCTCAAACGCGAGTTCAACCGCCTCGGCGTCGGCGTCGCCTACTCCACCTCCGGCCGCTTCTACTACTGCCAGGTCTTCGGTCAGGTCTGAACTGCGTCACCGAGTACACTCGCCCTCAAGGATTCTGTAGATCTCAAGAATCGAGGACCCGTGAACCTTGCAAAGCTCTCCGCCAATGGGCAGATCACTGTCCCGGTCGAGGTGCGTCGCAGACTGCGCCTCGTACCTGGCGACAAGGTGCTGTTCCTCGAGAAGCCGAACGGTGAAGTCGTCGTAGCCAAGGCTGGTGTTGCAGCATTCGCTGAGGCTCAGTCCGCCTTCGCCGGGGCGGCGGCGGACTTCGGCGTCGCCGACGAAACCGATGTCGACGTCCTCATCGCTGAGGCGCGCGGCCGAGCGTGATGCTCGTCCTGCTTGACACGAACATCCTCATCTCGGCGCTGATATCGCGTCGGCCGTCGACGTCATCGTCACCGACGACAAGCACTTCCTGGCGCTCGACATCGCGAAGCCACAGATTTTGACTGCGCGTGGCTTCCTGGACACCTACGCTGAGACGTCCGACGCCGACTGACACCCTGACGGACTGCGCGGGCCCGACCCACGAGAACCGCACGTGACCCCAATGGCCACGGACTGGATGATCGCTGGCCAGCGAAGATACTCTCCCCGGACAGTAAGGGCAACCGGACGTTTGGGGACCCAATGCGTGCCCTGGCACGAAGTGAAAGCCACTCTCAGGGTTGAAGAGCCCTATTGATTGAGGCGTGGGCCTGTTTGATCGT
>ERZ650306.743-NODE-743-length-19899-cov-7.214775_pt1 | contig 19899 bp, 15 predicted proteins | sample MGYA00376242_ERZ650306 | MGnify/ENA primary metagenome ERZ650306 (study PRJEB26733, sample SAMN07839244) | wastewater metagenome | biome: urban; feature: wastewater treatment plant; material: waste water | place: USA: North Carolina | collected 2016-03-31 ... | reverse complement strand
CATCGATATTGGCAACATGTTTTATTTACCATAATAAAGACGATGGCGAATATATACTCCTACATATCATTATTCTCAGATAATAGTTCAATCTGATCATCATCTATATAAACCATCAGATCCCCAACTTGGCATCGAAAATACTTGCACAGAGAATCTATAGCCTGAGTAGTTGTCGAATGTCGATTGGCTGGATTCTGCATCTTCGATAAAGATGAACGATTCACACCTGTCTTTTCTGCAATTTCCAACAAAGTGATCTTTCGTTGTTCTCTAAATTCCTTTTCTACGATTAATTCTTTTAATCGAAATCGAATCATTTTCATCCCCAGAAAAAAAGTTATCTAAAAATGAAAAAGTGCTTTGACAGAACTCGATGCACGCACTAAAGTTCTTTGTGTGAACTTTTTCATTTTACATGAACTTTGGAGCGCCTAATGAACAGAACATTACTTACAGCATCAGAGCTCGCTAACAGAATTCATTTTAGCTCAACCTACATCAATCATGCATTAAAAGACACGATCTTTTTGCAGGGGCAGCATTACATCCGCCCATTTGGTGGGCGGAAGATTTTCTACATCTGGGAAGAAGTAGAAAAGGAAATGTTCAAGACGACCGTTCGGCCTGTGATGGCTATTCCTATGGCTAAAGGAGGGATTTGTCATGGGTAGTATCAGAGTAAGAAACGATCAGTTATTTTTCGACTTTCGTTATCAAGGCGTTCGTTGTCGTGAACAAACCCTTCTGAAAGACACCAAACTGAATCGAGCTCGACTTGAGAAAATCATGTCTGATATCGACAAAGCTATTCTGCTGAATCAGTTTGTTTATCGAGACTATTTTCCTGACAGTAAACGCTGTTCAGAATTCGATGGTTTTGACAACGAGGTAAAACAAAAACTCGAAGAACAAACCACGCATCTAACATTGGTCTCTAATTTTCCGACCTTTGCAGAATTCAGTTATCAATGGATGTCTGAAAGCGAAGTGCACTGGAAACAAAGCCATTTAGCCAATGTGAAATCGATTTTAGAACATTATCTGTTACCGAGTTTTGGGTCGTTTCCAATCGATCAGGTCACCCGAGCAGATATCTTGAAACTTCAGACATCCTTGGCGAAAGGAAATACAGCCAGCAAGCGAACTATTACCAATGATCGGGTCAACCATATTATGACTCCGCTTCGCTGCATCTTTACTGAAGCGGCATTACGATTTGATATCGAAACGCCTTTTCACAACATTAAACCGCTCAAAATCGGGCGCAGCGCTATCGAGCCGTTTTCACTGATCGAGGTCAAAGCCTTTTTGGCTGGTGTTCGTGCCGATTTTCGTAATTACTACACGGTGCGTTGTTATACTGGTATGCGCACTGGCGAAATCGATGGTTTGCGATGGAAATATGTCGATCTTGAGAACCGTCAAATCACCGTTGAAGAAACACTAGTGAATGGCAAACCTGAGACACCTAAAACTCAGTCTTCATATCGTGTTATTCAGATTTCAGAACCCGTCTACCAGGCACTATTACACCAACGTGACGAAACAGGTACTCATGAGTTTGTCTTCTGCAATGAAGCTGGTAACCCGCTTGATCATCGGAATGTGACGAAACGAGTATGGAACCCGACCCTTACATTGCTTGGTTTAAAGCACCGTCGCCCCTATCAGACTCGCCACACGACTGCGACACTTTGGTTAGCAGCTGGTGAAAACCCTGAATGGATTGCCAAACAACTCGGACACAGCACAACAAAAATGCTGTTTGAAGTTTATAGCCGTTTTGTACCGAACTTAACCCGCCAGGATGGCAGTGCCTTTAATACTTTGCTTTCCAATACTTGAGGTGCACAAAATGATGACTCTTTTATATTGGCTGAAAGACATTGAACGTAGTGGTCATTTGCCTATTTGTAGCGGGAACTTACTGTTTGGCGACAAACCTGTTTCTGTGTTGATGACCAGTACACTGGCGAATACATATCCAACAGAACAGGGGCTTGCCGAAATCAAGCTTGAGATGAATAAGCAAGGTTATTTCATTGCGACGGAACTTCGTTTCATTGAACCGGTGATTGATTATCCTCTCTATGCGAAAGCAATCTCTTCATTGGATAAGGGCCGCTTGCCCCTGTTTTGTCGCTTTATCCATTTATTAGAACAGGTAACCGCACCCGAATTGAAACCATTTGTTGAGTTCTGGAATGCTCATCCGGAACAATTTGAAGCCTATCTGGTCATGTCGGCCAGTTACCGTGAACATCACGCCTACAAACATGGTTTATTGCAACATAGTGTCGAAGTCGCTGAACTAGCCTACAACAATGCGATCAATCTTGGTCACTCTCCGCGTGAATGTCAGATCGCACTTCTGGCGGGCCTTTTTCATGATCTCGGTAAAGTGTACAGTCAAAGTGAAGCTGATATTGCCACCTACCAGACCGGAGCCCATGAATGCCTGAATTTTTCATTGCTGGCTGAACCACTGAAATCGTTAGCCATAAAAGATTGGGATGCACATCGGATGCTTTCCAGTATGTTGGCACCCTATCAAAAACACCGCAGTGAACAATATGCGGTTGAATCCATTTTCAGATTCGCAGATCATGCTTCTTGTTCATCCAATAAAACCCATGTTTTATTTTCGGGAAAACCAGCTTACTTTCGCTTTCTGAAAAATGGTGAGCAGATGATCCGTAGGCTTCCTTGTTAACACGAACGTTAGATACGTGAGGTTATATCATGAAAAAACCTGTTTCTCGCTGGATTGCAGAAGTACAACATGATGAAAATGGCGATGCGATGGTTATCTTTCCGCCTGAATTTTGTGAGCAAACTGATCAGCGAGAGGGAGATTTATATGATATCAAAGCTGTTGATGGGAAAATTGTGATGACATTTATCAAGCACGCAGATGCGATCCTGCAATACCCTATTGCGATCCTTCCTGGTAATGAGCAAACCTCTTTTAGTGTTTTTTTCCCAGATGTATCTGGGTGTTTTAGTGCCGGCGATTCTCTATCGGAAGCTATCAAAAATGCCCGAGAAGCTATAGAGCTCCATTTTGAAGCACTCAATGAATACCCAAAACCAAGCCTCATTGATGATCATGTGAATAACCCAGAATTTGCTGGTTGTGTCTGGACGGTTGTCCGGGTTCCTGAATATCGTTGATTGTCTTTTTATGCAAAAACTGAAATATCTTTTTTATAGACTCTTTTGCAAATACGGCCGTCATTATCACTGAGGTACCCACCATGATTGATGTTTATGTAGATTTGGTATTTTGTAATGACTCCGTACTGCGGGTAAAAAGTTATCATGAGGATAAAGAGATCTATTACCCACTGTCTGATTTGCAATCTTATTATGAAGAAGACGAGAGTTTCATCATTCGCTTCTTTCAACAAAATGTGTTTTTTGAGCAAAACACTACACTAGCCAATGTGCTCCTCGCTATCGAACCATGGCAAAATATTATTTCTAAATATACTGACCGGGATGTAAACGCCTACTGCGCTGCATGCAAAAAGCCTTCTGATGCAGAACAGACGTTTTCATTTTTAGAGATTTCGAAATCATCCACATTTTCAAGACACTATCATTATCTGCCGATGAAAGATGATGAGGATTTAACTGATTTCTTCAATAACAGAAATAATCGGATCAAAACCGACCTGATTGATATAGAAACCAGAACCACTATGTGCGGTTTCCATCATGGTGATCCGGAACATTATTCAGCGAGCCATATTGCTTTTGATAAGATAAAACACACGCCAATTATTGTGGCAAGCCAGCAGAAAAATATTTTCCTTGGCAAAGAGTCGAAAAAACTAACTGAAAATATTCAAGGCTTATTCGTCGATAAACGCAACATCACAGCCTGTTACTCTCCCGCAGAGCTATCTTTCTGCGAAGCGATTTATGCCATATTTATCGATGGTTTATTTTATCACCAGCCGATGACGCAAGAACGTAATGATGCCTTTAATCAGGAATTAGAAGATGCCATGGCAGAATTTGAGGCAGAAAAAGAAAAACAGCCCGCATTAAAACTCGTTGACGATACGCACCAAACATCAGAATCGACAGAGAAGGAGCTCAAAGTTAAAGTTGCGCCAGGTGCATTCGATAGTGTCATTGAACATCAGGCTGAAAATGCCAATGAATGGGATAATATCTATGCAGCTTTGGCTAATAAATCGAGTCTTAAAATTGGCAAAATGATTCTTTCGGAGCAAGACAAAAGCTTTATGGATCAGTAAACATCACAATGTCCTGATTTTGTTTACTACATCATGTTGCACATAGCGCAGCATTTGCATCGCAATATTCCGAAATAATTCACTTAATAACGGCTGTTCAGCGAGTGTTCGCCAAAAGCGTAAAGCCAGAGGCAACGCTTCCGTCCAAGAGCGATCAGGTAAATCACCATCCACAGTGATGAGTACGATGTCCTGTTTATCTGAATGATAAGCCATCGGTAGTTGGTCATAAGCAGGTGCCAGAGCAAAAGGCGTTTGTCCATCATTAAAGAAAGATATATTGCCAGTGTGCATATCGCTGTTCCCAATCAACCGACCAAAACAAAACAGCAGTTGGCTCGTATTTAATGCATACGGCTCAACAATCACTTGCTCTACCAATTGGCTAACAATCATAGGCCAGCGTTGATCACGACTACCAACGAATTCAACATCGAGTGCTTTTAACGATAACATGCCACGTCGACCTGAATGAATACAATCAAAACGACGAATAACTAGAAACTGATAGGTACCTGAACGGATCAACATGGTGTATGCCGCTGGAATACCTGCATCATTCAATACAGACAAGGCAATGTGTTCAGCAATGAGTAAATCAGCATGGCGCTCTGTTTCTGCAAACTTCACAATACAAGGGCCAATTGCTTCGATATCACAGCAGAATTTAGGTTGATCACCAGAAATAAGCGTCTGACAAAGATTTTTTGCCTGTTCAGCTAATCGAGGTAAATCAGAGAGAGATACTGAACGCTGGTTGACAGATTGATACCGGAGTAAATCTTTATCTCCGATCAACAAGTTACCTATTGCATCGACCGGATAGCCAGAAAGTAATTCAAGCACTATTTCATCAGACCAATCACGCAAATCAACTGAGAATTCAGGTCGTTGTTTTATTATCTGTCTTGCGTAAACTCTTCCAGCAAACCCCTGTGGTAACCGATCAAATAACCACCAAGGCACCCAATCGATACTTTCTATCAATTTTGCTTCAGCTTCATTTGTGGTCTGATAAATCGATGTTGCCATATGAGCAGGGCTCCAACAAAACCATTGAGGTAACGATCAAGTGTTACCAATTAGAATGTCTTCAATGCTATTCATCGGCATCCTTTGTACTAAAAAAATGAGCTAAAATGGCCAGAAGTTGAAATGCCGAAATAAACACCCTTTGCCTACGCCCCTTCATTGATAATTTCCGGTTTACTAATGCAATTTGTAAAACACCAAATAAGCGGTATTTGCGATTAAAATATTTCCGCTCTTCTGGATCGCCAACCTCAGCATGAAGTTCTCGTATTGAACATTGTTGTAATAATGCATACCAATTCTGTGCATTCACTTGCGATTGAACATTAGGATCAAGAAACAGCGTAAGTTGCAAATGTCTGGCTTTTAACCCAATCTGATGTAGTAATTCCAAAAAGCGGGATGTTCGCTCTATATGCGGAGAACGGATCATAAATCCTTTTCCTGGCACCACATACTTGAGATTTTGGCAGGCCAGTCGGATCGTATCCCAGGAAAGTTGTTTCTGTTCCAATAAAGATTGAATTCGCGTAAATAACAGGCGGACAACAATCAGTGATTGCGACTCCTTAATCTGTTTACGCTTAGCTGATTCTATATTTTTTTCTGCTTGTCTTAACCGGACGATCCAGGGTGCAAGATTTGGGATCAACGGTAATGTTTTTCCCCTACCTGAGCACGCCTTCTGAATTTTTTCCGCAGAATTTAATAATCGACGGACCTCATCCGGGCTCATCCCTTCATTTTCTGCAATTTGTTCGGGGGTTAATTTTCGACATGCCATCAATATGCTGGCCCACTGCAATAAATTGCATTGGTCTTTATCCGATTGAATTTTTATTTTTGTTTCATAGTCACTCAAAGTTGACCGGATAGCATATAAACTATTTCCATACGGTACCGGTTCTATTATCTTTTCCTGTTGCCGAGTTTCAAATGATAGTCTTAGTGCCAAATTATCAGCACAATCTTTCCTATTCTGTACTTTCGTTCTCCCCAATGTTTGGGTTAACTGTTTATCCTTGATACGTGATTCAGCATTTAATAATAAATAGCCAGCTAGGTCCCTGAAATGCAGATAACTACCGATCGTCATCTTTGGATCACCATGACCTAATAAGTGGCATAGAACATACATGCTTTTTCTACTGGCTATTTTTAGTCCTAACCGAATATGAAATTGCCGAACTTGTTCGGCAGAAAAGAGTGGATGATTGAATAAGGTCAATTGCTGTCTGGCCAGAGATAATACTCCAGGATTGAGTCGAAACCATTGCCAGTTTGCAAAGCTATGCCGGAGATGATGCACCCGAAGACGTTGATCGCCTGTGACATGATGCATCAGATCAGTGATCAATAAATGTGCTTTCTCACATTGGCCTTTATCTTCAAATAACGGTGCGGTAGGTGTATATGTTTGTCCACGTCTATAGACCACTTTATTGCAAAGTAATGCGAGGTGTTCTTTTGGCCATAAAACGTCCAACGGTAAAACACGTCTACCCGCTCTTGATTTTAAACCGCGTTTCACACTCGGTCTGACATACATGTCTATGGGGCCAGATTGTGTCTGATTGAATGTAAAATCGGCTAGCTGCAAATAAGTAGCTTCATTGCGTCTTAATCCACTGAAATAACTCAAACAGAGCAATAAGATCGCATCCCGATACACAGCCCCATCTTGCTTCATCAGGTACTGAATCATCATATCTATATGATTCGGAGAGATAACATTAGCATCGACCTGTCCATAATTGACTGCGACTTCCAGCTCACCAACAGCTAGATCAGGCACTAATTCTGAATCGCGTAGATATGAAGCTAAATAAATAACAAATCCCTTCCGCTGTGATGAATTAATTGATTCACCTAGTTCATTTAAAAGATCAATCCAGTCGTCTGGGTCAAGCTCATCAATCCGGTACTGACAAAAAATGACTAAGAATGCAGGACCTATCGTCATCACGTAATCAATGATGGTGCTAGGATCAAGATTTTTTTTCACTTGCCCATCTGTCAGTAATGATTTAGCCCATGCCATCAGTAACCAGAGATAAGGTGAAAAAGTATCCCTATTCTTGGACAGCCATTCTGTAAAAATATGAATCAACTCATTTCTGCTTACGTCTAAACGACCACTCCTATGCCGACTATCGTTTGGCTTCAACAGTGCTAGCATTCTTTTTAATTCAGATTCCTGGGCATCAACCGCAGCATAACGATCAAGCAATGTTTGCTTTTTCCAATTACGCTTTTCACGCACGGTCATCACACGACTAATGTCTGGTCGTTCCGTATCTTGTGGAACTTTTTTATCAGTCAGTATTCTTAAAAACGCAGTCTGATTTAAAGATGCACTCTTAAAAAAGTTTGTCACATATCCATAATTGATCGGGCTGATCCGCAATGATAAATCTGTTTTACGGAGCAATTTCAGGGTGGGTAATGAAACTGATGAATATTCCCAATCATCCACAATCCGTAAATATGCAGCGATATAATAGGAAACTTTTTTTCGTGAATTTAATGAATATTTATTTTTAACGGATAGCCAATGCAACCACCAAATAGCACCAGGCTCAGATAATACATAACGACATTCAATATCTGCTTCATTCAGTTCAATACAAACAAGCCCATCGATATATTTCAATTTTGGTGCTAGTTGTATCATCTGTAACGCTTGTTGCAGGCTAACAACGTTTTCAATAAAAAACAGATGTAAAACAAGTCGCCCGACAATGACAGCTGGATTATCTGAAGTTGTCGGACGAAACTGTTCTCTTTCCAATATTTCCAGCAATTTAGCAGCAGCGTTGATCCGAACTAAAGCATCAGGTCGAATAAAAGGTTTGTCCCTGTGTAATTTGATGATCGCAGGTACTTTAGCGGACTCGATTTGGTGTTCATTCAACGCGTACAACAAAATCAGTTCTAGAATCAATAAATCAAGTGACTGAATCTCGACATCAGTACTAAATTTTCCTATCACTCGCCGTAAATAATCTTGTTCAAATCGTTCACGAGATTTATTAAATGTCGCTAAGTCGGTCATAGATTTGACGACTTTTTCATATTCGATCTTTACATCAGCAACTCGCGGATGCTTAGAAAGCTGTTCCAGACAATGTTCGGCTAATAACTCTTTGTACTCACTTTTTAGAAAGTAGATATAAGTTTGGACGTTAAACTTTTCCATCCTACCTCTCTTAGCATTTCATCCAGAATTAATCCCATTTGAAAACTTACTTCAACATGGTTGAATGCCGAGTAATAGGCTAGTGGTGCCTGTCCAGTCATCCAATGCCCCATTTGCCAATCTATCCATTCCGGTTCAACTTGCCGTTTGATAAGTTCTGATTTTATCCAGTGTCGACCTGCATTTGCAGGGAGTTGAAGATTTTCCGGCTGTTCACGAAGGAGGTCTTTCGGCGCAATATTGATCGGATTCCATTGATCATTTTGTTGTTTAAACAAGAAAAGGGGACCAAGTATTTTTCTCGAATTTTTAACTGTCTTATACCATTCAGCAGCTTGTGTTGGTGGTACCGTTAATAGTCGTTCATCCTGCCAGAGCAGACGATCAATGATTAACGCCAATTCAGGTTTGCGATAACGAATTAATTCGGCCAATCGCCTTAAGTGTTCTTCATAGTTACAAAGTTGCTCTGCGAGTACTTGAGGAACGCACACCAACCGGGCATGAGTGAAATCTTCATCATCTTTATCGCTAATCGCCAATAGACGATATCTTTTCAGATGTAGTGACAAAGATGGGAGTGGATTGTTTACAGCTCTATACCCTGTCGCGAACATCAGTAGATAGGCTGTAAAAAGCACATAGCTATTGTGATACCGGATAATTTCATCAAATGAATACACTCTAGAGGGCGCACTGTTTTCTATTCGATGAACCAATGATGCCGTTAGCTCGCAACACGTTTTATTAGACGGAGTAAAGGTAGATCCAACCGACTGTATATTCTCCCATGGTCTAGACTCAAAAAACTCGGGTAATAATAAATCGGGATCTGCCGTTGCAATATCCCGCCGGATCATTTTCCACATTCGATAAAGCGCATCTTGACGAACATCGTCAGCAAGAGAAGCGTAACTTCGAGTCACTCGAGTTTGCGTTAAGGCCAATCGATAACTGAAATCCAACACGACAGGATCGATGCAACCGGAGGCAAAACAAAAACGTTGCATAAAATTCGTCAACTTTTCATGTGTGACTCGCCCACCCGCTTTACATTTATCAGAGTATGACCTGAGGCGTTGCTGAAACATTTCTGTTGTGATATTTGGATTTAATAATTGCCGACAACCGCTGGCATAATCACGTTTACACAAAGGTAATAAAAAACTTGGACAAGGCGTAAAAACATAACCTTGTGTTGGAATTAGCCCTTTATTTTCGTCTTCAAATCGTGGTTTAGCAGAATACTCAACTGGGAAACACCACCAACCATCTCCTTGACGATCGACGTAAAGCCCTTGGGTGATATCCTGAAGTGAGTCAAATACAAATAAATTAAGCAATTCATCATATGTCTTGCCGATTAACAACATAAGCCAACAACTCAAAACAAAATGATGTTCTGCAGGATCTTTTCGGTTTTCTATTTTCCGTAAAAAATGAATGAAATTTGCTAATTCTGCACTTTTCAACAATTCCGTATTTTGTAAACTGACATTTTGCCCCCGACGTACTTTTGCAGTGATATTGACAGCTTTGCGTTTTTGTAAACGAAAATCAAATACCCGCCTCGGATCTGTCGTTTCCCGTTTATCCCTGCTCTTTTCGCAATCAGCATCCTCTACAACAAAATGCTGTTGGGAAAACAAATCATCTGGTTCTAATCCATCTTGAGTTATTTCCCCTGCGATTGCAGGCAAAAGCTCTAACAAAGTTTCATCATTTCCCTGAATCGATGAACGAACAGTTTTATTATAACGTTTGGAATAACGACGCTGAACTTGTGTCTGAAAATGATGTTGTCTTGCTAGAGGCCAATCTTCCAACAAAAAATGAGTGACACTTCGAAGATAGCCTATATTTTTGGGTTCAATCTTCGAGTCGTCACTTTTACAATATATCGTTATTTTTTGTGCTAATAATGGGGAGTTTTTTATCAACACGCGATCTATTGAATTTATCAATAGCGCCATGTCTTTATTTTTACGATCAAACAACAGACGTGTTGCGCTACAAATTTCCTGCTCACGACTCTTAGTTGACGTGCTATAAGCAGTATCCTGCAAGACTGTTAATTGGTTATAGTATTGCTCAATGAATGAAATCTGTAATGTTTGAGCTTTATTGTCTCTCGCATAATACATCGCACTAAACAGCCACGCATAAAAAGGATGATGTTCACACCATCCATCGGCCATATGCTTATTTGAAATATCATCTCTTATCAGTTTGCTTTCGCCAGATAGCTCAAATTCTAAGGCAGGCAAGAACCAGTTCGGTAACTTAAATATATCCTGCAGCTTTTTCTTAAATTCTGCATCCTGCGTGTATTCACGTATATTTCCCAGTACGATGCTGATACCTCGAGCATTCATTGGTGCTTGAATACGTGGCAACCACTCGATTAGAAAATCTTCAATTTCAAATAATTCAATATCAGGCTGATATCTCTTTGTATAATTGAAAAAGTGATTACTCAGAACAGAAAAGGCGACATTGTCACTCATGGTTATTCCTACGATGATTTGAAGGAACAAAAGTTTTTGAACTTATGCCTAACCATTTACATAAGTCTTCTTTCAATTGAATTGATGGAAATAGTTGTAACCATTTTTCTTGTTGAAATAAAGATTGACCAGCAGGACAATCAAACCAAGCGTATAAATGATCTGCTAATTGAGATGATGAACTCAGGAAACACTGTTTTAACAAATTCCGGGTTAATTCATTCAGCAATAATAGCTCTCTGATTTCTCTGGTTGGTGGTTTATCTAAAACAAATACCGGGATCATGAATGTTTTATATTCAGATAAATTATCTACGGTTTTATTCGAACTAACGAGGGACTGTGAAGATAATGTAGATACATATTGAAGAATACGATGGTACGTAAAAATGCCACTCAAAACCTTAATTTTTTTATCACCATTTTTCTTATACCCCATGATTGGTTGCTGAACAGCATCTATCAAAATAGCACCAAAATCCTGTTCCGTATCAGAGGTGGGTATACCACTCAGACTCGCTATATAAGATGACCGATCCAGTAATTTTCGACATGCATCATCAAGCTCTAACAGCATGACGTCCGCATTCAAAAACTCGCCTTTTGACAACAAACTTTGACCGAACGATGAAAGACTCATTTTGCACACCCAGTTAATTTCCAGGAAAAATGGAAACTTAAGTTATGTGCTTATTTTCTACAGAATCATGTTTAAAAAAGAAAATGCTATCATCGAAAATTTTGAACAAGATCGCAACGACACAACATATCTATATGTTTTATAAATCATTTAAATATTATCTGTAATTTCAAACTTACTTCACACGCCTGACACAGATTATGTTTTTAATCTACTTCAGACTGAATATGAGCTCTATCATCGACCAACAAAGTATTAACTGTTTTTAAGAAAACTCAGCCATGATGTCGTCTAAATTATCCAGAGAAAAACAACGTTGGTCGATGGCGTAATCTTTTAAGTTCAGCTTAGTCAGTAAATGCGTTGATTTCAGCAACAACTGATTTGGATTAAATTTTTTAGATTGTCGTTTTACTTCCGCAATCAAAATTCGTTTTCCCAAATCGTCAATCGCGACAATGTCGATTTCATTCTCGCCCTTGCTGTCCCAATATCCGCCAATTCGATTAAATTGCTTAGATTCAATCAAGATAGACTCAAAGAGCGTTTCTAGTTCTTTCCCTGAGAACGTACTGAAGTCGCGAAGAATAACTTTTCGAATGTATTCATAGTTTTCCATTTCAACTGCACTACGATTCGCATAAATGAAGCGAAACCAGAAATTGAGGAAAGGATCTAGCATCTCATACCGAACATCACGAGAGGTCTCTTTGGATGTGATCGGGCGCATTTTTCGAATGATATCGAAATCCGTTTCCAGTTTTTCTAATACTGGGCCAACACCGGTATCAAGATAGGTTTCAATCCTAGCTCTGCTTGTATGCCCCATCGCAATCGCACCAAGAACATCAAAGAATGCCCGGTGTGCCGACCCAAAATCCTCGACTAATCGATGTGTCCCCTCTTTCATTAAAGGCGAAGATGCTGAAATTAATGCATCAAATACGTTTTCGCGAGAATCATTTAACCATTCTAAGTATTTAGGAATTCCACCAGATAAACACCACCACAGAAGTAGATCATCTGCTCGATAACTGTTGTTATCCAGCATCATCTGCTTGATATAGCTCGGAGCCAGTGGCTGAATTTTAAAAAAATGATCATCCCTATTTAGCAGTGGCTGTTTTTGACCCTTAAAGATTCTGGTCATTAAGTTGTAAAGTGAGCCACAACAGACAAAATGAACCATAGATATATCTTTATAGCTATCCCATAGATTTTGAAGATCAGAAAATAAGCTATTGTTTACTTTTTCAATATCCTGGAATTCATCAACAACAAGCGTTAACGGTGTCTGTTTCGCATAATCAAAAAGGTACTCAAAAATATCCCTTAATGACTGAGGTTGAAAAAACTTTGTACCAAGAACATCTGCAAGCACCGCTTTGAATTCATCAACCAATGCAGCTTCAGATTTGCGGCTGATAAACAGATACAGGTATTGACCTTCCTGTTTTGAAAAGGCTTCGTTGAGTAATCGGGTTTTTCCTACTCTTCGTCTACCGACTACCACACTCAAGCGACCTTTGGTCGTTGATAGATTGCTGGATAATGACCGAAGTTTTGATAAGTGATCTTCTCGATTATAGAACTTTTGCATGATGTTTTTAACGTACTATTTAATACTGTAATAAATTGTACATTAGTGATTAGTTTTCTGCTAGGTTTTACAGCGGATGAATACAATGATCTGGCGTTAATTGGCGCTATCCGTTCCGTTATGAACTGAAACAATTGCTACATATAGACGTTGATGTCCTGACGCCAAACGTCCTGGCTGAGGCAAAACCTGTTGGTAACAGAGATCATGATGATGAATGGTTCTGATTTCCATCGGTTGGATGTATTTATCGGGAGTGAATAGTTACGTTAATGAACCGATATCAATTTATTACATCATCTGACTTTAATTTTTGATAACGAGCCAATGACCACCTTTTTTGGGGCCAATAAACTCCAACTTACCTTGTTGTTTTAATTTAGCAACTGCGCGCTCTACTGCTCTCACTGATTTGCCAATCAGCTGTGCAACTTCACTCAATGTCATGTTAGGGTTAGCAGCTAGGTGCTACAAAACTAAATTGGGCGTTTGTATTCGTGCTTGTACCGGCGTTTTTACCGGCGAATGTACCGGCATTTGTTCTATATCAGGTTGGGTATTGATCGCTTCTTGAAGACTATCTTCAATTGCTTGAAGTAAAAACTCGATAAAAGCAGAACAATCGCTTTTTTGTTCGGATTCAGTCAGTAACTGGTAGTAAGTTTGTTGCCGATGCTTGATCACTGTTTCAACCGGCAAGAACGCCAGCATCGGCTGCCAGTGACTTAAAATGAGCGTTTGCCACAAACGTCCCATGCGGCCATTACCATCCCCAAACGGATGAATAAATTCAAATTCGTAATGAAATGCAGCCGAAGCAATTAACGGATGAGCATCCGTATGACTGAGCCAATCGAATAAATCAGCTACAAGACGGGCGATCTGACTTACTGGTGGTGCCATATGCACGAGTTGTTCGCCTCGATAAATACCAGCACCTTTGCTACGCCAATGACCTGCATCATCGATCAAGCCATGTAGCAACAAGGCATGTGCGGCCAGCAAATCTTCAATGTGGTGCGGATGCCAAAGTTCCATTACTTCATACGCAGCAAAAGCATTACGGACTTCCTGGATTTCTTTTGGCAGACCAAGTACCACCTTGCCTTCAATCACTGCAGTTACCTGTTCAAGTGTCAGGGTGTTTTGTTCTACTGCCAGCGATGCTTGTATTGTTTTTATACGGTTGCCACGACGCAGCTCCGGCACCAGCTTGTTTTGGTTAGCGGCTTTCCACAGACCAATGAGTTCACCAATATAAGCAACATGGCGCATCATGGTATGAGTAAGTTGAAACGGTGGTTGGTAAGACAATCAATTGACTCCCGACTTACAGATACTGTGGAAAATGCTGGTTAAACAACGCCAGTAAATTACGTTTCCGACGAAACTCTTTTGCCAGCTCAGATACAGCACCAGCAAATGCCTCCAGCGAATGATTGTGAGTCTTTAATTGTTTTTGCAAACGTTGCAATAATTTGATGACCTCGTCATAAACTCGATTATCGGAATATTCCAGTTTTTTTCGGATCACACGCACATATAGCGACAAAGATTCTGACGGTTCATTGGCGATAAGCATCTCGGCAAGCCGCAAGAGCAGTGGGTATGTTATTTTTCCGTTTGCGGCACATTGTTTCGCTTTGATCAGGTCATTGATGCTGAGATAAAACTCAATTTGCGCATCGGATTGCCATTGATTTTGAGGGTTCGCGAATACCTGTTCCACTTTCTTTAATAAATCTGGCTCTGGTTTTCCTAACTCATCATGTAATGCGAGTAACGCTTTATAATCACGGAAGGTATGAGTTTCTTCGAATAACTGCCATCCTAACCGCCATGCTTGTGCATTCTCACCCAGTGCAATACGGATGCGGATCTCTTGTCGGGTGCATTCATGCAACTCATATTCGGTCGCACTTTTCTTTGCTTTGCGCAACCAATCTTCAGCGTCTAATTCTTCATGGTGATCCAGACACAATTGCGCCAACGACAGATAATCCCGGCTACTTGTTGCCTGCATGGCCAGTAAACGCTCTTCTTCGCGCCAGTTACCATTGGCTCGGGCAGCCGTCAGCAATGGTTCTGCATAAACCCGTATTCGCCATCTGCGATCATTATCTGAAGGGCTACTCTTTTCGATTGTTTCTAATGTTTCACGACATCGCAGTAATAAGCATGTTTCTACTTCGCCGTGAATTTTAAAATGCTCCAACACATCAGGGAAAATGTCGTATTTTCGCTGATCCATATGGTCAAACAGCCACTTTGCTTTCTCTTCAGTTGACCAACTCAACTGCTCAAATAGCTCAGCCATATTCTGATAAATTTGTCCTTCAATTTCAAAACGAAAGCCACCGGAGTCATCAATCTGCGCCAGCACATCATTCAGTCGTTTTAAAATATGGAGCGTTAACCGCCATTGTTCTTCCACTGACAGTTGCACCATCGCCTGCCACAAATTATCAACTAGTGGTTCTGCCTGCTGAAAGTAATGCTTCACCTCTTGCCAGCTATACAACGCATCTTCTGGCAGTGCTTTTGCGACCAGTTTTTTTAACTCTGCCAGCGATGTATTTTTCTGCGCCAGCGTAGCTTTCATCAGCCATTGATTCCGCAGCGTTTCATCTCGTTCGAGTTGTTGCATAAAAAAGGTAATTAACTCTTCTTTACTTCTTTCATTGAAATAACGAAGCAAGCGTTGTTCATCACTATTTTCTTTTTCTGCTGGTGTCTCATCATTGTTTTGTGAGCTAAATAAGCTGATCCCAACCGCAACGGCATGTTTACACACATCCATATACTCGGCTGCCGGGCAACTGCATTCACAACGCAATTCCGGCTTCAGGATTATTTTGACTTGATAAAATTCAGAGCCTTTAACAGTGGCAGTCACAACATTGCCTTGTCGTTGAAGATGACTGACTTTGTTTGCTTTAAATAGCAGGACACCTTTCTGGTAAGTAGCTTGCCCTGCTTGGCTGACCAGTTCATGGAGATCAATGATAGGCGTAGATGGCATGTATGGTGTCCTGTGTTTACTCTCAATACCTCCACCAAGTCATAAGCAAGTGGCGGGCTGTTAAGTCAGTTGCGGCAAGGCTCGTCAGGAGGATATTGTTGATATTGAAGCCGAATGCCCGTCAGATAGATTTGTTGGCGTTACCTATTGATAGACATCATGGCAGAAGCAAATGCTCTAAAATCATCAACATGTTTTTCTAGAACTGAAATAACGATGTCTAGATTCAAATTTTGGTAATCATGTACAGCGATGTTGCGCAAACCGACCATTTTTTGCATAGACAACGCCAATTCTGGTTTTAATAATCCCATCCGCTCCAACTGCGCAAATGAATCACGACTACTTTGAGGAATTGGGCCTTGAGCCAATTTTAAGCAACGGTTCGCAATATCAATCGCAGCTTCGCATAAACGCTGCAGATTTAAGATCACCGAATCTTGTTTGGTGAAATTACGTTTGAACTCTTCAGCATCACCTTGATATTCCTCTCTGATCCGTTTCAAACAACGCTCAATGACCGATACTTTATTGACGATGACATCATCCATAGAAAATAACTCTCTTTCAGTCTACCCATCTTTGTTTGAACGCAGCCAAGTTATCATGCCTACTCAACTGTAGATCCTGATACATGCGATAAATATTCGTCTCAAAAAACGGTGCTTTATGATGCGGATCGAACAACAATTTACCTTCTTCAATGATCTGCATGCTCAGTACAGTATTACAATCCATGAGATCGATTAGATCGACTTCCGTTCCCAGTCGAATCGCCAGTTTTTGTGCGATTTGCCACACTTCTTCGCGAGTCATGGGTTCATTGGTTAGGACAGCCAGATCCAGATCACTACCATCCGTAGCTCTTCCGGCCGCATGAGAGCCGAATAAATAACTCACTTCAAGTTTGTTACCGAAAACATCTAATAAAGCATGGAGGATTTTATTTTGATCCATTTCCCTACCTCTACCGATGAATATGCTCTCCACTGCTTATATGTCATCTGCAAGTATTTGAACAATTCGCTAAATCCAAGTATACATGAACACGAATCGCTTATCTCACCGGACAAGATTTGGAGCTGATCACTGACTGCGTGGACATTGAAATCACAGCACGCACCAGATCCGTTCAACGCGTTAATATTATTCACACTTTTACTGCGTCTTGTGACAAGATCTAGCCAGCCAATTCATTCATCAGCTTGATTCATCATGCAATACAACCAAATCCATCATGCGATCCTCAGTCAATTATTGATGACCTCCACCAAACCGAAATTTCTGGAAACGGAGCTCAAAAAGAAAGACAACGTACTGACCAGCAACATTATTTCACTATGCATCACAGAGCTGGTCGAGGCAAAATTGATCCGCCGGAATAAATCAACCACGGCACTACAATTGGAAACCAATGGTTTTTGGGTATTAGTCACAGGATGCTTGGTACATCAATTCCCGCCACCGAATTGGTTTTTGGCGAACAGAATCGGCGCATTTAATATTCTGCCTATCATTGGTGAGTCCATCTCTCATGGTAAAGATGCAACCTTACCAAATTATTCTCCGAGCCATACGCTCACACCATTTATGAATTCACCTTATGCGCTGCCGCTGTTTCCTTATGTCTCTGAGCCATGGCAAGCATTGATGGTGTCGTCATGGAGTGCCGAAGAACAACTTTCAGGAAAAACACTAATTCAATGGGATCAGCTGCTATCAACACCATCAATTTCATCTGAACTCAAAAACAGAATTGAATATGCACGTTGGGAACAAGACTTGTTACTCAACGATAAAAATGAGATTAGCGAATGGGCATGGTATGAATTTGCACTGTTGTTACATACGCCATCAAGTCAAAGTGCCATCACTACACAACTCGATGAAACCTTAAAAAGCTGGCAACGGCGTACAAAGAAAAAGGGCTTTCCACCCGGAATATTGCCGTTGATTTGGTTAGGGCTCTATATTCTGGCTGATCGCAATGCTGCCGAAGCGAAAACGAAACAGATTGTGCGTTGGCTGAGTAATGCGCATCCGGGATTAGTCGCTGATACCACGCCGTTAATGAATGGCATGTATTACACCGCCGTCAATGAAACGTTAAAGCCACGACTGGAATATCCAGATGAACATGTACAACCATGGGGATACCTCTGGTGCTGTCTGGGCGGTATTGCGCGTCAGGATAAAGATGCACATGTTTTTGGCTTGATCAAAAGTTTCAACAGCAAAACATTTTTGGCTCAAGCACCAGAGCATCTGTTGATGGAACTGTCTCTGTCGATGCTACGGCATTTGCTGGATCTTCCGGTTGGCTTTCCAATTTTTGATCAGATCGTGCCACCACCGGCATGGGAAAACTGGCTGAAAGCGCTCAATCAGGCAGTTCCTTCTCAGCAGCAGGAACGGGTGATCTGGATTTTAAAACCGGATCTGGAACGGCTGGAATGTAAAGTTCAGAAAATGAGCGCAAAAGGAGGCTGGACGCAAGGGCGTAGCATCGATCACTGGCATATTCACCGCTTAGATGATGCGATCTTAGACAAATTCGATCAGGAAATTCTCTATTATCTGCCTGAATATCATTATTCGTTGCCAGTTGAAGTGTTGGAGGTTTTATCCCGGCACCCTCGCCTGTTCAATGAAGCGGGAGAACCGCTGCAATTGCAGCTCATTTCACCGTTGCTGGAAATTAGCAAAACGGAACAAGGCATTACCTGTCAGCTGACACCAGAACCGGAAACTGACGGCTATAAAATCTATCAATTAGCCAGTGATCTCTGGCAAGTCGTGACCATGCCACCAAAGCTGGTCCCGCTGTTAGAACCGTTGAAAAAAACGCCGAAGCTTCCGCCTGAAGCGTTTGCGCCGTTGCAACAGACACTGGATCAGATCCCTCATCTTGTCTGGCATAGTGAAGTCCCTGAATTAAGCGGGAATGCGAAACTTACACCATGGTCAGGAACATCCGGTTTACGAATGAACTGGCAAGATAATAACCTGCGCGTGCAACTGGTCACGGAAGATGAACAGAGTGCGTTACCTGCCTTGCCGCTTGGCATGGGCGTATCGCTTCTCCGTGATTGGCAACAAAAAGATCACTTTTGGAAGCGGGATCTAACTGCTGAAAAGCAAGATGCGAAGCAGATCCGCACATGGTTAAAACTCGATGGTCGTAGTAAAGAATGGCATTTTGAAGGGCAAACCCTGCTCGATTTTATGCAGCAATTACCAGCGATCATCGAACAACATCACCTGCATGTCAGCTGGCATGAACAAAGCCGCCGAGTCACTACATTGGATGATGATGCCCTTTCACTACGGATCTCACGCGACCAAAACTGGTTTCAGGTCGAAGGTGAATTGCAGATTGATAAACAACAACTAATCAATTTGCGGATGTTATTACGCCAGCTGAAACCGGGCGAAAAAACGGTCGTGCTCGATGATAAAACCAGTCTGTTGTTAACTGACAAACTAGCGACCCGACTCGAGACACTGGCGGCCTTGCTGGATGAAGAACAGAAAATCAGTAGCCAACTGGCCTACCCGCTGACCCGCTTGCTTGAGAGCATCTCCACGCAGGGTGATGATGAATGGCGCAAGCTCAAAAATGAGTGGC
>ERZ650306.739-NODE-739-length-19980-cov-22.503287_pt1 | contig 19980 bp, 15 predicted proteins | sample MGYA00376242_ERZ650306 | MGnify/ENA primary metagenome ERZ650306 (study PRJEB26733, sample SAMN07839244) | wastewater metagenome | biome: urban; feature: wastewater treatment plant; material: waste water | place: USA: North Carolina | collected 2016-03-31 ... | reverse complement strand
TTTAAGTTCATGCCTTTTTTGTTTCAACCCCCTCTAAAAGTGTTGAGAGTGGGGTTCTTATAAAAATTATTTACAATAGCTTCGTTTGATTGTCAAAAATTGTACCAGTGACTTTTGAGCGTTGATGGCATGATGTGATACCTGCCTCAACGCCTATGACTTAAAGTTTTGAGCAATCGCTATAGGACAATGGGTAGCAAAATCATAGCGAAACAACGATTAGGAAAATATTATGGATGCAAATTTTGAAGGCCTAAAAGTCATGATTATTGACGATTCAAAAACCATTCGTCGTACCGCAGAGATGTTACTTGCCAAAGCAGGCTGTGACGTGGTTACGGCTGTTGATGGCTTTGATGCGTTGGCAAAAATCGCTGATAGCAACCCAGATTTGATTTTTGTCGATATCATGATGCCACGACTCGATGGTTATCAGACTTGTTCACTAATCAAAAACAACGCGGATTTTGCTGCCAAGCCCGTGATTATGCTGTCATCAAAAGATGGCTTGTTTGATAAAGCGCGCGGTCGTATTGTCGGCTCAGATGAGTACTTGACCAAACCTTTTAGTAAAGAAGAGCTATTTGACGCCATTGAACGTCATCGTCCTGCGTCTTAATACGCTGTGCTGAAGATTAACAACATGCCAATACCACTGTTGTTAATACTTAAATTTTACAATCACTAGCCACGATCAAACTAGAGATGACTAACATAAAAGCGCAGATTGCAACCTAGATGGGCATAGATTTAGGATACGTGTTTAAAGTTGTGCTGTCATGAGTATAGACACACAAAACAGCAAAATATAAAGCGATTAATATAATCAATCAGCAGGTAAAAGGGTAAGTCTATGGCCAAAATCTTAGTAGTTGACGATTCACCATCAGAAATGGCAAAATTTCGGGATATTTTGACCCGTCATCAGTACGAAGTCATTGAAGCGCATACAGGCGATGATGGGATTCAAAAAGCCAATGAGTTTTTTCCAGACGTGATTTTGATGGATGTGGTCATGCCAGAGATGAACGGCTTTCAAGCAACCCGCAAACTTACCCGTGACCCAAAAACCAGTCATATCCCTGTCGTCATCATCAGTACTAAAAATCAAGAAACTGACCGCGTATGGGGCAAGCGCCAAGGCGCACGAGATTATCTAAGTAAGCCGATTACAGAAGAAGCCTTAATCACTGTAATCCGTTCCGTGATGGAGTAGGTTTCGTGTCTTCAAACGGCTTTATTGAGCTTTTACGACTCGCTGACCGCGGTATCAAACGACAAAAAGGTGCTCACTTTGACCAAAAAACCCAGTGGTTAGGGGTTGCGTTTTCGCTCGGTGGCTACCACTTGGTAGCCCCGCTCGGCGATGTGGCTGAGGTGCTGTCTTTGCCTGCCTATACCTCAGTGCCTTTGTCAAAACCTTGGCTACTCGGGATTGCCAATGTGCGGGGACGGTTATTACCGATTACTAATTTGTCGAACTTTTTAGGTTTACATCCATCAAGCTCAAACTACCAATCCGCCAATCAAAAGATTTTGGTGATTGATCAACCCAAGCTCTTTAGTGGCTTACAAGTCGATGAGATATTGGGTATCCAAACCTTTAGCCAACGGCAATATCAGCCTATCGAGATGCCGAACGATTCACTGCTCGCTCAGTATACGCATGGTCGGTTTAAACAAAATGAGCAGATTTGGTATGTGTTTATGCCAAGCTTATTGGCGCAAGACACGCGTTATTTAGAAGCAGCGTTATAACCTAATTTTCTAACTCATTAAAATAATTGAGGGATTACCGTATCATGGATACTAAAACTTCGACCCTAAGTACCAATACCAATTCCCCTGTCGCGGTCGGGCCTGGCAACAGTAGTTATCGTATGGATAGGGGGCGCTCAACCAACTGGATTTTTTGGGCAAGTATCTGTGGTGGCGGGGCTGCCTTGGCATTTATTTATCAACTTTACCAGTTGCTGATTTTGGTACGTCAAGATAATAGTGTTGCCAATAGTTTTTTGACGATTTGGTTGCCCTCTATTTTGATTGTATTAGGCGTCATTGGGGCGATTTACTTTTTGACCCGCCAGATTAATGCTAAAACCTATCGAGAGAAGGCAGAAGGTGAGCGTGAAACGCTACGTCAACGTCATGAGATGGAGGTTGAATCTGAGCGTGCCCGTAAAATCCAAGAAGAAAACGAACGTAACCAAATGGCGATTTTGCGTTTGCTTGATGAGTTAGGCGATTTAGCGGAAGGTGACTTGACCGTGAACGCGACAGTCTCAGAAGACTTTACAGGGGCGATTGCAGACTCAGTCAACTTTGCGATTGACCAATTGCGTCAATTGGTTTCTGCGATTAACGTCACCGCAGAGCGAGTCGCGCGCGCATCTGACCAAACACAGGCAACGGCAGTTGAACTGGCTGAAGCCTCTGAAAACCAAGCGCAAGAGATTGCAGGAGCTTCTGCAGCGATTAATGAGATGGCGGTGTCGATTGACCAAGTATCGTCAAATGCCGCCGAATCTGCGGCGGTTGCGGACCGTTCGGTTGCGATTGCCTATAACGGTGCAGAAGTGGTACAACGTACTATCGATGGTATGAATACCATTCGTGACCAGATTCAAGAAACCTCAAAACGTATTAAGCGCCTCGGTGAATCATCGCAAGAGATTGGCGATATCGTTGGACTGATTAATGACATTGCTGACCAAACCAATATCCTTGCGTTGAATGCGGCGATTCAGGCATCGATGGCGGGTGAAGCAGGGCGTGGTTTTGCGGTTGTTGCTGACGAGGTTCAGCGCCTAGCAGAACGTTCAGCCACAGCGACCAAACAGATTGAAACACTGGTTAAAACCATTCAGGCAGATACGAACGAAGCCGTGATGTCGATGGAATCAACCACCGCAGAAGTTGTACGCGGTGCAAAACTTGCAAAAGATGCGGGTGAGGCGCTTGAAGAAGTACAAACTGTATCTAACAATTTGGCATCATTGATTCAAAGTATCTCGAATGCGGCGCGTCAGCAGGCAGCCTCAGCGGGTCATATTTCAAATACCATGAACGTCATTCAAGATATTACCTCGAAAACCACCTCCGGTACCATGGCGGCCGCTCGTTCAATCGGTCAGCTTAATGAAATGGCGGCGGCGCTTCAAGAATCAGTATCGGGCTTTAAATTGCCAGATGATACTTTAGCAAACGCTTAATGGCTAATTAGGTTTAGTAATCAACAGTTGGCTAAAAGTAAAGGGTGGTTTTAGCCACCTTTCTTTTTATGACTGTTAGATAAATTTATAAGTAGATAAATGTATAAGTAGTAGATAAGGGTATAGGTGTTAGATGAGGGGTTGGAAGCGCTTGTTTTAATCATTGATTGAGATTTTTTAACGACAAGTCACGTACCGATAATAAGTTATTCACCCATAATAACTGGGGTAGAGGCAAGACTGGATAACGTTTATGCAACAATACCATCTATCTGAGCAAGCATTGTCACTGTGGCTCAATTATGTTGAACGCCAAGTGGGTTTTATCCTACCAAAGTCTCAGAACAACTGGGTAAAAGTTATCATTGAGCGGCATATGCGGCGTAATGCGCTTGACAGTACGGCGCTATTACAGACAATTGTGCAGGATGCAACTATCTATCATCAGCTAATCGATGATATCTTGATTCCTAGAACCCAGTTTTTTCGGCATCTACCCACTTTTGCGTTTGCTGAAGCAGTTGCCAACGCATGGCATTTGCAGCCGCAAAACCAACAACGTAGTTTTACGGCGTGGAGTGTGGGATGTTCGACAGGGCAGGAAGCTGTCACGATTGCGTTATGTCTAGAAAATGCCTCGGATGGGATGCAAGTTTATCAAGTGTTTGGTTCAGATTTTCACCAGCAATCATTGATTGATGCGACCCTTGGCGAGTATGAAAACGCGCAAAAACCGTTTATTCCTGCTGTCTATCATCAATACCTTAAAGACGTTGGCAGGGATAAATTTGCGCCAGTCCCTACAATAAAATCGCAATTGCAGTTTTTTAGCAAAAATTTAGTCGATGCTAAGCAATCGATTCCTTTAGAGACAGGTCAATGCCAACTGATTGTCTGCAACAATGTGTTAATTTATTTTTGGCAATTTGAGCAGCGTGACATCGTGCGTTATTTAGCCCGTTATTTGGCGGATGATGGTGTTTTGTTATTAGGCGCAGGTGAAAGTCTGGGGTTTAGTGATCCAGATTTACAGCAAATTGCCGTACCGACAATCCATGGCTATTGCAAAACGGTTGCCCCAGATTGGCTCAAGGCAGTGGCAAATATTGCGCGCTAACCAGTTAAGTCACTATTGAAGGGTATAAAAGCTATCAACCTGAGTTGACGCTAGACAGCTGGTAAGTTATTTTAAGTGATATAAGAAATTAATAAACGACTGCGTTACAGCTAACTTAAAATCGAGAAAAATCGTCATCGTTTTTGACAGTCGTTGTCCTAGGAATATGGTATGAGTAAACAACGTAATTTGATCGCCTTAGACTGGTTGATGCCGGTTTTAAAAGACGTATTTGGTGAGCTTAACCAGTTGCTACAACGAGATGACGCGCCCCCAGCGTGGCAGTTAATCGGTCAACATTTGCACCAAATCACCGGTGCACTCGCGCTTGCCAACCAGCCCGCCTTATCAAAACTGGCAAAAACGCTTGATAAAACCACTATCGCCATTCAGCAAGAAACTTTATCCCCGCAGTATTTTAGTCAAATTAGCCATGCGGTGAGGTTGCTACAATTTGACATTGAACAAGTACAAGCTAAGCAGCAAATTCATACTGACTGGGTCAATGACCGAATCGCTTATTTTGAGCAATTGCTTGGCATAGCGTCATCTTATGAGCCCATCCAACCTGCCACAGAAAATACTTTATTATTTTTAAGCCAATTACCTACGCCAGACATCAAACACCCATGGGACAGTGCCCAAGCCGATGAATTACTTAAAGTCTGGCGTTATAACAGTTTGCAACTACTACAAAACGCGACCAACGACAGTAAACATTTAGATGCGCTGACCAAGGTTGCTGGCTATTTATCCCAAGCTGCCATCAATTCTGCTTGGCGTCAATTTTGGCAGTTGGTCGCAGTGTGGTGTAATAACCTAACCCTCAATGAGCAGCCTGCGCCAACCGCTTATGCTTTGCTATTAAACAGTCTGTCATTGATGCTGATGCATGATTTGACTCTTACCCCTGATATTACCGTGTCTCGTTTGGGGGTTGATGTATTATTAGCGCTCAATGCGTTAATGCACAAATCGCATGACGCTAAAGCCCTGTTATCAAGCTTGGATATCAATAGTAGTGACACGCTTGATAATTTATTTAGTCAAGTATTAGAAAAACTTGAAAAAATTATTTATCAAGTGCATGAGCCGCTCACCATTTTGCCGCTGCTTGAATCGGTCAAAAACAGTTTGGCAAATCGTGGTTGGGTGTTTTATGAAAACCAAATGGCGCAAATTATCGATGACGTGCGCTTGATGACGCAAGATACTTTTATGGCGTCATCTCTCAGTTGGCAGGTAGAACGCCAGCTGCAAGATTTTTACAGCCAGTTGTTATCAACGGTTGAAACCCTTGATAGCCAAATTGGCTTACAGCATTTTGCCTATGCTAGCAATCCGCAAAATGAAGCGGTGCGGCAAACGCGCGTGCATGTTGAAAATATCAAGCGGTCGTTTAATCAATATATCCAAACCCGTGATTTAAATAAGTTAACAGTCAATGACGAATTAATTGCCACCATTCAAGTTTTTGGGGCATTGGGCTTAACACGTCCCAAAGAATTGGTCGAACAAATTCGCTTACTATTTAGCCGTATTCATAAAAATTCGGTACACGTCTTAAGCTGGGAAGCCAGTGATGCTATCGCCGACATGATTGCCCGCTTTGAGCTATTTTTGGATTATTTATCCAATCAGTCTGTCAATGAAGAATTTTTGGATCAAACCCAAACACAGCTAAACCGCGCCAATTTATTGCTTAATCGTTTAATCGAAACGCCACTAACCGCCGCTGAAGTGATAGCACCCACCAAGCACTTTGGCAGAGATACGGTGATTTACGATGATGAAGGCGAACGTATTGCCAGTGATATTAAATCACCAGCACAAGTGCTAGCTACTGCTGCAGAAGCGCCTAACACGCAAATGCCTGTCGTGCAAGAATCGCAAGCGCTGGCGACTGCAAGGCAAGCCCTCAAAGATGATGACTATAGTATGGATGAAGATATCCGAGATATTTTCATTGAAGAGGCGCAAGAAGTCCTCGCTGAGTTGGGTGAGAAGATTCCCGTATGGGAAGTGGATACCCATGAATTAGTCGCGCTCAAAGATATCCGCCGAGGTTTTCATACTTTAAAAGGCTCAGGTCGTATGGTAGGCGCTCATCAAATTGGTGAGATGTGTTGGGCAGTAGAAAACATGCTCAACCGTGTACTAGATGGCACTTTAGCGGTTAGTGATGCGTTAGTTGGCTTTATCAAAGATACTCACCGCAAACTGCCGACACTGGTTGAAGATTTTCAGCAGCAGCGGGCGCCAAGTATTGACCCTGCGGTTACCGTGTTGCAAGCGACTAATCTATTACAGCAGCAGCCAATTAACACAGGTCTGCCAGAAACCAATGGCTTAGATAACCTTGTATCAGTCAGTGATAAGGTGGCTGAAGACAGTGATAAGGTGGCTCAAGGCAATGAAGCTGCGAGCGACGTTGCGCCATCAACTACAGGGGATATTCATGCCCTACCTGAGGTGGTGGCTCGCGAATATGAGCAGCTAACGACGGTCACAGATGCGGTCAGCGATCCCGATATTCAAGAAATCTATATCGAAGAAGCCAATGAAGTTATCGAGACGATTGCACCGCTTAACCAAGCTTGGCAAGCTAAGCCCAATGATTTTGATACCTTAAAAGAAATTCGCCGAGGTTTTCATACCTTAAAAGGCTCAGGTCGTATGGTTGGCGCCAATCAGCTAGGGGAGCTTGCTTGGTCGATTGAAAACATGCTCAATCGTGTACTTGATCATACCATAGCGGTTGATGACGGGGTTTTACGTCTAGTTGGTGATGTCATTGACGCATTTGCTGGTCTCATCACGATTTTTGCCCAAAATCGTACAGACTATCCCGCAGTGATTCAATTATGGCAAGCTGTCGCTAATAGCTATGCCAAAAAACATGGCGACAGCTTTAGCTACCATCAAGCCTTATCCGCCTTTGGGGGACAAGTAGCAGCTTCGCCAAGTGCGCCACACTCAAGTGCGCCACACACAGATGCGGCGCTATCGTCTGGTCATGCCACTGCCCAAACTCAAGCGCTACAGGATGTCAGTGGCATTAGTGACATCAGTGAAATGGATGTCGCTGATGACGTATTTATTGAAGAAGCGGACGAGTTATTGGTCGATATTGATAACTTTATCACCCACCATTTGGGTGAACCTGCAACGCATGTGCCTGATGCCATATTACGGGCATTCCATACCTTGCGTGGTGGCGCAGCGCTGATTGAACTCAACAATGTTTATCGCTTAAGCGCTGCGGTAGAAGAAGCACTGGGCGACTTATTACATAATGAAATGCCGCTCACCGCCAGCCAGTTATTGACCTTGCAAGAGGCTAAAGATCTACTGCAAACCTACATTGATGAGCATAAAATCCATCATGATGTGACGGTGGTGGAAGATAACACTGACATTGTTGCCGACTTGATTGAGCGGCTAACAGATGCCAATACCGAATCTTATGAAAGCACAAAACTGACGGTCAAAGACTTGATAGCGCTTGATATTGATGACTTACTCGATGCCGATCAGCAAGCGCAGGCTAGGTTTGCTGGTGAGAGTGAACAAGTTATTGCCTATGCCGAGCAGCTTGAACAACAAGCGTCAAGGCTTGCGCAAGCGACTGAAGGTTTAAGCTATTTTATCATTCCAAGCACCTTACAGTTTGCCTATAAAAAACTCGCTGATTATCCGCAATTTGCCAAAAATGAAGACATTTATGATGGCTTAATGGGCTTACACAATCAGCTGATCAATATGTTTGACGCCATTGCAGCAGGACTGCGCGTCAATATCAATGAAGAGGCGATTGAAACCTTAAGAAAATTATTGGCAAAAAGTCAGTACCAAGCTGAGATGGATGCTATCGAGTACCAGACAGTTGCTACCGACGATGAACTGTTGCAGATTTTCTTGGATGAAGTGCAAACCATTCAGCCCGATATGCAAAATTACTACAACCAATGGCTCAATAACCTTAGCAATTTAGAGGTTGTCAAAGAACTAGCTAATTATATGCACATCTTAAAAGGGGGTGCAGAGCTAATAGGGGTATCGAGTATCGTCGAGATGGCGCTACGTGGTGAGCAAGTGTATGATGCCATTGACAAAGGTATTTTACCTAGTGATACCGATACTGCTTCATTGCTGCAAAAGCTGCATGAAACCATTGCCTCACAGCTCAAGCAAGTTCGACAATTTAGTCGCTCTTTTGAAGCCACAGATTTTGCCCAGCAAATCGATGAGGTCATCGCCGGCACAGTACAAAGTCGAGACTTGGTATTTGCGGTGCCACTGATTGTTGAAGCCAATCCTGAAGAGTCGATAGAGCAAAAACAACCTGCCAAAGAGGGTGATAGCGCGCTTGCGAAAAATGATCCACTCTACATCGAAGAAATTATTAACAACTTTGAAGAGCGTCGTTTAGAGACTTGGAAAGGTCAAGAGCCTGATGAAGATATCTTAAAAGTGTATCTTGAAGAAGCCAAAGAGCTGATTGATAGCAGCAGCCAGCATTTACAAAAGTTCCGTAGTAATAACAGTGATCTTGCAGCATTACAAGCCTTGCAACGTGAATTGCACACCATCAAAGGTGGCGCAAGAATGGTCGGTGCAGAAGGGATTGCCACGTTGGCGCACGAAATGGAAACCATCTACGAAGAGCTAGGCAGCCGCCGCAAACCTGCGACTCGGATGATTGGTAACCTATTAGCGGTGTGTCATGACTGGTTAGCAAGTGCGATTTATGTCTTAGAAAACAAATTTAACCCACAAACGCCGGTAGCGTTGGTTGCAGCGCTGCAACAATTCTCGCGAAAACCTGATAGCTTAAAAGAAATCCCCAATGCTAACCTCGCCAGCCAAATTGAACAGATTGATATCTATCGCAGTAGTCTCGGGCAAGACACGTTAGAAGTCAAACAGCGCGACCTAAGCATCATGCCGCTGATGACCAGTAACTTTGAATCTGAGCAAGATCAATCGAACCTTAATGCTGAGATGCTTAGGATTTCTGCAAGTACCATGGAGCGCATGATTAACCTATCGGGTGAGTCCGCGATCAACCGTTCACGAATCGAGATGGGTATATCGAGTCTATCGAACAATATCGAAGAGATGGGCGCAACCGTCCAGCGTCTAGCAGATCAGCTACGCCGTATGGAAACCGAGCTTGAGATTCAAATTTTGTCACAAATTGGTGATGAGCATGCGTTAGAAAGTGACTTTGACCCGTTAGAGATGGACCAATATTCAGCGCTCAACCAACTGTCAAAATCGCTCTCGGAGTCGGCATCGGACTTGTTAGACATCAAAACCACCATGCTCGATAAAACCCGTGAAACCGAAAACTTGCTACTGCAATTATCACGCACCCAGACTGATTTACAAGAAGGGTTGATGGACTCACGTACTGTGCCATTCTCGCGTATCACGCCACGCCTGCAACGGATCGTCCGCCAAACAGCCACTGAGCTTGGCAAATCTGTTGAACTACGAATCCTAAACGATGAAGGTGAAATTGACCGTAATATCCTTGAGCGTATTACCTCACCGCTTGAGCATATGCTACGTAACGCCGTTGACCATGGTATCGAAAAATCGCAAGAACGTATTGAAAGTGGTAAATCAAGAACAGGCTTAATCACACTTGAAGTGCTGCGTGAAGGTGGTGAAATCGTTATCAACTTAATCGATGATGGGCGCGGTATTAATGTGAACGCTGTACGCCAAAAAGCGATTGAGCAAGGCTTGATTTCTGCCAAAGATACCAGTCTAAAAACACTTGATATCATGCAATATATCTTTAACGCGGGTCTGTCCACCGCCAAATCCGTATCACAAATCTCAGGCCGTGGTGTCGGTATGGATGTGGTACAAAGTGAGGTCAAACAGCTGGGTGGTGTAGTCACCGTCGACTCTGAAAGTGGCAGAGGCTCACGCTTTACCATGCGTTTACCATTGACAGTTGCTGTGTCTGATGCCTTGATGGTTAGGGCAGGCGATAAATACTTTGCTGTACCATTAGTGCAAATTGAACGTGTGATGCGGGTCAATATCGATGCGATTGCTAATTTTTATACCAAGAATGCCGATAGTATCAATATCGATGGACAAGCCTATCGTCTGCGTTATCTCAATCAGATTTTGTACGGTAGCGACCCGGTGGACGCACTAGCGCACCAGTCAAGTAGTGTACCCGTGATTATTATTCGTACTGACTTAGGTCAGCGCATGGCGCTGCAAGTGGATATGATTGCAGGCTCTCGTATCGAAGTTGTCGTCAAACCGCTCGGTCGTCAGCTCTCACATATCGATGGCATTTCGGCTGCTACCATCATGGGTGATGGTTCGGTCATGCTTATTCTTGACTTGGTGGCATTGATGCGTAATGTCAGCAATATCGCCAAAGTCGAGCAGCAAAAAGCCAATAAGTCGGTCAAACAAGCGCACAAACCGCTGGTACTGATTGTCGATGACTCAGTAACTGTACGTAAAGTCACCTCGCGCCTACTGGAACGTAACGGCTATGAGGCCCAAGTGGCAACGGATGGTATTGATGCGCTAGAAAAACTGCAAGAAATGCTACCAGAAGTCATTGTATTGGATATTGAGATGCCACGTATGGACGGCTTTGAAGTCGCCAACCATATTCGCCATAACCCACGACTCCAGCATATCCCTATTGTCATGATTACATCGCGTACCGGTGAAAAACACCGTGAACGCGCGTTTGGTATCGGGGTAAATGAATACATGGGTAAACCATTCCAAGAACAAATGCTGTTAGACACGTTAGCACGCTTTACCCAACAAGCAAAAACTGACTAAGCTGACCATGTAAAGGATACAATCATTCATGCTGTCAAAGCACTCACCACCGCCGCGATTTTTTATCGTTGCTGAGGAAAATCAGCAACGGCTTGCCTTTAGCGATACTATTCGTTCATGGGGGTTTGAAATCGTGGAATGCTTGGCAGCATCACAGCTGACAGAAAAACATTTTCAGCAAAAAGTCGATGTGTGGCTAGTCGATACCCAAGACGATTACGCCGTGATTCAAAATATTGAAAAACAACTGAATGTCAATTTGACTAAGGTTGTATTACTGGGCTTTGTCACTGCGCCTTATCTCAATGAAAGTCTGTTATATGCCAAATGGCAACGCCAACTCAAGCGAAAAATCGCTATAATGCTAGAACGTAGCGATTTGCTAGCGCACTATGAGGCTGCCAAGGGTGAAATCAAACCGTGGAAATATGTGGTATTGCTCGCGGCATCGATGGGCGGACCGCTCGCCATTAAGGAATTTTTAGATAATTTGCCCGAAGATTTGCCAGTATCACTGTTACTAGCGCAGCACTTTAACCAAAATATGCTCAACACCTTGCCAAGAATTTTAAATCGTCACAACGAGTGGCGCTGTGACATAGTGACCAATACCCAAAAGTTATTGTCAGGGCGTTGTTTGATTTTACCGATTGACCACAGCGTGGTGTGTGATTCCAATGGACGGGTGATTTTGCAGCGTAAACCTTGGCAAGGCAGTTACAAACCGCCAATCAGTGAGGTCATGCGTAATTGCAGCGAAGCGTTTGGCAACAATTTAATCACTATCGTGTTCTCGGGTATGGGCAATGATGGTAGTGATATGGCAGCGACGGTCAAAAAAAATGGCAGTATTATTTGGGCGCAAACCCCTGATAGCAGCACCTGCGCCAGCCAGCCACAAAGCATGATTGAAAGCAATCAAGTCACTTTTGTTGGCACCCCTAAGCAGTTAGCCGAGCAGCTAATCGCCTTATGTGGCTAATGCTATAGGCTGCCTAAGATAACCGCTAAATTTCTTATTAATCACTAAAATGAGCAAGCCATGGCAAACGAGTTAAACCGTTACTTTAAGCAAGATGAAGATGTAGGCGTCCTAAGTATCACCACAGGTCAATTAACCATTGCTCGAATTCCTTCTAGCAGTTCGCCTGACTGGATTGTGCCGCAAGCCTTGATTTTGAGTATTGATAACTATGATGAGCGCATCTGGAATTATCTTTGGCGCGGTCAAGAAGTGCCGGTGTATCACTTGTTGCCAAAAGATGCTCAGCCCAACCACTTAGTGGTGTTAGAAAGCGTCACCGACATCCATCGTCTTGCCTTACAAATCCACGGCGAAGTGACTTTTCATTCTGTGCGTATTGCCGATCTCAAAGACGCTGATGACGCCACTTATCAAGCTGAATTAGCGACTCACTACCCTGATTTATTAACCGCCTTAAACACGCCAAATGACGAGCTCGTCGAAAGCTCACGCGCACCGAATTTGGCAGACTATAGCCTACAGCACGCCTATATTTTTCAGCCAGTCATGTTGGCAGGTGATTTGTGTGTGGTGCCAGATTTGGACAAGCTCTCGCATTTCTTGGTGGATTTAGATGGTTAGATGCAGTCCGCCTTCGTGCTATTTTGCCAACAGTCTGTTACTTTTATTTTGCCCAAAGATTGCTAGAATAACCCAAAACAAATCATGATAAGGTAAAATCCATTATGGCATTATTTCCTGCAAATGAAGCGCCACAGCCGATTGCCCCACACGGTGTCAACAAATGGTCGCTATCGTCACGTATCTTCCATTGGATTAGTGTGGTATTGTTGATTGCAACTTGGGCAATGATTGAGCTGAATGAAGATGCAACTGACTTTACCTATTTTGATTTGCATAAAGCGTTTGGACTCAGTGTGTTATTTTGGACAATAGGTCGTATCATCAACCGTTTTGTCACCAAAGCCCCCGCCGATGTACCGATGCCAAAATGGCAAAATAAACTATCGCATTTAACCCATTTGGCACTGTACTTGATTTTGCTTGCCATGCCTTTGGCGGGCTGGTTTTCTGTCATGTTTGATGGGGAAGGGGTGAGTATGTTTGGGCTATTTGATATCCCAGCCTTTGTCAGTGAAAACAGTGATTGGTCAGGCACGTTAGAAAAAATTCATAAAAATCTGTTGTGGACGTTGCTCTTGGTTTTCACGGCATTGCATATCATCGGCGCGCTGTATCACCAATTTATCCAAAAAGACCATTTAATTCGCCGTATGCGCTAAGTTAGCCCATAGTATAAAAAAGCCCATGTCATCATGGGCTTTTTAGTCACAATTTTTTAAATGCAACCTAGATTAAAAACAATCTAGATTAAGCGCAATATGAATTATTGGCGTGTACTATCAGGCAAGCTGATATTCATCTCCAGCACTTCCATGTTTGCTTCATTGTGATGTTGAATATTGACGTCATCAATGTTGACACCTGACACGTAGGTATTGACCACTGCCAAAATCTCACGTTTCATTTTTTCGATACGCTCTGGGGTTAACCGATTGTGCAAGCGGTTTTCGCTAGCAACGATGACCTTTAGGCGTTCTGCGGCAGTATTGGCACTGTTTGACTTTTGCTCACCGCCAAATAAATTACTCCAAAATCCCATAGCCTAATCTCCAAACCAGCGTTGTAGGAAGCTTTTCTTCTTCACCTCGATATGGCGATAGGGACGTTCTTCCCCCAAGAAACGAGCGACCATGTCATCATAAGTTTGACCGGCTTTTGAATTTTGATCCAGCACCACAGGCACACCTTGGTTTGATGCCTCAAGTACGCTATTGCTTTCAGGAATCACGCCAAGTAGCGGCACTTTTAGAATGTCATTAGAGATGCTATTAATATCCATCATCTCACCGCGCTCAGCACGTTCAGCGTTGTAGCGGTTGATGACCAAGTGCTCACGTACCACGCCTGTACCTTCTTCAACTTTTTTGGTACGGCTTTGCAAAATACCGATGATACGGTCTGAGTCACGTACCGACGAGATTTCTGGGTTGGTCACGATGATGGCTTCATCGGCATGGTACATAGCAAGCTGGGCACCGCGCTCGATACCAGCGGGCGAGTCACACACGATGTAGTCAAATTGTTTGGCTAACTCATTAATGACTTCGGCGACTCCTTCGTCTGTCAAGGCGTCTTTGTCGCGCGTTTGGCTGGCAGGTAAAATAAACAAGTTATTGAGCTGTTTGTCTTTTACCAACGCTTGTGACAGGCGCGCGTTCCCTGAGATAACATCAACAAAGTCATACACGATGCGGTTTTCACAGCCCATAATAAGGTCAAGGTTTCTAAGACCCACGTCAAAGTCAATCACCACAGTTTTAAAGCCGCGAACGGCGAGACCCGTAGCGAAAGAGGCACTGGTGGTGGTTTTACCTACCCCGCCTTTTCCTGAAGTTACAACAACGATTTTTGCCACTTTGGCATACTCCTATTCATAGCACGGTGTCAGTGAGGCAGTATTGAATCATTCAAGCCATACACACATTCACGCTAAACTGGTTTGAAAAATATGGATATAAATTAACGTAAATCGTTAAAAATTAAGAGTTAAATTTTAGTTAGCCTAAATTTGGTTAATTGGACTAGTTTAGCATAAAAAACTTTTCGAAGTTAATCGAGCGATTGACGATTTTTGCATAGATTGTGGTATAAGTGGTTGTTTAGGTGATTGTTATTCCATCAATTCAAACACCAAACCTTGTCCATCCAAGTAGCTGACTTGTACCGCTTTATCCAAATACTCAGTGGGAATATTTTCTTTTAGGCAATAAGTACCCGCAACTGATACCAGTGACGGGTTAAAACGCAAACAGAATATTTTGGCATTGGTGTCGCCCGTCGCCCCTGCGACCAATCGCCCTTCGGCTTTGCCATACACGTGTAGGCTATAATCGGTAATGGCTTCCGCGCCGGCATTGATGCCTTTGGTCAAAATCACGTCACCCCCAACATGGTTGATACTTTGACCTGAGCGCAACATTTGACTATGCACCAAATCGCCTTCAAGCTGCGATTGGTGATGCGGTGAGGCGACAAATTTGTCAGGTGCAGCTGCGGTATCATTGCTTGTGGTCGCATGGCTTGCGGTATTATTGCTTGCGGTTTTATTGCTTACGATATCACTGGCAGTTTGATTTTGTCGCTCAGTCGCTTGACTGTCGGATGTGAGTGATTGGGTAGGGGATTGCGCAATATGTTGAGAGGATGGGTTGCTTTTTGTGCTGTCTGATTTTCGCTCACTACCCGTCGCCACATTTTTTGGTGCTTTGCCGTCAATGCGTTGCCCATCTGCTGGAAAAATGGCAATGCGAAGCTCATTGGCTTGGGTGTCATTGGCGCCTGTGACCAACCCAATCGGCTGTAACCCTAGCACCCATAAGCCGCCCCAAAGCTGGGCTAAATTTAATGGCTGTTGACAGCTGACAATCACCGGTAAGTTGGACTGGCGTTGACGACCTAGCTTTTGTGCAATCTTTGTCAAAATTACTTTGATGTCATTGCCTTCAATATTTAGGCGGGTAAAGTTCAGTAGTCTGCCCGTAAGTTTCACGCTAGTGGCTACAGGGTCGGTGGGTAATGGGTTGGCTGGCTGCTGACTTTGCGGTGAATCCTGCACTGATAGGTTAGGTAGGCTTTGTAAGTTTTGTGATGAACTATCTTGGGTCAAGTCAAGGGCAGCGGGCTGTGTCATGAAAAACCTTTTTATAATAACTTTTTATACATCAAAATCGATTCATACCGCATATTAGCAAGTATTATTTAAAACAACAACCATTCACCGCGCTATTTATTGTTTGGCAACCAAAGCCGTAATAGGGCGATAAAAAAAGCGTTGCACAGCCGTTAGCTGCCAGCCAAATTGGTGGATTCAATCAGCGTATTTGGTGCTTCCATTGTTGAATGCGAACTTGGTTGGCAAGTGACGTCAAACTATCATCAATAATATCGCTAACTAATTTTTCTAGCGCAGGGCTAGTGACGTCAATTTGCACCAAGCTTTTGGCGATTTCTTCATACATCAGCGTGAGCGTTTGCGGTTTGGTAAGGTTGGTGGTCAAGCTTAATGTCAGATTTTCCCCAATGTGTTGCCCGATGCTGTGCATTTGGTTTTCTATCAGACTACCTGCAATCGGTATCAAGCGTAATATGCGGTGCAGCTCGGGCGTATCGGTCAGCGCTTGCTGAATGGCGATGCCCACTTGTTCTGCCAAAGGTTTGGCAAAGATGGCAGGATGGGCGGGCGTGGATTGTAATAACGGTGTGGCTTCTTGCTGCAGCACTTCGACAATGACCTTTTGTATGTCATCCCGATGCTTGTCGATGATGTTTTTGACCAACTGCCCATCGGCGTTGCTAATTTCGCTGCGGATATTGTCAATCGCAGTTAAAATCACCCGATCAGAAATCTCTTCCATAATCATTTGATAATAAAATTTGATCGTGGCAAGCCAACTGGCGGGCAAAACTTTGTAGCCAAGTTCATGCAGACGATAGCCAATCACGCCGACGCGCAGCAGTCGCAATGCGCGCAGCTGCGGTGCACAGCCCAACACTTCATACCAATGCACGAATGGAAAGAAAAACCAGCGGTAATAGCGTTTTTGGACGATGGCAATCAACCAACGAACCACAAGCTCTGCTACCAAAAAGATGGTAAACAGACCCCCTGCCACTTTGAGCGGCTCGTGCCATCCTTGCTGATAACTGACGATACTGTCAACAAACCCCAGCCAACTTGCTATTTTTGCCATAAAGCTACTTAGCATCAAAGCGTCAAACCCCATGAGCAGCAAGTCCAACACAATGGCAACCATCATGATGGTATCGTAGGCTAACTGCCAACGACTGGGTTTGGCAGGGTGGGCAGCGAGCGGTTGGCTAATATTCGGGCTTGGTGTTGGATTGGACTTTGGGTGTAAATTAGCAGTTGGCATAAAAAATTGCTCAAAATGGGGTCAATACCGCAAAAAATGTGAGTGGGTACAAGGTAGGTAAGTGGTGATACCTTGCATGACTCACCTGAGAGTTTAACTGGTCGTGTAATTAGTGATGTGTCACTAGTGATGTGTGGCTAATAATGTGTTGCTGGGGATGACTTGTAAAATCATCGAGCATCGCTTGGATGCGTTGGTCCTTCTGTTGCCACAAGCCATCGAGCCAACGGTACATATCTATTTTGGTTTGTTCATCCTGTTGGTATTTGCCATCCATGAGCCGCTGTAGCAAATCATCTGGCAATGCAATTTTTTGAATATCCACCCCGATGCGTTTGATATTACCTTGCCACAAATCTTGATAGGTAGGAATACCGTCAGGATACACAATCGTCATATCAAGCACGGCGTCTAAATTGTCACCCAACGCACCCAATGCAAGTGCAATGCCGCCCGCTTTGGGTTTTAGCAAATATTGATACGGCGATTGTTGCAAGTCACGTTTTTTTTGGGTAAACCGCGTGCCTTCGATAAAGTTAAGTAAGGTAAAAGGCTTGTCGAGTAAGTTTTGACAAGCGCGTTTGGCTTCGATGATATCGCGGTCTTCTAGCGCTGGATTTTTAGCAATCGCTGTTTTCGAGTAGCGTTTCATCATCGGAAAGTCTAAAAAATAAAAGGCTTGCCCCACAATTGGGATATACAGTAGCTCGTATTTGGCAAAAAATCGCGTTAATGGTAGTCGGTTTTCACTGATATATTGAATGACAGTCGTATCGACCCAAGATTGGTGATTGCTCAGCAAAATATATTTGCCATCGACCGACAAGTCATCAGGCAGGTTGATGCGAAAATCAATATCGGGCAGGATATTTTCAATCAAACGATTGTTGGTATTGATCCAGTGATTGGCTATTTTTAACACGGATTTATCGGCCAATGTATGACCCGTTAATGTTTTTACCGCGCCCATCGCCCAAAGCGGTAGACTAAACAGCACTGAATTGCCGGTAATGGTGCCTGCCGCCATCGCTAAGCTGGCATTTTGCGCCAAAGGTAGTGATGTTTTACGCAGTTTATTTAACGTGTTTTTGAGCAATGATGGTTTATTGTTATTTGTCATATTTGGATCCCACAAAGCTTATTAAAAAAAGCTTATTTAAAAAGCTTATTTGAATGAGACATAAGAATAAATACTTGGCTTTATTAAATTGGCTTCGTTAATTGTAAAAATAAGTGTTAGTTTAGCAAACGTCAAAAATGTTCACTAATAAATTTTTCTACACTGCCAAGCACAAATCTTGCAGGTTTATTGGTGCTATGCTACAAATCCCAGTAAAGTTAATTATCAAAATTTTTTTTTAAAAATTAACAAGTTATTTAATGCACTATCAGTGATAGGTTGACTATCCAACACGATTTTCAACAAAATCACAAAGCATTTAATATATAAAAATAAATAATATAGATAATGAATATTTGAAAATATTTTGTAACAAATTATGCCGTCTTACAACATCCTTAAGACAAATCATTACATATTAAGGAAAAAGTTTATTGCATAATGACCTCAATCACAAAGCAACTGAGTGTTGTCAGGTTTATCTGGCAAGTGAGATAAAAACAACAAGTTGGTGCGTGACAATTATAACTAAGCCATTATAACTAGAGGAATTCAAAGGAGATTACTCATGCGTACTAAATTATTAGCAGCTACTTTAGCATCAGGTGTTATTTTAACAGGTTGTGCGACAACGCCAAACGGTACAACGACCACAGGTATTACGAACAATAAAGCGCTTCTTGGTGGTCTATTAGGGGCAGCCGCAGGCGCGGGTGTTTCAAAAGCAACAGGCGGTGAAAGAACCGGTCGTGATGCTGCAATCGGTGGTGTACTAGGTGCAGGCGTGGGTTACTACATGCAGCAACAAGAAGCTAAACTTCGTGCCCAAACCGCAGGTTCTGGTGTGACGGTAACACGTGACCCAGTGACTAATAACATTAACTTGTCTATCCCTGAAGCGGTAACTTTCCGTGTTGGTGATTCTACCATCCTACCTAACTTCTACACGACGTTGGATAAAGTGGGTACCACATTACGTGACTATAACCAAACTAACATCCAAGTAAATGGTTATGCCTCAGTGGAAGGTGATGCAAATAGAAACCAACAATTATCACAGCGCCGCGCATCAGCAGTCGCTAATTACTTAGTCAATCGTGGCATCTCTGGTAACCGTATCAGCGCTATTGGTCGCGGTGAAACCACACAATTTGGCTCAAGCTATGAACCAAACCGCCGTGTAGAGATGACTATCCTTGCACCGCAATCGGTTAACTAATCAAGTCAAGCCATAATTAAGTCAAGCCAGATGATATTTTCATCGGCGCATTGATAAAAAAAGCACCTTTTATAAGGTGCTTTTTATCAGCCGTTGCCGTAAAACCACCGACTTTAGGCGGTGGATATAAGGCAACTCATACACTATAACGCTTGCATAAATTTTGCTAAAATAATTTGCATGAAAACACTCAAGCTACGCATACGAGATAAACACACAGCAAAGCTTAACCGCCTAAGCGGTTTAGTGAATTTCGTATGGAACTATGTGAATGACTTGAGTTACAAGCATCTGCAAAAGACTGGCAAGTTCTTTTCAGCCTACGACCTAAACGAATACACCAAAGGTAGCGGTGAACTGGTTGGCTTACACTCGCAAACCATTCAAGCCATCAACGAAACCCACGCCAAAGCTAGAAAACAATTCAAAAAAGCCAAACTATCATGGCGAACCAACAACCCAAAATCAAAGCGTAAAAACTTAGGTTGGCTACCAT
>ERZ650306.738-NODE-738-length-19981-cov-3.294841_pt1 | contig 19981 bp, 17 predicted proteins | sample MGYA00376242_ERZ650306 | MGnify/ENA primary metagenome ERZ650306 (study PRJEB26733, sample SAMN07839244) | wastewater metagenome | biome: urban; feature: wastewater treatment plant; material: waste water | place: USA: North Carolina | collected 2016-03-31 ... | reverse complement strand
CGATGTCCCGGCCGTGGTGATCAAGAACCATGGGCCGTTCACTTGGGGCACGAACTGTTTCAATGCCGTTCATAACGCGGTGGTCCTTGAGGAAGTTGCAATGATGGCATTCCATACGCAGCTGCTTACGAGTGACCGTGACAGCATGCCGCAGGTGCTGCTTGATAAGCATTTCCTGCGTAAGCATGGACCCAATGCCTACTACGGACAGAAAAAAAAATAATCAAATGACAGGAAACGGTCAGGGAGGTCGACAGTGATCTTCTCTGACCGTTTTTTATGTCGATATTCCTGCTCCCCGACCGGTTAGACTTTTACCGTGCTTTTGAATGGCTGTATACATTACGGGAATATTTACAATGTATTAAAATGTGGTATAATAGATATTATTACATGTTCACTGTGAGTGCACATTAATAGGAAAAAATATTTATACGAGGAGCAATCATTATGAAAAACGGAGACAATGAGTTCATGCAGCACGATTTACGGCTGCCTGAGCTCACCGTCCGGGGGATGATTCTTGGTGCGGTTCTGACGATTATCTTTACTGCATCGAATGTCTATCTCGGCCTTAAAGTCGGACTTACCTTTTCATCGGCAATTCCGGCAGCAGTTATATCGATGGCCATCTTAAAAATGGCAAAAGGCTCGAATATCCTGGAAAATAATATGGTGCAGACGCAGGCTTCGGCAGCGGGTACGCTGTCCGCCATCATCTTTATCATTCCGGGTATGCTTATGATCGGTTATTGGCAGGGCTTTGAGTTCTGGCAAACTTTGCTGGTATCGGCCTGCGGCGGCTGTCTGGGCGTACTCTTTACGATTCCGCTGCGCCGGGCGATGGTTGTCCATAGCGATCTGGCCTATCCGGAGGGCGTGGCTGCAGCGGAGATCCTCAAAGTTGGCTGTAACGCAAATCAGGATAGTAAGCAGGGAAGCGGGCTTAAAGAAATTATGTCCGGCAGCTTCGTGGCCGGATTTGTCGCTTTGTGCTCGAGTGGGTTTCATGTTCTGTCAGATGGACTGTCGCTGTGGTTCCATGTCGGCAAGGGCATGACGCAGTTTCCAATCGGTTATTCGACGGCATTGGTCGGAGCCGGTTATCTGATCGGTATTGCGAGCGGACTGGCTATGCTGGTTGGTATTCTCATCGCGTGGGCAGGTTTTGTGCCGTATTACACGATAACAGGGATACTGCCGGATGGCATGACGATGCAGAAGTTTGCCGGCTCAGTCTATCAGCAGCGGGTTCGTCTGATTGGTGCTGGTGCGATGGGTGTGGCGGCTATATGGACGCTGATGACGCTTGCAAAGCCGGTCATCGATGGAGTCAAGGAATCAATTGCCGCTGTCAGTATGCCGGAAGCCGATAAGGGCAAGCACCGCATGGATATCGATATGTCCATCAAGAGTGTAGTTGGTGTATTCATCGTCACGGTTATTGGCCTGCTGGGCATCTTTTATGCCTTTGTAAGCCCCGAGCAGCTGCCGATGGGGCAGACACTGACTTTTGTTGTGGTTGGCGTTTGTGTGGCTGTACTTATGGGCTTCTTTGTTGCCGCAGCTTGTGCTTATATGGCGGGTCTGGTCGGTAGTTCTTCCAGTCCAATCTCGGGTATCGGTATATTGGGGATCATCGTGGCATCGCTTGTGATGTATGCTTTGTGCTCTTCTTTCGGTATTTTCAGTCTGCCGGGGGGCGAGAAATTCGCGACGGCAACGGCAATTTTTACGACCTCTATTATTGTTGCCATTGCCTGTATCTCCAATGATAACATGCAGGATCTCAAGACCGGTTATCTTGTTGGTGCTACGCCGTGGCGTCAGCAGGTGGCGCTGCTGCTTGGCTGTATCGTTGGTGCCATTGTCATCGCACCGGTCCTGAATCTGCTTTATGAAGCCTATGGCTTCCCAGGCGCATTGCCAAGACCGGATATGGATCCGTCGCAGGCTCTGGCCGCACCGCAGGCTGCGCTCATGACGACCATCGCGCAGGGCATTTTTTCAAGCAAGCTGGCTTGGGAGTATATCTATCTTGGCATCGGCCTTGGTGTCGTGCTGGTCATTGTTGATCTGCTGCTTAAGCGCAATACGCGCAGTCTCTGTCTGCCACCGCTTGCCGTTGGCATGGGCATTTATCTGCCGCCATCGGTACAGACTCCGTTGGTTATCGGCGCCGTTATGGGATATTTCCTCAACAAGAAGCTGAAGGCGCGGGGAAATAAGGAGGCAGAGGCTGATGGCAAGCGTCGTGGAACGCTCTTTGCTTCTGGCCTCATTGTTGGTGAGTCCATCATTGGTGTGCTATTGGCTGGACTTATCGTCATCTCGGTATCCAGCGGTGGCAGCGAGAATCCGTTGTCACTGGTTGGCAAGGATTTTGGCGATACGGCTGAGATGCTGGGGCTGGTCGTATTACTGGCGACATTAGCTATCTTCAGCAAGGTCGTACTTGGAAGTAAGCGTAACTAACAAAATAACAGAAGGCCCTTCCTCGATGATGGAAGGGCCTTTTGCATGCCGGTGTATATCCTGCTGCCGGACAGGAATAAAACGGGGCAGCCCCAAAGGGCTGCCCCGTCTGTTAATGATTTGTTACTGTACGTTCATGGAAAGTTCGATGAACTTGTTGGCCAGTTTGGCTTTCTGCAGAACTTCTTCTGTGATGTCCTGACCTGCCTCGACGATAACGATGCCATTGTCCATCTTGATCGTGCGGGCAGCTTTTTTGCCAAGCAGGAACCGACGATGGCGCTCCTCGGTTGCTTTATCAGCTGCGGCCTGCTTAGTCGTATCGGCAGCTGGAGCAGTTTTTGGTGCTTCCGTCTTCGGTGCTTCTTTTTTGGGCTCGGCTTTTGGTGCTTCGTGCGCCGGTTCAGTCTTAATGGTTTCAGCCTTGGCCGGCTCTGCTTTTACCTCTGGCTTTGCCTCCACTTTCGGCTCGGCTTTGACTTCTGGAGCAGCTTTTATTTCCTCTGCTTTCGGTGCTGGAGCAGCTTTTGGCATTACAGAATCATTTTTTTTTTCCGCGCCAGCTGGGTCGATGACCGTTACCTGCTTGCCGAAGATAGAGATCTGGTCGCAGGTGATATCAGAGGATGTACCATCGGGGGCAGTAATCTCGCATTTTTCAATTTTACCATCGTCGCCGATGTAGAGTTCTGAGATATTGCCCTGAATTGTACCGGATTTTGTGATTGCCTTAGTACCGATGACGCGAATGTTTTCGTCGAGCAGGTTCTCAAAGTCACCGGCATCGTCCAGCGTCAGGATATTCTCGCTGTTCGTAATCGTGACGGCATCATCACCGATGGCAATGACAGAGTCATATGGGATGAGCTTAACGCCGCGGTACCAGTCAGCATCTTCAATGGTGATGGCGGCGACCAGACCGTTTTTGGCGTCGATGAGCAAGGTCTTGCTCATACCGAGCTCGCGGCCTTCGGTAATGCTGATGATCGGGAGACCAAGGATTTCTACACTTTTCTTCATGAATACTCCTCCATTGTATTAACTGCTCTGCTGACTCCGCTGCAAGAACTCGTCCTCGATTTCCTGCATGATCTCGCTCGAGATCTTCGGGAATGGTGTTGAGAGCGCATGGTGTTTGGATAATATATCCTGAACGCTGCCAAGATAACGGATGTTCTTAGTGAACTCCCTTTTCATAGCATCGTTAACGGCGATAATAGGCATATTCAGTGCTTGGATATAAGTACTGATGGCCTCATGGTAACTAGCCTGATCTTTATACAGGTTGCCGAGCTCAATGACGAGGAATGGCGTGTAGCTGTCCTCGGGGTAGCGGGCAATGGCCTGTTGGTAGGCACAAATTGCGGCATCAGGTATCTGTTGCTGATGCTCATAGGCGTAGTCAAGAATGGAATCCAGTGAATCCATTGCTTCGATTGTCGCAATATAGCTGGCCTGCCTGGCCGCACGGTCTGCTTTTTCTGCTTCGGCTTTACGAGCGGCTTCTTCCACTGCTTTTTGGCGGGCAGCATCTTCTGCTGCAGCTTTGAGAGCGGCTTGTTTTTGGGCAGCTTCTTCCATGGCTTTTTGGCGGGCAGCTGCCTCGGCAGCCTCCTGTGCCGCTTTGGCGTCACTGGCCGCTTGTCGCGCCTTCAGCCGGGCGGCAGCAGCGGCAGCTGCTTCCTGATCCTGTGAGGTTGTATCTTGAGCCGGGCCTTTGTCAGGGCCGACCTTATTGGCCGGTAATATTAGAGGCTCGTCTGGGGGCAATATTTCAGTTGGCAAGGCTTTCCAGGAACATGGCGGAGCCTGCTTATCAGCCACAGCTATGACAGGAGTGACGGGGGCTGCATCTGTCGCATCGGCCGTTTTTATCGCAGCTTCCTCACGGCTGAGCAGCTTTTCGTTGAAGAAGGTGACCAGAGCTGCAGCTAAAATGACCAGCAGACCCAGGTAGACGTAATGCGCCCGGTCAAGGAAAGGGCTCATAGAGATAGCCGCGCCGTTGACGATGAAGGCCATTACCGCACAAAGCACCAGAGATGACCATTTCATCTCGATATCAAAGAAACGGCAAAGTCGATAGATGAGGGAGATGCTGATTGCCATGATCGAGCCTGTTACCAGGATAAATATCATGTTTCTCACTTCTTCCTGTGTATGGTAATAATCCCATCACATCTACTTAGTTTCGACATATTCGGACGAAATCCTGCAAGAAACGCAAGCCACGCCAGTAATATTACAATCTTATTATAGCATATTGCCAGTGCAGCAGAAACTTTCAGACAGAAACTTTTTCTAATTATTGCTTTTGGAGGATTTTGACGGAATTTTATAGTATAATAAAGAGCAACAGAAAGGAACGATTGCAATATGATATTTGAGCAGGAGGCCGTCATTCATCATGGGAGCGGCGTCCATGCCCGTATTGCCGCTATGATCGTGCAACGGGCCAAAGAACTGAGCGAAAAATACGGAACACCACTTTATCTGCGCAGTGAGCGCAGTGAGCGTTGCGAGATGCGCAGCCTTATGAAGCTTGTGGCGCTCAAGATTGCCTGTGGCGATTCGGTGTTCGTGGCAGCTGAGGGCGATGAAGGCCGTCAGGCCGTCTATGCAATGGTGAAATTCCTCGAAGGCGATTTTGAGATGAATGAACCGCAGGAGATTCATGAGATGGATCTTCTGCTGCATGAGAATGCCCTGATGCAGGAACGCCTGCAGATGATACTTGAGGCCGTGCAGGATGGTATCTGCGTTGTTGAGCGGACCGGGGCGATTACCTATGTTAACCCGTCTTATCTGCGCATTGTCCACAAGACACCGGAGATGGTGATTGGGCAGAATGTATTTGAGACAGCGCCGGATGGCAACCGTTCGGGCGTGCTGCGTTCGGGCGTAGCGCGTATTGGCAGCATCAGTCACAAGAAGGATGGTACAACAGTCGTAGCTAATGTTAATCCTATTTTCAGTGATGGAGAGATCGCCGGTGTCGTATCGGTCATCAAGGATATTACTGAGTTACAGAATCTGATGGCCCGGCTTAGTCAGGTATCAGCCCGGGCTGATTATCTGGAGCAGGAACTGTTGCGGACCAAGAAGACGGCACAGGCGTTCAAGAACTATATCGGTAAGAGTGGCAAGGTGGTTGATGTGCTGGCACTGGCCTCCAAGGCTGCCGGCTCATCGGCGACGGTACTGATCCGGGGTGAAAGTGGTACCGGTAAAGAAGTTATTGCTGAGGGGATACACTATGCCAGTGAGCGGAGGCGTGGCCCGTTTATCCGGGTGAACTGTGGGGCTATACCTTGTGCGCTGCTGGAGTCTGAGCTTTTTGGACATGAGAAAGGTGCTTTTACTGGGGCTGTGAAGCGCAAGCTCGGCAAATTTGAGTTGGCCGCACATGGCACAATCTTTTTGGATGAGATTGGTGAGATGGACCGGAATATGCAGGTCAAACTGTTGCGGGTTCTTCAGCAGAAGGAATTTGACCGTGTCGGCGGGGAAGAGACCGTTCGTGTGGACGTGCGTATTATCGCTGCGACGAACCGGCATCTGGAGGAAATGGTGAAGGATGGTTCTTTTCGCGATGACCTGTATTACCGCCTGAATGTTATTCCTATCATTTTGCCGCCGTTGCGCGATCGTGTTGATGATATTCCGCTCTTAGTTGAGCATTTTATTGAAAAAATTAGTGCTGAAAGCGGCCGGCCGACCCGTGGTATTACGCCGGAGGCGATGGATGTACTCATGAGCTATAAATGGCCGGGGAATGTCCGTGAGCTGGAGAATGTCATTGAGCGCGTGATTACTCTGATGGATAACGACCAGATTACAGTGGCGTCATTGCCTTCCTATATAAAGGGAGAGCTGGCCGTGCGTGAAGTTCAGGATTTTGCGGCCGGTGTGACAGTACTGCCATGGGAAGACTATGAGCGGCAGATTATTGCCAATGCCTTGGAGCAGTGTGGCAGTTTTAATGCGGCTGCTAAAATGTTGAAGATTACCCATAAAACGGTAGCAGCTAAAGCGAGAAAATATGGCTTGGTATAATTTACCAGGCATTAGAAGAAATTGCCAATAATTGGCTGCGTTTTGGTAATTTTTACCAAAACGCGTAATATGAATCGGATATAAGTCCAACCACATTCGTTATGTCTTTTGCTGCCTCCTTATTTTTACTGGGGAGAGCAGGAAAAATATAAAAATTTCCCAACCAGCAAAAGTTGGCACAGCATTTGCATTATTTAAAGATAGTTAAAAAGTTCGTGCTGACGCCTGCAGGCCAGGAAAGAAGCAGTGTTTTATTTTTAGATGGGAGAGATTTCAATGACTCAGGAAACGATTACGATTGAGAACAAAACTGGTATCCACGCTCGTCCGGCATCTATCTTCGTTCAGACGGCAACGAAATTCAAGTCCAAGGTCCAGATCCAGGCTAAAGGCAAGACGGTTGATGCCAAGAGCATCCTCATGATCATGAGCATGGGTCTTGTAAAAGGCACAGAGATTACGATTGTTGCTGATGGTCCGGATGAGGCTGAGGCAGCTAAAGCATTGAAGGATCTCGTTGCATCTAAGTTCGGCGAGGAGTAATTCCTGCAAGAATTGAATCGCCTTCTTCCAGGGATTGGAAACTTTCTCTGGAGGAAGGCTTTTCGCGCGAGTTGAACTAATATTTCGATAGTTTTCGTAACAAGCACACGTAGAATGATGGGGACGTTATTTTCAGGGGGAAAAGAAAATGGCAGAAACGATTAGAGGCAAGGGCGTAATTTCCGGTATAGCTATGGGCAAAATCATGCTGGCCGGTCAGAACCTGGATGGCTATCTGGTGAACTATCAGCCGGAAGCGAAAGAGACGGAGCTGCAAAAAGCACAGGCTGCTTTGACGGCAGTAGCAGAGGTGCTGCATGAGAGCATTGAGCGTTTGAAAAAACAGGAGATGACAGAGCAGGCGGCAATCATGGAAGCTCATCGTATGATGGTGCAGGATCCGATGATGGCACAGAAGATCGAGGAGAAGCTCGACGAAGAAGCGAGTGCACCGCAGGCTGTGCTTAAAGCTGCTGAGGAGCAGGCTCAGATGTTCGAGTCGATGGAAGACGAATATTTTGCAGCTCGTGCTGTTGACTTGCGTGATGTCGGCAAGCGTATTGCCAAGTACATCCTGGGCGTCAAGGAGCCGGAACTTGGCGACGGAAAAGTCATCCTTTGCGGCCGTGAGATTGAGCCGTCCGTCATCGCCGGCATGCCGACCGACAAGATTGCTGGTGTACTGCTGGGGTCAGGCAGCACCACGGCCCATGCTGTCATTATTGCCAAGGCCCGTGCAATTCCCACCATTGTCGGTTTGAATAAAGAAGATCGCATTGATGAGATTGCGGATGGTGACTATGTTATCGTCGACGGCGAGCGTGGCGAGATCGTCATCAATCCGAGTGAGGCTGACAAGGCTGGCTACAATGACAAGATCAAGAAACAGCAGGAGCTGGCCGCTCACTATGCCCAGCTCAAGGACCTGCCCGCAGTTACGACCGATGGTGTGAAAGTTGAGCTCATGGCCAACATTGGCACACATATGGATGTCGATAATGCACTGAAATATGGCGCTGAAGGTGTCGGCCTGTTTCGTTCTGAGTTTGTGTTCATGGGCCGTCAGGATATCCCGAATGAGGATGACCAGTTCAAGGCCTATAAGGAAGCTGTCGAGAAATGCAAGGGCAATCTCTGTGTTATTCGTACGATGGATATCGGTGGCGATAAACCGCTGCCGTATCTCAATATCCCGACTGAGGAGAACCCATTCCTGGGCTACCGTGCCGTCCGTATCAGCCTGCAGCGCAGCGATCTCTTCCTGCCACAGCTGAAGGCAATCCTGCGTGCCGGCAAGTTTGGCAAAGTTGGCATCATGGTTCCGATGGTTATCAATGTTGCGGAGTTCAAGAAAGTTAAAGAGTTTATCGAGGAAGCTAAGCTGGAATTGACGCATGAAGGCAAAGCCTTTGCTGAGGATGTCCAGGTTGGTATCATGGTTGAGACTCCGGCTGCTGCGATTATGACGCCGGTACTTGCCAAGTACGTAGACTTTTTCTCGATCGGTACGAATGATCTGGTTCAGTACACGCTGGCCTGTGACCGTGGCAATGCGAACATCGCGTATCTCTATAACCACTTTAATCCAGCTGTATTGCGTCTGATCCAGCGGACGATTACCAGTGCCCGCGAGAACGGTATCTGGGCCGGTATGTGTGGCGAGATGGCGAGCGACCCGAATGCAGCTGTACTGCTGATGGCCATGGGAATTAGCGAACTTTCCATGAGTGCACCGTCTATTCCGCGTGTCAAGGAAAAGATCCGCAACATCAGCTCAATCAAAGCGAAAGAGATCCTGGCCGATGTCATGGAGATGGAAGATGGGGACGAGATCAAAGCCTATTTGGCCAAGATTGTCTGATCTGCCCTGATATATCGTTCAAGCAAAAAACAGCCTTTCAGGCAAACGGGAAGGCTGTTTTTGATATGACCGTATTTATCTATGGCGGCTTCTTGCAGCAGAAAATGAAAGAAGCTGTGTATAACTTATAGATTATTCATAAGTTATACACAGCTTTTATATGCTTTGGGGATAAATATGTGGATAAGATGGCGATTATTAAGTTGCTGATGCTTCAGGCAGACGGGATATTACCCGGGCGCCGGCAGCAGCGGCAGCTTTTTCAGCAAGCACCTGTGTGGCATCGATGAAGCGGCCTTTCAAATGGTACATATTGACTGCTACGGGGACTTCCGTACAGCCAAGAATAAATGCTTCGGCTCCGGCATCAGCCATATCGGTCAGAACCTGCTCGACCCTGCTGGAATCATAGTCTTTCCTGCCAGCCTTTACACCAGCGTAGATCATGTCATGGATGGCTATTTCTTGTATTTCAGTTGGCTGAATCGTCCTGATACCGACCCGTTTTAGTGCGCGCTGGTAGATTCCGGCATGGCAGGTTCCGGCCGAAGCTAGTAATCCAACCTGATGAAGTCCCTGATGACTGCAGAAAGCTGCGGTGGCATCTATCATACTGATGACCGGGATTTTTAGTTCTGGCAGCATAAGCGGCAGGAAAAAATGGGCGGTATTGCAGCCCATGATGAGGAAGTCTGCTCCTTGAGCTGTCAGACGGTCGGCAGATCGCAAAAGTTCAGGCACAGGACTCGGTCCCTGACCCAGTATAGCCGCAGTGCGGTCTGGGATTGCGGTGTTGTTATCGACGAGAATATGGATATGTTCCTGGTCTTCATGGGCTGCCGTAGATTCGATGATTTTCTGCATCAGGTCCACAGTTGCCATGGGCCCCATACCGCCGATGATTCCTATCGTTTTCATAATATATGCTCCTTTTTCTATACGGTTGGATTTCGTCTGCTGCAGAACTTTATATCTTGCTATTAGGATACCATTGGTATAGCATATAAACAAATACATATAACTTTACGGTAGCTATAAGATTAATCTATATATATAAGGAGAAAATATTCATGTTTCAGGGAATGGACTATGTTTACGCCGTTTGGCGCGAGCGGAGCTTCTCGGCTGCCGCACGTAAGCTGTTTGTATCACAGCCGGCGTTGTCGGCTGCCGTGAAGAAGGCTGAAGCGGAGCTCGGGCTGCCAATATTTGACCGTACATGTACACCGCTGCAACTCACGGATGCCGGTAAAGCCTATATTGAGTCTGCGGAGCAGGTTTTTCGGATTCAGCGGGACTTGAGCCGTTACTGTCATGATCTGGCTGGCCTGGAGAGTGGTACACTATCGTTGGGGGGGACGAATTTCTTTGCGTCTTGTTTCCTGCCGGCAATGATTCAGGCGTTCAATCAAAAATATCCGCAGATCCAGCTCACGGTCACGGAGTCGGATTCTGCGGATCTTTATCAGAAGCTGTCACAGGATGCGCTTGATATCATTGTAGATAGTGGCACCTGTGACGCAGCCCTGTATGATATTGTGCCGTTCTATACGGATCATCTGCTGCTGGCAGTGCCGGTTGGCAATCCAATTCATTCGCGATTTCCTGCATGCTGTCTGACACGGCAGGATGTCATTGATGGTCGTCATCTCGAGCCTGAGGTTCCTATCGTGCCACTGCCGGAATTCGCCGATGTGGATTTTTTGCTGCTCGGAAAGGGAAATGATATGTATCGGCGTTCTCGAGGGTTGTTTCAATCGGCGGGAATTACGCCGCGGGTCCGCTTGTATCTCAATCAGCTGATGACCGCCTTTCATATGGCTCGCCAGGGCCTCGGCGCTACATTTCTGACAGATACACTGGTCAGCCTGTCACTGCCGACAGACCGGCTGCTCTATTATCGGCTGTCAGGTCATCTGGCTGTACGGGAGACTTTCCTGGCCATGCAGCACAAAGGCTATCGAACCAAAGCGATGGCAGGTTTTCTGGCCAGTTCGCTGGCACTTTATGGGCAGATGCCAGCGGAGAGGTTATGATTGAGGGCTTATTTCCGCGCCGCATCAAATAGGGCCAGAATGAATTTCTTGGTGTTGATATGCACCTGCTGCATAGAAGGTTTTTCTTCGTCTTCAATCAGTTTCATGGTATTGCGTATGTCGGTATAGTCGAAATATAATGGTGCATATTCTTCGAATTTTGGATTGGTATAATCGACAGCTCCCATCGTGGCCAAATTGATATGGGCCTGATAAATGGTACGGCGCAGTCTTTGTTCCATGGCTTTTGCTTCCTTAGCCGCATCGGCGGTTCCCGGTCGGCTTTGGGCGACCGTCATGAAGATCGTTTTGAGCGATGGGGTCGTATTGACCGGCTGCTTGTCGAGAACCTGCAGGATGTCGAGCAGATCGGTTGTTCCTGGTGCACCAGCAATGCCCATATCTTTGAGGATAGATTCACCGTGCTGACGTATGCCTGAACGGGCGACTGGAGCAGGTGCAGACTGCGGTGAGAGTGAGGCCAAAGAGTGCTGGAGGTTCTGTGCAAAGCTTTCAAGCCGCAGATGTTCACTGACGTTGCGCAGTATACTGACAATCTCGTTCCGGTTCAATGGCTTGGTGATGTAGTAATCTACACCGTATTCATAGGCTTTGCCGACCAGATCTTTGCTTTCGACCTGAGAGAGCATGATGATCTTGCCGGTGAAGCCTGTTTTGATTTTTGTTACGGCCTGAATGCCGTCAATTCCGGGCATCAGCATATCAATGATGAGAATATCAATCTGCCGCATTGCCAGAAGGGCATTGCTGAGTGTGGCAGCAGAAGGCAGGGATTCGACGACAGTTCCCAGACGATAGTCTTCGATAATGTCCTGCAGCATCATGCGGATGGCATCGTCGTCGTCAATGATCATAATATTCATAGTGTTGATCCTTTCGTTTCCGTATCGTTCTTTTTATGGAGTTTGTGGCAGGGTAAATGAATTTCGCAGGTGACGCTGTCTTTGCCGTCTGAGTCCATGGTGATGCTCCCGCCAAGTGCCTCGGTCTGATGTTGTACATACGATAGACCAACACCACTGGAGGCCTTGCCCGTGCTGTCGAACTTCGTTGTGTAGCCCGGGCTGAATACTTGCGTGAGCCGCCGGGCGGGGATGAAACTGCCGGTATTACTAAGATGGATATGCAGGAGGTCATCGCCATTGCCACCAGTAATCTCGATAGATATCGTGCCATGATGTTCGATGGCTTCGACGGCGTTGGCAACAAGATTATTCAGGATAGACAGTAATAGAAAGACGTGAAGTGGAGGCAGACGCTTGGGAACAGTGACCTGGAAGTTGATGTCTTTGTTCAGGGAACGGGCATATTTCTGCTGGGTATGGACCAGCAGGCGGGTAATCTGATCCGGTGGCAGGTAGTCATCGACATGGCGATTATTGGTGAGTTCCTGCAGTCCGGCAAAGATTCTTTGATGATTCTTCTTGATTTCGTGGCATTCACCGGCCAGCCGCAGAACCTCCTGGGCCAGTGCACGGTCATCATCCGATCTGGCTTTGGCGGTCAGCTGGTCATAGATCTTATAGCAGTCATGTGTTACGGATTCAGCACTTTGCAGAGAGCAGTGCAGCTCGAATACTTCTTCATACAGGCTGGAGATCAGCAGTGACAGTCTATCCTTTTCTTTTGTCTTGCGGGTCAGCCGTACTTCTGTATTGTAGAGCTGGAACAGGAAGAAAAAGGACAGGATGAAGAAGCATCGCAGTACAGCAATGAGGAACAGCCGCAGCAGCATACCCAGTGTAAAGACTTCTTTTTCCTGATAGGAAATGGCGTTCATAGCCGCCAGCTCGCCGATACTCGCAAAGACTTCGGCGATGATGGCCCAGAAAGCAATCTCCAATGCCTGCTCATAGATGGATCGTCGGGACAGCTGGGGGAGCGCAAAGAACAAGGCGTAGCAGAAATAATAGAAGAAACTGGGTGCATGAGCCGTCAACGCTGGTAAAAAGGCGATACCGGAGAAAATGTCGAGACCGGTGCGGAAGAACATGACGGCCAATCCGGCAGCACAACCGGTAGCCAGACGGGGAAAGTTGCGCAGCCAGAGCAGGAACAGCAGGAAGACCGGTGAGCCGAAGCTGACGCGAAATGAGGAAAAGTCTCCATTAAATGGATGAAATTTTGGCTCGCCAGCTAAAGGGACCAGCATCAGCATGAAGAGGAAGACCAACCAGTCCTGCCGGGTTCGTTTATTTTGATTCATGCAAAATCTCCTTGTATACAGTATACGCAAAAAAGGGACATGTGTCTATAAAGGAAAAATAATAAGGAGTTATATAAAAATAAATGTCGGCAATGCATCGGATTTTGTAGTTTCTTATAGTTGCTTAGTTATATTAATACCATCAATTAAATCATAAGTCAAACAGCAATCATCATTACGGATTTATTTTGACAGTGATTAAGGAGGGTATTATCATGTCAGACTCAAACAAAAATCAGGGGCTTAGCCCACTGGTCCGAGGCCTCATGTGTGTGGCCATCGGTGCAATCATCTGGTTTATTCCGGCGCCAGCTGGTGTCGGACCGCAGGCTTGGGGCCTGCTGGCAGTATTCATGGCAACCATTGCAGGTTTCATCCTTCAGCCGATGCCAATCGGTGCAATTGCCATCATTGCCTGTGCACTGTTGCCAGTGCTCGGTATTATGAATGCAGGCGATGCCTTGGCGGGGTTCTCGAACACCACCATCTGGTTGATCGTCTCGGCCTTCATGTTTGCTGAAGGCTTCATTAAAACTGGTCTCGGCAAGCGTATCTCTTACATGCTCTTGTCGAAATTCGGCAGCAGCTCCCTGCGTGTCGCCTATGTCATGAGTGCTGCTGATTTTGTCATTGCACCGTTCACGCCGTCCAACACGGCTCGCGGCGGCGGCATTATCTATCCGATTGTCCGCAGTGTCACAGCAGCGCTCGGCGCAGATGCCGAGAAGGGAACGAATACCCGTACTGGTGCATTCCTAATGTACAGCTCCTATGCGGCTGTTATCACATCGGCCTGCATTTTCCTGACGGGTGCTTCGAATAACGTGCTCTGCAACACGCTGGCACAGGAAATCTTTGGAACGTCCATCGGCTGGGGCTCATGGTTCGCAGCCTGCATTATTCCGGGTCTTATCCTGAGTATTGCAACGCCATATCTCCTCTATCGTCTCATCAATCCGGAGCTCAAAAAGACTCCAGAGACAATGGAAATGGCCAAAGAAGAGATCCGCAAAATGGGACCGATGTCCATTAAAGAGAAAATCCTCTGTGTCATCTTTATTGTTGCACTCATTATGTGGGCAACAGGCTCCATCCATCATATCGATTCAGCTTTCGTAGCCTTGCTCGGTCTTTCGGCAATGCTGCTGACGAAAATCCTTGACTGGTCGGATATCACGAAAGAGCATGGTGCCTGGGACGTACTGGTATGGATGGGCGTGCTGGTTAATATGGCCGCTTTCCTTTCGAAGTTTGGTCTAATGAAATGGTTTGCTGATACGATGGCTGCTCAGTTCTCGGGGATGCCCTGGATGACAATGCTTATTGTACTCAGTCTGGTCTATACGTTCGCTCATTATCTGCTGGCCAGCAACAGCGCTCATATCATGGCATTGTTTGCTGCCTTCGCAACCATTCTCGTAGCCGCTGGTGCTCCGGTCCTCGGTGTGCTCATCCTGCTGGGCGCACTGTGCAACAGTGCATCTTTCCTCACCCACTATGGCTGCGGCGTAACGCCAATCTTCTTTGGTGCCGGGTTCATGGGGCAGGGCGAGTGGTGGAAGATTGGTTTCATCATTACGGTTATGCATATTGTAGTCTGGATGGGCGTTGGCCTGCCAGTAATGAAGATGTTGGGAATGCTCTAAGCTAAGGCAGGAAAGGTGTTTTGCGAGAATTGTATGACAAAAATGGTACAATTCTCGCGGACAAAATCTTGAAAAAGTTTCAAAATGTACTTGATTGTATTTTGTATACATGATACAATATATTTAAGCCGAAGGTTATTAAAACATTAATAAAATTTATAAAACTTAGGTTATGATGTTTACGCGGTGCTTCTGGGCACAGTCTCGGAGCAGAAGAAAGGAACGTGGAAAAAATGAGAAAAGAGCATGATTTTTTAGGTGAACTCGAAGTAGCAGACGATGTATACTATGGTGTACAAACAACTCGCGCTATCGAGAACTTTAAGATTACTGGTCAGACCATTGATCCGGATTTCGTTCAGGCTTTCGCTAAAGTAAAAAAAGCAGCTGCAATGGCTAATATGGCAACGGGCCGTCTGGAGAAAAAAGTCGGTGAGCCGATGATCCAGGCTGCTGATGAAATCATTGCCGGCAAACTCCTGGATCAGTTCCCGGTTGATCCGATCCAGGGCGGTGCAGGCACCTCTGTCAACATGAATGTCAATGAAGTTATCTGCAACCGTGCACTGGAGATTATCGGCAAACCAAAAGGAGGCTATGATATCATCTCTCCGAACAATCATGCCAACATGGCACAGTCGACGAATGATTCGTTCCCAACCAGCATCAAGGTATGCCTGAGTCACAAAGCAAAAAAACTTACCGCTTCGCTGGATCGTCTTGCTACAGAGCTTGAGAAAAAATCCGTTGAGTATAAGGATATCCTCAAGATGGGACGTACGCATTTACAGGATGCTGTTCCTATTACGCTTGGCCAGGAGATGGGTTCCTATGCATCGTCTGTACGTCGTGGTATTGACCGCATCAATCATGCAGTCGATGGCATCCATGTTATCAACATGGGCGGTACGGCAGTAGGTACGGGTCTGAATGCTGAGCCGGAGTACATCACGAAAGTAGCTGAGACGCTGACGGAAGTAACGGGCGAGACCTACAAGACTGCTGAAAATATCATCGATGCAACAAACAATACCGATGGATTCTCAGATGTATCGAGCGCTATGAAGACGACCGCACTGGTACTGATCAAGATGGCAAATGATTTCCGTCTGATGGCTTCTGGCCCGCGTTGCGGACTCAATGAGCTCAAGCTGCCGAAACGTCAGCCGGGTTCTTCCATCATGCCGGGCAAGGTCAATCCGGTTATCGCCGAGGTCCTGGACCAGGCTTGCTATCAGGTCATTGCTAATGATATCGCAGTTTCGCTGGGTGTTGAGAATGGTCAGTTCGAGCTGAATGTCATGGAGCCGGTTATTTCCTTCAACATGTTCAATTCCATGAAATATATGACGAATGCAGTAGATGCGTTTGTTGATAAGCTTCTTGTTGAGCTCGAGCCGAACAAAGAACAGTGCCAGGAATGGCTTGACAAGAGTGTCGGCATTGTTACCGCAATGCTGCCGCATATCGGTTATGAGAACTCCGCTATGATTGCGAAGGAAGCATACAATACGGGCAAACCGGTCCGCGAAGTTATCCTGGAAAAGGGCCTCATCTCGAAAGAGAAGATGGAGAAGATTCTTTCCCCGAAACAGATGACGACTCCGGGTATCGCTGGCTGATTTCTATCAAATAGGCAACCCCAATAACATTTCCATATAAAGAAAGCTGCAGTGTAAGCTGTAGCTTTCTTGTATTGCGGGATGGCAGCTTGTAACTCAGGTTACGGAAATCGCCGGGATGGGCTGTTAGAATCAAAGCTGAGCATATAAAGCTGCCCAGAGCAGTGGTTTGATTGACTATAGGAGGCTTTTTCGATGAAAGGTTACGTGGATAAAGATGTCTGTGTAGGCTGCGGCATGTGTACCGGAGCCTGCCCCGATGGTTTTCGCATGGGAGATGATGGTCTCGCGGAGGGATATCAGGAACTTCCCGCTGACAGTGTTGAGAATGCCCGCCAGGCGGCTGAGGACTGTCCAGTTGCTGCGATCACGGTAGAGTGAGTGTATATGGTGGTGTAGTGCCTGAGCTAATCTCAAAACCTCCCTTCACAGGGAGGTTTTTTCTAGTATAATATAATAGAAGATCGCAATTTTGAGGGACTTGGGGGAATGCAGCGCATGAGCAAGACGAATGATAAAGCAATCCGGGCCATGAGGGAATTCCTCGAGGCTGTCGGTATAGACCTGCAGCAGCAGGGGATGGAAAAGACGCCAGAGCGTGTGGCGAAAATGTATCAGTTCTTGTTTAATGGGATTGATGCCGATACGGCCGAGATATGGGGGGAGACGTTCAACGCCGGATCTGAGGGAATCGTGGCCGTCCGTCATCTTCCGTTCTATTCTATGTGCGAGCACCACCTGGTGCCATTTTTTGGCGAAGTAAATATTGCCTATTTGCCAGCGGCCGGAAAGGTGGCCGGGTTCAGCAAATTTTCGCGGTTGATCGAGCTGCTGTCACACCGGCCGCAGTTGCAGGAGCGGCTGACGGCGCAGATCGCTGCGGCGGTAAAACAGGATCTCGGCGCATGCGGTGTACTGGTGACGGTAGAGGCGCAGCAGCTTTGCATGACAATGCGGGGAGATCTGGCGCATGGAACCCGGACCATCACTTCGGAGTGCAACGGCGTGTTCCATGAAGATAACGGTCTCTATCAACAGGCCTGGATGCTTTTAGGAGGCGAAAAATCGTGAGGATAAAAAGACATTATGCTTTACGGCAGGGCAAGGAACTGGTTCTTGGTGAACGGACACTGGTGATGGGTATCCTTAATGTTACACCGGATTCCTTCTCTGATGGAGGGAAATGGCAGGGCGTTGATAAGGCACTGGCACATATGGAGGAAATGGTCCGCGATGGAGCCGATATTATTGATATTGGTGCTGAGTCGAGTCGACCGGGGGTTAAGGTCATGCCGGCCGATGAGGAAATTGAGCGGCTGATGCCGTATCTTGAGGCTGTAGTCAGGGAATGTCCGGTGCCTGTCTCGGTGGATACGTTCAAGGCGGAGACGGCCTCGACAGCATGGCAGGCCGGGGCAGATATCCTTAATGATATCTGGGGGCTGCAGTATACTTCAGAGCCAGGAGCGATGGCTCGGGTAGCGGCTGAGGCGGGCTGCCCTGTTGTTGTTATGCATAATCGCGACAGCAAGACTTATAACAAGGATATCATTGAGGAGATGCAGGATTTTTTTCGTCAATCGATTGCCGTGGCCGTGGCGGCGGGAATTAATCAGAGTCAGTTAATTCTCGATCCTGGAATTGGTTTTGGTAAGACCGTTGAAGGAAATCTGGAGGTCCTGCGTCGGCAGGAGGAACTGCTGACGATTGATGGCGAGGCCTATCCGTTGCTGCTTGGGACCAGCCGTAAAAGTTTTATGGATAAGACGCTTGGTTTGGCGGTCGGTGAACGTATGGAAGCTACGGGCGCAACTTGTGTGCTGGGCATCACTAAGGGAGCGGGTATTGTCCGGGTCCATGATGTGAAACCCATTGCCCGGATGTGCCGTATGACAGATACGATCCTTGCGGAGGAGTCCGCTGACAGAGAAAGTAGGAGAAAATAATGGACAAGATCAAACTTACCGGGCTGGATTTCTACGGATACCATGGCTGCCTGGCAGAGGAACGGGAAAAGGGGCAGCATTTTCTGGTGGATCTTACGCTGTATGTCGACTTACAGGCGGCTGGCGAGTCGGATGATCTGGCTGCAACCGTTGACTATGCGGCCGTATTTGAAACGGTTCGCGCGATTGTGGAAGGCGAGCCTTTGAATCTGATTGAGGCAGTAGCGGAGCGTACAGCCTCGTCAATCCTCGGTGCATACGGACCCGTCGAAAAAGTGCGTGTCACTGTACATAAACCGGGAGCACCCATACCCGGAACTTTCCGCGATGCAGCAGTCAGCGTGGTCAGGACCCGTTCATGAAACTATATCTGAGTCTTGGCGCAAACCTGGGCAACCGTGGTGAGACACTGCGGGAAGCTTTGCGGCGGATTAGCAGCCTGCCGGCGACATGTCTGCTGCAGGTTGCACCCTTCTACGAGACAGAACCATGGGGCAGACTGGACCAGCCGGGGTTTATCAATACGGCGGCGGTAGTAGAGACTGATCTGGCTGCTGAGGAATTCCTGCAGCAAAGTCAACAGATTGAACAACAGCTGGGACGGGTGAGGCATGAGCATTGGGGAGCGCGGACTGTAGATATTGATCTGTTGGCGGGAGAAAATGACGGTGCAATGGTGGTCTGCGATTCGGAACTGCTCCGGCTGCCGCATCCCTATCTTACCGAGCGCGCGTTTGTGCTCGTTCCTTTGCGGGATATTGCGCCAGAGCTGGTAATTCAGGCGCGCACTGTCAGCGAGTGGTGTGAGCAGACCGTTGTCCGGCAGCAGTCCGTCGTGGCAGCGGCCGAGATCAGCGAGCCGTATCCCTTTCAGCTTATTGCCTGCGTGGATGAAGCCTTTGGACTGGGACGCGGCGGGGAGCTGTTGGTTCGACTGCCAGAAGATATGGCGCATTTTCGTCGTCAGACGATAAATCAGGCCGTCATTATGGGACATAGGACGATGATGGGGCTTCCTGGGCAGAGGCCTCTGCCGGAGCGAACGAACATTGTTTTGTCGCGGTCAACGACGATACCGTCCGGATTCAGCAGCTGCTGCAGTCTGGACGAACTTTGGCAGTTGCTCGGCAAGCTGCGTCGGGCACGACCAGACATCGAGCTCTGGTGCATCGGTGGAGCTGAGGTCTATCGGCTTTTGCTGCCATTTACACGCCGAGCGGTTCTGACGAGGGTTCAGGGGACCTACGACGCCGATGTATTCCTGCCTGGGCTGGATGAGTTTCAACTGACTGGGGTAACAGCTGGTCAGGCTTGTGAGTTTTGCACCTATGATCGTTTGGTGGCAAACTAAGTGCGTCGCCAGACCCGCTTAGTAAGGAAAGGGAAGTCTATATCAATGGAAATTTTTCATAATGATTGGGGCCAGTATCTGGCCGACGAAATCAAACAGCCCTACTATCAGCAGCTGCGGCAGTTTCTGATCAGCGAATATCAGAGCAGGCAAATCTATCCAGATATGTATGCGATATTCAATGCATTGCACTATACGAGTTATGAGGATACGAAGGT
>ERZ650306.735-NODE-735-length-20022-cov-15.462563_pt1 | contig 20022 bp, 16 predicted proteins | sample MGYA00376242_ERZ650306 | MGnify/ENA primary metagenome ERZ650306 (study PRJEB26733, sample SAMN07839244) | wastewater metagenome | biome: urban; feature: wastewater treatment plant; material: waste water | place: USA: North Carolina | collected 2016-03-31 ... | reverse complement strand
GTACAGGCTGTGCAGGCGTGAGATGCCAGGTTCGGCCTGCCGGGCCTCGATGTTCTCCACCACCACCACGGCTGCATCCACCAGCATGCCGATGGCAATGGCCAGGCCGCCGAGCGACATCAGGTTGGCCGACAGCCCCCATTGCTGCATCAGCACGAAGGTGGCCAGGGCCGACAAGGGCAGGATCAGGGCCACCACCAGCGCCGCGCGCAGGTTGCCCAGAAACAGCAGCAGCAGCACCAGCACCAGCACAATCGCTTCGCCCAGGGCCTTGGTGACCGTAGAGACGGCGCGTTCGACCAGGTTGCCCCGGTCGTAAAACGGCACGATCTTTACGCCCGGGGGCAGGGTGGGTTCCAGTTCGGCGATTTTGGCCTTGACGTCGCGCACCAGCTTTTGCGCGTTGGCGCCGCGCAGGCCCAGCACCAGGCCCTCGACGGCTTCGCCTTTGCCGTCGTGGGTGACGCTGCCGTAGCGGGTCAGCGCGCCCAGCTGTACCGTGGCCACGTCGGCCACCCGCACCGCCTCGCCGTGGCGCTGCAGCACGGCGATGGCGCGCACATCGTCCAGGCTGCGGATGCTGCCATCGCTGCGCACCAGCAGGGATTCTTCGCCACTGGACAGGCGGCCTGCGCCGTCGTTACGGTTGTTGGCGCTGAGGGCGTCCTGCAGCTGCTGCAGCGACACCCGGCGCGCTGCCAGCGCCGCCACATCGGGTACCACCTCAAACGTCTGCACCACGCCGCCCAGGGTGTTCACATCGGCCACGCCCGGAATGCCGCGCAGGCGCGGGCGGATCACGGTATCGAGCAGCTTGCGCCGCTCGGCCAGGCTGGCATTGCCATCGACCGTGAACATGAACATTTCGCCCAGCGGCGTGGTGATGGGTGCCAATCCACCCGCCAGACCTGCGGGCAGGTCGCCCATCACGCCCGACAGGCGTTCGCTCACCTGCTGGCGGGCCCAGTAGATATCGGTGCCGTCGGCGAAGTCGAGCGTGATGTCGGCGATGGCGTATTTGCTTTGCGAGCGCAGCATGACCTGGTGGGGGATGCCCAGCAGTTCTTGCTCGATGGGGGCCACGATGCGTGCCTCGACCTCGGCGGGAGTCATGCCGGGGGCCTTGAGGATGATCTTGACCTGGGTGGTCGATACGTCGGGAAACGCGTCGATTGGCAGGTTGCGCAAGGCCATGACACCGGCGGCCAGCAGCGCCAGCGACAGGATGCCCATCAGCAGGCGTTGCGAGAGTGAAAAGGCAATCAGGCGTGACAGCATCATTGGGCTCCGCCGCCCATGCCCTGCCACGCTCCCTTGAGCGCGGCCAGGCCTTGCACGGTGACCACGTCACCCGCCTTCACGCCCGAGCGCACCAGCGTCTGGCCCGCCCCCTCGGTGCCCAGCACCACCGCCGTGGGCACAAACCCCTGGGGGGTTTGCACGAACACATAGGCCTTCCCCTCGTGGCGTACCACGGCTTGGGCCGGCAGGCTGAGGTTGCCTGCCGCCTGGGTGTCGGTGCGCCCGGCCACGGTGACCTGCACGAACTGATTGGCGCGCAGGCAGTCTTCGGCCGCGGTGAAGTCGGCCCGCATCTGCACGGCCTGGTTGCCCGCGCTCACCTGCGGCACGATGGCGACCAGGCGTGCGGGTGCCTTGCAGCCCTGCACGGCAAGAAGGTCGCCCGTGCGCAGGTTGTGGGCCTGATCGGGTGTGGCCTGCAGGGCAATGGACCATTGGCCGCCGCGCGCCACCTTGGCCACGGGCATCCCGGCATCCAGGCGCTGGCCGGGGGTGGCGGTGACTTCCAGCACCGTGCCCGCCGCACTGGCACGCAGGGTCAGGCCCGGCTGCAGCGTGGTGCTGGTGGTGCTGGCGCCAGCCATTTGCAGGGCCTGACGGCGCTCGCGCAGAGCCAGTTGGGCCAGTTCGTTCTGGGTGCGGCTTTCCTGTACACGCAACCCGGCAATGATGCCCTCAGCGTGCAGTTTTTCGTCGCGTTCGAGCTTGCTGGCCGCCAGCCGCGCCTGGGCCTGGGCCTGGAGCAGATCGCGCTGCCATGCCACCAGCTCGGGGCTCAACAGGCGGGCCACGGCTTCGCCGGCCCTGACCTTCTGGCCAGCGCCCACCAGCACCTGCTGCACCACGCCGGCCACGGGGGTGCTGAGCAGCTCTGTGGCCTGCGGGGGCAGTTCCACGGTGCCTTGCAGCACCAGGCCGGCAGCGGCACCCGCGCCACTGCTGCCCACCACCTGCGTGGCCACGCCAGCCGCTTGAGCCTGTGCGGCGGTCCAGGCGATCGCCGGGTGGCTGGCAGGGGCCGAGGGGCTGGCCGCAGGGCCTGCCGCCACGCTCAGAGAGGCGCAAAAGCACAAAATGGCTGCGCTGAGTGGGTTGCGAAAAATGGGGCGTGTGGGCGCGTGTGAGCGGGAGTGCAGGGGCATGGGATGTCAACCTTTCGTCGCTGGGGCAGCGAGTTCGGATGAACGATACCGTGCCTACCTGAAGGGAGCATGAACTCCTGCCGTCAGCCGCCTGGCCGTCTGTCCACCTTCGGAATGGAGAAGGGCGTTCCCGGCGGTCAGCGGTCGGCGCGCAGGTGCAAATCCACTTGCAGTCCCGTGCCATGACCGGGTGGGGGCGAGTGCAGTGTGCAGGTGCCGCCCTGGCGCGCCACGATGGTGGTCACGATGGACAGCCCCAGGCCATAACCAGGCGTGTACAGCGCGCTGGCAGTGTGCCCTTCGCGGTAATGGCGCTGCTGCAACAGCCCGAGCTGCTCTGTGGTGAGGCCTGGCCCGCTGTCGCGCACGCTGCAGGTGGCCGGTAGCGCCACCTCCAGCACGATGGGGCCCTGGGGCGCGTAGCGCACGGCGTTCTCCACCAGGTTGCGCAGGGCGATGGCGAGGGCGTCGAAGTCGCCGCGCACCCACACGTCGTCGTCTTCGGGCAGCACGAGCTGCAGGCGCTGCAGCAGGGCCGCGTCTGCCCAGAACTCCTGTGCCACGGCGGCGGCGACCTGTGCGAGGTTGACGCGGTCCTGCGCCAGTGCTGCCCCCGAGCCTGCGCGCGAAAGCTGCAGCAGCTTCTCGCAGCGGCGGCTGAGGCGGTCGAGCGACTGCAGTGCGCCCTGGATGTCGGTGTAGGCCGCCCCCGTGGGTACGTGCACCAGGGCGGTCTGCAGGTTCAGGCGCACGGCGGCCAGCGGGGTGCGCAATTCGTGAGCGGCATTGGCGGCCAGGGCGCGCTCGGTATCGAGCGCGTCGGACAGGCGGGCGAGCAGGTGGTTGGCGCTGTCCACAATGGTCTGCAGCTCGTCGGGCAGGCCCTGGCCGGGCAAGGCGGCCAGGTGGTTGCCGTCGCGCAGCTGCAACTCGGCCGCCAGCGTGCCTGCGGGCGCCAGCGCGCGCTGCGTGACGGCGCGGATCAGCAGCCCCAGCAGGGGCAGGATGACCAGCAGCGGCACCAGCAGCCCGAGCAGGACCTGGGTGCGTGCGGCGCTACGGTGTGCCAACGGGTCGCCCACATGGATGAACATCGGCAGCGAAGGATGGGCGAGCGTGTAGGTGCGCAGCACGGGCGTGTCGAAGAAACCCGTGCTCAGCGGCACGGCCAGAGGGGTGAGCGGCGCGTCCGCCGAGCGCAGCAGCAGCTCGTTGTGGCCGTTGACCACCTGGTACATGAGCACGTCGTGGTGGGCACCGCTCAGGTTGCTGTGCGGGACCTCAAGGCGGTAGAGCGTGCCGTCGCGTTCCGAGGGGTTGCGGTGGTTGCGCGCGTCGTGCGCGGCCAGGTCCAGCAGGCGCTCGGCGCTTTCCACCAGGCCGGCGTCGAGCTGTTCGCTCAGCTCGTGCTGCAGGTACCAGCCCACGGCGCCGGCGGCGGTCACCCACAGCATGGCGATCCATGGCAGCAGTGCCCGCGTGAGCGCGCGAGAGAGGCTGTGGTGGGGGCGGGCCGCTGCCATGGAGGTCAGGCGCTGGTGTTGAGCTTGTAGCCCAGACCGCGCAGCGTCTGGATGCGGTCGCGCCCGATCTTGCGGCGCAGGTTGCTGATGAACACCTCCAGCGTGTTGCTGCTGGCGTCGGCATCCAGGCCGTACAGCGCGTCCTGCAGGCTCTCGCGGGTGTGGATGCGGTCGGGCCGCAGGGCCATCACGCGCAACAGGGCCCATTCCTTGGCCGTGATTTCCACCGGTTGGCCGTCGAGGGTGACCACCATGCGGGCAAGGTCGATCGACAGCCCCTGTAGCTGCAGCGTGGCGCTGCCCACCCCGCTGCGCCGGCGTTCGACGGCGCGCAGCCGTGCCAGCAGTTCGTCGGGGTCGTAGGGCTTGACCAGATAGTCGTCCGCTCCGGCGTCGAGCCCCCGGATGCGGTCGGTGATCTGGTCGCGGGCGGTGAGCATGATCACCGCGCTGTCGGGCAAGGTGCGGCGAAGCAGCGGCAGCAGCGCCAGACCTTCGCCGTCTGGCAGTTGCCAGTCGAGCAGCACGGCCGCCCAGTGCGCCGCGGGCAGCAGGGCACGAGCACTGGCCAGGCTGCCAGCGCATTCGCACACGAAGCCGCGGGCGTTCAGGAAGGCCATCAGCGCCCCTGCCAGCGGGGCATCGTCTTCAATCAGCAGTATGCGCAAAGGGGTCTCCCGAGGTCGTGATCGGACCAGCCACCGCAGAGCGGGGCTAGCGCCCCGCATGGTGCCGCAGCGACCTGAAGGCAGGCTGAAGCCGCCGTGCTTACCGGCCCCGCAAAAACAGGGCGTCCAGCTCGCGCATCGACAGCTGCCGCCAGGTGGGGCGGCCATGGTTGCACTGGTCGCTGCGGTCGGTGGTTTCCATCTGCCGCAGCAGGGCGTTCATCTCGTCCAGCGTGAGCTTGCGGTTGGCCCGCACCGCGCCGTGGCAGGCCATGGTGGCCAGGATTTCATTGCGGGCGCGTTGCACCACGGTGGTGGCGTCGTGGGCGGCCAGCTCGGCCAGCACGCTGCGGGCCAGTTCCACCGGGTTACCCTGGGCCAGCGTGGTGGGCACGGCGCGCACGGCCAGCGTCTTGGGCGAGAAGGGGACCACCTCCATGCCCAGCAGGGCCAGCACGTCGGTGGATTCTTCCGCCGTGGCCACTTCCTGCGGGGTGGCGGCAAAGGTGGCGGGGATCAGCAGCGGCTGGCTGGCAATGCGGGCGCCGCTGTCCACCTGGGATTTGAGGCGCTCGTACACGATGCGTTCGTGGGCCGCGTGCATGTCCACCACCACCATACCCTGGGCGTTTTCGGCCAGGATGTAGACGCCGTGCAACTGGGCCACGGCGCGGCCCAAGGGCCAGGTGGATGCGTTGTCGCTGCGCTGCTCGGGCCACACCATGGCCTCGGCGCGTGTCGCATCGTCCACGGCGCTGTTCGCGGCATTGGGCGTTGGGGCTACTGCGCTGGGGTCAGCTTCTGCGGACGCAACCCCCGCAGGCTGTGCAGAGGGGGCCCAAAGCCCGCCCAGCGCAGCGTCCGGCACGCTGGGGGTTATCTCGCGGGGTGACCACAGGGCCTGCAGGTCTTGCACGCGGTGGCCTCGGTCTTCAAATTTCATAGCAGCTTGCGCTTGCCACATGGGCGCTACAGGCTGTTTTTGCTCTAAACCTTGAGGGTGCGGTGCGGTGGCGGCTGACTCACCCGCGGCTTGTGCGGCCTGGGCCGCTGCCAAGGCTGCGCGGGGCGCAGCCAGCGCGTTTTCCACCGCATGGCGCACGGCCTGGTGCACCTCGCGGCTGTCCCGAAAGCGCACCTCGATCTTGGTGGGGTGCACGTTCACGTCCACGCGGGCGGGGTCGATCTCGACATACAGCGCGTAGATGGGCTGCTTGTGGCCGTGCAGCACGTCTTCATACGCGGCGCGGGCGGCGTGGGTGAGCACCTTGTCGCGCACAAAGCGGCCGTTGACGTAGCAGTATTGGTGGTCAGGCCGCGAACGGGCGGCGTCGGGCAAGCCTGCGCGGCCGGTGACCGTGACGGGCCCCACGCGGTGCTGCACGGCGACCGACTGGGTGACGAAGTCCTCGCCCAGCACGTCCGACAGGCGGCGGGCCAGTGCGTCTTGCGGGTTGCCTTCGCCGGGCACAAAGGTGGCGCGCCACTGCTCCACCAGCTTGCCCTCGTGCCAGATGGCAAAGCCCACATCGGGCCGCGCCAGCGCGTGGCGGCGCACGGATTCAATGCAGTGCGCCAGCTCGGTCGCATCGGTTTTCAGGAACTTGCGGCGGGCGGGGGTGGAGAAGAACAGCTCTTTCACTTCCACCGTCGTGCCCTGGCTGCGGGCAGCGGGGCGCAGCTCGCCGCTGCGCGCGTCCAGCAAAAAGGCGCTGGCCTGCGTGGGCGGGCGCGAGAGCAGGGCCATCTCCGACACCGAGCTGATGGCCGCCAGCGCCTCGCCCCGAAAGCCCATGGTGGCCACGGTTTCCAGGTCGTGCAGGTTGGTGATCTTGCTGGTGGCGTGGCGGCGCAGTGCCACGGGCAACTCTTCGGGCGGAATGCCCAGGCCGTCGTCTTCCACCGCAATCAGGCGCACGCCGCCGGCCAGCAAGCGCACGGTGATTTGCGTGGCGCCCGCGTCCAGCGCGTTGTCTACCAGCTCGCGCACCACCGAGGCGGGGCGCTCGACCACTTCGCCAGCGGCAATCTGGCTGATGAGTTCGTCGGGCAGGTCGCGGATCGGGCGGCGCGTGCCGGGCAGGGATGCTTCGGGCGCGGAGACTTCGGAGGTGGGCTGGGTTGGGTTCACCCGCCAGATTTTAGGCGTCGGCCCCATGGGGATTTGGTAGCAGGGTGATGGGGATAATGCGCGCTGCTTTCAACCTCCTCACCCCAGCCACGCAAGGCCCGTTCATGGAAATAGTGACCTTTCTGATCGATTTCATTCTGCACGTAGACAAATACCTGGAGGCGTTCGTGCAGAGCTATGGCATGTGGGTGTATGCGCTGCTGTTCCTGATCGTGTTTGTGGAAACCGGCGTGGTGGTCATGCCCTTTCTGCCGGGGGATTCGCTGCTGTTCATCGTGGGCGCGCTGTGCGGTGCGGGCCTGATGAATTTTCCGCTTGCGTGCGTGGTGCTCATCGTGGCGGCCATCCTGGGCGACCAGTGCAACTACACCATCGGGCGGTACTTTGGCCCCAAGGTCTTCCAGTGGGAAGACTCGCGCTGGTTCAACAAGCGGGCGTTCAACCAGGCGCATGACTTTTACGAGCGCTATGGCGGCATCACCATCGTCATTGCCCGCTTCATGCCTTTCATTCGCACCTTTGCGCCCTTTGTGGCGGGCGTGGCGGAAATGAGCCGCACCAAGTTCACGGCCTACAACGTGGGCGGTGCGCTGCTGTGGGTGCTGGGCATTGCCACGGCGGGCTACTTCTTTGGCAACCTGCCCTGGGTGAAGGAAAACCTGGACAAGATCATCTGGGCGCTGATTTTGGTGCCGGGTCTGATTGCGATTGCCGGAGCCTGGAAGGCGGGGCGCAACCAGCCTGCACAGTCCTGAGTTTGCTATTGAATTAAGAGCTGCTAGCGCTTTTGGGATAAGCGCTAGCAGCTCTTTTTGCTTGTACTCTGCTTATCGGCGCGGCGCGCGGCGCTGGTCCTTGTCTTCGCCAATTTCGTGGCCGATCAGTGCGCCCGCTGCGGCACCACCCACGGTGCCCAGCGTGCCGCCAAAAACCGCATTGCCCACCAGGCCGCCAGCGGCGGCACCTACCCCCGTGCCGATTTGTGCATTGGTGGGGTTGGACGCGCAGCCGCCCATGGCCAGGGCAGCAACCAGGGCCGTGGCCCCGATGAGATGACGTGTTTGCAGCATGGTGTGTTCCTTTCGCAAGTGGAGGTGGGCCAGTGCCTTCGCGTTTGGCAGCCGGTGGCTTGGCCCATGGCTTCACTGTGAATCGCTGCCGCCCGGTGCGGTGTCAGCCCTGGGCTTGCGCTTCTGTAGGAATTGGGGTGAATGCGGGGGGGGATGGGCTTGTCACCGCACCGGCAGAGGTTCATCGTGGCTTGGGTTGCTTCACGAAATCATCAGGGCCCGACCGGGCTGGTGCACACGTCAAGGAGTGCGTCACGCGGTTGAACCGGCCTACAACAAGAAGGGAAAGTGCTCAATGTCTGAACACACCTCTCATCCCGCCCAGGGGCTCAACCGGCTGACCATTGCCCAGCAGATCAGCCTGCTGGCCGGGGTGGCCGTGCTGGCCCTGGTGGTCATCCTGGCGCTGAGCCTGGTGCGGGTGCAGCAACTGGGCGCCACGGTGGAAGAACTGGGCCACGAACAGGTGGAGCGCCTGCAACTGGCGCTGCGCTGGCGCAGCAACATTGCGGTGAACGCCACGCGGGTGCTGTCCATCGCACAAACCGATGGGGACGACCTGCAAGGCTATTTCAAGGACGTGATGGGCAGCACCACGGCCGACACGACCAAGGTGCAGCAGCGCTACACCGAGCTGGAGAAAAGCCCCGGTGGGCTGCGCATTCAGGAAGAGCTTGCCACCGTGCGCAAGTCGTACCTGGAAACGCGCGACAAGGCGCTGGCCATGAAGAAGGCGGGCGACGTGGCGCAGGCCAGGGACTTTGCCTTGAAGGAGTTTGCGCCAGTGGTAGACCGCTACAACGCCGTGGCCGACAAGATGGTGGCCTACCAGATTGAGCGCTCGGAAGCCCAGGCGGCTGAGGCCAATGCGCTCATCCGCTCGTATCGCATGGCGGTGGTGGTGGCCGGTGTGGCGGGGCTGGCGTTGCTGGTGGTGCTGTCGTGGGTGCTGGTGGCGCGTATCCGCCAGTCGCTCAGCGAAGTCAGCGGCGTGGCGCGCCGTATCGGCGAGGGCGACTTGTCCCGCCCTGTGCAGGTGAGTGGCCGGGGCGAGGTGGCCGAGATGATGCTGGCCATGCAGCAGATGCAGGCCTCGCTGGTGCGTATCGTGGGCGAGGTGCGCCTCAGCAGCGACAGCATTGCCACCGGCTCCAGCGAGATTGCGACGGGCAATGCTGACCTGAGCCAGCGCACGGAAGAACAGGCCAGCAACCTGGAAGAAACTGCCGCGTCGATGGAAGAGCTGACCAGCACCGTCAAGAACAATGCCGATACGGCACACAAGGCGGCCGCGTTGGCGGGCGAGGCCTCACGCGCGGCCGTGCAGGGCGGCGAAGTGGTGGCGCAGGTGGTGAGCCCCATGGAAGAAATCTCCGCTGCCTCGCGCAAGATCACCGACATCATTTCCGTGATCGATGGCATTGCCTTCCAGACCAACATCCTGGCGCTGAACGCTGCCGTGGAGGCGGCCCGCGCAGGCGAGCAGGGGCGGGGCTTTGCGGTGGTGGCCAGCGAAGTGCGCAGCCTGGCCCAACGCTCAGCCGACGCGGCCCGCGAGATCAAGACCCTGATCGGCGCCAGCGTCGAGAAAGTGGAAAACGGCACCCAGCTGGTGAGCGAGGCCGGGCGCAGCATGGAGGGCATCGTGGCCCAGGTGCAGCGGGTGAGTGACCTGATTGGCGAAATCTCCAGCGCCACGAGCGAGCAGACCACCGGCATCAGCCAGGTGGGCGAAGCCGTCACCCAGCTGGACCAGGTGACCCAGCAAAACGCAGCGCTGGTGGAACAAAGCGCCGCCGCTGCCGACAGCCTGCGCCACCAGGCGGCCAAGCTGGCCGAGGTGGTGAGCGTTTTCCGTCTGGCGTCTTAACCTGGCAGTTCTTTGCGCCAGCGAGATCCTGTTCACGGTGCCCGAAAGGATCGTGAACAGGTTCAAACCTCACACCGACCGGCTGCGCGCCAGCGGCGGGTTCTTGGCGAAGTAGCGGGTGATGCCGCGCATCAGCGCATCGGCCAGCTGCTGCTGGTAGGCGCTGCTGCGCAGGCGGGCTTCTTCTTCGGGGTTGCTGATGAAGGCAGTCTCTACCAGCACGCTGGGAATGTCGGGTGCCTTGAGCACGGCAAAGCCCGCTTGTTCCACGCGCGGCTTGTGCAGCCGGCCGATATTGCCAATCTCGCCCAGCAGCACGGTGCCCAGGGCCAGGCTGTCGTTGATCTGCGCGGTGGTGCTCATGTCCAGCAGGGCGCGCTGCACATGGCGGTCTTTGCTCTGCACGTTCAGGCCACCCACCAGGTCGGCCTGGTTTTCCTTGTTGGCCAGCCAGCGCGCTGCCGTGCTGGATGCGCCGCTTTGGCTCAGCGCAAACACGCTGGCACCGCGCGCGGCGGGGGTCGTAAAGGCGTCGGCGTGGATGCTGACGAACAGGTCGGCCTGCACGCGCCGCGCTTTTTCCACCCGCGTGCCCAGGGGCACGAAGTAATCGCCGTCGCGGGTCAGAAACGCGCGCATGGGGTTGCCGCCCACGGTGGTGGCGTTGATGCGGTCGCGCAGCAGGTGGGCCACGCGCAGCACCACGTCTTTTTCGCGCGTGCCCGCCGGGCCGATGGCGCCGGGGTCTTCACCGCCGTGGCCGGGGTCCAGGGCAATGATGATGAGGCGATCGGTATGGGGTGTGGGCCGGGGGGTGATGGGGGGTGGTGCCGCCGGTGCGCTGGCGATGGCGGGGGCCGGGGGCTTGCGCTCGGTTTCGGTGCGGGCGATGAGATCGCCCAGCGGGTCGGTCAGCTCGGCAGTGGAGGGAAGGGCCAGGGCGTGCCCGGTGGGGGACGAGGCTTTGGGTGGTGGGGTGTCTGCGCCCATGTCGCGCAGGCGCTCGGCAATCAGTACCTCCAGCGGGTCCACAGGCGCTGCGGGGTACAGGTCAAACACCAGCCGGTGGCGGTAGGCGGCCACAGGCGGCAGGGTGAACACCTGCGGCATGGCGGGCTGCTTGAGGTCCACCACCAGGCGCACCACGCCGGGCGCGTTCTGGCCCACGCGGATGCCCGCGATGTTGGGGTCGTCGGGCTTGACCTTGGCCACCAGTTCGCGCAGCTCGGGGCTCAGGTCAATGCCCTCAATGTCCACCGCCAGCCGGGGCGGGGTGGTCACGAAAAACTGCTTGGCCACCAGCTTGGTGTCTGACTCGATGGTGACGCGCGAATATTCGGGCGCTGGCCACACCCGCACGGCCAGGATGCTGGCGCCGCGCGCAATCTGCTGCGTGCCCAGCAGCAGCACCAAACTGCCGGCCTGCAAGAGGCTGCGCCGGCTGGGCGCGCGCGGTGGGCGGGCGGGGTGTGCGTCAGCGGTCATGCGCTCAATCCTTGGAGCAGGCTGCGGCCGGTGGCGGTGCCTGCACGCAGGGTGACTTGCCTTTCGGTTTCGTCCATTGCTTCAATGTGTATAGCAAGGTCTGCAGGCGGGGTAAGCGCTGCAGCCTTTTCTGGCCATTCTGCCAGCTTGAGCCCGGGGCTGGCAAAGATGTCCCGAAAGCCCGCGTCTTCCCACTCGCGCGGGTCGTCAAAGCGGTAGAAGTCGAAGTGCCAGATGGCGAGCTGTGCAGTTTCGTGCGGCTCCACCACGGCGTAGGTGGGGCTCTTGATGCGGCCTTGCACACCCAGCGCGCGCAGCAGGTGGCGCACCAGGGTGGTTTTGCCCGCGCCCAGGTCGCCGTGCAGGGTGATGAACGCGTTGGCCAGCGCAGGCTGCGCTGCCAGCCGCTGGGCCCAGGCGGCGGTGTCGTCCTCGCTGCGCCAGGTGGTGGTGGCCTGGGCTGTGCCGGGGCTTTCTACAATCTGGCCGGTATGTGGTGCAACAGTCAACTCGTTCCTCAAATTCAGGAGTGGGCCCGCGAGCTGGGATTCTCCCAAATCGGCGTGGCCGGGGTGGATTTGTCTGCGTCAGAACCGGGATTGATGCAGTGGCTGGCGCAAGGGTTCCATGGTGACATGCATTACATGGCCGCCCACGGCCTGAAGCGCGCCCGCCCGGCCGAGCTGGTGCCCGGCACCGTGAGCGTGATCACCGCGCGCATGGACTACCTGCCCCGCGACCGGGACAGCGCCCCCGCTGTGGCCCAGGCGGGCGGCTGGCAGGCCATGGAGCTGCAGCGCCTGCAGCGCCCCGCCGAGGGCATTGTCTCGATGTACGCCAGGGGGCGCGATTATCACAAGGTATTGCGTGCCCGCCTGCAAAAACTCAGCGACCGCATTGCCGAGGCCGTAGGGCCTTTTGGCCACCGGGTGTTCACCGATTCAGCCCCGGTGCTGGAGGCCGAGCTGGCCGCCCGCAGCGGCCAGGGCTGGCGCGGCAAGCACACGCTGGTGCTCAACCGCGAGGCGGGCTCCACCTTCTTTTTGGGCGAAATCTATGTGGACATGGCCCTGCCGGCCACCGAGCCCGTCACCGCCCACTGCGGCAGCTGCAGCGCCTGCATCGATGCCTGCCCCACGCAGGCCATCGTGGCGCCCCACCGCGTGGATGCGCGGCGTTGCATCTCTTACCTCACCATTGAATACGCAGGCCCCATTCCGCTGGAATTGCGCCCCTTGATGGGCAACCGCATTTACGGCTGCGATGATTGCCAGCTGGTGTGCCCCTGGAACAAGTTCGCCCAGGTCAGCCGCCTGCCTGATTTTGATGAGCGCAAGGGCTTGTCGGGCCAGCAGCTGGTGCACCTGTTTGCGTGGGACGAGCCCACCTTTTTGCGCATGACCGAGGGCGGCCCCATTCGCCGCATCGGCCACGAACGCTGGCTGCGCAACGTGGCCGTGGCGCTGGGCAACGCACTGCGGCAGGCTGACAGCGCTGAGCTGCGCAGCGCCCTGCAGTCGCGCGCGCAAGACCCGAGCGAGCTGGTGCGCGAGCATGTGGCCTGGGCGCTGGCGGTTTGAGGTGAAATCAGGCTATAGCGCTTGATGGATAAGCGCTGGCAGCTACTTTTTTGATAGCAATCCGGTGCTTTGCAGCGTCTGCACCAGCCCATCGGTAAAACGCGCGTAGCCGGCTGCATTGGCATGCACGCTGTCGGCGCGCAAGCGGGCGTCTGCCAGCACGGTAGACCAGCCATAGGCATGCAGCGGAATCTTCAGCGCCTTGGCTGTCTCTGCGTACACATCGTGGTCGCTCAGGTGTCCTGCAGCGGCCATGAGCGATAGGCCGGGCACGGCCACCAGCAACACCTGTGCGCCGCTGGCACGCGCCTGTTCGCCAATGCGGCGAAGGTTGGTGCGCGTGGTTTCGAGCGGCAGGCGCCGCAAAAAGTCATTGCCGCCGATGCTCACGATCACCAGCGCGGGCCGGTGCTCTTGCAGCAGGGCGGGCAGCCGCTCCAGCGCCTGGGCCGAGGTGTTGCCTGAAACGCCTGCGTTGATCACATTCCAGCCGGTGCGGGCTGCCAGCAGGGTGGGGTAGGCGGTGTCGGCCGATGCGCCCACGCCCGAGGTCAGCGAGTCGCCCAGCGCCAGCACGGTGGCACCCGCTGGCACAGGCTGGGTGGCAGGCTTTCGGCTGCAGCCGGGCAGCCCTGCGCCCGCAATGATGAGCGCCAGGGCACCCAGCAAGGCGCGTCGTTGCATCGTCGATTTCATCGCAAAAAGCCCAAAGCGAATGGCAGGCTGGCCACTCCCAGCACGGTAGACAGCGTGACGAGCCCGGCCACATAGGGCCCGTTGTAGCCCATGCGCGCCGCCAGCACGTAGCAGGTAGACGCCGTGGGCAGGGCCGAGAAGGCCAGCAGCACCGTGGTTTGCACAGCGTCGAGCTGGAACCAATGCGCCATGCCCCAGGCAATCAGCGGTTGAATCAGGTGGCGAATGGACAGGACCGACACCGTGAGCAGGCGGCTGCGGCCCAGCAGCCCAAACTGCATGCCCGCGCCCGCCGCCATCAGCCCCAGGGCCAGTGATGAAGCGCTGATGCGGCTGACCGTAGGCTCCATCCAGCCCGGAATGCGAAAGCCCAGCAGGTTGGCCACCAGGCCCGACGCCGTGGCGATGATGAGCGGATTGCGCAGCAGCTCGCGCACAAAGCCCTGGCCGCCGTGGCGCGCCATGGGCCACACGGCTGCCACGTTGAATAGCGGCACGCACACGCCAATCAGCACCGCAATCATCAGCAAGCCTTGCGCGCCTGCCAGGCGCTCGGCAATCGCCAGGCCGATGAACGAATTGAAGCGAAACGCCACCTGTGCGCTGGCGGCATGGTCGCGGCGCTCCAGGTGCGAGCCCAGCCAGGGCCAGTAGGGCAGCGAATACGCCAGCGCAATGCCCGCCACGCCCGAGAGCAGCCCCGCCGCCATCAGGCTGGACGCAGCGCCCACGTCAATCGGGCTTTTGACGATGGACTGGAACAGCAGCACCGGAAACAGCAGGTAATACACCAGGCTCTCAACGGGCTGCCAGATGGAGCGGTTCAGAGGGGTATACCGGCACAGCAGGTAACCAAACAGAATGAGGGAGAAATCTGGAAGCAGGAGCTGGGCGTAATTCACGTTTCGAGAATACCTGAAGCGCCTGCCCCGAGTGGGCTGGCAGGCGATCAGCCGGCTGCTGCATCGGGCACCACGCACCGGCGCGTATGCCCCGGGTATCTGTGCGAAATCCCTAAGACCTGCCGGAGAAACATTCGCATAACATTGAAGATGTACGAAACCCCCAAAAGGAGAAATCGATGGACCGTCGCCACTGGATCGCGCTGGTACTGGCCACTGCTGCAGGATCTGCAGCCGCGCAAGCCTACCCGAACAAAATCATCAAGCTGCAGGTGCCCTTTGCACCCGGCGGCACCACCGACATCATTGCCCGCGTGATCGCCGACCCGCTGGGCAAGGCCCTGGGCCAGAGCGTCATCGTGGAAAACAAGGCGGGTGGTGGCGGCATCGTGGGCGCCAATGAAACGGCCAAGTCGGCCCCGGACGGCTACACGCTGGGCATTGCCACGGTCTCCACCACGGCCGCCAACCCGGCCATCAACCCCAAGACGCCCTACAACCCGCTGACGGACTTCACGCCCATCATCAACATCGCGGCCACGCCCAACATCATTGCGGTGCACCCCAGCTTTCCGGCCAAGGACTACAAGGGCTTTGTGGCTGAGCTGAAGAAGTCTGCAGGCAAGCACTCGTACTCGTCTTCGGGCACCGGCGGCATCGGCCACCTGCAGATGGAGCTGTACAAGAGCCTGACCGGTACGTTCGTGACGCACATCCCCTACCGGGGTGCAGGACCCGCCCTGAATGACACGGTGGCGGGCCAGGTGCCCATGATTTTTGACAACCTGCCCTCGGCGCTGCCCTTCATCAAGGAAAACCGCCTGGTGCCCATCGTGGTGGCCGCACCGCAGCGCGTGGCCGCTCTGCCCAATGTGCCTACGTTCAAGGAGGTGGGGCTGGAGCCTGTGAACCGCATGGCCTACTACGGCATCGTGGGGCCCAAAGGCCTGCCCAAGGACGTGGTGGACAAGGTCAATGCCGCCGTGCGCAAGGCGCTGGAAGATCCGGCCGTGAAAAAGCGCATCGAGGACACCGGCTCCATCGTGGTGGGCAACACGCCCGAGCAGTTTGCCGAACAGATCAAGGCCGAGTTCAGCGTCTACAAAGACGTGGTGGCCAAGCAAAAGCTCACGCTCGACTGAGCACTGCACTGAAGCAAAGCCGCGCGGGCCTGGCCTGCGCGGCTTTTTTCATGGCGCGTACTGTGGGCGTGCTATCGTTTTTGGATGCTTGAAGACAGCCTGCGCGCGATCGATACCTTTGTAGATGCCCTGTGGCTGGAAGACGGCCTCTCGCGCAACACCCTGGCGGCGTACCGCCGTGACCTCACGCTCTACGCACAGTGGCTGGCACAGCAGCAGCCCCCGCTGGCGCTGGACGCCACAGCCGAAATGCACCTGAGCGGCTACTTTGCCGCCCGCCATGCGCAAACGCGGGCCACCTCGGCCAACCGGCGCCTGACGGTGCTGCGCAGGTACTTTCACTGGGCTTTGCGCGAACGCCGCATCACCCAGGACCCCACGCTGCGCCTGCAGGCTGCACGCCAGCCCTTGCGGGTACCCAAAACCCTGTCGCAGGCCCATGTGGAGGCCTTGCTCAGCGCCCCTGACCTGGGCAACCCCCTGGGCCTGCGCGACCGCACCATGCTGGAGCTGATGTATGCCAGCGGCCTGCGCGTGACGGAACTGGTCACGCTCAAGACCTTTCAGGTGGGGCTGAACGAAGGCGTGCTGCGCGTGATGGGCAAAGGCAACAAGGAGCGGCTGGTGCCTTTTGGCGAAGAAGCGCGCAGCTGGCTGCAGCGCTACCTGCAAGAGGCGCGCGGCGCCATCCTGGCCGGGCAGCAGACGGACGACCTGTTCGTGACCCACCGTGGTGAGGGCATGACGCGCGTGATGTTCTGGGTGATTGTGAAAAAGTGGGCGCAGGTGGCGGGCATCACTGTGCCCCTGTCACCCCACACACTGCGCCACGCCTTTGCCACCCACCTGCTCAACCACGGGGCGGATTTGCGCGTGGTGCAACTGTTGCTGGGGCATGCCGATATTTCGACCACCACCATCTACACCCACGTTGCGCGAGAGCGGCTCAAGGCGTTGCATGCGCAGCACCATCCACGCGGCTGAGTCCTGCGTTTGCATGGGGGCCGTGTTGCACCCCGCAAGCAAAAAGGGCTCCGTTGCTCGGAGCCCTTTTTGGTTTCTCTGCGAAGAAGTTCTGGGTATCAGTCCCCGTTCAGGTCTTCGGCCCAGGCCAGCGCCTGCAGGTGGGCCCAGTTGACCTGGCGGTTGGACAGATGCAGTTCGTCGGCCACGCGGGCAAACGTCGCGTCATCGCCAGATTCACAGGCCTTGGTCAGCTCCAGGAACGGCGCGAATACGCCGGTGCCGTGCAGCAGGGCATCTGTCACCGGCTGGGGCAGGGCCACCGATTCGAGGGCTTTTTCCAGCGGCACGTTCAGCATCGTGTCGAGCAGCGAGAACACCCCCACCACGAAGGCGTTGTCGCATTCCTCCGGGGGCAGCAATTCGGCCGCCAGCAGCTCCATCAGGCGTCCGCGCACCACGGCGGTCTGGCCCACGGCAGGAGGGGCTCCATCGCGTGAGGTGGTCATGAGCAGCGCCGCCCAGCGGAACAGCTTCTTGAGGCCCAGGATCATCACCGCGTGGCGGAAGGAAGTCACTTCGCACGACAGTCCAAACCCCGAGGAGTTGATGAAGCGCAGCAGGTTGAAAGACAGAGTGGGGTCTTTCTTGAGCAGGTCTTCGATCTCGCTGGTGTCCGCCTGTTTGCGCACCAGGTTGATGAGCTGAATGATGGTGGCTTGCGAAGGGCGGATGGTGGTGGCTTTGACCAGGGAGGGCTTGGCAAACCAGAAGCCCTGGAACAGTTTCACGCCCAGGTTCGACATCATCTGGAACTGTTCGGCGGTTTCCACCTTTTCAGCCACTAACGTGGCTTTGGCGTATTGGCTCGCAAACTTCACCAGCGGGCCTGCCAGCTCGGGCTTGAAGGTCTGCAAGTCCAGCTTGATGAAGGAGGCCAGAGGCATCCAGCTGGCGTAGGGCTTGCGCAAGGCGTTCTGGTTCAGCGCCAGGCGAAAACCGCGTTCGCGCAGAGCCTGCAGCACGGGCACGCGCTGGTCGATTTCTTCCTGCGTTGCGGTGTCGGGCAGTGGGGGCACTTCCAGTACCACCTTTTCGGGGTGGATCAGCTCCAGGTGGCCGCCCGCCAAGCTCTCGTGCGTGCAGTTGATGAACACCGTTTTCTTGCCCACCAGGGCTTCGGTGCCCGCATAGGACAAGGCGTTGAATAGCAGCGCGGCATCGCTGGCGGCGGTGTGGGCGTCCGATGCGGTGGAACGGTCGAACAACTCGTAACCGTAGACCGCACGGTTATGGTCCACGATCGCCTGGCGCGCAATGACGGCTGTGTTGCTCGCGTCCACATCTTCCTGCGGGACAGCGGTATCGGCGGGCGGGATGTTTTGTTCGGTGGTGCTCAACATGATGCGGCTAGAAAAGGATTGAGCGGAACGCTTCGTCACATTCTAGGCGCTGTCTTGACGGGGGCGGTGCAATGCCCGAGCACCGTGGGCGAGCCCTCGGCGGCTGGCACCCATCCAGCCGCGCGTTGCCGCCAGCGGCGCCATGCAAGCGGGCCGCTGGGCAGTTCACTCGGTCATCTGGTCTGCCCAGGCCAGGGCTTGCAGGTGGGCCATGTTGATCTGCTGGCTGCTCAGGTGCAGTGTCCCTGCCGCCTTGTGGAAAACGGCGTCGTCGCTCGATTCGCAGGCTTCAGCCAGCGTGAGCAGGTCGCCCAGCACGCCTTCGCGGCGCAGCAGGGCGGCGGCCACGGCGTCAGGCACGGTCAGCAGCTTGAGGGCCGATTCCATCGGAATGGACAGCATCACATCCAGCAGAGAGAAGATGCCCACCACGAACGCCTGGTCGGCTTCTTCCGGGGGCATGCTCTCCAGCGCCAGCAATTCCATCAACCGGCCGCGCACCACGGCGGTCTGGCCCACCGAAGACGGCGCTGCACCCGTGCGTGCGGCCGTGAGCAGCAGGGCCGCCCAGCGGAACAGCTTTTTCAGCCCCAGCAGCATCACGGCCTGGCGGAAGGAGGTGATCTCCCGGTTCAGCCCAAACCCGGCCGAGTTGATGAGGCGCATGAGGTTGAACGCCAGACCGGCATCTTTCTTCAGCACCTCTTCAATATCGTCGGTGCTGGCTTGCTTGCGCACCAGGTTGATGAGGTGGACGATGCTGGCCTGTGCGGGAGAGAGCAGCTTAGTCTCCACCAGCGAAGGGCGCGCGAACCAGTAGCCCTGGAACAGTTGCACCCCTTGGCTGGAAACCATGTCGTATTGCTGGGCTGTCTCGACCTTCTCGGCAATCAACTCCGCCTGGCTGTTGCGTGCGGCGTAGCGGATCAGCACGGCCAGTTGGTCAGGGGCCAGCACCGACAGATCCAGCTTGATGTAGTCGGCCAGGGGCAACCAGGCGGCGTAAGCCGATTCGAGCACGGTGTGGTTGAAGGCGAGGTGAAAGCCGCGATCACGCAGGCCCATGAGGATGGGCAGGCGCGTTTCCACCTCCTGCGCAGCTGCGTGGCCCAGCGGCGGAATCTCCAGCACTACCTTATCGGGGTCCAGCAGCTCCAAGTGGCCGCCCGAGAGGCTTTCGTGGGTGCAGTTCACAAAAATCAGCTTCTTGCCGACCAGCTCTTCCGTGCCCGCATGCGACAGCGCTGTGAACACCAGAATCACATCGGTGGCGGCGGTGTGCCCGATGCCGGTGCGCGAACGGTTGAACAGCTCATAGCCAATCACTGCTTGCTGGGCATTGACGATGGCTTGGCGCGCGATCATGGCCACAGTGGCTTGCCCCGATGTGTTGCTTGCAGGATAGGCCGCTGCATTGGCGGGTGTAGTGGACATGGCTGGCTACTCACGTGTGAACGATTCAAAAGATGCAAAAACAACCGACTCATTTTAGGGAGCGCCCAATTCCCGGGCGTTTCGCTCAGCCCTGCTGCAGCCATTGAAGTTCCGTTTCAGTGAATCCAGCGCGGCGGCGGGCTTCGTCGTTGAACGGCGGTTTGAGGCGCGGAGCTTCGTATTGCCGCACCAGGACGGCGTAGTGCGTTTCCGGGTTCAGCCCCTCGCGTTCGCATAGCCACCGGTACCAGTGGTTGCCGATGGCCACGTGGCCCACCTCGTCGTGCAGGATGGTATCGAGGATGGTGGCGGCGGCCAACGCATCGGACGTGCCCACCTGCCGGAGCTTGCGCTGAATCAAGGGCGTGGCGTCCAGCCCGCGGGCTTCCATGGTGCGCGGCACCAGGGCCATGCGCGCCACGATGTCGTGCTGCGTTTTCTCGCACATGGTCCACAGGCCCTGGTGCGCCGGGAAGTCTCCGTAGTCATACCCCTGCGTACGCAGGTGGCTGCGCAGCATTTCAAAGTGCGTGGCCTCTTCGGCGGCCACCCGCAGCCAGTCTTGGTAATACGCCGGCGGCATACCGTCAAAGCGCCAGATAGCGTCGAGCGCCAGATTGATGGCGTTGAATTCAATGTGGGCAATGGCATGCACCAGCACAGCGCGCCCTTCGGGGGTGGCGGGCGAGCGCCGGGCCATCTCGGTGTGGC
>ERZ650306.729-NODE-729-length-20094-cov-10.549329_pt1 | contig 20094 bp, 19 predicted proteins | sample MGYA00376242_ERZ650306 | MGnify/ENA primary metagenome ERZ650306 (study PRJEB26733, sample SAMN07839244) | wastewater metagenome | biome: urban; feature: wastewater treatment plant; material: waste water | place: USA: North Carolina | collected 2016-03-31 ... | reverse complement strand
TCATTTCAAAAAAAGTATTAGAACAGTGTTTTAGTCCAGTGAAGTCAAGTACAGAGTACATAAACTTAAATCGTTATACTCAGCAGCAGAAATGGTTTGATTCTTATCATCAGCAAACACAGCCATTCACAATGGTTGGCCAACAAGAGAAGAAGTTTAGTATCGAGAATAGTACTCTGACACCTTATCAACGTTTGATAAATTTTAGAGATGCCCGTAGCAAAGATCCCCAAGCTCAAGTATGGCTGCAGCGATGTCAATTGATGTGCACTAAATGGATGAGCCCCCAAAAATTTAACTTAAAAGTTGAAAATATTGAGGGAGAGATTATAGATGAAGGTTGGTTTGAGGATCTTCACAATAAAGCCAGGAAATTGTCTCGTTCTAATGAACGCAATACCTTCCTTGATTTGTACGATCAAGAAGAGAATAGGCCTGACATATATCAAAGAAAGAACAAGATTGATGCTCTAAAAATATTATTACACTTTGGTAAGTTACGTAAGAATTTTTTGCATTTTGTATGTCGAGATCAAGACGATGAGCAACGAATTAGAAGTTTTATTGCTGGAATGAAGCCAATATTAGGAGAAGAGCTAAATTTAGGTATACAAAATTATCCAGTTAATATGAATGCACCTGAGCGAAGAGTTCAATTCAGTTTTCAAAGAATAGACTCTAATAAAAATGTGACAGTTCTGGTTTTATTTAATCTAATGTTAAAAATCATGCAGGAAGATGAGCTTTGGATTAAATAGCCTAAGCTAACTAAAAGGTATTGTTTAAAAATTTCTTTGGTCATAAGTAAACGGCTTTTTTGCTCAAGCCTATACCTTAAGTCTACCGTACAACGAATTGGTGCTCTTACAATAAATCCTTGATCAATCGAGGAAACATATCGATAGGGTAAGCTCAACCACAAGATAAACAGGGATCAAATTAAGCTTATTCTGAGGCAGCTTGGGCAAATTTAATCTTCAAATCTTTGGGCAACAAAGCCGAGCGTTACCGAAATCGAGGTAAAAGACTGCGTATGGGATTTCTTTTAATTGTTGGAATTTACAATATAGAATTGAGAAAGAAATGATTTGTGTAAGAGAACTATTGTTATTCGTATAATTTTAAAACAAGATATCAACTATTTAAAATTGTGATTTTAGCATTTTAAGCATGCCATTAATTCGGTTTGATTAAATTGCAAAGGGGATAATAATGCTAGAAGATGAAAATAACCAACAACTTGATCCAAAATATTCATTGCAGGTTGATTGTGCTTCAGCTTTGAATTTTGTTTTACAGCAAAATTCAGTTCCTCTGATTCGACAAATCCTAATCTCTTCAACTGAAACGATTTCTGGTTCTCGAATCGTTATTCGTTCTAATCCTGATTATTTCAAAGAACACACTATCAATATTGCGAACTTGGAAGGCAATCAATTCTTGGCTCTTGATAAGCCAAAATTAGTTTTTGATATCAAACTATTGCAGGAGTTACCTGAGAATCTTAAAGGCAGTATTGAAATCCTTTGGTTGAATGAAAAGGAAGAGATACTGGCAGAGCAGCGGGCAGAGATTGATTTATTAACCATTGATACTTGGGGTGGGGAACGCCAACCCATAGAATTATTGGCGAGTTTTTCACAACCCAATGCTTCAGCACTCAGCCCAATTTTGGTTAAGGCCAGTGAAATTTTAAAAGCAAAAGAACTAGGTTCATTAAGTGGTTATCAAGAGCGAGATAGAGATTCTGTGCTATCTCAACTGAATGCCTTATGGGAGTCTTTATTACAACAAGATATTCATTATATTGTTAACCCAGCAAGCTTTGTTAAATCGGGCCAAAGAATACGTTTGGCAAAGCAGATTTTTGACGAGAAGTTAGCATGTTGTTTAGACACGACAATACTTTTAAGTGCCTTGGCTGAACAAATAGGCTTAGATACTTTACTTATTATTGAAGAAGGACATTCGTATCTTGGGGTTTGGTTAAATGAGACGCCAAATGTTGACTTGATCATTGATGATATTCAAGCATTAAGAAAGCGTTATGATTTGGGTGAAGTTGTTTTTATAGAAACAACGCTGCTCACACAACAAGTAAAGTTTGCATCCGCACTTGAAACAGCAAAACAGTACATTAAAGATGAATCCCGCCAGCATAAGTTCTATCTTGCGATTGATGTTCGCCAGTCCCGGTTGCGTGGCATTAAACCAATTTCCTCATACCAGGATAAGAAAAATCATTTGGATGAAACAGAAATTGAATGGGCACCTGCATCCATTCCTGTTTACGATCTTGAACGTCCAGTTGAAAGTAAAACCACTAGGGTTGACCGCTGGTTGCGTCGTTTACTCGATCTAAGTCTTCGTAACAAGCTCTTAAACTTTAAGGACAATCGTTACAGCATACCCTTACAATGTTCTGAGTTAACACTGGGGAAACTTGAAGATGCATTGGCGAACCAAGAGGGTTTCTTATTTAAGGGGATTGATAGCATCTCGCTAAAAGATGTCCAGCGTGACAATGAAAGCCAACATATCAATCAATATGTTGATGATAGCCTGTCCAGAAAACTATTGTTTAGTCCACTTGATACACCCTTACTGGAAAAGCGCCTAATTGAGGTTTACCGTGCCTCACGTACTGCTTTAGAAGAGGGAGGAGCGAATACACTATTTCTTGCTATTGGCTTTCTGGAATGGAAAGAGTCAGAGCGTTCAAAACGCACTTTTAAAGCGCCACTACTACTTATTCCTGTGCAGATCACCCGCGAGACCGCTAAAACAGGTTATCGCCTGTATATGTATGATGATGAGCCTCGCTTTAATTCAACTTTATTACAATTATTAAGACAGGATTTTGAACTAGATATTTCGGGTTTAAACCCTTTGCCGGCAGATGATTCTGGGATAGATGTTAACCAAGTCTTACATATTGTGCGTAAGGCTATTGTGAATATACCAGGATGGGAAGTTAAAGCTGAGGCTGCCATTGGTCAGTTCTCATTTTCAAAATATTTAATGTGGCTTGATTTGTCTACACGAATGGATCAACTTAAAAATCAATCTGTAGTAAATCATCTGATTGAATCACCACGAGAACCATTCATTAAACAGGATGATTTTCCGCAACCCGCTCAACTAGACCAACGATATCAACCTCAACAATTATTTACACCGTTATCATCTGACTCGTCACAGTTAGCAGCAGTTATGTCCGCCGCATTAGGACGTACTTTTGTACTTTCTGGCCCTCCTGGGACAGGTAAGTCCCAGACCATTACAAATATGATTTCACAGTGTCTAGCAGATGGTAAATCTGTGTTGTTCGTTTCTGAAAAGATGGCAGCTTTAGAGGTTGTCTATCGTCGTTTGACACAGATTGGCTTGAGTGAGTTGTGCTTGCAGTTACATTCTTCCAAAGCGCAGAAAATGCAGGTTTTGGATCAACTGCGGGAAAGAGCACAGAAGAACAATGACCCATATTTTCTAAGTGCTCAGCTAAAGACAACAGAATGGCAAAAGTTGTCGGACAAATTAATCCAGTCTCGTGATGAACTGAATCAGCATGTAAATAATCTCCATACCGTACATGCGATCGGTTGGAGTCTGTATGCCGCAATGAGTGATGAACTTTGTTATCGGGATACACCACATCTACGTTTTCCTGAGATTGAAATTTCAACACTAACATCAGAAAAGCGTGAGTTGCTGAATAAGACGGTGACACAAGCAGTAAGCTTGCGTCAGCTAGTAAATGAAAATGCTAAAGACGTATTGGATGGATTTGCGGAGGGCTTGTCCGAACCTATCTGGAATCTGGCATGGCAGGAGCAATATCAACTATTACAGGACCAACTTGTAGGTCAGATACAACAATTACAAAAGTCTATTTCTGCTTGGCAACAGGTTTTTGGATTCAGTGAAAAGCAGAATCTGAGTCAGGTTAATCAGGATGTTGCGATTTTTAAAGCAATATCTAATCTGGTTCAGCAAACAGACTTAAAACTCTTAAATGCGATTAAAGATATCGATTTAAAAACCATTACCCAGACAAAACACTTAACGCAAGATCTTAAGCAACAGCGTTCTTCATTAGTAGGGAAATACCAATCTCAAATTTATCAAGCAGATTTAAGTCAAATTGGCTTTAAATGGCGTGAAGCAGAATCAAAAATGTTCCCATTTTCATGGTTTGCTAAATTCCAGCTGAGAAACTTAGTCAAAACTTATCAAGACTCAACTCAACGCCCAACAGCTTTGGCAGTTGCCCATGACTTACCAATCTTGCAGCATATCCAAAGCCAACAATTACAATTTACTGAATGTGAAAAACTGTTAGCGAGTAAGCTTGGTTCTTATTGGCAGGGTGAAGATAGCGCATGGCAAAGTTTTGAAGCTATTCACAATCAGTGGCAAGAAATTAAGCAGATAGTTGCGTTGTCAATTACTGATCAAGCAACTTTATTAAAAGCTGTAGAGTTTAGTAAAAATCATACTTTGGATGAGCTGACACAGAATATCGCTCAGGTGGAGAATACGTTTAGGCAATTGCTGAATGATCATGTCCTGAAGAGTGATACTGCGATTACCTCATATTCAGATATTGATTTTAATAAAATTATCGAAAGACAACAGCAGTTGCAGCAACACAGTTCATCTTGGAGACATTGGTTAAATTGGCAGGCTATAAAGAGCCAGTTGATTCAACATGGGTTAAAACCATTGGCATTTGAGCTTTTGAATGCCCCATTGAATGTGGATGATGCCCTAAAACGCCTGAATATTAATTTAGCGAGACACTGGATTACGCATCAATTTAGTCAGCATCCAGAGTTAAACCAATTTAACAGCCAACAACATGAACAGAAAATAATGTCCTTTGCCCAGCAGGATAAAGAACACCAACTTTCTGCAAGTCAGGAAATTATTCACCGTTGGAATAATATTTTTATAGAACAAAACCACTACAAAGGGCAATGGACTGTTCTTAACAAAGAGTTGGGTAAGAAACGCCGTCATATTCCTGTACGAGAGTTGATGCGTCAAATTCCTGATGTTTTAGTTGGCTTGAAACCATGTTTATTAATGAGTCCATTATCAGTTGCCCAATATCTGGACACAGAAGCAAAATTTGATGTAGTAATTTTTGATGAAGCATCACAGATTCCTGTATGGGATGCAATTGGTGCATTAGCGAGAGGTAAACAGTCAATCGTGGTGGGTGACAATAAACAAATGCCACCAACCAGTTTCTTCGGTAAAGGCGATTCTGAAGAAGAGGTTGATGAGGAGGTGACTGAAGATCTGGAGAGTATTTTGGATGAATGTCTTGCTGCTCAGTTACCAGAATTAGCTTTGAATTGGCATTACCGTAGTCGTTATGAAAGTCTCATTCAATTTAGTAATCAGAAATACTACAAAGGTGGTTTATTTACTTTCCCTGCACCTGTTGCTAAGGATACAGCTGTAAAACTACATGTGGTTGAGGGTGTATACGACAAAGGTGATACACGTACCAATAGTAATGAAGCAAAGGCAATTGTTGAATTTATTATTCAGCATTTACAGTCACAGTTAGGGCAAGAGAATCCTTTGACTTTAGGTGTGGTCACTTTCAATATGACTCAGCAGAAGTTGATTGAAGATTTGCTGGATAATGAATTGGCTAATCACCCTGAGTTAGAGACATTGAGTAAGTCAGGCATTGAACCTTTATTTGTTAAGAATTTAGAAAATGTGCAAGGAGATGAACGTGATATTATCGTTTTCTCAATTACTTACGCAAAAGACCGTGATGGCCGCTTATCTATGAGTTTTGGTGCACTTAACCGTCAAGGTGGTCAGCGCCGTCTAAATGTAGCAATTACTCGCGCTCGTCAAGGATTACATGTTTTCTCGACCTTAAGTCCAGAAGAAATTAATTTGGCACGCACCAATAGTGAGGGTGTAAGGGATTTAAAAGACTTATTAGTTTTTGCTCGTAGTGGTCAGTTGCATTTAAATTATGTTGATCAAAACAAACAGCAGACTAAAAAAAGAATTTGTACAGTACTTACAGAATAAGCTTCAAGAAAAAGGTTGGAGCGTGGACCCCGGAATAGGTCAGGGCGATAGCTGTGTAGATCTAGCTATTATAGATGACTTGCATACAGATAGCTATATTGTAGGTATTCTAGTCGATGGTGAAAATTATGCAAAAGCAGCTACAGCAAGAGACCGTGATCAGCTCAGACCAACAGTATTAAATGGGTTAGGCTGGCAGGTATTATCAGTGTGGACAGTTGATTGGTGGCTGGATCCAGAGCAGAACTTAGCTAAATTGGTAAAAGAATTGGATGAGATCAAAATTAATCAACAGGTTGCTTAAATTGTCTGAAACCTTAGGGATGAAAAGCATGCTTTAAATCAACTCATTGACTTGGGTTGCATGGTCCATGCGAGTCGTAAATTCTATGAACTATATGTGACGGGGAAAAGTCAGATCAATGAACAGGCATTTTTAAGGGTCATCAGATTAAGTGCATTTTGATAATGAATAAAGCGCCGTTTGGCGCTTTATTCATCCTAGGGACCGCTCACCACCGAGTCCGAGAAGAGCGAGCAAAAAGGCTTTGCCAACCTGCTGATCGGCCTGTTCGGCGCCGTGCGCAATCCGCTGACTCATGCGCCCAAGGCGAATTAGCCCATGTCCGAACAGGATTCACTGGACATCCTGACGCTGGTATCGCTGATTCACCGCAAGCTGGATGGCACCACGAAATTAGCGGCCGTATCGCCATAAGGGAAAGACAAGAATGGACGAGGCGATCGTAGTCTTCTCTCGGAAAGGGATTTTCCAGACTACGATTGCCGCGCGTGACGTTCGCAGCCGGGAACATGCACGCAAGCTGTGGCCCCTGGTGTCTCCCGGCGCATCACGGCAGATGGTGACATGGGTCAGCCCCTCCTTTGAGAGCGGGAAGTTGCGTCGGAGATCCCACTTCCGCGTGCTTCCTGCCCAACACACCTTTAATCCGAAAGCGCACTTCGACGATGAAGAAGCCAGCCGGTGGCGCGCTGTGCAGGAAAGCCCCGAACACCGACAGGCGAAAGAACTTGTCGCTGCCGAACTCTCCCGACGCTTGAATGCCGGGCTTGCGATGCCGTGGGCGTTCAAAGATACGGATGCGTCGGACTATGCGCTGGAAGGCAACTTGTTGCTGGGTGCCGACCGGGTGGCAACCGAGCATCCTCTGGAGACGCCATTCGGCAGCAAATTCCGGCTCGACGTTGCCGTGCTCGGGCCGCCGGTTCAGGTCGAGCCGATGGTGCTTGGCGGCGTTGAAATCGAACTCAGCCACGCCTTCGACGGCCGCAAGGCGCTGATCGGGAAGTCGCTCGGATTTCCGTTGATCTCCATCGACATCACGGAGATGATGCTGGACGAACTCACGCCTGAGTGGGCACAGCGGGTACTGACCACAACCACGCGGAGCCACGAGCAAGGACGCCGGCAGACCTACATCTATCTCCACGACCTGCTGTACCACCTCTACGCGCAATTGCCAACGATGAGACGCTGAACAAGCTGGTGCGCTGGATGAACCTGCTCGCGGAGAAGCTAGAGTACCCGAAGGGTACGGTCGCCGTTGCCTTGGTCAATGGAAAGAACTAACAGTCGCGCAAGATGCTGGAACGCGCGGGACAAGTCGTTGGCCCCGACTGGAGTGAATTCAATGACCAGCGCTGCTTAGGGCTGACCTTGCCGCGCCCCAAAGGCCCAGCCGATCTCCAAGCCCATCGCTTCCACATGACGATGGCGCGCATCCTGCTGTCGCACACTGATGCGCTCGTTGGCTACAAGTATTGCAATGGCGTGGACAACAACCACCCCGAAGAAGACGTGTGGGTGGCGCATCGCTGGATTGCCGACCTGAAAACCCATACCCGGCACCGCGTATTGCCGGAGTCACCTTGCGGGCAAACACTACAACGGAGCCAGGCGCCTGTTTGCTTGTTGGACAGTTCTCAGTCCGTCGTCGGTTTTGGTGCTCTTTTCCGCGGAGCCGAAGAAGGCAAAGACGGCAAGCACTCGAATAGGCGTTCTGCATAGACGAACCCCATCCGCCTGACTGCGCTCTGATCGAAATACAGTAGCCAAGCGGCCAGTAACGCCAGCGAAATGAGCAGCGTTAGGCCAGCAGCCAGCCCCGGATCAGCAAAATGCACAGGGTCAAAATGTGGAGGCGCAACCTGCAAGATTTTTGCAATCAGCAATCCATAAAGGATACCCAAGAGGCACGACAAAATGCCAACAGGTTTCATCGCTAACATATTGCGATGGAATCCGTATGCAATATTCTCTTTGAGTAGGAGCTGCTTGTTGGAACGGGTGAGTTCACGAAGTCGCTTGGTTGCCCCAATGTAGGTATCGTCCGCCTTGTCCTGATCTGCTGATTCCTCCTCTGCGTTCGGCATGGCAATACCCAGCTTAGCTGTAATCGCGGTGTGATATCGCTGCTTGCTGACGCTATCCAGAAATTTGTCGCGATGGCGCAGGGCTATGGTTGTTGGCATTCCGCCCCATTTTTTCACTAGGGATTCTTCCAACTTTTTTCCCCGCCCACGGGCTACGCTTGCGAGTGCATAAATGGCACCGCAGCCACCCAGCAGTCCAATCACGCCTGTAAGTACCGGGTGCTTTGCGCCGTAGACACACAACAAGGGAACGAGCAGCGGCAAAGCTACAAGAAGTCCTGGAATTACGCGCGCCTTGCGCTCGTAGGGGTCTTTGACCAGTTCAAAAATATTCGTCATAGGTGCTTAGCTTTGGGCCGACAAGGCATCAATATAGGGTTGAATTTCATCGCGGTTTTTCAAAGTGATCTGCTGCGCGAGGGGGTCGGGTGCTTCCTTGGTATGCAAGCCCAAACGCCTCAGTGTGTAGTACAGAAACGCTTGGCGGCATGGAAGTTTGACCTGTCCACCCTCCATTCCATAGTCCAACTCCAGGACTCGTTTCTTGGCAGCGGGTAAATCGGGATGCGGTGCAAGCACCAGCGTCAATACAGTTTGCCAATGCGAATCCTGGCTGGCGTCCACTTGGCTCGCCTCGAAGCCATCGATGCGCAGGATTCGGGCGAGGACGAAATCGCTGAAGCGCTGGCGCTTATGGCAAAACGCGCGCATGTGCCAGCGAAAACCGTCGTTGCCCAGAGCGTGCGGCGACAGCAGACGAACCGATTCGTCCAAGGACGTCATGGACTGGTAGCTCACCCAAATGGCTTCCTGCTGCCGAATTGCCCGGACCACTGCTTCGACGGTTTGTTCATTGATGGTGCGCCAAGGGGACGGTGCCCAATCTGCCTCAGGCGCTGAGCCAATAAAGCTGGACGCTGGTTCGATGACGCCCATCTTGGTGGCCAGCAGCTCCGCTAGATAGTGTTGCACCGAACTTCGCTGGTAAAGCGGGTGAAAACTCGGTGCTGCCGTGTAAGTCTTGGAACTGCGGTCATAAATCAGGTTGTTCGGCGCTAACTCCGTGTACTTGGCAATGTCCAGTGAGGCCTGGGGAATCGATATGCCGAAGTGCTCGGTGAGATCCATTCGATTGATGCGCCGCTCCCAGCGCAAACGGAAATCGATGAATTGAAGTCTGCTCTCTAACCCCCAGCTTAGCCCTTTGGGCTCAGCGGGATCGGCGGCAGTTACAGGAGGCTCTTGCATTATTTGCGCCTAATAAGTAGACGGATATAAAAAATAGTCGTACATTAACTATACGCGATCATCCTTCGGTCGTCTACCCGGAGACCTCAATGCCCACAACCATCACCTTTTTCCCCGTCGACAACGGGGACATGACACTCATCAAGTTCGGCGATCTTGACGCGACGACCCTGCTGATCGACGTAAACATCAGACAAGATGCCGATGATCCTGGGAAGGACGTGCGCGATGTCGCCAAGGATCTGCGCGAACGACTGAAAAAAGACGAGAACGGCAGGCCATATGTCGATGCCTTTTTGTTGAGCCACCCGGACCAGGATCATTGCCGTGGGCTGACGCGGCATTTCTACCTGGGACCGCTGGACAAGTACCCGGATGACAAGAAGGACGACAAGGACAAGAAAATCGTGATCCGGGAGATGTGGTCGTCTCCCATCGTGTTTCGACGCGCAAGCAAGACGCACACTTTGAGCGACGACGCCAAGGTATTCAACACGGAGGCGCGTCGGCGGATACAACTGAACCGCGACAAGAACTTCGCCGTCGGAAACGGCGACCGCATCCAGATCATGGGCGAGGACATCGATGGAAAAACCGATGATCTCACCTCGATTGTGCGGAAGGTGGACACGCGCTTCTCGACGATCAACGGCAAGAGTTCCGCATTCTTCTCTGCGTTTCTTTTGGCCCCCCTGGATGCCCAGGACGACGAAGAAGAGGAAGAGTGCCTGGTCAAGAACCAGTCCAGCGTGATCCTGAACATCACGTTAGCCGCTGATGCTCAGACGCCGGATGGCGCAAAGTTCCTTACTGGTGGCGATGCTGAGGTGTTCATCTGGAACCGCCAGTGGCAGCGCCACGAGACCGAAGCCGATGTACTTGAGTACGACATCATGCAGGCACCGCATCACTGTTCTTGGCATTCGCTGTCCTATGACAGTTGGTCCGACTACGGCGAGAAGGCCAAACTCGATGCCGATGCCCGCAAGGCGCTTTCGCAGACCCGTGACGGCGCCGTCATCGTCGCCAGTTGCAAGCCGATTGCAGACGACGACAGTGATCCACCCTGCATCCGCGCAAAGCGTGAGTACGTGGCGATCGTAGACGAAGCAAAGGGCGAGTTCTATTGCACGGGCGAGTACCCGAGCGAGAAATCCTTGGAGCCCCTCGTTTTCACCGTCACCGCTCAGGGAGTGCAGCCGCCCTCGAAGAAGGAGTCCGGATCGAAGGCCGCTGCCGTGATCACCTCCGCGCGCACTCCGATGCCGCACGGGGCATCATGACGGGCGCCATCGCTGACGCACTACATCAACTTCAGCGGCATCGGGGCCTGATTCGCGTTGGCGAGCCCAAGGCAAGCGGTGCATCGACGCAAATAGAAGTCGATGTTGCCGTCCAACTGCCAAACAGGTCACGGCGTAACGGCGTCTCCGAAACCGGAGTGCGCGCTGTCGAGACATGCGTGCTGGTATTCGGCAGTGATTGGCCCCTGTCCGCGCCCAAGCCTTTCTTGCGTGCGGACTTTCCGCTCAATTTGCCGCACATCAACCCCCATCGCGAAGGTGAGCTGGTCTCGCCTTGCCTGTTCGAGGGGTCCTTGGACGAACTGCTGCATCGGTTTGGTCTAGACGCCATTGTCGATCAGTTGGTCGATTGGCTGCACAAGGCTGCGGCCGGAACATTGCTGGACTTGGAACAGGGGTGGGAGCCGACGCGCCGAGACAGTTGTCCTTCGACCATTGTATTCAGTGCCGAAAAGGTTGCGGCCTCCGCACCTGCTGACGGCACGATTCTGGTAGTTCCCGCAGGCTACGTGACGATTGATGGCGGGCTATACGCCATCCTCAATGCCGAACTGACCGCACAAATCGATGCAGTGTTCGTCCATGATGTTCACAACGACAAATTGGGCAAGTGGGGAAATGGCCATACTGCGGCCTTCATTGCGCGGGCTCCAATGACCGACGGCCACCCGCACATGGTCGGACGCTACCAACCGGAGACGGTTGTCGATCTCGCGACGCTGCTTGATCTAGCAGCGGAACTTGGCATTGATCGCGACGCGTTGGCCCAAGGCTTGGATGGTTATTACGGACGCTCGATCCTGGATATGCAGCAGGACTCGCGCGGCTGGGTGCATGGCTTGTACGCGATTGTAATTCTGACGGTACAACGGCCAGCGTCGCTTGTGGGTTCACCAGGGAGAAGTGTCGAGGTATTGCCCTACGCGGTGCGCTATGAACTCAACGCTAAAGCGCTCCTGGAGCGAAACGCCACGGTTCACCCAGCCTTTCACGCGCATGCGTTGTCTCCTGAGTTGCTAGCAAGGACATCCGGCATTCCACCAGCAGCCACATCGCAGCCGCTAGTCATACTCGGCTGCGGAAGTGTGGGATCGAAAATCGCGATGCAACTGGGGCGAGCAGGTTTCGGCTCAATGACTTTCGTCGACAACGAGTCCATGTCACCTCATAACGCGGCACGGCATGCACTCATTGAGCGGACATCGGTACTGGTCCCACCTCGGAAGTCGGCGCGGATGAAGACGGCCTTTGAGGAGCTGTCGCATCTTCAATCGCGCGCGTTCGACACCGACGCCGTGACCCTTCTGGTCGATCCGGCACAGTTCGCCACAGTCATTCCGCAGGATGCGGCTCTCATCGTGGATGCGACGGCCTCACTTCAGGTGCTGGCCGCAGAAACACAATCAGCAGTACTGAACCAGTCTCCTGCCCGCCTGGTACGGATCGCGATGTATGGTCAGGGCCGCTGTGTCGCGGTTTTGCTTGAAGGACCTAGTCGCGCCGGTCGGGTTGACGACCTCACGGCATTCTTGTTCGAGTGCTGTCGGTTTGTGCCGGAACTGCGGGCATCGATTGCTGGGGATACGTCGGAGCCGACGCGCATTTTTGTGGGCGACAACTGCCGTTCACTGACGATGCCAATGTCTGATGCCGTTGTTTCGCGTTCTTCGTCACTGGCCGGTCTGCAACTGGAACGCTGGCTCGTTGGCGGGCTTCCGAAGGAGGCGATGCTTTGCACCGGGATCTCGGATGCCGAAGGCCTCGGCATGGCATGGACCCGCGCCAGTCTTGGCCCGACCACTGTGCTCGACGTAGCTGATGATGGTGGCTGGAACATTCGGATTCTGCACCCAGTCGTGCAAGCGATCCATGCCGATGCGCTGCACTGGGGCGCTCTGGAAACAGGCGGAGCCTTGGTCGGCCGCATCTCGTTTGAAAATCGAACCATCACCATTGCGGGCATCGTGGACGCGCCGCCTGACAGCATTCGAGAGGCCGCCTGCTTCGTCCTCGGAACGGATGGACTTGTTCAGAATTTGCGTGCGGCAAATGGAGCCTCTTTAGGGTATCTCACCTTCATCGGAACTTGGCACAGCCACCCGAAAGGCGGCCCACACTCGGGCATAGACCGAAACACATTGCGCAACATCGCCGAGGATGCTGGTGGTCTTCCCGCCGTGTCGTTGGTATGGACTCCGACAGGACCCACATGTGCGGTGGATCGCTGGTAGGGGTAAAGCCACCAGCACTTTATTGGCATAAAACAAGAGGGATGTATGGCTGACTACTTCGAGATCGATTTTCTTGGCGTCGAAACAGCAAAAAGCGGAGATGCGATCACGCTTCGCTATTCTGTGAATGGCACTGAGGGCGTGCACGTCGTTGACGGAGGATATCTGGATACGGGAGATCAGATTGTCGAGCACCTGAAGACCTACTACGGAACAACAGTCATCGACCATGTGATTCTCACGCACCCTGATCGCGATCACGCAAATGGTTTGCGAAAAGTTCTAGAGCAGTGCACGGTCAGAAATCTTTGGATCAACAGGCCGTGGATCTATGCAGATCAGTTGATTGATCGATTCGAGACCTATGAATCGGTTGAGGCGCTGAGACGGAAGTTGCGCTCCATCTACGATGCCACGGCAATTCTTGAGGATCTGGCGGTAGAAAAGGGAATTCCAATCCATGCCCCCCTTCAGGGGCAGAGCATCGGCCCCTTCACTGTGATGGCACCAACCCTGGGGCGCTATTTCGACCTGATTGTGGACTCCACGAAGACACCGGAGGCTGTTGAAGAAAGTGCTTTGGACAGCGCGTTGAGCGGCATATTCCGGGCAATGAAGGCCGCGACCGCCTACATCAAATCCCTGTGGGGCGAGGAGTATTTTCCGCCTGAGCCTACCAGTCGTGAAAATGAAATGAGTGTGGTCCAGTCGGCTGTCCTGAACGGTCATCGTGTCATGCTTACTGGCGATGCCGGGCGTGAGGCGCTGCAAGAGGTTATTGACTACGCGCCATTTGCCGGACTCGCGTTGCCAGGCATTCGGTATTTTCAGGTGCCCCACCATGGCGGGCGGCACAATGTCTCGACTGAAATTCTGGACCAACTGGTTGGTTCACGGTTGGACAGTATGCCGATCCAGCATACCTGGAATGCCATTTGCAGTTCTGCCAAAGCCGATGAGGATCACCCGCGGAAGTCCGTAATTCGCGCTGTATTACACCGGGGTGGGCACTGGGCGGCAACCGAAAGCAAGAATCTCCGCATCGGGGCGGGCATTACCCGCGATGGTTGGGTATCAATTCCTCAAGCGGAGTACCCCGAAGAACAAGAGAGTTGAGTCTATGAATGCGATGTCGCTCTCTGAGTTACCAACTTCAGTGCTCGAACTCCACACATGGCCGTGGTGGCGAAGATATTGGAATCGACCGCCGGAACTGGTTCGGAAGCGGTGTGAAGCTTGGTGTGAACTATTGGAGCTTAGGGAGGCGGCAGGAAAAGGCGTGCGCCTCAACACCCCAAAATCGAAGATTTTTGATGACTCACGCCGTCGATGGAGCATCCTGGATAAACTCGACCGTGGCAACTTTACTTTGCGGAGTCGCTTTCCGGTCTCAGCCTGGGGCGCTAAGGAGGATTTTCCAAAGTCCACATGGATCGCTAGTGCAAGTGACGATGGCGCCTCACTTTGAATGCGACGCAAGCGATATAGAGGGCATCTCCTCAAGTAAGTCAGCAGGCATGCCGCACGAAAATGTGGATGTCTTTGGTGCCTACTATATTGATGAGCAGAATCGATATGCCAGAAAAGGAAAGCCCTCGCTCTGACTGGATGATGCGAGCTTAAAAGAGCTTTGTTCACATGGCGAAATCCGGCTAATGCACGGACGTGGCTCCGACACGTTTAGCGTGCGAGCTTGGGATGGCCGTTTTTCCTTGATAACAGTGGCGGATCTCACCATCTTGCGGGCGCCGTGCATGTCGCCACGCGCATTGGCGCGAGCATTCACCACGCCTCGAAACTCTATCTCTACCAGCTCAACCATTTGACTGTGCAATGGCTGCTCGATGGATTTCATCTGGTATTGCTCCCCAGGTATTTGGATGGACAGATGCTATGGACTGTGAAGAGCTTGGTAGGTTCTGGTTCGAACATGGAGTTCCCACCTGTACTGGGCGAAGGTTCGCTTTTGGCGTTCCCTCGGGGTTCGCAAATCGCCGAGTGCGTGATGGCAGAACTATTGAGTCAGGGGCACCACGATTTAGGCAATGATTTAAGGGAGGCACTGGCTGCGTAACAGCAGTTCTTGACTGAATCGACGACTCCATGGACAAAGCAATTTTCATCTCCAATCTGCTGACAAGGATGTCTATGAATCACAGATAGTTGGATTTCATGGCACAGTATCTATTCTTAGTAGTAATATTAAAAAATTAACCTTTAGGTTGAATATTTAATCCTATATGTTGAATAAAAGATAAAGTTAATATAAGATTGGTTAATACTGTAAAAAGTATTTACTCTTTCAATAATGAATGAGTAACGCAATAGGGTTACGAAAATGTCTAAACTAACAGATTTTGGAAAAGCGATTAGGAAACTTAGGATTGATTATGATACCAATCTTAATGAACTAGCGACTTCAATTGGCGTTAGTTCAGCTTTCTTATCAGCTGTGGAAACAGGAAAAAAGCCAATAAGTGCTGAATTAATTACAAAAATTACAAACGCATTAGGTTTAAGTAAAGCAGAGGAAAATTTGCTTACACATGCTGCTAGTCAAAGTGTTGATAATGTTACTGTTCGAACAAATAGCCCAGAAGAAGCAGAAATTGCTTTGATGTTTGCTAGACGAATTCAAGACGATACTTTGAATATGGCGCAACTTAGAAAAATTCTTGAGGAGAATTGATATATGACATCTGGATGTATGCCTAGAGGTGTTAAAGTCGCGCCTTTAAGTAAACAAAGCATAAAACAAAAAGCACTCATTATTCGTGACAAGATTTTTAAACTGTCACTAAATCAGTCAATAGATTTAAGTCGAGGCTTAGAACATCGATTGCATGAATTAGGTGTCATTTTAGAAGTCTGGGAAATTGAGGATATGCCTGATGTTGAGGCTTTAACTAATCCAGATGCTATGACTATTATTCTTCGTGCAGATACTTATGATGCTTTATGCGATGTATCTGATCCAAAACATTGCCGTGCGCGATTTACTGTAGCACATGAAATAGGGCACTTAATTCTTCATGAGGGTTTTGCCTTAGCACGTGGTGCAGTCAGGCATAAACATTATGAAGATTCTGAATGGCAAGCTGATACGTTTGCGGCAGAGTTACTGATGCCAACACAAGCATGTATTAATTTGTCTATTGAAGACATTCAAGAAAAATTCAAAGTTGGTTATAAAGCGGCTAGAAATAAATTTAGTTCTTTAAAATGAAAAAACTGATATGAAAGCTATCTTTCATATCAGTTTCGGATAGTACACCCAAGGGCTATTCGGCTTACTCAGATGACTACTATAAAGCGTGAGAACTTCATTGTAGATCATTTAAGTCAGCTTTTCAAATCTCCTTGGGAGAGGAGGTGAGCTATGTGCTTAAGAAATTAGGTACTCAAGAACCGCCGAAAGGCATGAAATGGATCTTTTGTAGATTCCGTAAAGTACGAGGCAATTCTGGCAAGGTGTTAGATGCGCATGAGTATGGTTATGAGGCATGGGCTTTTTTAGTTCCATGTGCAACTTAAGTGATCTGGTGCACAGGCATTCGTGCTTGTGTGCTTTCTAAAATTAACAATGGAGTATTAAATATGTCTAATTACTTAATCAATCACAAAAATTGCCCTGAATGTGGTGGGCGTATCAAAGGTTATTATTATTACTGTGGCCGTTGTGGGAATCAGGATGTCGTAAATTGGAAATTTACAGGCATATTCCTGATGATTGCAGGTGCTATTTTCTTTCTTGTTATGTATTTCTCAACAAAAAAAATCTGTGAAAATACCTTTTTCTCGCAAGCTATATTCTGCAATTTTTTTTAAATAATTTATAGGTTGAGTATTAACATGTTTGAAGGATTCATACCTAATTATTCATGTTTATTGCATGCTAGAGATCTTGAAGGAAATATAATCGAAATCCATTTTTTTTCGAAATATACGCCAGAGCAAGCAATTGAAAAAAGCAAAGATTATTGGACTTATGATCTTATAAGGTTTATAGATTTTCCGACTCCTCAAAGATTTGAGTGGGGGAAAAAGACTATAGTCCATCCATTGGATAAAAAAGAATATACTGTTATATATAAGTAGGTTAGGAATGAAAGTTAAAGATTTAATTGAAAAATTAGAAAAGTTTGATCCTGAATTAGAGGTTTTAATTGCCAATGAGGATGATGAGATCATTGGCCTAAACAACATGGTACGATTCTTTGATGTCAGTCATGTTTCTTCTGTTCATGCGGAAACACGAAGAAATGATGTAGAAAGGAATGTTGAATTTACATTCGTAGGAATGCCAACTAAACATTCTAGAGAGTTTATTTTCATTGATGTCGTTTCACAATTTTAGAATTTTTTTTTGAAATTACTTATAGAAGATTGTATGAACAATAATTGTGAAAAATGTACTGTTTTATCTATAGATAGTATGCCGTTAGGCTGGAATACAATAGTAAAAGAAGATTGGGTTGACGATCTAAGTGGCGGTACGGAATGGAAGCAATTTGAGTGTATCCATTGCAAATCTATTCATAATATTAAGTATCGTGATGTGGGTGCTAGTCGCTCACGTTGGTTTTTCAAAAATGAATTGCCAAAATACTTAGGATTTAATGATTAAATTCATGCAAAAATCTGAAAGAAAAAAGCGCCGTTGGGTGCTTTTTTTAATTGTTCAAACCCTTCCTATGATCCTAGACACCTAATTTCAGGGCGATTGCAGCTACAGACTTGTGTGAGGTTGAAAGTGCATAATCAATTGCTTGCTTTTTAAATTCTGGACTAAAGCCTTTAGCCATTTTTACATCTATAAAGTTAACGTTACGTTATCTTTAGAAGTAAGCATTGTCCATATGGGCTGGGCTAGGATCAGTATAAGACTTATTTAACATTGATCACAGATAAGTAAGTTGTTGGGAAATTAAATTAGAGGTGGTACTCATGATGGTTACTAAAACTAAAATATTTTCAATAATAAACATATAAAACAATATATTACAAATATATATGATGCGTAACATACGCATCATATATATTTTCTTCTATTTTGATATAATGGATCTCGTCAATCCGCTGATAGGTTTCATTTAAATTTCATGAGTCTTACTGAAATTAAAGTTCGCCAAGCTCATTGCAAGGAAAAAACTTGTTTTTTATCCGATGAAGATGGACTTAGCCTGAAGATTGAGCCGACTGGAAGAAAATCTTGGTGCTATCGCTATACAGATCCACAAACAAAAAAACGTCGCCGCATTCAGTTGGGGCTTTATCCTGATTTATCGCTGAAAAAGGCACGACAAGTCAAAGATGACTTTAAAGACAATAATTATTGTTTTGAGCATGATACTGTCTCTAATGTCATCACCTTTCGTAAGGTAGGGGAGGAGTGGCTGCAGTTCAAACTGAAAAATGCATTTAATGATTCACCCCGCTGCGGTGTACTACAGTTAGCAGAAAGATGTTTACAGCAAGATATTTATCCAGACCTTCAGGATTTACCTTTTCAAAACATCAAGCGTTATGACCTGGTTTCAGTAATCAAAAAAATAGAGGGACGCCAAGTAAAAGAACCTGTCAAGAAAGCTTGTAGTTATTTGAACCAAATTTATGACTACGCTGTAGCGATGGGTTATTGTGAATTCAACATCGCGCATGGTTTAAATAAAATCGCCATTAACAGTAAAATCAAGAAGAATTATCCGTATTTGAAAGCGGAGGATATATCAGATTTTAAGAAAAATTTATTAAAATTGGATGCCCATCCGATTATTAAAAAAGCACTGCTGTTCAAATTACATACTGGCGTGCGAGGGGCTGAATTGTTATTGGCTGAGCCTCATCATTTTGATTTAAATGAAAAAATCTGGAAAATACCTGCCTTGCATATTAAACAGTTTCGACGAAAAGTCATATTAGGCCATGAGATTCCAGATTTTTTAGTTCCACTTTCAAATCAGGCTTTAGAGATTTTGAAAGACGTCATGCAGTGGTCATACGGTGAAAAATACCTTTTTGCTAGCCCACGCAAATACAATCAACCGATTCATTTTAATACTCTAAATATGGCCATACGTAAGATGGGGTATGGCAAACATCAATTATCTTCTCATGGATTACGTTCTACTTTTAGTACCATTTTGAATGACTCAGGTTTGTTCCAAGATAATTGGATTGAGGCACAACTTTCACATATTGATAAGAACCGTACCCGTGCCAGCTATAATCACGCTGACTATTTAGCCCAGCGGACTGAAATGATGCAGTGGTGGGGTGATTATTTAAGTACTGCTAAGTGAAAATCGTACTTTTATACATAGACTTAAAACATTATGGGGTTTCAAATGGATAGTAAACAATATACTTGCCGTGTTACATGGTCAGCAGAAGATAATGAGTATGTTGGGTTGTGTGCTGAGTTTCCATCATTGTCTTGGCTTGATGCGGATCAGTCTAAAGCATTCTCAGGAATAGAGGAGCTCGTTGCTGATGTTGTCGCTGATATGATTAGCAATAATGAAAAAGTTCCTACACCACTCTCCGGGAAAATATAGTAGGCAGTTTGTTGTCCTTGTTCTCAGTGGTTCAACAAAAACTAGCCCTCGAAGCCGCAGAACGTGGCGTGGACATAAATTGTTTAGTATCAGTAAAAAGAGCGATGTAATTTTAGTACGAGTGAGTGATAGAGCAGGAACCTATGCTTCATATATTCAGTAAATGGTATGTTTTTGAATTAATAGGTATTTTTAAATAAAGCTTTCTTTGATTTAGTGCTTTTTATTTAATAAATTAATTTTAAAAACAACTTAGGCTAATTGATAAACACTATCTGGAAAGATTAAAAGAAA